>Ga0156271_167_pt2 | contig 50525 bp, 51 predicted proteins | sample RifCSPlowO2_12_FD_107920 | JGI IMG/M metagenome (GOLD analysis project Ga0156271, IMG submission 107920) | Candidatus Peribacteria bacterium RIFCSPLOWO2_12_FULL_53_10
GATTTCAAACATTTCCTCAATGATCCGGAGGCTACGTATCGAAATCCGAAAACCGTCCTCAGAGATATCAACTATTCCCTTGACTGGGTAAAATCTGAAAGTGGAGTCTGTGTGCGCACGAAACTCGGAATGGAAATGGCTCAGCAACGCGCAAAAGTGTTCACTTTATTCTTTGAAGTGCTCAAGGCGCAGCTTGCTCAAGAAGGAATCGACATGGAGTAAACACATGATCACTCACGGGATTTTTACGCCTTGCAAAGATCGAGAAAAGTCCTCAGAAACCCCTCATGATGCGGAATCATCTCCTTCGGAATCTCGGTAAAGAATTCACCGTCACCCGGAACATCAGTTGTCCGGCAGACACAGACGAGGGATAGCGCACTGCTATAGGGATGATCCGGCCACATATAGGCATCAATAAACTTCTCGAAAGTGATATCAATCCCCAGTTCTTTTTTTGCAATCCGGCGACAGGCATCCGGGATGGATTCGCGGTAATGCATGTACCCACCAGGGATATGCCAGCCATCCCAGTCTGCATCTTTGCGATGCGTCAGCAGGAAGTTACTGCCGGTTGTGGTCACAATCACCTCAACAGCCGGAATAGGTACGATGCCATGGATCGCTTTCCAGACATCCAAAGGCATATGCGGCGGCAGAAGATTCTCCTTGGGGAGCTTTTTTAGCAGCGAAACCAACTGTGTGATTTCTTCGGAAGTCATACGGAAAGAATAGCGAAAAAAAAGAATACCGGTGCTTCTTTTATGCAATCGGCCGAAAGAATTCCTTCGATGCCGCGTCTCCCGGATAGGGTCCTTGTTTTACTTCATGCATGCGCGTGTCCTCAAGAAATTCCACACCGTGCCCGCCGCTCAAAATCAAAGCAAACTCCCCTGCACCGATCTCTTCTTTTGCGACTTCCTCCCAGGAATCATCAAAGATCGTCAGGCGTACCTTCCCACTCTCCACGTAGAAAAACTCACTGACGGATTCCACGGTGATGGATCGGTCGGGATGCCTGTGCGGCTTCACTACATATCCCTTCGAACGCTCCATGACGCCTACCTGAAACGGATCCATGGGCTCAGTAATAAACTTGATGCCATTGACCTTCGGACGCCTGCCGATGATCGCGAGCGTGCGACCGTGGGAAGTGATGTTCTTCAGATCAGACATAGGGTGAGTTTATAGCTATTACACAGCCTCAGCTAGAATTCTCTCCATCCTCTGCACCCACGAATGCCGATGCACGATCTCCGCACGCTCTTCGGGATTTCTCAGTGGGTGCTCGATGGCGTTTACGATGGCCTCAGCCAGGCTTGCCGCGTCACCTGGAGCGCAGAAATGCACGATGCGGTCGCTGACAATATCGCGAATCGGCGGGAGATCGGCACAAACAATGGGCTTGCGCGCAGCGAGGTATTCAAACAATTTCAAGGGAGACGTATCCCGCAAAAAGTACGGATGCCGGCTTTTGGGAGCGGGATAGACACAGACATCACACGCGGCAATCGCCGAAGGCACGCGGCGGACGGGGACAGAGCCCTGGAAGTGGATATCCTGCGCCGTGAGTCCGCGCTCCTGCGCTTGGCGCTTGTAGGTGCCAAGCCATGTACTCGGTCCGCCCACGATCCAGCAGAAGACCGGTAATCCCTGTTTGCGCAGAAGCGCTACAGCATCAATCAGTTCGGCAACCCCCTTCTCCATGGTATCGCGGGTAACGAGAGATCCTACGTACCCGATAACTGTACGATCGGGCGGAAGTGACCAATCCTGCTTAGCGAGACCCGATTCGGGCAGGTTGTAGAAGCGCTCGAGATCGACCCCGTCCCCCTCCACAAGCATCCGACGTGGATCACACCCCCATGAAAGCAGTTCATCACGCATCGCCCGCGTGAGACAAATAGTGAGCCTGCAGCGATTAGCCATACGTACAAAACGACGTTTGAAAAATCTCGGGAGTGTATGCAATTCCAGAATGATCGGAATTTTTGTGTCGAGAAGAGCGGGAAGTAATACTGGTGAGCGGACATAGAGGATATCGGCGGGAAACGTTGCAAAGAATTTCTTGAGCGCAGAGCGGTAGGAAAGCATCGCAACGGCAAACGCGAGGTGCCCCGGGACGAATGCAGAGCTGAGTGCATCAAACTGCTGGAGCCTCACGATGCGAAACGATTCCGGTATGCCATAAAAACTGAAGGCGCTTTCTAATGGGACTGCGCCCACGGTTGGCGTGACGAGCGTCACTTCATGATCCAAAGCTGCTATGGCATGGCACACCTGAGCCACTTGGTAGCCGTGAGCTTTTTCCGTGGGAAAGCGTGTGTGCGTGACGTAGGTGATGCGCATGGATGCTAGTATAAACCTCGATGCAGTCATCCGTCCTCATGTTCGGCTTCCATAATCTTGAGTCCCCGCGCCATCTCACTGTACGGAAATATTATGAGAGCAAAGGAAAAACCATCGTAGAATGCCACACATCGCAAAAAGGCTTCTTTCCAAAATGCCGCGACCTCATGCGGCAATTCAGAACCAATGGAAAAGCATGCCGTACAGTCGTCGTGACCTTTCCCGGGCATCATCTCGTGTGGCTTGCCTGGCTACTGACCCGTTTCCCGAGAAAAATCCTCGTCTTCGATGCATTCATCTCCGCATACGACACACTCGTGCGTGATCGTAAAAAAGTGCATCCAGGAAATCCCGTTGCATGGTTCATCTGGCTCACCGACTTCATTGATTGTCATCTTGCAGATGAGATTCTGATTGATACCAAAACGCATAAGGAATACTTCAGCCGCACATTTCACCTGCATCCGGCTGATATCACGGTGGTGTACCTCGAAGCACCAGAGAACTTCCGTCCGGATCCACATCATCGCAAAACCATCGGAAAAACATGCGAAGTGCTGTTTTATGGAAGTTACATTCCACTGCAGGGAGTGGACGTCATTCTCAGGGCGGCAGCAATCCTCCATGAGCAACATGCGCAGATCCATTTCACACTCGTGGGCGGGGGGCAAACGTACGCCGCCATGCGGATACTGGCAACGGAATGGAAGCTAAGCAACGTCACCTTCAAGCCTTTTATGCCACTCCAGGATCTTCCGATGATCATCCGTGATGCCGATATCGCTCTCGGCATTTTCGGCACCGGAGATAAAACCCAGCGCGTGATTCCTCACAAAGTGATTGAGTGTATGGCCTGTGGCGTGCCTGTGATTACGGCAGATACTCCGGCAATCCACGAACGATACAAAGAGGGGAAAGGGATATATTTGGTTCCCGCAGGAGATGCGCATGCACTGGCGGGGAAGATTGTGGAATTGCAGAAGGAAAACCCTCACCAAATCCTTTCCCCTACGTATCTCCTCCATCCCCTGTCCCCTTCCTAGGATCCCCTCCATCCCCTAGCCCCTTCCTCCACGAGAGGAAGGGGGAGCCCACTTTGAGAAATAGGCAGAAGAATTCATAGGGAACTTGGATGATGAGAAAAAAAGAGACGGTCGCGTCCGGGAAAGTGCCGTCATGCATCCCGTGAGCAGTGCGTAGAGAAGCGCATGTTTGACGAGCGAACCACAGTGAGCGAGGAGTTTGCGCTTCTCAGCACTGCGAGCGGTGATGCATAGGCACTTTCCCGTTAGCGACTACGTGTTTCTTTCTGCCATTTCTTTGCACGAGCAAAGAAATGGCAAACCAATGAGAAGCAGCCGATGTCATTCTTGTGAAGCCTTGAGTCCCCCCTCACCCAACCCTCTCCCACAGGGAGAGGGTAGTTAGATTGGATGCTTCTAAAACCAGATTGCGGAGTGCCGTACAGCACCGCAGAATGATGTGGTGAACACTGCACTCCACCACCATGCGAAGCAGATCCTCCTCTATATCCTCAGTGGAGGCACTGGAGCGGTAGTAGAAATTGTGAGCTACCTACTGCTTCTCCGTTGGGGTATGTGGTACATCGGCGCATCGGTGATTGCTTTCGTCCTCAGTTACGTCACGGCATTCACTCTCCACAAATACATCGTCTTCAAGAAACCGGATGATTTCCTGAAGCATCTCAAACGCCATCTGACTGTGGAGGTGTTTAATCTCCTTGTCACCAATATCCTTCTCTTTGTCCTCGTGGAATACACGCAACTTGGAGAGGAGTGGAGCAAAATCCTCACGATGGGGTTGGGAGCGACGTGGAATTTTTTGCTGTTTAAATTTTTGGTGTTTGTGTAGTAGAGACGTGCCGCGGCACGTCTCTACGAACATATGGAATTAACTGCATGTTTCAAAAACGCCGGCACCGCCACATACGTTTCATACGCCTCCCTTACCTTCTTCTGCATCTCTTCAAATCCTTCATCATTTAATCTCCTCCACCACTCCTCCACTCGCTCCGGAAGCCTCGCAATATCTGTAAACGGCACCCGAAGAATAAACGAGTCGTAATCAATCTTGTCGCTGAGCGGCAAAACACAATCTGTATCGATGAGTAATGGAATCCGCCCGAGGCTCAATGCTTCGTAGAACCGATACGAAAAATTCCCGTCGCCTTTCACAGAGAGCGCAAGATCCGACTGAAGCATGTTGTCACGATATTCTTTCCGTGCCTGCACAGGATTAAGTTTGATAGTGTCGCTATGACCCGAGTAGCTGCTGCGGATAATGAAATTTGTAGAGACATTGTCATGACATTGTAATGACGTAATCGCAGCACGCCGGAAACTGAGTCCTTTGCGGCGAGCACGGAGAAGTGGCTGAGCAGTCAATAATGCTTGCGCATCAACTGTGGCATTCTGCACATACGTTCCTATGCGATTGCGCAGGCTTCGGTAATCCGCCCATCCACAAAATCCAACGGTCGGAATCTCCGCTTTCTTGCGGATCTGCAACGCTTCCCCTTGCAACAAATCTTCCGCATAAGCAGGCATCGCTATTTCTTCCGGATGTTTGGTTTGACCGTACATCGATGTACGAAAGACAACCGTATTGGATAATGGCACCTGATCATCGCGATCGCCATGCCAAAAGACGATAATCTTTTTACCATACTTTTTGCTCAATGCCTCGAATTCCGCGACGTAATCATGACACTTACGCAGCGTGGAGAAATTATGCGCAAGGAGCAGGTAATCCGCCTTCGCAGGATCATCCGTGATCTGCACATACGAGTCTTTGATCTCCCGAAAGGCATTATTCATGAACAGAATCGCATCCCGCTCTTCCTTCCCAAAATTGGGATACAGCAGCGGAATGAGAGGAACGCCTGAAAGCCGACGGGTGTAGATGGTCATCACGGAAAAACGATGGAGGATACGAGCAGTTTCAAGGGAAATTCGTTACGCTACAAGCAATTCATCTTATGAAACGCTCCTACCACAAGCTCCTCCAGTATGTCTTCAAGCGGTTTTCCGTCCTCAAGGCATTCCGCACGGGATTCCCGACACTACTTTATTACGCGCAGCGACCGTCTTTCGGAGCTTCCGAGAAGCCGGCGCTCTGCACCATGAATATTCTCCCGCCGATGATGACCGTGTGGTACCACTGCGCAAAAAAAGCCCTCGCTGATAAAGCGGATATCTGGATCTTCGATTGCTCGGGAGAACTCGAGCCGAAGGATTTTCCCAGCGCGCGCGTGCAGAAATTTCTGAATCTCTACGCCGCAACGAAGTGTGATGAGTTTCTCTACTCCATTGCTCGTAACCGCAGGATCGGGTGGATTTGTGATGATGATATCTTCCTGCTTTCTCCGAAGATTTTGCCGATTCTGGAGCGGGAATTTGCCATACCGAATACTGCGTCTGTCAGTTTTCGACCGCGGCGATGGCACTACACGCTCGGCGGAAAGGAATACGAAGCTAGTAGCAGCTATTGTACGGTCATCAACCGTGACATCTTCTGTGGAAAAGAACAACTCTCCCTTAAGCCCGCCGATGGGAACATCCATGTGAGCAAAACGGGACCACGTCGCTATGACACGTTTGATAAGGCGAATCAGACCCTGTTGGAAAAAGGGTATCGCTGCACCGTGCTTCCAGAGCAGGAACGCAAAGAATGCATCGCAGGATTTTCCGGCATAAGCGGCGGCGTAATGCTGCTCCGGTACTTCAAAACACCGGACCAGACACTGGAATACTTTCACTCTGCTCCGGTGGATCGCTGGGGAGGAAACATGCTCCATGGCGCACTTGCCGCAATGCTCGGCATTTCTGTGATTCAGGAATTGGCGGAAAAGATCAGCGGGAAGCGCTATCCGTTGCCATCTCTGCCGGATCGTAAGGATCTGGAAAAACTCCGAAGCGATCATGCGCATCTCATCAAGAGACCGGAGGCGCTGGCGTGGATGGAGGAAACGTGTGAGAGGCTCAGACAAGTCTTGTAACGGCAGGCGCCTGTCCTGAGATTTTCGAAGGCGTCCCGCCTGCCTACCGACCAGGCAGCCGAGACGGCTGCCGTTACGGACACTCTTGAACTGTGACGTACGTGATTGGATGATCCTCCGTCGCAAAGAGCTGCGTCTCCCCCGGTTGCGGCCACTGGGTAATGCGGTAATAAGGACATTCCGCGCTTTCCCCCTCGACCACACGGATATCTCGTCGGAAGAATCCTTCTTTTTCCATACGAGGGATGCCTGTGGCAACATACATCGCATTGTTCGGGAGAATAGTATTGACAGCCTTGCGCGCGACACCCCATGTATAGAGCCCTTCAGAGGTAAGACCTAAATTCTTCGGCAAAAGACCAACGGTACGATCAAAGAAACTATTACATGTGCCATAACTGTACAGACACAGCGCACCAACATGCGTGACGATGATGGCAACAACGATCAGACCCATTGCAATACCATCGATCCTCGGAAAGCGACGGAAGCAGTGCCGCAAACCCACAATGCCGAATCCAATGAGAATGGGATACGCGGGAAAAGCGAAACGGATGGCCTGCACCCACCAGAAGGATGTGAGCATCCATACGCCAAACATCCAGAGTAAAAGAATCTTCTGGCGCCTCCATTCCTTCGCAATACCGTACGCCGCAAAGATCATCAAGATCGGGAGAATATTATGCGATGGATTGAGATAATAGAGTAGGTTGTCCCACATCTGAGTGAGTGGATGCGGCGCCCCAACGGAAAGTTCCTCTGTGTAGAGCGTGTGGAACGGATTGCCGAATACCCGGAAATTGCGGTACAGCCAGAGACCGAAAAGTACACTCCCCAGAAACGCACCGGCATAAAACCACCGCGAGCGAAGATCTTCGCGGCGCCAAAGCAGTACTGCGAGGACAAAAACGCCGAAGATCGGCACGCCGTTGTAGCGCGTCAGTGATGCGAGTCCAATCGCAATGCCGGAGGCGAGATACCATCGCTGATCATCCTCCGCGCGCAGAAATGCATAGAGCGCGGCAAGGAACAGAGCGGTAAAGAGCAGATCCGCGGATCCGAGCATCGTCATCAGTACAAATCCGTGATGCACAGCAACCAGAGGAACAGTAAAGAGCGCGACACGTTCGGAAAAACTCTCTCGCAACAGGAGATATGTGAGGATAAGAGTCGCTATTCCCGCAACAAACGTCGCCGTTTTCATCCCAACCGAAAATCCGAGCAGTGGAATGAGAGGGTACGAAAGAAACGCGTGCAACGGTAAATGCTTGGCATAGGGAATATCCAGCAATTCATAACGTCCGTGCGTCCAGAGGCTTTCTCCGAGGAGCGCGTAGAACGCGGTGTCACTCAAAATGGGATACTGGAGCCCCGGAAGCCAGAGAATGAAGAGGAGAAGGCAACTGCCGACAAGGACGAGGGTGCGTTTCATGAATGAGAGACCTCGAAATACCGATGCGATCGTATTCTAAGGGAAAGAAACACCCACACCCACTTGAACCAGTCTTTCCAGTTGATCTTTTTCCCCTCCTCCACTGAACGAGGGTGGTAGGAAATGGGAAATTCACTGATGGGGATACCGCGACGGGCAAGCATGATTGTGAGCTCCGGATCGAAGCGGAAATCATTTTCCTGCAGCGGCAACGTCTTCAAAATATCCGTGCGCACCATCTTATAGCAGGTCGGCTGGTCGGTGAGCTTCGTGCGGTACAGCGCATTGCAGATGAGTGTGAGCATGCTTCCGCCGATAAAGAAGGTCAGATGTACGAACTGCTTCTGTTGCTTCAACCGCCGCGAACCGAATACTGCGGGAAGATTATTCTCCTCAGCAAAGTGCAGCAACGCGGGAATTTCTTCGGGGCTGTATTCCAGATCCGCATCTTGGACAATGGTGTAACACCCTTGTGCATAACGATAGCCCATCCGCACTGCAGATCCTTTGCCACCATTCTCTTTGGTGACAACGATATCCGTAGGGCGTGCCAATGACCGGAGGATTGCAAGGGAATGATCCTTGGAGCCATCATCAACGAAAATCACCTGTGCAAACGATCCGCAGCTTGCATAGAGCCGTTCGATAATCGCCGGCAGCGTCTTCTCCTCGTTGAAAACCGGGACAACGATGGAGAGACGGGAATGCATCATGGAATGGAGAATGAAAATGGTTTCACCGCATTTCTTCAACAAGTCTTTGAATGAGATGTTGGAGGCTGTGTCCGTTGACAACCCGTTGTCGCAGCTCGCGTGAAAGATCAGCACGATCTTCTGAAGAAAGGCTGAGCATTTTCCGGACACGCTCGGCCATCTCCTCATTCGTTGCCGTGCATACCGGTGGAAGAACCCTGCTTGCCGCTTCGCTTGAGGAAATCACAGGGCACCCGCAAGCCATGGCTTCCAGCACGCATTTATCGAGCCCTCCGGTGCAGGCATGCACCATACAATCGGCACGTTGGAAGAGCGTAACGATATCAAGGGGTGCTATCCAACCCATGGTCACGCGCGTGGAGAGCCGCAACTCTGCGATCAATTCCTGCAGACGCCTTTCTTCTTTGCGATCGCGCTCAGTGAATGTCCCTCCGGCAATCTGCAGACGGCAGTGCTGCGGAAGTTCCGCAAGCGCGCGGAGAAGAACGTCGTAATGCTTCACGGGTGTCACCCGACCAATCGTTACGAGAAAACCTTCGCAATGCTTTCCTGGATCCGACCGGAATCGCTCGGTATCAATCCCGTGGCCGACAATGACATGCCGCCGCGAATTTCTGGGCAAACCATAATCCGTCGCGCCGAAAACTTTACGAACCATCCGAAGCGCAAATAATAATGACCATCCTCCGCCCCTTGCTTCATACCACAAAAAAACGGGCTTACGCAGGATCACCCACACTGGCCACCCAATCACCACCCAGATCGGCGTCATATGCACGAACACCCGGTCGTACGAATGGGATTCGGAAATAATCAGTTTCCAGAAGCGCATCACCTGCGCGATGCGACGCCTCTTTCCTTCTTTTCCGAGAGAAAGAACGCGGACATTGGGAGGAAGATCACAATTACCCACCCGCTGACCGATTACGGTGATGGAAATTCCTTGCTCCCCAAATACCCGAAGCCATCCGTGGAAAAATCCGAGAATGGGATCGGTCTGGTCCACGCGCTGAGTGATGATGAGAAGTCGCACGAGAAATTGTTGAATTGCTGTATTGTTAAATTGCTAAAAGCACGTGCCACGATGATCGCTTGCGAACAATATGACAATACAACAATACAACAATTTATCGTCCTTTGGCGATTCCCTTCAAAAATTCCGCATATTTTTCTACCAGCTTTCCCCGTTCAAACCTGTCCAAGATCTTCCGGGCAGCCCTGCCCATGTGCTCTCGTTTCTTCTCATCTCGCAGCAGAATCCCCACCTTCTCTGCAATATCTTTGGACGATCCGTCCGTGAAAAGCCCATTTTCCCCATCTTCAATGACTTCAGGCATCACGCCAACTCTGGTTGCGATAACCGGCATACCGCAAGCCATGGCTTCGAGCGCGCTTCTCGGACCCCCTTCACTTGAGGAAGGCATGACGAACGTCCGCGCCGTAAGAACGGCTTCAAGAACGGCTTCGAGAGTCGGCAGCCAGCCGAGAAAGTTGACGCGGTTGTGGATGCCCATGCTCCGGACCCTTTTTTCCGCTTCGGCGCGGATCGGTCCATCGCCGATGACGAGTAGCCTCGCATCTGGAAGGTACCGGAGAGCCTCGATGACACTCAGGAGATTTTTGTTCTCCACAAGCCGCGCGCAGAATGCGATGTCATAACTCTTCGGAGGGGAAACTGTCTTTCCGATGAGATCGTGATCGAGATAGAACGAAGGGATAACGGAAAGCTTCTCGGAAGGAATCCCCCATTCCTTGAGCTCCTGTTCTACTGCGGCGCTCACAGTGCGTACGCGGACTGCATGCTGGGCTTCGCGGGGCAGCATCCACCAGGAAAGTGTATGACCGATCTTCTCCCGCACGCCGGATGCTACGGGCCATCCGACGATGTGATGAATTTCCAGAGCAAATGGGATTCCGGTCTTTTTGTGTACTTTTAGCGCTCCCCGACCATTATAAAACGGCGGATATTCGTGCACTGTCATCACGTCATGATGATGTGCGGCAATCAGCTTCCGCCCGCGCTCCTGGATCCAAAACGATTGTCCCCAGAGTCCCCATGGGCAGGGATGGAAAAACACATTGCTGGGCACTTCCATCTTTCCATGGGAGCTCTCACCTTTCCCGCGTTTGCCTTTGCCCTTCACTTTCGGACAGATGATATCGATCCGATCCCAGTGCTTCTTCATCTCCTGCAACGTGTACCAAAACGCCCCCTTCTGCCCGGAGAGAATGGAGCGGTCGCCTGAAATCATCAACAGCTTCATATAGCTATAAGGAAAGTGCAGAGAAATACTCTCGCCCGGCGTAGCCCCGCGCACGGAGCGAAGTCGGGTCGCCAGAAATTATCAGCAACTTCATTATGAGGGAAGAAGGCGGTGAAATAGATCCTTATGCTCCTCGGCAACGCGGGACCACGGGCGCACGGTAGCAGGTTGTGCCGAAGCTGCAGCAATTTCTCCGTATTTCTTCTGCACTTCTTTGATCGCCGCAAGAATCTGATCAGCACCCCTGAGAGATCGCAATATCATGCCCTTTTGTAAGGTTGCAGATAAACCTGTTTCTTCGGTAAGTAATACCGGCAAGCCAACGGCCTTGGCTTCCAAAGCTACATTCGGGCTGATCTCTGTGATCGAAGGTAATACGAGCAGATCATGGTCATAGAACAATTTTTGTTTATCTTTCCCCTCACGGTTTCCTACAAATGCGATGCGATCTGCGATATTCAATTTTTTCGCAAGTGCTTGCAAAGAAGAAAGCTCGGGTCCACTTCCAGCAATCGTCAGGGTCGAACGGGGGAAATTCTTTAGCGCTTTAAGAAGCTGCGCAATGTTTTTGAATTTCACAAGCCTTCCGAGGAAAAGCAGACGGAACGGCTCATGCTTCTCGTGAAGAACAGTCGTTCCGATGGGAAGCGCATTTTCAGTAACGGAATAAGCAGGGAGATTTTTGTAATGATCCAGATAGATATCCCTCTGGAATGCTGAAGAAAAAACGATGTGATCAAAATGATTCAGCAGCCAACCTGCTACCTGCAACCTGCAACCTTTTTTCCCATACCATTCTCGTAATCCGAGCTTTCCTCCCCGATCCGTATACCGCTCCCAGAGAAAATCCCCACCGAGACGCAAGATCTTTTTTGGCTTCCGCAAGCGCGCCATCTTCAATGGGATGCCGCAGCTTACGGAGGAAAACGCATAGACGATATCCGCATCCTCTCCGTGTTTTTTGAGCGCTCTGCTGTATCTCCACCAACGCAGAAGATGACCGCCAGATTTTGCAACACAAATAACACTCCAGGAATCTGCAACCTGCAACTTGCAACTCGCCTCTCCTCCATAGGTCACCACCACCACCTCATGCTTCAATTCTTGTAATTCTTTCGCCAACGCTTTGGCATACGTCGCCGGTCCGCCGATTTCCGGAGGGGAGATGCCCGTGGCGAGAATGATTTTCATAGATATACTTGAATGTAAGATGCCGGCTTGCCCGTCCGTAGCTCAGAGCGAAGTGAAGAGCGAAGGCGGGTGACAAGGATTATTTTCATGCTGCAGGGAAAAGTGAATAATCCTGCTCCAAGTCCTCCTTGCTCTGCCTTCCCCACCCCTTCCCTCTTCCGAGAAAGGCACGCATAAGAGCCCGAAGAACGATGATTGGATGCCGCAGAGCAAAACGCTTCACGATACCCGAGCCGCTGGAGCTTACACGGTCACCTTTGAGATATTTTTCGGCGAACCGCGCGAACATGATCTGAAATTGCCACACTTGCGCTTGTGCCGTCACAGTGCGCTCATACCCCGGGGGGAGCCGCAGAGCGAAATCTTCAAGGATACGGAACCGGTCAAAAAGTCCTTTACCCTCTTTACGGTTGCGTGCGGTAGTTCCTTCATCGTGCACGCGGAAATATCCGCAGAAATCGGGAACGTAGTACCAGTCACAATGCGGGAACATCCGCACCCAGTATTCCGCGTCGAGAGATTGCGGCATTGTTTCATTCCACAAACCAACCTTGTCCATCACGGATCGCCGTAACACGCAGAAGCTCGGCTCGCCGACAAGGTTGGGCCAGACACCGTTGCGGATCCACCGGAGGAGAAATTCCTTTCCATTGATCACACCAGGCTTGAGGATGCGGCGCTTCCAACGTTCAAGTGTGGTATAGCCGATCGCCGCATCGAAATCCCCTTCGATGCGGTACTGGTGATCCATTGCAACGATTCCCACATTTGGGTGTTTCTCCAGCACGGCGACTCCGCGCTCCAGATACTCCGGCACCCATTCATCATCATGAAAGAGATAAGCAACAACGGGATTTTTTGTATGCGTGAGACAGGCATTCCAGTTTCCGCCGATCCCCAAGCGTTTTGGGGACCGCATAAATTGAAATCGCGGATCTTCGAGATACGGACGGACGATCACCTCGACATCTACCGCATCGGACTCATCGTGGATGAACGCCTGCCACTCCGTATACGTCTGTGCTTTGAGTGCATCGAGAGCCACCCGCAGATGCTCGGCACCCGGATTATAGGTAGGAATGAGGACGTCAACGATCGTCGGCATGGGGATATGGTACACAGATCGAGTATTCCGGTTTGTTCGTTTGTTGGTTTTTTCGTGGAAGCATCTTTCCTTGGTATGAAACGTCCACCACGAAGAAACGAAGAAACGAAGAAACAAACAAACGCTATTTTATGCTTTCTTCAGAATCTGCTTCGCTCCCTCATCAAACGCGCGCGCCTCCTTCTGGAACTGCGCCTTGGAGAAATCCGCAAGGAGCCATTCCGGATGTGCGATGTACCATTTGATGGTCTTCTCCAGGCTTTGCTCGAAAGTCTTAGGGTACGCAAAGCCCATATCCTTGAGCTTCGTGCCATCCAGCGCGTACCGCAGATCATGTCCCGGACGGCTGGAGTGAAAATCGACGAGTTCGTACTTCAATTCCTTGCCCACCACTTTCGCAATAAACTGCGCGAGAGTGAGATTATCCATTTCACGCTCGCCGACGATGTTGAATTTATCCCCGATAATCTTGCTGCCCTTCTCATGCTGGGCAATGAGGAAGAGCATCGCCGCGCAGACATTTCTCGCGTGGACGTAGAAGCGACTGCCAGCCTTCGTGCGCTCGGGATTACTGTGGATATAAATCTTCTGCCCATGTAATGCAGAATTGATGACCTTCGGGAAGAACTTCTCCGGATGCTGCCGCTCGCCAAAGACATTCATGGTGTGCGTGATCACGACCGGAAGTCCGTAGGTATTGTAGTAGCTGTACGCAAGCTCCTCTCCTCCGGCTTTGGATGCCGCATAAGGATTGCTGCTCATGTACCGATCCCATTCTTTATAGGCGACTCCCTCCGGCGCCGGCCCAAAGACCTCGTCTGTAGAGAAGTAGGAAAGTAATTCAAGACCGTCCAATGTCCGCGCGTAATCAAGAAGATTGCACGTCCCGACCACGTTGTCTTGCACGAATTCCATTGGACATTCGATGCTTCTGTCGACGTGCGTGGACGCCGCAAGATGGAGTATGTAGTTCACCGGTCCGATGCGATTGGCCACATACGGATTAATGGCAGCGCGCAGATCGTGGAATACAAACTCCACTCGTCCGGCGTATTTCTGGCTCCAGAACTCGATATCCTGAAGACGGTGCAACGTGCTTGCGGTATCGATTTTGCTTAAGCCCACGACTTTCCAATCGGTCTGTTTGAGAATCCCCTCGGCAATGTGATGACCGATGAATCCGTCGATGCCGGTCAGGAGGACGCGTTTCATGACTACGGTAGGGTAACGGATTTGTAGACCTGCGCATACTTATTCGCGATGAGTTTCCAGTCGTAGTGCGAGGCGAATGCTTGATTTTCAGCTGCAAAGGCAGTCCCTAAATCAATGCTTGTCATCTTTGCTAGCGCCTTTGCAATGGATGGCGCTTCCGGTCGTACAAGCACACTGGCAGCACCCTCATGAACAATCTCAACAATACCTCCGACATTAGTACTGAGAATAGCACAACCAGCTGCCAAAGCTTCCAGAAAAACATTACCGAGTGCCTCACTGCGGCTAAGTCCGCAAAAAATTTCCGCTTCCGCATATTCTTTATATACATCTGGCGCCGGCACATACCCCTTGAATGTCACTCGATTGGCAATGCCAAGATCCAAGGTTTGCTTCTTCAATGCTTCCCTCTGCGAACCATCACCGACGATGTGAAGATGCACGCCTGAGATCGGGAGTTCAGCAAAAGCATTGAGAAGCAAATCCACCCCTTTCATTTTCTCCAATCTCCCTACAAATACAATCCTCCCGGGTACTTTCTTATACTTCTCGCATGCCGATCGTATTGCCGCATAATCAATGCCATTCGGAATCACTACAACATCCTTCCTGCCCAAGTTCTCCGCAATTCCCTGTAGGTGCTTACTGATCGCTGTGACAACATCCGGCGATTGAATGATCTTTTTCTTGCGGAATTTTCTGTTGTCTGTTTGCAGCGTGAGAATTCGCTTCGCATTTGGAATGATTTTTTTGCATCGCAATAATGCCTCTCCCGCAAATGTTTCAAGAATTGCATGAATAACTTGAGGATTATGTTTTTTTGCTTCTTTTGGCGCCAAAAATGGATAACGCCACTTATCAAACATATCTCCTTTTCCAACACGAATTACTTTTACCCTTCCTTCAAGAGTATCCGTCTCCAGCAAATCCTTTCGCAGCCGTGCTGTCACAATCGTAATATCAAATTGATCCGCCAACTGAATTGCGACTTCCTCCGCACATGCCTCTGCACCGCTTCGGAATGGCGTGAGAAAGGCCGAGAGAATGACAATGCGTGGTTTCATTTTTGCAAAACAAATTCTTTAAACAACTGATCATACTGCTTTCCCACAATTTCCCACGAAAACATTTTCTCGATTCTCTCACGAGCGCTCTTCCCCATACTCTGACGCTTCGAAGAATCCTCAATCAACCGTTGTATGTGACTCCGCAATGCCTCCCTATCCCCTACCGGAAAGAGAAATCCTGAGACGCCATTTTGAATGAGGTAACGATTCCCGCCAACATCAGAGGCAATACACGCACACCCGCTTGCCATCGCTTCCATGAGAGCATTACTGAGACCTTCACTATGACTCGGAAGAACGAAGATATCGGTCTTTGCCAACATCGCCGGAATATCGGAACGTAACCCGGTGAACCGCACATGGTTTCTGTATTGCTCAACCAACGGATGACCTTCTTTATACCAGCCGACGACTTGAACCTTCATCGCGGGATTCTTTTCGACAATGGGAGCGACGGCAGCGAGGAAGTCATCGACTCCTTTGATGGATTCGAGTCGACCGACGTATGTAACTGTGAGCTGTGAGCTGTGAGCTGTGAGCTGCCCATCGCTCAAAGCTAATCGCTCAAAGCTTTGAAGATCGATCCCTGTCGGAATTACTTCGCTTTTTCCCGCAATGCCCAATCTCCTCAATAAGGATTCCGGCTGCGGATGGAAAAACACCACACGTGATGCACACAGAAGCTCCATCCACCCAAGTGTCCACGCATAAATTGCAGCACACACCTGCGGAAACCATCCTCTGGGCCACCAAGTCATTCCTACAAGCGCATCTGTGAGTTGGATGACGCGAATGCCACGCAACCGCAGAGCAATGGTGGAAAGTGAAGACCAGAAGAGCAATTTATTCACAACGACAATATCTGGCTGGATCTTTTTCGTCAGCTTCGCCACGTATCCTGAAAATCCAAACGCAATGCCGTAGTTCCATGGATCCGGGAGAAAGAAATCTGGAATACGGTGAATTTCCAATGTTTCGCTTACGATTTCAACATCTGCCTTGCGCCCTTGCGCCCTTGCGCCCTTGGGATTTCTCTTACCCATACACACCACCACCATCCGATATCCAATCCTCTGCCACAGCTCTGCAAGCTTCAAACTACTCACCATCCATCGGTGTGGCTCTTTCCAGTAAGGGGAGATAAGGAGGATGGTTTTCATAGAAAAATGGCTGAATTGCTGAATTGTTATATTGCTATTCCGATCATTCAGCAATTCAACAATACAACAATTTTTACTCTCTCTGGTCCTCCAATCCCGTTTCTTTCAATGCCATCTTCCGTATCAGCCTCGTTTGCCGTTGCTCCAGACTCTCCAGTCGCATGACAAGGTAGAAGACGATAAAAAAGAGGATCCCGAGGAAAGTGACGAGCACCGCATTCTCACGATCATGGATACCAGTGGCGATCGTGATGTAGTCGATGGAATTGGGTTCGATGGCGATGTAGGCAATCGCTCCCCAGAAAATCGTCCAGAGGGCAGCCTCCCAAAGCGTCTTTCGATGCCGCATGACAAGATTCCAAGCGTAGATGATCGCGACGAGAGCAATCAGCGGCGCGATGATTTGATAGGGAGTGAGGATCATCGTAAGAAGGAGCGTAGCAGAATTTTCAGAGCGGTTTTCACGCCGTGTGCAAAGGACTGTCCTTTTGCGAGTGTGTATTCGGAATAAATCACCTTGATCGGCACTTCGGCGATCTTCCACCGGTGCTGGACAGATTCGCGGACGATTTCGGTGCAGAATTCAAATCCGCTCATCCGGAGATCGATGTCCCGCAAAGCCTTCGGACCAAATACCTTAAACCCGCATTGGCTGTCACGGATCCATCGTCCAGTTGCGGCAAACGTCACGAAATTCCCGATGCCGTTAAAGAGTCTGCGGATGAAAGGGATACGGTTACGCTGACCAAAGCGGTTGGCAAAAACGATATCCGCGCTGCCGTCGCGGACAGGCTTCAGCAGCGCCGGGATATCCTCGGGATCATGCTGGCCATCGGCATCGAGCGTAATCAGCACCTCGGCTCCTATGGCTCGCGCTCCTTCCACGCCCGTCATGGTGGCAGCCCCTGCCCCGCAGTTTTCCACATGCTGAAGGACGATCGCTCCTGCATCGCGTGCCGCCTTGGCCGTACCGTCCGTAGATCCATCATCGACGACAATAACATCATTCACATAGGGACGAGCCTGCTTGATCACCGCGGCAATGCGCGTGACTTCGTTATAGGCGGGAATCACAGCAAGAGTTTTCATGGAATTAATAGGTAAGCGACTCCTCCATCTGGATCATTGATGAACACCTGCAATCCCGAAGCGGGGTCATTCAGATAATCCAATAGTGCCTGCACCTTCTGATGGAGCGAACCCTTGGCATCACGCTCGATCGTCGCAGTGTTCGTATCGAAGATAAGGCTGCTGAAGCCAAGTGCCTTCAGACGCTTGGTCATGAGCGCACTGTCGCGTTCCTGATAGAGACAATTGAACACGTCGAGCTGGTGATCAACAAGTCCGATGACCTCGAGGTTGCGGGGAATGAAATACGGAATGAATGTCCCAATGCGATAGAGATATGGTCGGTCGGGCTGCGTGCGATAGAGTTCCAGCGCGATTTCGGCGATATCATCATAATGGGGAATGGTTCGCTCGCGCATGACCTCCGCGGAGGCACGACCGATGGGATACTCGAAGAGATTGCGCTGCTGATCAAATTGCCAAAAGCGGTGCGCGAAGTTGCTAAAGAGCGCAATGGCGATAAGCACACCGACGAGAGAACGGCTCAGGGCATCCGGCGCACGGGCAACAAATGCTTCAATGCCGAGCATGAGCCCGAGGAACACACCGATGCCATACCACGGAATGCCGTTGGCCATGAACATCCATTCGAGGAGGATGAAGAATGTGCCGATGGTCATCCATCGCAGCCACCGACCGCGACGCGTCCAGAAGTATGGAAGGAGAAGGAGCAACGGAAACAGCAAGAGCGCGGGCATCGTCGTCACGTAGTAACCGGCACTATCGAGATTGAGCACCGAGCGCCAGGGCAACGTGAGGTAGTGGCCCCAGCCGATACGCGTACCCCAGTAGCGACCAAGCTCTTCCTCGTGCCCGGTCTCGCCGCACGCCGGATGCTTCGGATCAAGTTTCAGGTCTTCCGGCATTTTCCGGACGGGACCGCTATTGACCGAGGCAGTTGCTGTTCCATAGAGATCAAGACTCAGCGTGATTTTATTCGGAGACCCAAGAGCTATCCCCCGCGGAATGATAAATCCTCGCTGGATATTGTTGTGCTCGACCCATGGGAAGAGGACTGCAAAAAATGCCAAAAGAAACACTCCTCCAGAAAGAACCGCCCTCTTCCAGTTCCTCCGTCCGCGCAGAAAACCGGCAGCGGTACAGGTAATGCCCACGGACAAAAAGATGAGGAAGAATCCTTTTGTTGTGAATTCGGTTCCCTCCCCGAAAATACGCTGCCCCACAGAATGGAGATTGAGCCCCCCCTCCCCCGCCAATGCCACAGCTGCAAGGGCGGCAGCGCCCAGGGCGGCGCTCCAGTGCAGCATCACTCCACCAAGGATCACGAGAAGCGCGATCACCACCATGATCGCCGTCACCTTCATGCTGAAGGCAAATCCTGCAAAGACTCCGGCAAGCGCAATCCAAAGGAGCTGTTCCCGAAAAGGATGTTCAACGGATTCTTCCTCCGAAGCCTGCGGCGGCAGAATCCCCAGAAACAGACAGTATGTAGCGAGCGCCCCCATCATGAAAACGGCATTATCGATCTTCATGTCGGCGTAGGAAAAATGCCCAACGAGCGGCAGCGAGTAATAGAGGAGCGCCGAAAGAAGACCACCGCGTGGACCGAAGTAGCTTCGTCCAAACGCGAGAATGGTGAATACCGCGAGCACTCCCTCAAGCCAGTTGATCACCATGGCTGCCGTGGCTCCGACGGGGCTGCCGAACCCAAAAAGCGAGAATCCGACTGCCGTGAGGTACTCCCACTGGAACGGAGCCATCGAATAGATGAAATGCCCGTAGCTCACGAGAAGATTCGGACGATTCAGATAACTACCCAGATCATCCCAACCGATCGGGAACGGGCGGATAACTGTGAGAAAGTTGAGCGCAAAATACGAAAGCAAGAGCCATCCGACGAGCAATACTGGACTCCAGGGAGAAAGATCCACCTGCCAACGCTGCGTCGTAAGCCTCTTCCACCAATGAATGGCAGATCGGTAACCGAGAGCGGGCACGAGAATGAGGAGAACCCAGATTGCCCCAGAGACGAAGAGATGAATGACGGCAAGAAACCACAGAAGCACGACCCAGAGCCCCGCACCAAGCCCAGCGGAGATGGTAACCTCAGACAAAGGCGTCATCTTCAGATGCAATACCTTGAGTGCCATGTACCCCAATATGAGAAGTTCGCTGAGAATGAAGAGCGCCCAAACAATCTGCGAAAACACGCGTGTGACGAAGAACTTCTGCATGCACAGCGTCGTCATAGAGAAAACTTTCGCGCCGTTCGTAAATGAGCCGATTTCGCGGAGACACCCCTGATCTTCCAGACGCGCAAAATTTTTCTGGAGTTCTTCGAGTCCTTCTCCTTTGATATTGAGATACACCTCGGGAAGTGGCTCCACCACTCTGCGCAAAGGCGCATCACCCACATCGCCGTAGCTGAGAGTGGTGAAGAGCAGCCATACCGCAGCAATGAAAAAGAGCATGACCCACAGCGGCGACAGGGTGCACCGAAAACGGATGGCTCCGCTCTTCAGAGCGGATCGTCCAACAATCATGAAGGCGACAACAAGTGAAAGCACCGCATAGGAGAGCAGTGGAGCGGCGCGCACAATGGTTCGGATAATCATGGGCACGAGCGTATACACGCCGCGGCAGAGAAATCCCCCAGGATCACAGACGCCCTGTAGCGAATCGAGAACATCATTCGGCAGATACACCGCCCCATGAACCGGAACGCCAAGATAGACGAGGGTCGAAAAGACTCCCCAGAGAAGAAGACCAAAAAACAGAGCGATGGAAAGGATGCGGATGGTTTGCTGTCGCATAACGGAACGTAGTGTAATGAGTACATGCATGATTGCTATATTGCTATATTGTTAAATTGTTGAATGGCAGGGAGGATCCTTTCGAAAGGTAAGCAATTTAACAATGAAACAATTCAACAATTGCCCAAGATAGCCGATGATGGATATCGACATGCCACTGGATATCGCTTTCATTCGCCGGCAATTCCCCTTCCTCCGCGCTTCCCCGCCGCCGGTCTACCTTGATTCCGCCGCGATGGCACAGGTGCCGGATGCGGTACTGAATGCCATGACCCAATGGGAACATTCGTCCCGAGCAAATGTCCATCGGGGAATGCATGCGCGCGCGGAAGAAAGCACGATCGCATACGAAGCTGCGCGTTCCACCGTGCAACAATTTCTCAATGCCAAGCATTCTGATGAAATCGTTTTCACAAAAAGCTGTACCGAGGCGATCAATCTTGTCGCACGGAGCTGGGGAGAGACGCATCTGCAGGAAAATGACGCCATCGTCCTCTCGATGCTCGAACACCACAGCAATATCGTCCCATGGATGCAACTCAAAGACCGCAAAGGCATTGATGTGCTTTGGATGGATATCGACGAGAACGGCATGCCACGCATGGAAGATTTGGAAAAACATCTGAAGACCGGTCGCGTGAAGATCGTCTCTGTCACCGCACTAAGCAATGTTCTCGGAGTCACTCCCGATCTCCAAAAAATCATTGCTCTCGCGCACGAAGCAGGCGCGCTTGTTCTTCTTGATGCCGCGCAGGCAATCGCCCACATGCCGCTCGATGTGCAAAAGCTGGATTGTGATTTTCTCGCATTCTCCGGTCATAAACTCTACGGACCTACCGGAATCGGCGTGCTCTACGGCAAGCGAAAACTCCTCGAGACCATGCCCCCCTTCCTCGGCGGCGGCATGATGATCCGGGAAGTGCACACGGAAGGATTTACTCCCGCCGATCTCCCTGCGAAATTTGAAGCGGGGACACCGCCGATTGCGGAGGCAGTAGGACTGGGGACGGCAATGGAATGGTTGGTTGCAGGTTGCAGGTTGCAGGTTGCAAACTCTTCTCATGCTTCAAGCAATCAGCAACGAAGAACGGGAATACTTTGGGATGACATCCAACCTCACGAGCAATCACTTCTGCAACATGCAACCTGCAGCCTGCAACAAATCTCTGGGCTTCATATCCTTGGTCCGACTCCCGACTCCCAACTCCTGACGCACGGTTGCGTCAGCTTCACCCTCGACTCCGTCCACCCCCATGACCTCACGGAAATCCTCGGTCGCCGTAGCATCGCCCTGCGCGCCGGTCATCACTGCTGCATGCCTCTGCATAAAAGACTGGGGATCCCCGCATCGACACGATTGTCGGTCGGTGTGTATACCACGAAGGAGGAAATCGATGCGTGTGTGCAGGCGATTGTGGAAGCAAGGAAAAAATTGAATACATGAACGGAGACACAACAGCGTTGCGTCTCTACGTCCTCCTCTGAATCTTCTGAATCCTTTGCATCTTCTGAATCCTCTTCTATGGATCTGTACGCCGAAAACATCCTCGACCATTACCGGCATCCACGGCACAAGAAACCCGCAACCCGCCACCCGCCATTCGACTCGGTTCATAGCAGGCAACCCGAAACTATTGTGCATACTGAAGCCAATCTTTCCTGCGGTGATGAAATTTCTATCTCGCTGAATATCAAGGATGATCGCATCACCGAAATTTTCTGGGACGGCACGGGGTGCGCCATCTCCCAGGCAGCGATGTCGATGCTCAGTGAAGAACTGCACGGCAAAACGATGACGGAAATCGAGGCTCTTACACCGCAGAATATCTATGACAGCCTCGGCGTGCCGATCGGTCCGAGAAGGGCGAAGTGTGCGCTGCTGGGATTGCTGACACTAAAAAATACGCTGCGGACACACAAAGGTGTGGATCATGTTTCTTGGGCAAGATTGATTGCGCTTCATAATCACTAAATCTATCCTGAAGAAGATGCTCAAGAATCGACTCCCCCCAGACGGAGATGCGCCCAAGAAAGATGAAAAATCGCTTCCGGTGTTGCATCAGCTCGCAATAGCAGCATTGCCCGATGATTTGGTGCAAATAATATTCACAGGATTGGATGCAGGAAAAACACCATCAGAAATCGATGCCGACATTGCGGTGGGACAACAGAGGAAGTTGGAATCAAACTAAATGTTGCAGCCGTCGACGGGGATTGAACCCGTATTTTTGAAATACTGATCACATACTAGTATAATGGTATTCCATGAAGCCTATCAGTGAAAAACACCTCAATCATCTATACATAGACAAGCAATGCTCCATGTCAGAAATTGCGAAGCGCATGAAATGCTCCGTACATAGCGTCCAATACTGGATGAAAAAGTTCGGCATTCCCTCTCGCTCACGAAGTGACGCGGCTTATCTTCAACATAATCCTGATGGCGATCCCTTCACATGGTCGCCTCCTCGAACTCAGACAGACCACATCCTTTATGGCTTGGGTATAGGACTCTATTGGGGAGAAGGTACAAAAAGCTGTAAGACCAGCGTTCGACTTGGAAATACAGACCCTGAACTCCTGAAAACATTTATGCGATTTTTGATACGCTTCTTCCGCATTCGCCATGAGGACTTCCGATTCGGTCTACAGATCTTCAGTGACATAGATCCAGAAGTCGCACTGCAGTACTGGATCAAGACACTTCATGTGAAAAGAGAGCAATTTCACAAAAAGGTGATTGTCAGCAAATCCGGTTCCATGGGAACATACCGGAAGAAAAGTGTATACGGCGTGGTCACGGTCCACTATCACAATTCGAAACTGCGCAATATGCTTGTCAGCCGGTTGCCGCTGTAGCTCAGGGGTAGAGCATTCCCATGGTAAGGGAAGGGTCACGAGTTCAACTCTCGTCAGCGGCTCCAGAATAATTCTATAAGAAAGCGCTTGACCGGAACTTCTCTCTGTCTTTAGAGTCTCCCCGCGATTTCCTCATTCCCCCTCGGGAATCGGGTTTACCCACAAGTCGCCCATGAACCCTGTATCCGCTGCATCACCAGAAGTGCTCGACGACGAAGTCACAGCCCGCATCTATGAAGTGGCGGTGCTTCTGCCATATCCGATGGGACAAAAGGAAGAACACCAGGCGATCAAGGAAATAGAGAACATCTTTAAGGAAGCCGGCGCGCGGGAAGTGAGCAAGGATGTGTGGGGACAGCGCGGTCTTGCGTACACCATCAAAGGCAGCAACGAAGGAAACTTCATCATCTATCATCAGGAAATCAATCCTTCAAAGGTCAGAGAGATCGATACGGCACTGCGCATTGTTCCCGGAGTCCTCAGGCACATCGTCGTAACGCCGCCGAAAGGCTACCGCATCGTGAAGTACTCGGAGAGCTATGAAGTGTGGCTCAAGGAACGCGAGAGCGCCGGAGAAAAGACCAAACGCGAACGCGAGGAGGAGATCCAGAAGAGTATCGCGGATAAAGCCAAGCGCCAGGTGAAGCGCGAAAAGACTGCCAAGGCTGAAACACCGACCGAAGTTGTGAGCAAAGAAGAGATCAGTAAGAAACTGGATCAGCTTATTTCCGACGATTCCATCGAAATCTAATGGCACACCAGCAGCAGCAACCCCAAAAGCGCCGGCAGGATCTGAAGCGCAAGGAGTGCGCGTTCTGCGAGAAAGAAACGCAGTACATCGACTGGAAGGACTATCCTCTGCTCAAGACGCACGTCGATTACTTCGGCAATATCCGCAAGCGCTACCTCTCGGGCACGTGTCTCCAGCACCAGAAAATGCTCCGCTTGTCGATTGAGCGCGCACGGTTCATGGCGATGCTGGCGTACAGGAAATAAATGGAGAATTGAGAATGGAGAATTGAGAATGACATGTGCACAATGCATACGGGAATGCGCTTCGCTTGCGTAATTCTCGATTCTCAATTCTCTATTCTCAATTCCTATGTCCGGTCACAGCAAGTGGGCAAATATCCGCATTCGTAAAGGCGCGCAGGATGCCAAGCGCGGCAAAATCAACACACGCCATGCGCGATTGATCGAAATGGCGGCGCGTGTCAGCGGCGGAGATCCTTTAAGTAATAACACACTCAAGCACGCAATCGAGAACGCGAAGATTGATAGTGTTCCTAATGCCAATATCGAGCGCGCGATCAAGAAAGGCACGGGTGCGCTTCAAGGGGATGCGATAGCCGAAGTGCTGTACGCCGCAATGGGTCCAGGCGGAGTCGCATGTCTCATCGAATGTTTGACGGATAATAAGAATCGCACGATTAGTAACGTCCGCTCTGCGATAGAAAAACACGGCGGACGGTGGACGGAATTGGGATCTGTGCAGTGGATGTTTGGAAGAAAGGGCGTGGTGATCGCAAAGAAGACTGCATGGAACGATGATCTGGAATTAAAATTGATTGATGCTGGCGCAGAGGATATTGATGCAACGGGCGAATCGATCGACGTGGTGACAAATCCTACGCATTGGACACACGTACGGGACATTCTCAAAAATGCAGGGGATGAAATCATTTCCGCGGGCTTAAAATATGTGCCGAATCAGAAAACAACAATTGGAGATCTAGAAACGGCAAAAAAACTTCAAGAGTTCATGGAAATCATTGAAGCGGATGACGATGTGTCGGAGGTACATACGAATGCGGAGATTGCGGAGGAGATTGGGGCGCAATTGTAACGGCAGGCGTCTCGCCTGCCTCAGTCATGGCGCAGCCGGGACGGCTGCGGTTACGGCACCACTGTCAACTCCACCTCATCCTCCCCTGTATTCCCCGCAAAATCCGTCGCCTTCACCGAGAGCGTGTAATTTCCAGGTCGCAGGTCTCCGGGATAATCGAGTTCATAGGGTTCCTGTGCGTCATTGCTCAGTAACCTCTCATTGAGGAAAAACTGCACGACCTTGATACCGCCACTGTCTTCCGCCGTGGCACGCAACGTGATATCGGCGCCCGAGGGAATCGATGCGCCGTCCACCGGAAATGTAAGTGCTACGGAAGGAGCCTCTGCATCCTTTTCGAATCGGAACTGCACGGACTCCTTTACGACGTTATAGTACTCATCGGTGATCCACACTTCGAGCGTGTGTGTGCCTTCTTCTTTGACAGATCTCGGAACGCGCAGTTGCGGATCCCATGGCTCTTCAATCACTTTTTCCACAGACTTCCCATCGATGAGGTACTCCACTTCACGGACCGTGGAACCCACCGAGAAATCGATGGCAGGCTTCAGTGAAGGATAGGTCGCACTGCCGTTATCCTTGGGATAGAGCACCGTGAGCTCCGGTTTATGCAAGCGTCCTGGAGTAAGAGCCGGATCGCAGGATTCCGTCGGAGCAACGGGCAACGGGAGCAACGATCCGGAATGATCCGGCGTAGCTTTGTAGAGTTCCACCTGCTGTGCCCCCCATATATCGAGGGATTTCTGCCACTCGGGAAACCGCTCTGCAAGGATGCTTTTGAGGACAAGGAAACTTCCCTCTTCTCTCGCTTCTTCCGGACAAGAATCCGATGCGAGAAGTCCTGTGACTTTATCCACCATTACGCGCACGCACGCGGGATCCGCTTCTTTGGGTGCATGTTCGGCGAGAAAGACATCCGCGCGGCGGAAATCAATGGGGGTGCATTCCGTTGGGAGTTCTCCGGAGAGAGTAGAGACCTGAGGCTGCACAATGCCTTCGGGAACGGAGAATGTCGCGACGGGATTCTCGAAAGACTTATGCGCACGCGTGAGGATGTCTTTCCAGATGGGCGCGGCGATACTCAGAGATTCCGCCTTTGGGGAGAGCGGAGAACTGTCAGCATTGCCCACCCACACGCCGGCAATAAGGGACGGAGTGTATCCGAGCGTCCAGAGATTATCGGGTTTACGATCAGTACATGCACCCTTGTCATCGCGCTTGAGGCATTTATTACTTGTGCCGGTTTTTGCAGCGGTGAGATACCCCGGAATCGAAAGCACGCTCTGCCAGTACTCATTCGGACGCGCGGCGACGTCACTCAAGACAGAGGTAATCTGGTACGCCACACGGGGATCGAGTACCGTCTGCGTGTCTTCCTCCTTCCATTCGTACAGAATGTTGCCGTTGCGGTCGGTGATCTTGCGGATCGCATGAAGCGGTTTCAGATTTCCGCCATTGGCAAAGACACTGTACCCCTGGACCATTTCCAGAAGCGGAGTTTCCGCTGCCCCAAGCGCGAGTGGCCAGCCATACTCGAAGGGTTTTCCAGCATCTGCGGAAAGTTCCTGACGTCGGCGCTTGGGAGAAGGCATACCCATCTCCTCGACTTCGGCGAGGATCGCATCTTCGCCGCCAGCGAGGAAGAATGCTTTTGCCGCGGGCACGTTTCTCGATCCCGCCAATGCCCGGCGAATCGTGAGAAGTCCCCAGAACTGCCCATCGAAGTTTTGCGGTTCATCATCACCAAGTTTCGTGGGTACATCAGCAAGAATGGTCGCCGGGCTGTAACCGTTGCTGAACGCTGCTGCGTACACGAACGGCTTGAAGCTAGATCCCGGCTGCCTGGGCGCCTGAACCATGTCGATCTGCCCACCTTCCACATCGGAGCTGTATTCGGTATTGCCGATGTACCCGAGAATATCTCCCGTCTTTGGGTTAGCCACGAGCGCCGCGATGTTTTTGCCTTCGAAGCGCTTCTCCACGTCGCTACGATGGAAGGCGACGACTTTTTCTGCGGATTCCTGGATTTCCCAGTTGAGCGTGGTTTCCACATTTAATCCACCATGCTCGAGAAATCCTTCCTCGGTGGATCCGAGAATCGCATCCAATTGATCGCGCACCCACAGTACGAAATGCGGAGCGCGGATCGTTTCGCGGGAAGGTTCGAAAACGATGGTCTCGAGGTCCGTGATCGCCTGCAGCCTCTCCTGCTCGGAAATGAATCCCAGATCCTGCATTTTGCGGAGCACTTGGTCGCTGCGCCCGCCTATATAAAGCGTTGTTGTTCCGGTGCCGACCGTAGAACCGAGAAGACCGATCGTCAGCTCCTCGTCAGGAATATCGGAAGCCTTGGTGATGCGACCTGTAAGAATGCCGTGGAGCACAAGCGGCGAAACGGTTGTACGCATGTGCGGCCCGTACGGACTGAAGTACGTCGGGCGCTGTGGGAGACCCGCAAGCGCTGCAGCCTGCCCAGGTGTGAGCTCTGTTGCCGAAATGCCAAAGAAACGCTGTGCCGCCTGCTCCACGCCAAAGACGCTGGAGCCAAAGGGAATCCAGTTGAGGTAGAGCTCGAGCAGCTTGTCTTTGGAATAGAGGCTTTCGAGTTGGCACCCGAGCAAAAACTCCTTGAGCTTCCGAGTGATAATGGAATCGCGCTTGAGATTGAGGGCATTGCGTGCCAGCTGCCTCGTGATCGTAGAAGCTCCTCCAGAACGCCCGAAGCCGATAGCGGCGCGCGCAACGGCCTGAATGTCGATGCATCCGCGCTCATAATAGCGCTCGTCTTCGATCGCCACGAATGCATGCTGCACATACACAGGGATCTGCTCGCTTGCAATATACGTGCGGTCCTGCTCTGCAAAGAGCCTGTAGAGCTCGATTCCTTTGTGATCAGTGATCACCGTACTTTCGGCGGGGGCAGAAAGCAGGAGCTTCGGATCGGAAACATCCGGCAGAGTGAAATAGAGAATGGCGAGGTAGCCGCCGACAAGGAGCATGGCAATCACGGCGCTCTTGAGAACAAGAATTTTATAACGACGGACGGAATGCTCTTTCTTCCGGAATCTCGCAACCCATGCAAACAGCCGCTCCATCTGCACGCCTATGGCGTGAGGTATGGAAGACGTCTTCCGGGCAAAACGGCCGACTGCGGAGGGGTCTCTTCCCCAAGAGGAAGACCCCACCCTCCGCGTTTCAAAACCGGAAGGGACCATGAGACCGGAATTCTACGATCAGAACCGCTTTCCTGCAACGTGCCAACGGGCGGGTTTTCTGGTATACTGGAGCGATGCTCAAGACCGTAATGCTCGCGGTAACTTATACCCCCAGTAACACTGGCGCGGGGAAGGTTACAGGGCTGAGAGAATGGAATGTCACTGCCTCCACTCCGACTGGCGGAGTAATGGACTTTCAAGATATGTACAGCAATCTCATCGGTGTATTGATGAATTCGATCGTGAGCATCTGTGCCGCAGTGTTCATTACGGGGGCGTTTCTCTATATCATTGGATCGTTCGGCAAAGAAGACCTTAAGAGTAATGGCAAAAATATGATGATCGGCTCATTGATCGGACTTGCTATTGTGCAGTTGGGTCGCGCAATCGTTCATCTAACCCTCCTGTTCATGTATGGTTATTAGCGGCTGCGTTCGCTTGTTTTCGCCACTGTACTCCGTAGCAAGATTCTCCGATTTTTTTGTTGCACTTCCATGGAAGAGGCGCGGTACACTGAGGGCTCATGGATCCTCAAACCCAGCCGCCAGCGGACATCATGGAACGCCTGGAGATGGCGGAGCAGCTCAAACTCACGGGAAAGCATGCGGAAGCCCTGAATATTCTTGAGGAACTGCTTGTGGAGGATCCGGAAAATGTCGCGGCACTCGAGGAAGTGGCGGACAATGAATTGAGTATGGAACGTCTGGATCGGGCGGAGGCTGCGGCGAAGGAGGCCATCGCGCTCGACAAAGAGAGTTACACGGCCCAGTACATCCTGGGATTTCTGGAGTCCCAAAATGAGAAATGGACTGCAGCCCTGGTTCATCTGAAAAAAGCGAACGTGCTCAAGCCCAATAATCCCGAGATTCTCCGATGTCTCGGCTGGGTGCTCTTCCACGCCGGAGAGAGGGCACAGGGAATCGTGACTCTCGAACGCGCACTCAATCTGGAGTCAGATAATCCCCTCACACTTTGTGATCTCGGCGTTACCTACCTGGAACTCAAAAACTTCAGCAAAGCCCGGAGTCTCTTCCAGCGCTCACTGGATCTTGACCCTGGAAATGATCGTGCCCGCGAGTGCGTGCAGGCGATTGATCGGCTGGAGCGCACTGTGGAAGAGATGGGAATGAAGAAATAATGTGTGATATGTCGCAGGTAGGGGCATTGCATGCAATGCCCCTACTCACCATGTCACGATCTCCCTATACTTCCCTCCATGCTGCACCTCGAACCGGGTTGGCAATTGCTCCTGCAGCGTGGCATTCGACGGGGATGCAGGACCCTGCGTCGTGAACACGACTGGATTGGAAGCCTTGGAGCCCTCACTGGCATCTTCATTCTCCTACAATTGCTGGGGCTTGGTCTTGCCTCCGCTGCGGCAGGGGAACAACTTCTGAAGGAACGCACGGAACTGCAACTGGAGCTGAAAGCGGGAACGACCGACCGCGAAGTGAGTGGTTTGATCGTCAGCCTGCAGGATCTGCCGTACGTGGCGAAAGCAAATTTCATCACGCGGGAGCAGGCATACGATCGTGCGCGCAATGCCGATCCCGAACTCATCGGATTTTTAGAGGAATACGGTCTCAATAATCCGTTCAATGATGCTGTGACAGTGACGCTGACTTCTCTCGAACACTACCGCGCACTGCTGCATGTACTCGAGGACAAAGACTGGCAGCGTATCGTAGATCCCTCCTTTCTGTCAGATGCGACGGCAGAGCAGGAGTACGTCGAAGCCCTCCTGACGCTCACGCAGGGAATCCGTACTCTTGTCCTCTTTGTCCTCGGCATCGGTGGAGCCACACTCCTCTTCATTGTCGTGAATCTCACACGGACGCGGGCGCTTGCACGGTCGGAAGAAGTCCTTGTGGAGCGCATTGCCGGAGCCCAAACCGCGACGATTCTGCTTCCCTTCGCCGCAGAAGCAAGCATTCTCCTTGCTGTAGCGACGATCGTAAGTTTTATCGTTACCGTTCTTCTGACCGCCTTCGCCCCCGCAATAGTTCCCGCATTGCATATGGGAGGAGCACTTGGGGAATTGTGGAATACCGTTCGCTCTCTTCTCCACACCGCAATTCCTTTCGCCTTTGTCCTGGAGTTACTGATGATTCCGCTCATTGCTGCCGCAGGAGCGTGGATTGGGATTGCACCACAAATACGCAGTCCGAGGATTGCAATGGGAATTTCGTAGCTGCACCCCTGCAGGGGTGCAGCTAGGGTATAATAAAACTCGTGCCTCGTTCCCTTTCCTGCGATGCCATCGTCCTTGCCACGTATAACGTGGGAGAGGCCGATCGTTTTTGTATTCTCTTCACGCGGGAATACGGAAAGATCGCAGCAAGAGCCAGTGCTGCGCGCAGAATCGGCAGCAAACTCGGCAGCGCCCTCCTCCCCTTTCAGCGCGTGCAGGTGGAACTGCGGGAATGGGATAATGGGTATGTAATAACGGGAGCTCGGCGTCATGCCGCATGTGTGGGAACGGAAACATTGCCTCAATTCCTTGCGGCATCGGAAATCATTGAGCTGCTCCTGATGCTCCTGGAAGAAGGCGAACCTCTCCCAGATCTCTTTGAAAGCGTCGTAGAAGGACTCCGGAGCGAGACATCGTCTCCTCTTCCTCATACTGTCCGTATTCTCCATCTCCTCGGCCATATGCCGAGTACCGATATGCCGCATTTTTCGACGTTCAATGTGGATGAGAAGGGGTGTATCGAAGAATGGATCCGGGGAGATTGCGAAAAATCCCCTATGTTATCCGCAGAAACAGAGCGAACATTGTCATCGTTGTGCGAAAGTATTTTGAGTGATCATGCGGGAAAGAAGCAGAGAGTGCCTGGCATAAAAAAATCGATGATGTTGGCAATCTAGCCGCACCCCTGCAGGGGTGCGGCTATACCTGAAATATGCGGTGTATGGGAATATCAATCCCTGCGCCGAATCGGTCTCGTTGAACTTCTCGCTCCGCTCGAGCTCGAACTTTGCTCTACCGCTGATGAAATGCTTTCCTCCGAAGCTGCCGAACTTGAAAGCAAAGGCGATCCTGCTTCCACTCCGATTTGCGTAAACAGAGGTCTCGCTTCATAGATGGAATAGACTGGTTCAATGTGTTCCGCCGAATGCTCCATCTGGGATCCTGTAACGACTCGAAACCACGCAGCGCGCATGCCCGGAACACGATCCCCTACCTTTCGGGTTGTTCCAGCTGGAATTTCCGCCGTGTACTCGCTGCGATCTCCAGGTGGATCCACCCGACCCCATGTATAGGGACCGTAGATATCACTCCGGCGGTCATCTTTCGTGCCGTAGTAGATGAAGTATGCCTTGTTATCAGCAGCATATGTTTGCAGCAGCAATGCCCCCGGAGTGTCGTTGGTAAATTGCATGTCTGTCTGCGGCGGATAGACCGTTGCATCCGTCCCCTGCGGACCGTAGTAGCGCACTGCGAAGCTATGGTTGCGCCGTGCCTCAATCGGAAACCCATACTCCCACACACCACGATACGCAGTAGTGCTCACCTGGCAGAGCCCGCCTCCGAAGTCCGGAAGCGTGCGCTCACCAAGAATCACCAATTCTTTTTTATAGCCGGTTGCTCCGTTCACGGGACCGAGGACTTCGTTGAAGGAAAATACGGAATCTTTTGGAATGATGTGACCGTTAAACTTTGCCAACCCCACGGCGATGTTGTGCCTGCGCGCCATTGGGGAACCGCTGTAATCCGATTCACCAACGGTGACAACTTCGAAAATCCCCTGCTTCACCAGCTCTGGATCCTGCACGACTATCGACGGCTGCTTTTCCACAACAGGCAATGTGACATCGGCGATCCCGCGTTCCATGGCTGCCGCCACAAGCGCCGCGGCGGTGGGAATATCCACATGCCTTCCTGGAAGTCCCACTCCTTCAAATGTAATAGTGCCATGCACATCGCGGCTGATGCGCACCGTTCCCACGAGACGATCAAGCGCCGAGGCGACTTTGGATTGAAGTGTCACAGCGATGGCTGCCGTATCCCATTGCTGCACCGTCGTACGCGTGATACCACGAGGAAGCTCGGCTGTATCGTCCCCCTCTATACGCATCGACTGCGGAGCACGGAATGGTCTTCCGTCGTACCGCCATTCTTCATGCACGGAACGCCAGGAAGTATATTGTGAAGGGCGAAGGCTGAAGATGTGGTGCTGATAGCGGAGGGTTAATTCTGTGGGTGCAGCATTGGCGATGTATGTCATGGAGCATCCTGATACAATAAGAAAGATCGAGAGGAAGTAGCGTTTTTTCGTTTTTTCGTTTGTTCGTGGATGCATGTACGAGTGTATTGAGGTATTTCGAACAAACGAACAAACGAAGCAACGAAAAAACGTATTATGGTTTTTCATAGTGCGGTGCAGGATGTTCATCCAACGCCTTATTCACGAGGCGATCCGCATGATGATTGTCCTCTCGTGGCACGTACTTGAAGGCTATCGCCCCGAATTCTTTGCTGAGTTCCCGAATTTCCTGAAAAAGCGGCTGCAATGTCGCCATGCGCACCTGATACTCACCCGAAAGCTGCTTCACGATGAGCTCCGAATCCAGATGACACACGAGCCTATTCGGATGATACAGCCGTGTGATCTTGAGCCCTTCAATAAGTGCCCGGTACTCCGCGACGTTATTGGTCTCAATGCCGATACGCTCGTAGTGTTCGCGTGTCACCGTACCGCTTATAGGATCCATAAGAACACATCCGATCGCTGCTTGACCGGGATTTCCCCGTGATCCCCCATCTGTAAAAAGATGCAGCATGCCGCCAATAGCCAATGGCGATCCATCCTCTGTCTTGGGGGAGTTTTGCAGCGCACGACTGATGACTTCTGCAACATACTGATTGCGTTCTCGGGCACGGGGAAACATCTGCTGCAATTGATGCTCGATGGCAGCAGGTAAACGAATCATAGTGCAGTGAGAAATTAGCAGGGAGCAGGGAGCAATGAAATACATTCTCGTTGCTCCTTGCTCACTCTACTTCTCTTTGTTGGAACAACCACACGTCTCAGACGAATCACAACAAGCATCCTCGGGAAGATCCAATTTGAATCTCTCTTCCCGGAAATCAATCGTCGCTCCGCCGATTCGACCGAGTGTGAGAAGCGAAGCGAAGACCCGGACGTCCGGTTCTTCGACATTGATAAATATCTTGTCACCCTCCTCCGGTCGATCACGGAATTCCATGCAAAATCCCCCATCCCCATCGACGATGACCGAAAGTCCTGCGGAATCACCCGGCAGTTTTCCTTCCTGCTCACCGATCTGCCGGATGGCTCTGGCGGCTTCCGCAGTAACGATGATCGTAGCCGGTCGTGCTGGCGCGGTATGTCGGGCTTCTTCGATGTCCTCCAGAAGCAGCTGGACATCTTCATCACCATACCCGTGCGCCTTACATCCTTCCTCAAGCGACTCCAATCCTCCAACGCTGCATCCACTGCAATGCAGCCCCCATGCAGCCATCACATCCGCTGCCTGCGGGACGAGCGTCACGATGTCAAGAACGCGCATGTCTTTGCCAATCATACGAGATGTCTCTATGACCATGAGAGTATGCATTTTCCATTTTCCATCCGAAATTTTCCATTACGAATCATGACTTTTCCTTTACAATGCGAGCATGTCCAGAGCTATTCGTATCCTCACCTGCATCCTCCTCCCCCTCTTCACGCTCATTTTAGGATGGCAATTGGGTATGGCCATGCAGGAACGCGAGCTCCAAGACATCCAAAAGAACCTGGAAGTCCTGTATGGAGGGCAGACGGCAAGCGGAACCGTCGTGCAGGATCCTGAAAAGGAAGTGAATCCCGCGCTCATGTGGGGCGTGTGGAGGCTGCTTTCAAAAAATTACATCGCTCCCGAGAAGATGAAGACCCAGGAAATGCTCTACGGAGCGGTGGGCGGACTCGTGGAAGCTGTCGGAGACCCATATACCGTCTTCATGACGCCGACCGAGAACCAGCAGTTTCATCAGTCCCTCCAAGGTCGCCTCGAGGGCATCGGCGCGGAACTCACTCTGAGAGACAAGCAAGTGGTGATCGTCGCACCACTCAAGGGCTCACCCGCTGCGGAAGCCGGTCTCGCACCGGAAGACATTATCGTCAAAGTCAATGATGAGGATGTCACAGGTAAGAGCCTGGTGCAGGTGGTGGAGCGCATTCGAGGACCGAAAGGAACATCTGTAACCCTAACGATTGATCGCCCGGGAGAAGAGGAATTTCTGACATTCACAATCGTGCGCAATGAAATCCGTGTTCCAAGTGTGGAGTACGAAGTAAAAAAAACGGCAACGGGCTCCGTTGGCTATATCGCCTTAAACCAGTTCGGCGACGATTCCGTCGAGGAAGTGCGTGACGCACTTCATGAACTCAGCAAGGAGGACCTCACAGGTCTTATCTTCGATGTACGCTTCAATGGAGGGGGGTATCTGGAAGGCGCTGTGGAGCTCGTCTCTTTTTTCCTCTCCGAGGGAAAAGTGGTGAGTGTCCAGCGCAGAACCGGCGAGCCGATCCATCACTATGTCACCGGGCGCCCCATCGCCTCTGATATTCCTGTTGTTGTACTCATCAATGAAGGCTCCGCTTCGGCTTCTGAAATCCTGGCTGGCGCTTTGCAGGACCACAAACGTGCGACCGTCATCGGCAAAAAAAGTTTCGGCAAGGGCACGGTGCAGGAGGTGTTTGATCTCCCCGGAGGAAGTAGTATCCGTATCACCACTGCAAAATGGCTCACACCGAATGGTAAAGACTTAGGTTCTGAAGGCGTGGTCCCGGATATCGCCGTCGAACGCACGCGGGAAGAGATCCAGAATAAAATTGATCCGCAGTTGGATGCAGCGATCGAGTGGCTGGTGGATGGGGAAGATGTGACGAAAAATTAATACTCAAACAGCTCCTCTTTCTTAAAGAATCTCTCCACTTCCATTTCCGCTGCTTCCGCCGAATCCGAAGCATGGGCAACGTTGATCATCTGATCCACTCCAAGCTCCGCGCGAATTGTCCCAGGTGCCGCCTTGCGACTGTCTGTCACACCGAGCATGTCACGGACTTTGGCGACAGCGTCGTCGGCCTCCAGAACCAGGGCAATGACCGGAAGCGATCCCATGAATTTCTCCACTTCAGGATAGAAGGGCTTAGTGGCGATGTGCGCGTAGTGTTCCTTGAGAACGGCAGGCGTCAGCCGGATCATCTTGCATCCACAAATGCGCAGTCCGGCGCATTCAAACCGGTCGATGACCTTGCCGCAGATACGCTTGTCTACGGCATCGGGCTTCAGAAGAATCAGGGTACGTTGCATGGGGCAAAGAAAAATTGTGCAAATACTCTTACAGAGAATAGGCGGTTGGGCAATCGTTTTCCGGCGAGGAAATCACATGAGAGAAAACCATGCGCTGGATATGATGAAAGCGGTACCGTAGGGGCACAGCACGCTGTGCCCTACTTGGCCGGATAGCCCTCAGACGGACGCTGCTTCTGCATTTCTTTGCGCGCCCAGTTCCCTACCTCATCAAAGCAGAGAGACCGCTGGCGCCCATGGGGCTTGAGCTGGCATTCGAGTCGAGCTTGCTGGAGATCATTCAGATAGGGACGACGCTCCGTGTTCACATTCTCCACGGGCTTGAACTGCCGGTATGTGCGGCGATCTTGGACCCCACGGCGGAATTCCTGCTTTCGCTCTTCCTGGAGACGCTGCCGTAGATGCCCTTGACCCAGATCCATCTCATCATAGAGGTCGTATGCCTTTCGTGGCGTGCGTTTGAGCCGAAGACTCTGCCACCATTTTTTCTTTTCACGCGATTCGCACCGGACGTTATCCTGCTCGGAAAACCGATGGCATGTCCGCTGGATCGTCTGCATCACATCCTCCGGCGGTTGGATATCACGCTCGGCGAAAGCAGGAGAAGTGCTCAGGAGAAAAACGGATCCGAGAAGGATGGCAAGGAGACGGCTGTTCATAGCGAAGAAAGTGTACACGAGATCCGTTATACGGATATACGAATTCCGTTGAACTTCTGGATGGAACCCCATCAGCCCTCTACCATACGGATTCATGGTCGAGCTTTTGCTTATTGTCACAGGATTTGTCGCCGTCTCGGGGGTTTTTGCCATGATCGACGCAGCCGTACTCAATGTGACTCCGGCGGAGGTGGAGGTGATGATCGCCAAAAAGAAATGGGGGGCAAAAGAACTGAAATCCCTCCTGCGGCATACCACCCGTGCCATCATCATCATCGTCATCTGCACGAACGTGACGAACATTCTTGGACCCATTCTCGCAGGTCAGAAGGCCGTCGCGCTCTTTGGCAGCAATGCGATCGGCACCATGACCGCGTTCCTCACATTCGCCACGATCATCTTCTCGGAGATCATTCCGAAGTCCTTCGGCGCACATAACGCACCGCGCATCAGCCGCAGAATCGCTCCGTTTTTGCTTCTGCTCATCACTGTCTTCTATCCATTGGTCTTTGTTTTGGAAAGAATCGTGCGCCTGTTTAAATCTGGAAAGCGAAAGGTGGGAACGGAGGAGCAGATCCGCGCGCTCGCCAACATCGGCGGAGGAGCAGGTCACATCGATGCAGACGAACAGGAATTCATTCACCGCGCGTTCGTGCTCAATGACCGCAAGGTTCGGGAAATCATGATCGGAAGCGAAAAAATGGCATGCATCAAAGCGGATACGACCATCGAGCAGGCAGCCAAAACCGTCTTCCATCACCATTTTTCCCGCTACCCGGTAATCGGTGTTTCTATTGATGATACCTATGGGTACATTTTGAGCAGAGATATCCTCTCGGCTGTAGCCGCCGGCAAAGGAGGAGCGCCGATCACGCCTCTTGTGCGCGAAATCCTCACCGTGGGAGCGGATCTGCCCTGCGATACCTTGCTCAATGTGCTGCGGGACAATGCGGCGCAGCTTGCGATGGTGGAAGAATATATGCGTATCGTCGGACTGGTGACGCTGGAAGATGTTTTGGAGCAACTGGTGGGAGAGATCAAAGATGAAAGCGACATCGCGACGCCGTAGAGACATGCGATTCGCATGTCTCTACACGAATCACCCCAGCAGTTTCTGCAGCTTCCCTTCATCTTCCTCGCTGCCAATCACCACCAGCCGCATTTCCTCCGGTTTCAATAATCGCGCGGCAAGCGCATTCACCTGTTCTTCGGAAACCTTGTCGATCTCTTTGAAATACTCCTCAATGGACCGAACCTGCGGATACAGCAGCTGCTGCTTGCCGTAGAAATGCGCGAGCTCCTCGCTATCCTCGAGACTCAGGGTGATCTTTCCTTTGAGGAACTCCTTTGCTCTAGAAAGCTCTTCTCCGGTGATTCCCTTCTTCCGGCACTCGGCATATTCGTGAAGAATGAGCGTGATGGCTTCATGAAGACGCGATTGATCCACACCTGCGCGCGTGGAAAGGCAGCCGGCATCGAGGTAGCTATCGGTTTCTGTGGAGATGTAGTAGCAGAGTCCTTTCTCCTCGCGGATATTCAGAAACATCCGTGAGCTCATGTTCCCACCGAGGATGATGGAAAGCAGCTTGTGGCTGAAGTGATCCTTGTCGAGTGCGGAAACCCCGGGGACTCCGAGTACAAGGTGCGATTGCTCGGTTTTTTTTGTGCGGAGCCAGACTTTCTTCGTGCCGAACTTCGTGTGTGGGACAAATGCCTTCGATTTTTTTCCGCCGATGCTTGCGAAGTATTTGTTGGAGAGCTCTGACGCCAACTTCGGGTCGATTTTTCCGCCGAACGTGATGACCAGATTGTCTGATGTATACAGCTCATCTTTGTGCTTCTGGAAATCCTTCTGCGAAACGCTGCGGATGACTTCTTCCGTGCCAATCGTGTCCCAGCCCAGCGGACAGTCGCCGTAGAGGAGCAGCTCGAAATCCCATCCTGCGCGGTACATCGGCGTGTCTTCATACATGCGGGCCTCTTCGATGATCCCCCCTCTCTCCTTTTCGATTTCCTCCTGGGGAAATGTGGCATGCACGAGCATGTCAGAGAGAACGTCGCACGCAAGATCCGCGTGCGTCGCAGCCACTTTCACATAATACCCCGCGTATTCCTTGCCCGTGAACGCATTGAAGTCCCCGCCGATACCGTCGATGGCAACGCTCACCTCCTTGGTATTGCGGAACTTCTTCCCCCCCTTAAAAAACATGTGCTCCAGAAAGTGCCCGATGCCCGTATCCTTCTTCGTTTCGTAACGGGATCCTGCGCCGGCAAAGACCAATACGGTAACAGATGCCGTTCCTTCCGTTGTGGCAGTGAGGATAGGGAGACCGGACGGAAGACTGGAGAGGGAATACATAAGGAATGGAGAATGGAGAATGGAGAATTACGCGTATTTTGCCATTTTTCACTTTCCATTTTCCATTTTTTAGCTACTCTACGCCAGCATGTTAGCTAAATTACGCTGGAGAAAACGGGTACGCAGGCATGGGTTCCTTCGCAGGAGCAGCACCGCAAACGGACGCAAAGTCCTGAATCGTCGTCGTGCGCAAGGAAGAAAGAGGGTGGTGGTGAATATGAAGAAGTGGAAGTAAATAATTACACATTGCGAATAGCCGCACCCCTGCAGGGGTGCGGCTATGTTACAATTCTGTCCAATCCATGTCGTCCTTCCTCCAACGCTTCACCGGCTCCCTCTTCTTTGTCCTCACAGGAACCTATTTCCTCGGATACCTGCTTCTGAGAAACAGTATCGGTGGCGCAGCGCCCGGCTGGTGGATGCAGATTGCCGATCTGCCATTGGCGCTTGTGGGAATCCTGTATGGCGGTGCAAGTTTTTATAGGACAGTGCATCATGGAGAAAGTACATCGTGGGGAAAATTGATCGTCATTGCGATTCCGCTGCTGGTGATATTTGGGGCACTGGTGATGTTGAATTTTTGGGAAATACTGCCCGTACCTCAGGCATCCCACCCCTCATAATCCACTTCCGTCTCCGGACATCCGTGAGAAATATTTGCTGATCGCGCCGCAAGAAACAGATAATCACTAAGCCGGTTCAGATACATCTGCACCTCTGTATTGATACCTTCTTTTTCGGATAACAATACAACACAACGCTCCGCACGGCGACAAACACTGCGTGCCTGATGGAGAAGCGCTCCTGTCCTGGAACCACTCGGCAGAAGAAACTTGCGTTGTGGAGGAAGGGATTTTTCCAATGCCGTAATCCATCGTTCTACTGCAGCTGTATGCTCCGGAAGTACCCGCGGAACAGCAATGGAAGCATCGGGCGTCGCCAGATCGCTGCCGACGATGAACAATGCGTTTTGCGCCGCTGTCAGTTGCCCGCGAATAACCATGGGCAGATCCAGTTCCGCAAGTACAACACCCAGCACTGTATTCAATTCATCGACGGTGCCATAGGCTTCGATGCGGGGATGGGCTTTGGAAACCCGCCCAGAACCGTAGAGTCCTGTCATTCCTGTATCGCCGGTTTTGGTAACAATGGACATGGGATTGTAAGTATAAAGTATTACGTATTAGGTATTAAGTATGAATCTATCATTCGCGTGAAGCCTCATACTTAATACCTAATACGTAATACTTAATACTTTGTCATGCTCCTTCTTCACCTCTTCCTCCGTCAACGTCCGCTCTGGACTGCGATACGTACACCGCACCGTCACATTATATTGATCTTTCGCTAGAGGCTTTCCACTATAGATATCGGCAACATGGACAGATTCCAGCAGAAGTGAAGATGTGCGGATCTTTGCGAGAATCTTCTGTAATGCCTTGGAACGATCTAGCGTCATTGTCACATCGTAGGTAATTGCCGGATATGCCGGCACCGACCTGGCATGGCGCTGACTCGGAGCAATCGCGAAAAGCGCATCAAGGTTGATCGTCACAGCGGCGGTCCGATGCGGCAGATCAAAGCGCTCACGTACAGCGGGAAGCACTTCAAACAAAGAGCCCACTTCCTTTCCCGCAATGGTGATGGAAGCACTGCGACCCGGATGCGCGACGGCATTCAGTTGTCCTTTGCTTGGCTCTAGATCCGCTGCGTATCCCGCGTGGTCGAGCGCCGTGACGATATCTCGCTTGAGGCGAAGGAACGGTTCGGTTGCAGGAGTTGTCTCGATGCGGCTCCCCAGCAGCGCTCCGAAAGCCAGCACCTGACCGTTGGGGGTAAAGATATTGCCCCAGTGGAATGTTTTGAGCGCATCGTCGATGAAAAGCATATTGCGCGACGCATGCTCCAGAAGCTGCGGCATCACGCATGGCTGGAGAAGGCTAACTTCTTCACCGATGGGATTGCCTACCCGCACGCACCGCTCCGGATCAATATTGCACTTCTTCACCAAGTCCGGACTGATCAAAGAAAGCGGCAACAGTTCGTTATATCCGAGTGCACCCAATGCATCGCGCAGATGATGGATGCGATGATCGCGAGCTGGGGGAGTGATGGATCCTTCGGGAAGCGTGACGGGAATCTTATCGTAGCCGTAGATCCGGCCGACTTCCTCGGCGAGATCATGTGCGCCTTTTAGATCTTTTAATCGCCATAGAGGTGGTGTGACCAACATGGGAGAATCCTCTTGTGCCCCTGTGCCCCCTGTCCTGAGCTTTATCGAAGGATTGGTTCTTGCGCCCTTCTCAACAGAGCACCCCAGATCTTCAAAAATTTTCACAATAGCCTTCTCCGGAATCGCCACACCCAGTCTCCCCTCACAATACGCAACGGAAAAACCAATGGGTTTCGCAGCTCCATTATCGCCGACAGATTCCAGTTTGGATGCAACGCGCGCTCCCGGAGCAAGCTCCAGCAATAACTCCAGTGCACGGAGGAATCCTTGTTCGGTCGTGATGTGCGGCACGCTTTTTTCGTACACCGTCGCCGCATCGGTTCGGTGACCGGTCGCGATGACCGTAGCGCGGATGGAAACCGGATCAAGTGATGCGCTGTGCAGATAAATCCGCCGGGTCGAGGGCTTCGTGGAACTCCGGAGTCCGCCCATGATGCCGAGCATGTCGAAGACCCCTTCGTCATCACTGAGGATAAGCGCGCCCGCCGGCAGCTTCCACTCTTTACCATCGAGCGTGACGATCTTCTCTCCTTCTTTTGCCTTGCGCATGTGCACGTCGCCCTGGAGATCATCCAGATCAAAGCTGTGGAGTGGCACACCGACTTCGCTCGCTACGAAGTTAGTGATATCGACTGGCAGGCTGATCGACCGCCACCCTACGGCCTGCAGACGCTTTTTCATCCACTCGGGCGTTTCGCCGAGGCTATCGACTTCGATGACACATGCACAGTACCGCGGCATCAGTTCTTTCTCTGCAACAAGAAATTTAAAAGGTAATGCGTGCTTGGAAAAATGCAACCCCGGACCTCGGCGTAGCCCCGTTGGGGCAAAGTCGGGCTTCCACTTCGCAATCCCTATCGCAATGCACTCCCGCGCAAATCCAATGTGCGAAAATAAATCTGCTCGATGCGTTATTGCATGGTTATCGATATGGAAAATGACATCGTCCATTCCTAATGCTTCTCTCAATGGAGTACCAATTTTCAATTTTTCATTTTCAATTTTTAATTCGACTACAGGTCTTTCTCCCTCCTCTTTCCTCGACGGAAACACTGCATCAAGTTCCAGTTCCTCTGCAGCACAGATCATCCCTTCGCTCTTCTCTCCGCGGATCTTCGCCTCCTTGAGCACAATCTCCTCGTCTCCGTGGCGAACTGTCGCACCCACGTGAGCGAATGCCACAAGCATGCCTTCGCGTAAATTCGTCCCGCCGCAAACAATGTTTTTTACTCCCTTGTCCGTCTCGACTTCGCAGAGATTGAGCTTTTCCGCATTCGGGTGCTTGCGAAGATTGCGTACTCTCCCCACGCAGCAATCCTTCAAATACTTTCCCTGGATTTCGACCTCATCGACCTCGCCCACATGCGCCGTAAGCCACCGCGCGATCTCTTCCGGATCCTTGATCTCGAAAGCGACGTAATCCGAAAGCCAGTGCAGAGAGAGCTTCATCGGGAGAAGTGTATCAGCAGATAAGTATAGGAGTGTACTGCCAATTGCACCCCTTGCCCGTCCGCGCTACGATTCCCTCCACTATGACTCTCCTTAGAAAGAAGAACACCATCGGCTCCTCGAGCGCATGCTCCGTTTTCTGCGGTCTTGTGACCTTCCTACTCCTACTCACATCCCTCGCGGCGATGATGGGTGTGGTAAACACGCACCTCACAAGTAGCGGAATAGTCTTTGGCGGAAGCGGCGCTTCCCTCGCGCTCCTCGCCTTCGCGATCAATATCGCATTCTGCGCGAAGATGCTGTGCTACACGTGCGGTCACGAGAAGAAGTAGCCGAATGTACAAATATCACTTAGCCGCTCCCCCGCAGTGCGGCTGATGGTGATTACATAGAGAATTCGTAATGCGTAATACAAAATTTTTGTTACAGTTCCCCCCACGGAGAGGTCGCATAGTGGTCTAGTGCGCGCGCTTGGAAAGCGCGTAGACCTGAAAGGGTCTCGGGGGTTCGAATCCCCCCCTCTCCGCCATCGTTATAAATCTGAATAGCGTATTTTCTTCTTGTGCAAGGATGTTAATTTTGATCGACTGGATCACTATGGTGAATAACCCCAATATGGACGTTGCAAGAGATGAGATCCCGCATGTCCTGGTGGCACTCGGTGTTGATGAACAGCACACAGGTACCGCCGGAAATTTGCTTTTGCAATTTTCCAATACTGCGATGGGATTAATATCCGTAAAGCATGGAACCCAAAGTGCCTCCGGATTGCTTGCCAGCGCTATGCGAAGATTTGATTCAAGGCTCCCTCACGAAGCGGAAGAAATGTTGGGTGATGTACCAGGACTCAAAGAATTTACCGCTGAAATACAACGACAACTGGACCTGCTACCTAAAGCTGCTAACACTCCACTGACCGCACCTCAGTAGGGGTGCTCTTATCTCAATTCCCCCACTCTCTCCCACGGTTCTCTATAAACTAACTCCAACTTCCCATAAATATCCCTCTCCTCTTTCGAGGCAATCACCTTCCCCTTTGCGTCGAACAACCCATACTCGCTCAGCTTCCAGCCTTTTTTGATCGCGACGATGCGCATGGCGATATTGTGTTCTTTAGATCCTGTGAAGTAGAGCAATGCCGAACCCCATTGATTCTTTGATACAAATCGGACATCGACGCGAAGTCCCGACAGCAGATCGAATGATAACTTCTTATCCCCCTGCGCAACCACATTGCGGACAAACGGCAGTTTGGAGATGGCTGCCGAGACCGCAGCTGCCGAACGCGTAACAACAAGGATATCGATATCCCCAACCGTCGCCTGCTTGCGGCGATACGACCCGGCTGCCTCTGCACGTTCCACGCCCGTCACCTTCCGTAGCGCACCGAGCAATATCTCCACATCTTCTTCCACACTCTCTCTGGGGAAACGCGTGGAACGTTCCTTGGACCGCCCAGCACTCTCGAGAATTTTCTTTTCGATGACCTCGGAAAAGCGCGGAAGAGTCCTCAGTTTTCCGGCTTTGGCAGCCGTAATCAGCTCCGGAACCGTGGTGATGCCGAGTTCTTTTTGTATAAGCATTGCGCGCTTCGGTCCGAGATTCTCGATGCCCATCAGCTCTGCACTCACTCCCCCACTTGCACGCCGCAGCTTCTCCAGAGCCTCAATGTTACCAGTTTCCAGGTACTCCACGATCTTCTTTGCTGTCGCCTCGCCGATGCCAGGCAGTTCCTGGAGATCCTTTATGCCTCCGTATGTGCTCACATCTTTCGGCAATTCTTCAATGGTTTTTGCAGCGCGAAGATAGGCGCGAATTTTAAACGCTACATTCTCATCTGCCATGCCTGCACCTGCCTCAAGAAGCGCGGCGATTTGGCGGAATGCTGCTGCAATTTTGAGATTGATGGCAATCATACACTCCGACACATTACCTCAGCACCTTAGCTAAGCCACATCCAATGCGGGTGAAGAATCCGCAGAAGGGCCCCAATGCAATGGATCTATCCGCTGTAATAATCTTTCATCTCCATTTTCCACAGAAATACGACCATCCAATGTCAATTGGAGATGTTGCCTTGCACTATCGAGACACAGAAGGACTGCATCTGTTTGGCGCTCTAATTTACCCCATGCCGATGCAGCATCGAGTGGTTGTACATCATGTGATCGTAAAGCCATAAAAAATGGGGGAAATGGCTACAAACGATCTATCCTGAAAGAGGGGTGGGGTCTCCGGAGAAACCCCACACGTGCAGCAGAACCGCGGCACATGCTTCCCCTACTGTTGCTGACCGCGAGGCGCAGTCAGAACAGATCGCTTGGGGCGAAGTGGTGATGGGAAGGAACAAGGAGAAACCTGATCTGAGAATGCTCCGGGTCGACATGATGTCGACCCGGAGCGGGGTGGGGTCACAGGGAATGACCCCGGTAGGAGTGTGCGTGGATCTCACCGGCGGATTGGGTGAGGCGCCCGTTTTGGGCGAATCCCCCCCATTTTGAGACCTTTAAGGCCTCGATGTCCGCAGCCGAAACCACAACGAAACGCTTTCCTTCGAGCCATAGCTCGCACTCCTTCCTGTCTCTGCCAGAAAGCTTCCAGCCTTCTGCTACGTCTCCAACGGGAGCAGAGCAGGTTTCTGCTTTTCTTTGAGCGAGAGAGTATTTTCTCTTCGCTTCGATGATTTCAATGATCAGTCGCAAACGGACCTTCCTTGGGGTGGGAAGGGAAGCTTCTTTCTCCGGAATACTCGCTCACGCATTCCCTTCCGACTGCTTGAGGCAGCGAATGAAGCAGACCGGAAAGAAGAAATAGGAGGCGTTCACGTTGGAAGCATTCTAGGATTATTTTTAGGTCTGTCAATACCTCCGTACCGGCGCAGCGGTACTGGCTTGTAGAAGGGGTTTTTGGCTAATAAATGGGAAATAGACGCATGACCGTTGGAAATGTAAACAAGTAAAGAGACGCACTGACAGTGCGTCTCTACGGTGGATGTTTCTTGGTAAGGCAAATCACCATTATAAAGTTTTCATGAAAAGCATCCAATCTAACTATCCCTCTCCCCGTGGGAGAGGGTTGGGTGAGGGCCGTTACGTCCCCTCCTTCCAACTCTTCAAATACTCTTCCTGCTCAGTTGTCAGCGTATCGATCTTCACTCCCATAATCGCAAGCTGCGCCGCAGCAATTTGCTCGTCAATCTCCACCGGAAGCGTAATCACTTCAGGCTTGAGCTTGCCCTTGTTCTTTACGAGATACTCACAGGCAAACGCCTGACCAAGAAAACTCATACTCATCACTTCACTCGGGTGTCCCTCGGCTGAAGCGAGATTCACCAGTCTCCCCTCTCCAGCGACGTAGATGATACGACCATCTTTCAACATGTATTCATCGAGATAATGCCGCACGCGACGCTTGCGGCGCGCCATTTTCTCTAGTGCCTTGAGATCGAGCTCGCAATCGAAGTGTCCGGAATTCGCGAGAACCACTCCGTCTTTCATTTGTTCGATATGTTCAGAACGGATGACATGGAGATTGCCCGTGACGGTGATGAAGAGATCACCAATCGGCGCGGCTTCCACCATCGGCAGTACACGGTGCCCGTCCATAGCTGCCTGCAGCGCCGCAAAGGGATCCACTTCGGTGACAACAACATTCGCGCCAAGCCCTTTGGCACGCATGGCAACTCCCTTGCCGCAGCTGCCGTACCCTGCAATCACAACGACTTTCCCCGCGATCAAGAGATTAGTGGAACGCAGGATCCCGTCGAAGGTCGACTGCCCCGTACCGTAGTAGTTATCGAAGAGGTGCTTGGTCTTGTTGTCGTTCACGGCGATCATCGGAGTCTTGAGCACCCCCTCACGCACCATGGAATGCAGACGGATGATGCCCGTGGTCGTCTCTTCACATCCGCCGATCATCTTTTCCAGAAGATGCGGATGCTTCGTGTGGATCTCGGTCACGAGATCGCACCCATCGTCGATGGTGATATCGGGCTCAGTTTCGATGACTGCCGTGAGGAATTTGTAGTAATCCTCCGTGCTCTCTCCTTTATAAGCCCATACTAAAACACCATCTTCCTCAGCGAGCGCCGCAGCGATGTCATCTTGTGTACTCAGGGGATTGCAGCCAGTAATGGCGACTTTTGCCCCTCCATCTCTGAGTGTTCGCACCAAAATTCCTGTCTCTTTTGTCACATGCAACGCCATACCGATCGTGAGACCCTTGAAGGGTTTTTCTTTCGCGAAGCGTTCGCGGAGCAGCATCAGAGCGCCCATGCGCTTTTCAGCGATTTCGAGATTGAGCTTGCCTTGGACAGCCAATGAAGGATCTTTGACGTAGGACATCTGTGGCAAGATACAAGATACAAGATACAAGATACAAACAAGATTCAGTACCAAAATTACAAATCTCGCCTCGAGACTTTAGGATTTGGACTTGGGATTTGTTTGTATCTTGTATCTTGTATCTTTCCAAACCTCATTTGGGCAACACATCACCATACGCATTTCGTGCCCTCTCCCACACTTCCTCCACATCCAGATCTTCCAAAAGTGTTCCTTCAATCTCCACGACTTTCGATCCCATCGCCGCTCCCAGTCTGCAGCAATCCGTCAGATTCCATTTCTTTTCGAGTCCGAAGAGCAAGCCCGCACGGAATGCATCGCCCGCTCCCGTCGGATTCACCACCTGATCGGCTGTGCATGCAGGAATGTTCTCTATTCCTTTTTTGGAATGCAGTGCAACACCTTTATCTCCAAGTGTGACGATGAGAAATTCCGCAGTTTTGAGTACATCTTTCGCCTGCATTCCCGTTCGTTCCGAAAGAACACTCCATTCATATTCATTGCAGATCACTCCCCGGCTAAGGGAAATTGCAGATCGTAATTCATCCGTACTCAGGGCAATGATCTGCTGCGCGGGATCGAAGAGAAGCGGCAATCCCGCTTTGCTACACCATCGCACGGCTTCCATCATCAGCACAGGATTGCGCGCTCCGACGATCGCCCATGCAATATCATCACGATCTTCGGAAAGATCTGGCCTGCCAGCCGACTTGTCCCCCGTAGCCCCCGGGGCGAAGGGGGAAGCTTCCTCAGCAGCGAAGGTGGGCCAGCTCCCAAGCGCATCGGCTCCTGGGTGAAAAAATGCGATCTGTCGCTCGCCATTATCCGTTCCGATGATGGCAGTCGCGGTGATGCTGTCTTTTCTTCGCTCAATATGGGATATATCAATCCCCCGTTCTTCCATCAATGCACAGTAGCTGCCTCCGTCGGTGCCAACCGTTCCCACAAGCAATGGTTCGCCGCCGAGGAGCCGCAGGTTCCATGCGACATTAGACCCAGTTCCTCCGTGATGACGTTCCAAATACGGAGCAAAGAAACTCACGGAGAGACGATCCATGGATTTTTGCTTGAGTGCATCAGCGAACGATCCTTCGTAGGAGAGGAGAAGGTCGTAGGCGATGGAGCCAGTAATCAAAATGCGCATGTACGGACAGAATAGAATGTTTGTTGAAGAAGGCACAGGGGAAGGGCACAAGGGCACAAGAACCAAGGGCGCAAGGGCACAAAACTTACATGAACAAGTATGAGGCATCTTGTGCCCTTGGTCCTTGCGCCCTTGGGATTTCCCGCAAGGATTTGTTCCCTTCCCTGTTGGGAGAAACCGTTCAACCCGCTACACTTCAATCATGAAAATAGCCATTGTTGGGACAGGCTACGTCGGCCTCGTTTCCTCTGCATGTTTCGCCGAGCTCGGGCATGAAGTCATCGGTGTGGATATCGATGAAGCGAAGGTGCGGTTGCTCAAGACTGGAAAATCCCCGATCTATGAGCCGGAGCTGGAGGAAATCATTCAGCGCAATCTCGCGAGCGGACGGTTGTCTTTTACAACGGAGCTTTCTGAGGCGATGCCCGGTGCGCAGGTGATCTTCTCCGCGGTTGCCACTCCTCCCAATGCCGACTTTTCAGCAGATCTCCGCGCCGTATTCACTGTCGCACAGTCGATTGCCGAGCATGCGGAGAACGATCTGATCTTCGTAAATAAATCGACGGTTCCCGTGGGAACGGGCAAGAAATGCGAGGATTTGATCACGGAAACTCTTCGCAAGCGCGAAGTGCCGCACAGGATTCCGGTTATCAGCAATCCCGAATTTCTCCGCGAAGGGAATGCTGTCCATGACACCATGCAACCAGACCGCATCGTCGTGGGTCTCAACGGAGACGCTCATGCAAAGCAAGTGATGGAAGATATCTACCAGCCGCTCACCAGAGTCGGAAAGCCGCTTCTCTTTATGACCAGGGAGTCCGCAGAGATCTTGAAATATGCGTGCAATGCTTTCCTCGCTTCAAAGATTTCGTTCATCAATATGATCTCCGAACTTTGTGAGACCACTGGCGGTTCCGTGCGCGAAGTCGCCGCAGGCATGGGGCTCGATGACCGCATCGGTCCACGCTTTCTCCACGCCGGCATCGGCTACGGTGGAAGCTGCTTTCCCAAGGACGTGAAAGCACTGATCGCACTGAGCAAGGAAACTGGCGTGCCGCTACCGCTCGTGAAAGCAACGCACGATATGAATAACCGCCAGCGCCAGCGCTTCTTCAAAAAAATTCTGGGGACTCTTCCACCGAATGCCAATGTCGCCATCTGGGGACTTTCATTCAAACCTAAAACCGATGATCTGCGTGAAGCGCCAAGTCTGGACTTGATTCCGATGCTCACGCGCGCCGGGCACAAGGTTGCCGTTCATGATCCGGTTTCCATGGAAAAAGCGAAGGCGATCCTGAAGAAGAAGGTAACGTACGCTCAATCTCCAATGGAAGCCGCGAAAGAAGCAGATGCGGTGGTACTTCTTACGGAATGGGATGCTTTCCGCGGTGTTGATCTCCGGAAATTGAAGGAAATAATGCGCGGGAAAGAATTATTTGATGGACGAAATGTGTATGAACCCGGGGAAGTGCGGGATGCGGGGCTGACGTATTGGGGAGTGGGAGTGCGGTAAGGGCACAAGAACCAAGGGCACAAGTGTTCTCATTGTTCTACATGCGATACTTGCGCCCTTGTGCCCTTGGTTCTTGCGCCCTTCTGCTAGAACCAAAGGTTTAAAAGCTATATTCTCTATGCAGCATGCGAATACTTGTCACCGGCTCCGCCGGCTTCATTGGCTTCTCCGTCGCCCAGGCTCTTCTGAAGCGCGGCGATGAAGTCATCGGCTTGGATAACTTCAATGAATACTACGACCCGGCGCTGAAAGTCGCCCGCAACGCGATCTTAGAGAAAGATAAGAATTTCACCATCGTCCGTGGCGATATCACGGATCCAAAAGCGCTTGATATTGCATTCGATGCTCTCACAAACAACAGTGACAAATCGCAAATTATAAATCGCAAATCGCAAATCGAAACGCGTGTCTGCCACCTCGCTGCCCAAGCCGGCGTCCGTCACTCCATCGACAACCCTGGAATTTTTCTGCATGACAATATCGTCGGATGCAACATGGTGATCGAAGCGTGTCGCACACACAACGCTGGCGGTCTGATTTACGCTTCCACAAGCGCAGTATACGGAGATAATACAGAACAGCCGTTTGCCGAAGAACACCGAACGGACAATCCCATTTCCATTTATGGATTCACGAAAAAAGCGAATGAGCTGCAGGCGTACCTCTATCACAAAATGTACGGGATCTCCTGTACGGGATTGCGTTTCTTCACCGTTTACGGTCCCTGGGGTCGCCCGGATATGGCGCTCTTCCTCTTTACGGATGCGGTGATGCATGGGAAAACCTTGCCGATCTTCGGTCAGGGAAAAATGCGGCGCGATTTCACCTATATCGACGATATTGTGAGTGGCGTGATTGCAGCGATCGATCGCAATGATCCGTATGAAATCTATAACCTTGGCGGAGGGAAGACCGAGGAGTTAATGGACTACGTCGCAGCAATCGAGAAAGCATGCGGGAAAGAGGGCAAAAAAGAATTCCTGCCAATGCAACCGGGAGATGTGGTTGCGACTTCCGCAAATATTTCCAAGGCGCGGAAAGAGCTTGGATATGATCCCAAGACAAGAATCTCCAAGGGGGTACCGAAGTTTGTGGAGTGGTACCGCGAATATAACAGAATCTAAAAAGAGTACGACCACAGCGGAAGATCGCGATCTGCCGCTACTGCCCTT
>Ga0156271_156_pt1 | contig 28756 bp, 18 predicted proteins | sample RifCSPlowO2_12_FD_107920 | JGI IMG/M metagenome (GOLD analysis project Ga0156271, IMG submission 107920) | Candidatus Peribacteria bacterium RIFCSPLOWO2_12_FULL_53_10
CTTCTCGGATGGAACCAGGGAACAGTGGAGGAAATATTTTCCCTTCAGGAATTGATCGACCGATTCTCGATCGAACGTGTACAAAAAGCAGGCGCGGTCTTTGACCACGAGAAGCTTGATTGGCTTCAGGGGCAATGGATACGGAAGCTGACACCGGAAGAATTTGTCGCGCGACTGACGCCATTTTTGGAAAAAGATCTCCCCGCAGCGCTGCGTGACCCCGAGCTCATTGCACGAGCAACGTTAATACAGGATCGCCTAACACTGCTTTCCGAAGGCCCAGAGATGCTGCGATTCTTCTATGAAGAACCGGAAGTGACGATGGAGCTCCTCGCCAATCCCAAGCAGAAGCTGACGCCGGAACTGGTGAAGGAAATTCTTCCGCAACTAAGAACAACACTTGAGGGTATCGCAGAAAAAGATTGGAACTGTGTGACGCTTGAAGAAAAATTACGCGGGCTGATGGAATCCAAGGGATACAAATTGGGCCAAGTCCTCTGGCCTCTCCGCGCAGCATTGACGGGCAAACCCTATAGCCCCGGAGCATTTGAAGTGGCAGAGGCTTTAGGGAAAGAAAAGGCTATTGGGCGGTTAGTGAAAGTAAATTTATAAGTGAAGTAAGGCTGGTGGGGTTCCGCGCGCCACGGGGGGTGAAGGGGAAGGCTCTGTTTTCCGCCCTCAGGCGGAAGTCGAGAGGGAAGCGCCGAAGCCTTGCAGGCGCTTCCCCCGAGACACAGAGCCGGGCGGAGGGGCTCTGGCGCGCGGTGCGCTTTCTTTCGCCCCTTTCTTTGTCGGGCAGACAAAGAAAGGGGCAACCAAACAGCATCCGTAGCGTACGACTTGTAAAGCCATGTACACTGCCCGCATGTCATTCACCTCCGCCCCCAACCGTCACGACGTCGAAGTCTCTCTTCGCTCCGACGGCACCAAAGCCATCGTCGAAGGAAAAACCGTCGTTCCCTTTAAAACTTTTGTGATGTTGGTCATCCAAAGGAAAGTTACTGCCCTCTTCAAAGACTGGGGAACAGCACCAGTCGTCGTGGATGCGGAGCTCCTCACAAGCTTAGCCGGAGCTCCACAGGATAATCAGGAGAATCGCATACACCTCGTCCTCGTCACCCTCGGCATCGGCGTCATCACCGGAGTACTTGCGTTTGCCATCCTGCAATTTACCCTCCTCACGATCAATATCTCCATGGGGAAACAAGAGCTCGCGATTCTTGCCGGAGGACTTGTTGGTGTGGGTCTCGTTGGATCAATTCTCAGTAAAGTGCAGCTGCGTGGAGGAGGGCAGAGGGTGCTGGATAGTATGGAAAAGGCCGCCGCACTGCTGTCGAAGAGATAGGCAAGAGGGCACAATACAAACGTGATAGTGAAGGAGCACGAACCCCTCGGCCCAAAGACCACTATGCGCATCGGCGGCACTGCGCGCTATTTCGCTGAGCTCACTACGAAAGAGGATGTGGAAGAGGCATATGTATTCGCACAGAAAAACAATCTTCCACTGATCGTCCTCGGCTCGGGCAGCAACACGATTTTTGCAGACGGTGAAATCGCTGTGCTCATCATCCGCATTACTGCAGCTCACCTAACCATCCAACCATCCAACCATCCAACAACTACCATCGATGTTGCATCAGGAAAAAACCTCCCAATGCTTATTAACGAGATAGCCAAAGTCGGTTTGGATCTTTCCCCGTTAACCGGAATTCCCGGCACCGTTGGTGGTGCGATTTTTGGGAACGCCGGACAAGGACCGAAGGGAATTTGGATTGGTAATTATGTTCAGTCGGTCACAGCATTTATGAATGAGGAATGGAAAGAGTTTTCAAAAGAGGAATGTACATTCCGTTATCGCGAAAGTGTGTGGAAAGATGCACCGCCATTTGTAGCGGAAGATCGCGATCTTCCGCTACAAATGGCGCCAATTATCTGGTCAGTCACACTGAATATTCCTCACGATGACCCGACCATCATTAAGGAAAAAATCGAACTGCTACTGAAACGCCGCATCGAAACCCAGCCCCACCAACGCACCGCAGGCTCCTGCTTCAAGGCAATCGGAGAAAACCCGGCATGGCAATTAATCGATGCTGCAGGATTGCGTGGAATGAAGCACGGCGGTGTGCAGATCTCGGAGAAGCATGCGAACTTTCTCATCAGCGAAAAAGGCGCGACGTTTGAGGATGCTGTGAAGGTCGTGAGTGTCGTAAAAGAGAAAATTCCGGAGAAGTTAGAGGTGGAGATGCGATTCATTAAAACTAACGGATCGCTTGCGTATTAAATGACAGCGCGAAGCCGGGCTTTGCCCGGCTGGAGCGCCTCCTTGAAGGGAAGGATGGTTCATGGAAGGAAACCGTCAAGGTTTCCTTCCATGCCTTAAAAAGGCAAATCTTCAACCTTCACCTCCGACTGATACTGCACTTCCGGAATCCCAGCTCCTGCATCAGCTGTGACCGGAGCCACTTCCTCACGCTCGCGAGCAGGCGCAGTGCTACGGGAAGTAACTGTTTCCTGTGCAATGGTATTGGCAACACCAAGGAGACTCACTTGATCCGCAACGACTTCGGTCGTCGTGCGCTTGCTACCGGTTTGCGTCTCCCAGCTGCGAGTTTGTATGCGTCCGGAAACAAAGGCTTTGTTTCCCTTCTTCACCTGCTTGGCGACATCCTGTGCGAGCGTTCCCCAGAGGACGACGTTGTGAAATTCCACACGTTCCTTCAGTTCACCGCTCTGGCGGTCTTTCCATTTCTCGTTACTGGCAACACCGATGGTCAGGACGTTCTGGCCACTTGTGGTGGTGCGCATTTCGGGATCTTTTGTGACATTCCCGATAATTTCGGCGCGATTGAGGCACTTGCCCAGTTCCACGCCTGCAGGCGCAGCGCGCTGACCGTCTTTAGAATCGAGAAGGATCATTTCCTGGGCAACGATCTTGGTCTTACTCTTCTTTTCACCGCTCTTCTCATCTTCCCAGCTATCAGTCTGGAGACGACCGCTCACAAAAATCTGTCCGCCGGCGCGAAGATACTGCGAAGCGACTTCGGCCATGCCGCCCCAGACGGTGACGGTGAAAAAACCCTTGCCGGTGAGTTGTTCGCCAGTGCCGGAGGTAAAGGAATTGGGAACGATGAGATTGAGGTCGGTTACGGCGGTGCCACTTGGAGTCTGCCGGAGCTCGACGGGTTGCGTCTGGTACCCGATGAGCGAAACACGATTGAGGGAGAACATGGAAGGAGGGGGAAAGAGAAGCGATAGAAGTAACGGATCGCGCAGCCTAATGAAGAGCGCAAAAGACGCAACGTGTACATTCGTACACCCTGTTTTTAAAAGGAGCAATAGACAGTAAATAAGAACCTTGTGAAGCAAATGGATTTTTTATGATTTTCTTTTTTTGATCAAAAATTGACCATGTGCGGACTTGTGATGTGCGACAGATGCACACATCAATCGCAAATCTGCAAATCGCAAATCGCAAATGAGAGAGTGTCAACCCTCCTTCACCATCCCATACACATAAACACGGTACAATTGCCGAAACGCGTTATGCTCTCCCCGCATTTCCTCAATCGTATTCTCGCGACGCTCCTCAGCATCGGAATGATGCTCATGAGTGCATCGGCCATTGCTGCTCCACGCGCCACGAAGGATCTTCCGGAGCCCTACCGCATACCGACACCGAATCCTTCAAACATTGATGCCATTAAAGATGTTGTCGGAAAAGGTTCTTCATCGCGGGATGGTGAAATCCACCAGGATCTCTCGGAACGCGCGGTATGCGGCGGATGGGATATGAATGATACGGTGAATGGGAAAATCCCAGTGGTGTCCGGAGTGCCGGGGCGCAAGGGAGCCCCACTTGGAAATATTTTTTCTGGAATGGCAGCGCGCGATGAGAGCAGTGGCGCACTCGGCAACGGTTATCTCTACCCCAATGTGAGTCAGGTAAAAGGGTGGAGTACGGCGTGCAGCCCGGGCTTTCCTCCCTATCTGGATGATGGTCCACCCTGCAAAGAAAAAAATCCACCGTATGCCACGCCAGCTCAGTGCCAGAATCTTTGTCCACGGATCAATGCCTGGCAATTCCCGGTATGGGTTCGTGCATGGATCTTCCCACTTCCCCCACCCGCCCTTCCATTATTCAAATACTGTGTGCAACAGGGTAAAGGGGAGAAGGGGCGCAACAACGATCCTCAAAATGGCGATTGCTGCGAACGCCTGGGAAGCGGCGATGGCGGTCCGAGTTGCGCCGGCAAATATGCAAGTGACGCGGATAATCCGAAGTACGACCCCTATCCGGGAAATATGCCTCCTGATGCGGAATGTCTCATAGAAGGTGCCGCACTGGAGGCAGCCGGATGGTTACGCGTCTATCATGCCTTCGCTGGTTGGTACTATTGCTGCACAGGGGCAATCGTAACGGAACTTCATTACAGCGATTGTACGCTGGACGACCCTCCTGCATGTGTGAAGCATAAAGATGCACGCCGGAATTGTGTACGTTGTGAGGGAGATGGACTGCCGACGGGGCAACTGTTTCCCAGCGCTGATACTTCTTGCTTCGCGGATACGGATTGTGTACCCCCGCTGATATGCAGGGATAGTGTCCCTGCGCAGGTTTTTAATATCCCCTGTATTAATATTGCAGACTGCGTTATTGCAGGAAACAGCGGCCAGTGTATTGCATCAAGATGCACCTACCCCGCGATCCCCGGCATGTGCCAGCTCGTAAGCGGAGCGTCGGCGGCAATTGATTACAATGGAGATTTGATACAGCGCGGTCCGGCTCCGCTGCGCCAGGAAACAGGATGCCGTGCGGGATACGACGCAACGATCAACGGCAGCGTGATGACTCCGGGAACTTTCGTTTCGTATTACCGCGAATATCCTGCAGCCGGATACAGTCGCAATGCTGTGAGCAAAGCGCCAAATGATGTGCGCTCGCGTCAGGGCATTCCTGTTTCGTGCTACGGCTTTTACCGGGAATTCGATCCGAAGAATACGATCACCACGGTTTCCGATGCACGGTGCGTCATCGCGGCGTATCAAGTGAGCAATGAATTCCGAGAGTTTTATCACTCACAGTTGGGGCATGGGAGTTTCGGAGAAACAAGCACCTATCCCGATCCTGATCCCACGGCAGCGACCGAAATCCGCGATCCAACCTTCGATAGTGCCAAAGATCTCTGGTACCAGAACCTCGGCGGCGGATTCAGCCTACTGAACGGCGAAGTGTTTAAGGATCAGGGAAATGACATGACGTACGCGCTCCTCTCGTTGGATACCACATTGGAACGGGCACGAGGTCCGTTGCTGAGGGTGGGAACTGCGGCATCCGTTTCTTCTGGGCACGGGCCGGATTCTTATGACAATATGCGTTCCCCCGGAGCCCTGCGCCGGGCGTTTGACGATACCGTCAGCAATGCTCGCGGTCCTGCCCGCACTATTACCGAATGGTGGCAGAAGCAGGAAACCGAAGCACAGGAGCTCGTACACCCGGCTGTAGCTCACATCATTGTCCCTTCAGCGTGGAGTGTGGGCATGAATCTTCATCACTATTTCCCAAGTCCTTCTCTTCCCAATCCTCCCACGTCACCGGTGCCACAATATGCATACGATCCTCGCCGCATGACGATTGATGTGCAAACGGAAGTGCGCGACGACCTGCTGGGGGAAGTCGCCGCATTTTTGGAAATTGCGCTGATCGCCCCAGTGAAGGAGCGCAGCATCGCTATCGTCGTGCCCTTCGGATCTGCTTCGGATTTCCGCGCGTACAAGGAGGGATGGATACGCTGGAAAAAAATGCGCGAGGACGCGGGTGCCACCGTTCCAACAAGTGTGCAGCAATTGACCGACCGGCTGGAGGAGTACGCCGTACAGATCGATGGCGCGCGCGCGCTCCGGAGTGAAATCGCTAAAGTACTTTCCACGGCCTTGAACCGTCAGGGGAAAGCTGAAAAGACCATCCATGATTGGCTCAAAGCGAATCTTGACGGATTCAGAAGCTTCCAGCAACAACGGCAACAGCGCGAACAACTCGTCTACCGCTGGAGGAGTCTGCAGACCTCGTACCGCGACTTCCACGATAAGACCAACATGCCCTGGTGCAAAAACGATGCGTTCACCACATCGATCTATTCCTTTTTGGACAACTGGCTCCCGGGCAGACCGAACCTAGACGGACAAGGGCTCCCCGAGTTTTCTGTTCCGCGGCCGGAGGACTTGTACATCGATCTCTCTGCACTCCAGACCACGCAGGTGCCACTCCTGATTCCTATTCTCAAACCCGTGCAAATTCTGGTATCGCATGACAAATTGCAGCCGCCATTCGTCTATCAGGAAGATGTGACCATACCGGCGTTGCCGCCGCTTCCACCGCTTCCGATATTTTCTGCAAGCGGTGCAGGGATCCCGGAATTCTCGGCAGACAGCGGCATCATGGTCACCTACCCTGACGTATCGATCCCATCGGATGTTCCCGGAGCCCTCACGCAGATGGAGGGCATCATCAGCGGCATGAATACGAAGTACAAACAATTCTGGGACGCGGTGACAAAACCAAGGTGTGGTACTCTCGAGGCCACCAAGCGATGTAAAAATGCAGACCCATCATCCGGAGACTGCTGTGTCATATCCGGACAGGAAAAATACTGCAGACGAGGGTGGAGTTCTGATACCTGCGTGCATGTTGAAATGGATCTGATCGAGCGCTTCACGAGAATCGGCGCCCGACCGGCGGTCCAGCTGTTTGAAGATTTCTTCGCCCTCGGTACATGGCGAACACCAGGGAATCCTTTGGTGGAATTCCCGCCGTGCGACCCGCAGGATTGGGCATGCCTACAGCTCCACGCCACGAAAGTGGAGCCACGCTACGGATGGTTCACGGAAGCGAATGTGCGCAGCCAGGAAAGTACCATCGACAAGCTGCGGATCCGAATGTTCAAAGAAACACTGCAGATGATGGGGTCTTCTTCATCACACTTCCCATATCAGACCAATCCCAACACCATCACACCGTCCTTCGATGTGCGGCGACCCGTGGAAATAGTACCGGTACCTGCGACAGCATCAGCTTCATCATCCGCCGCATCTTTCTCCTCATCTTCCGGATACTCTGTACCTTCCTCCTGGCCTGCTTCCTCTTTCAGTTCAATATGATGCGATGGCAGATATTCGACGGCAGTAAAATCCTTCAGAAACATTGTGTGTGCAATCGCAAATCGCAAATCGCAAATCGCAACTCACAGTTCTGGATCGGCATAATCTTTTGCATGGTACTACTCGCCGCGCCACTTTCGGTGTTTGCCTCCCATGAACCGGACTACAACTCCTGCCGCGAGTCGATCGACTGGCTCGCGTGGAAAGAGCAGCGGATGTTCCGCGCGCATCTCTTCGGTCTCACGCGGGCACGGGATGCCGGAATATCGGAAGTACGTTTTGCCAAAGATAAAAGTATTTGGATAAAAACGCAGGGAGGCGGAGGAATAAGCAACTCCGGTCCCATCACGGTCGATGAATGGCGATCTGTTTCCGAAGGATATGAAAATGTGACGTGGTACAACCCGATAGTCGACAGCCAGGGCGATATCGCGCCGCGAAAAGGAATTTTTGAAACGCGGCGCAGGCTTTCCTCGGAGTTGGTTCCTCATATCACGCAGGCATATCGCACATTTGAATGCCGCATTGAAGGCATCTGCAGACTGTTGGAGCTTTCGGAGAGCAAAGACAACCACACGCCGCAAAATGTCACCGTAGACATCTTCGGATGCAGAGATATCCCCGCGGGAACATTCACGGCGTGTCATCTGCAAACCAATCCCACACCGCTCTCTACACAGGGCAACCTCCGGCAATATTGCCAGACGATGGTGGAAACGCTTCGGGAACGCGAAGTGCAGGTTACGAAACTTGTCATGGAATATGACGCAGGATACCGATCCGTGCTGCAACTTTCGGGCATCCTCCGCTCTTTCCTTGGAGAAATGCGCGGAACGGTCTTAGGGTCGCTGCGAAGCGCCGCCAATCTCATCGCCAGTTTCAGCCGCATACCGTGCTTCATCGGCTCCTGTGACGATGCCCCGTCGATCTTGATCACCGTATCTTCTTCCCCTGCGATTTCATCCGCGCCTTTTTCTGCTTCCTCAATTTCTTCAGCCGTCCCCCCATCTTCTTCCAGCATTCCCATCATCTTCTGATGCGATGGCAATACGCTCTCATCGGTTTTTCTGTCCTGATAGCGGGCGCGGGATTCGCGGCCGAATGGGAGCAACCCTATCCCAAACTCGGCGCATGTACGAAAAAAGACAGCATGGCCTTCGGCGCCACGACCGACCCTCTCTACACGCAATGCATGCAGAATGTGGGGGATGAATCCTACTGCAGTGCGCTGTATCCCCCTGCCCCTCTACCCTATGCGGAGTGGGCGACGAGATATCACAAGAACGTGGAACGTATTCTTGAAGATTTCCTTGGGAAAACGCCGAACGACCACCTCGCCCTCCGACAATGGAGAACTGGTCCCGCGTCCTGCACACAACAGGCAGAAGACCCAGCGTCTCCGGTTGTCGGGCAGATTGCTGCAACTCTAGAACCATGGAGCACGGGCGGCGGTCCATTCACTCAAGCGGATACCGTACCGGTTCTGTTGGAATATTTGCGTGTGTATGAATGCAGTCTTGTAGAACGATCCATGTCCTTGCCTGTGGAAATCTGGCGCGAGGAAACGGACCGCCGGGGGCTACTGCCCGGGGGACTCGACGCCAATCCGTTCTTCTTTATGACATTTTGGGAAACGTGGGGAAAACAGTCTCAAGACATCCGCCGTGAGCTTGCCATCTCGCGCCCGACACTCCAGAGAGTTCTAGAGTTTATGGGCACCATTCACATGACCAGAATGTTCGAGCAGGACGCGGAATGTATCCAGCGCGCATCGCTCGACATCCGCAACGCCATCGCACTTTCTGCGGATGCTGCGGCGTGCTTGCCGCGGATTTGGAATGCCAAAGACCCTCTGCGGGATCTGCCCGTCTGCTCCGACGGAAGAGACAATGACGATGACGGAAAGATAGACCTTGTGGATAGCGACTGTGATTCGCTTACAGACATGTCCGAAGAATGAACTCCCGTTTTTCCATTGCCGGCAGCATGCTCACGATGATCTTGATCGAGATCGTCCCTCTTACGACATTCGCTGCTGCACCATTACTCTATTCGCGAATGAAAATGATCGCAGAAAAAGAGGAGCTTCATGACGTGGAGCCCGACCTCGCGCGCTTCGTGATTGCTCTAGTGAAAGAGAAGTACCAGGTGACACTCGCGGAGGAGGATATCAGCGTCGCGGTAAGAGACCATGGAGCATTCCTCGGTCGCTGCGGAAGGAGCACATCGCAGGTCATGCGCTGCGAGGAGATCCAGGGTGCGATTGCAAAAGTCGTTCCCCGTGAAGAGCGCGTGCGAAAGCTCGGACGGGATCTGTATCTCACAAGTAGTAGTTATGAGATCCCCTTAAGCGAACACATGGGGAAATTTGCCGCATTGGCTCCGATCATCGGCAGCCTCCTCACAATCTGGCAATCGGGAAGCGACAGAGCCAGCGGGACAGACCCGTACGTACACATGAGCGCAGGGGCTCTTCCGGAACCCGAGAGTACAACACGGCAGAAATATGATGATTTGAAAGAAGAGCTGGATACACTTGTGAAAGGATCTGGCACCAAGGAAGACTTGAGCGAACTTTCCGCAGCGGTAGCACGCTACCGCTTCGGCTATAAAAGCGTACGCGCCGAAGAATCATGCGGCAGCACGGGGTCGGGCGGGGAATTGGGGTTACTGTGGAAACGGTGGTGCAACGTTGAGGATGATCTCCATGGGATTTGGCAACATTTGGAAGATAGCCTTGATGATCGCCCGATTCCGGTGAGTCGGGATGAATTGGTCCTCTTCCCCACATGGCTCTACAAAGATATCAACGTTGTTGTGTGGGTCACCAACCGCAACGCGGGAATTGACTGGGAAATACCTCTGGAACCCGTTCTCCCACGTATGCTCGATGATCGCGATTACCAGCAATGCATGGAAGGCACTCTAGGCGAATCCTACTGCGGTTCCGTTTATCCTCCCATGATCATTCTCGGCGGTGCTTCTCTTGCCCCTCCGCAGACAACGGCAAGTGGGGCAGGTCTTTGTAATATGCCCGTCGGCAGCCAGGGGTATCTCTGTCGGATGATCGAACAGTCTGAATGCCGCGTCTTCAGTGATGGCCCGGCTCCCACGGGCATACGCCTGAGTGAATGCAAGCAGCCCGTGCTGAAAACACCGATGAAGATGAGTATTTCCGGTCCGGATGTCTGCGGTATTGGTGGATGGCGCCTCCCAACGGAAAATCCGAGCCAGGGTGACACTCCTGTGAAAGACAACATTCCGCCGACCCAGTGCAGCAATTGTTCTGTGGATCTGTATTGTGCGACTTCGTGTCCTGGAACAAACCCGGCTGTCGCCTTTACAGGAGCCAAGCAATCCAATGGCGTGATACCGATCTGCATCCCAAATTCTATCGCGGGAAGTACGGCAATCTTGCAAAGCGTGATCATCCATGAGCTCACCCATGCACAGCAAACATGCTCAAATCCCCACAGTATTTTAAATCAAGATTTGAACCATTGCTGCAGCGCCGAGTACCAGGCACATCTTGTGTCATGCAGCACGTTCTTTGAGGATGGAATCCTGCAGGATGTCCAGATCCAGTACCAGGGCAAAAATCTTCCCGTCTCCACGGAATTTTGCGCAGAGAATTTGGCAGCGGCAAGTTGCAGCGCGCTTGGAGAGTGTAACGATTCACCAATTGTTGCCTCTCTTTTCTTGCAAAAACTTGTTGAAGCGACCAATCGCTCACAAAGTCGCCTGGGACTGCCGACAAGCTGCACCGATGCGATAAACAAACTCGACCCACGAGGAAAGACGATCGTCGCCTCGTTGCCGAGCATCTGCACACCCCAGTGCCGGTCGGAATACGAGAACTCCATCGGGAATAATCTCTGCTTCGTGGGGCAATGCATCGAGCAATCCTGGGAAGAGGAGCGACTGGTCCCGGGAAGAATGTCTCTCAATGTCGGCGATGAATCCTTCCCGTGGGACAGCTGTGTCGGCACGGAGCCCGCGGCGAATACCGATCCCCCTTCGGCGGGGCGTTTGGTGCTTCCCACCCTCGCCCTCCCTCCCCTTCCAGAATACAACCCCTGGGCAGCGGCGCAGATCACGGATCGCGCACTCTGCCAGATGCTCGGGCTTCCTCCGCGCACTCCGCCCACGCTCTGCATGGGAGAAGTTTCGACACAGCTTGGTCGTCCGCTGAGCGACCCCTTGGACATGCTCGTCAATCTTTCAAAATCCATCGACGCGCAGATCGATCCGGCGCACGAACTGGAACGCATGGCTCCGAGTGTGGGTACCCGCTATGCGACGAATCTCTACCGCTTCCAGATTGATTCTCTGCGCTGGTCATTTGTGGAAATTTTCGACGCGGCGGCGACACTCCTTGAAGAGATAGGCTCCACATCCTTCCCACAGCAGATGTGCTCGCGCGTGGATCGCGCATGTCCGTTTATTCCTTCCAATTCCGCAGCAAACTGATGCGTATAATCAAAACAAGAACGGCAGAGAAAAAGGGCGCAAGGGCGCAAGGGCGCAAGGACGCAACACATCTGTGCCCTCGCATCCTAGGGATTTGCGCCCTTCTTTTGTCAGCATTTCCGAAATCTGCCTCTGCCATAACCGTCGACACCATCGTCGCGATCCCCCCTGTTTCGCAGCACTACGTCCAGCGTGTACTCGACCGCGCCAATGCCGGCATCGCGCAGGCAGGCACCATGACGACTCCCGGCGGACCCATCTACGACATGTTCAAACCGTGGTGGATCTTTTACGCAACGTCGGCGATGCTCAGTACAGTCGATACCAGACTGCAGATCACGGCGATGCAGCGCGACCTGCTGGAAGCGACACCCTGCCTTCACCTTGATGTGATCATTCTTCAGTCTAAAATCGAAAAGGTACGACAGGAAATGCATACGGCACTCGATAATAAGGAACCATTCCGCGTTGTGCTACTGCAGCACGTCCTCCGCTTTTTGAACCAGCGCGTGGAGCGTCTGCTGAAAGGCGGTCGCGATCCGCTGTATGAAGATGATGGGTGGGCAAAAAAGCAGCGGTTTGATCCTCCGAATCCCGCTTGGTGCTGCCCGGAGGGAATCCCGGGAAATACCTGTACGTTTACCGATGACAAGCTATGTCTCGATGCGGGCGGTACCCCCTTTACCACCCCGCGTGGATGCCAGGAATACGGCTGCACACTCCCTCCGTCCCAAAATCCACTGCAGGGAAAACTCTGTACTTTTCATTCCAATTACCTCCCTCCGTCAATCGCAGGTTATGGCTGCGACCTGCAAGCGATGCCCTCCGCGGCATCCGGACATCCACCGACAGCCGCTGAGATGTCCGCTCTGGCCGATCTCATTACGAAGCGCGATGAATTTGTGACGCAGGCACAGTCGTTCCGACCTCTTCTGGAAGAAATCGACGCAATGACGGGCACCACTTCGGACTATTCGTCGCTCGGATCAGGGCTCTCGCGAACACACAAGGAAGTCTACGGTTGCCTCGAGAACATTCCCCTCGCGCAGCAGATCGGCGCCACATCCCTTCTGCAGACGATCCATACGGGTGCAGCGGAAAAGCGCGGCCCCTTCTCTATCCCCAAAAACGAGCCATGGCTCATGGTGCGCCTTGCGGAACTCACACAACACTGGGGAGAGCGCCGACCGCAGGCAAAAGAGATCCGGTATCCTCCGGAATTCCCGCCCGGTCCAGAGCGTAATGCAGCCACGCAGCGCGAGGACAAGAAACACCCCATCCTCAAGGCACGAGATTGGATCGTGCGAACGATCTTCCTCTCGTGGAACAAATACCATGGGAAAAAGGAAGCGGAGCCGCTGGCAAAATCACAGGATAATATCCTGCAGATCCGCGAGTCTGATCCTGGTATGGGACGTGTGACGGAGCGGTTTGCCGCACTTGTGAGAAGCCACACCAGCGGACTGCGTTCTTTTGGGAAAGGCTTTGCGTACTACCTCCGTCGCTCCTGCATCTACCGACCATGCAATGCGAGATTGGACCAGGTACTGAGAATCCTCTTTGAGAATTCGTGTTTCCCGTATGTCAGTGGATCCTATTTTGGGAACACCCAGGCACACTTGCGCTGCAAAAACGATGCGGCAATCACCGTGAGTCCATAATAAGTACGAAAGGCTTCTGGAAGCTGAAAGCGCAAAGCGATAAGCTGCTTCCGTGAAAGCATCTGATTTTGTGCATCTCCACTGTCATTCGACCTATTCCCTCCTCGAGGCGCTGCCTTCACCGGAGGAAATTGCGCAGCGCGCAGAGGAGCTTGGGCAAAGCGCAGTCGGCATCGGTGATAAGGGGTTTGCGTATGGTCTCGTCGAGTTTTACAAGGCATGCAAGGCGCGGAAGATCAAACCGATACTTGGGATTGAGGTCTATATCGCAGCGCGCACAAGGAATGATAAGGAGAGTGGGGTGGACACCAAACGTTGGCCCCTCTTTCTGATCGCGGAGACAACCGAGGGGTACCGAAACCTTCTGGAGCTCGTCACCCGCGCGGCGGTCGAAGGGATGTACTACAAACCGCGCGTGGACAGTGAGCTCCTCGGAAAATATGGGAAGGGGTTGATCGCGCTCTCAGGTCCGATCAGTGGAGCCCTACCACAGGCGGCGCTTGCCGAAGACGGGGAGCGCATACGCGCGCTGAGTGAGGAGTACCGCGGATACTTCGGGAAAGACAATCTCTATTTTGAATTGATGGATCTGCCGAGCGTCCCCGGACAAATCGAAGCGAACCAGCAGTTGATTCGTTGGGGGAAAGAGTTCGATGTGCCACTCGTGGCTACCTGTAATGCACACTACTGCCGTTCGAGCGACGCGGAAGCCCATGATGTACTCCTCTGCATCCAGAAAAATGCGCAAATTGCAGACCCGAGCAGATTTTCCATGCGCGATGCGGATTATTCCATGCGCCCGTTTGAGGAAATGGAAAAATCCTTCGCCCATATCCCGGAAGCGCTCGAAAACACCCGCATCATCGCCGACCGCTGCAATGTCGAGCTGCAATTCTCTTCCTACCACATCCCCCGCTTCCCCGTGCCGAAGGGAACGACGGAAAGCGCGGAGCTGCGGCGGCTGACGGAAGAGGGATTTCTGAGGCGGTATCCGAAACCCACTCAAGAGCATAAGGAGCGGATGAACTACGAAATCAAGATCATCGACCAGGTCGGATTTTCCGGATATTTCTTGATCGTCGCTGATTTCGTGAATGAGGCAAAGCGCCGTGGCATTACGGTGGGACCAGGTCGCGGAAGTGCCGCAGGATCCATTGTCTCGTATTGTCTCGGCATCACGGGACTCGATCCTATCGAGCACGGACTCCTTTTCGAACGTTTCTTGAATCCGGAGCGCATTACCATGCCCGACGTGGATATCGACTTTGCTGATACGCGGCGTGATGAAGTGTTGGAGTATGTCCGCGACAAATACGGACAGGACCGCGTCGTGCAAATCTGCACGTTCGGAACACTTGCTGCGCGTGCTGCAGTGAAGGATGTGGGGCGCGCCTATGGCGTCCCATTCTTAGAGATGAATGCGCTCGCGAAGCTGATTCCAGATCGTCCGGGGACGACGCTTGAGGAAGCCCTGGAGACGCAGGAATTGAAATCAGCGTATCAGGAGAATGAGGCTTATCGCAGGATTTTTGATGCCGCGAAAAAGCTCGAGGGGAAGGCTCGCCACGTTTCGGTGCACGCGTGCGGCGTCATCATCACCCCGGAGCCTGCCGTGCAATACACCGCTCTGCAGCGCGCACCGAAGGATGAAAATATCATCATCACGCAGACAGCGGCAAAACCACTCGAATCCCTGGGTCTCCTGAAGATGGATTTTCTGGGACTCATGAACCTCACGGTCATTCAAACAACGCTCGAGATTATCGAACGGCTTTCAGGAAAGCGCATCGATATCACACATATTCCCATAAACGACGCGAGGGCATACGCACTGCTGCAACGCGGCGACACTACAGGAGTCTTCCAGTTGGAATCTGCAGGAATGCGCCGAAATCTCAAGCAACTGAAGCCCACAGCATTTAATGATATCGTCGCGATGGTCGCGCTGTACCGTCCTGGTCCGATGGAATGGATTGCGCAGTACATCAAGCGCAAGCACGGCCAAGAGGATGTTCACTATCTCCACAAGGACCTTCGCACGATCCTTGAGCCCACCTACGGCATCGGCGTCTATCAGGAACAAATTCTTGAGATTGCGCGGACGTTTGCCGGTTTCACCCTGGGAGAAGCGGATATTCTCCGCCGCGCCATCGGAAAGAAGATCAAAGAAGAACTCGCTTCCCAGAGGGAAAAATTCCTGACGGGATCTGTGCAAAAAGGATACAAGCGCGAACTCGCCGAGCAGATCTTCGACGATGTGGTCACACCATTCGCCGGATACGGATTCAATAAGTCGCATGCCGCCGGTTATGCGCGCATCGCCTACGAAACGGCGTATCTCAAAGCAAATTATCCGACGGAGTTCATGGCGGCGCTCCTGAGTAGCGACGCCGCGGACACGGATCGCGTCATGATCGAAATCGAAGAGTGCCGCGCGATGGGCATTGCAGTGCTCCCGCCGGATATTAATCAGTCTCTCCGGCACTTCACCGCCATCCCCGGGAAAACCAGGAAAGACCCGGGATCGATCCGCTTTGGACTCGGCGCCATCAAAGGCATCGGTGATAGCTCCGTCGTGCAAATGATCGACGCTCGTGGTGAACACCCATTTGAAAATCTGGAGGACTTTGCCAGGCGCGTCCCCACGAAGGCACTAAACAAAAAACTGTTGGAATCACTCGCAAAATCCGGTGCGCTCGACTCGCTCGGAGAACGTGGAACGCTTGCTCAGCATTACGAGCAAATCGTGGAATACGGGAAGGCTGCAGGAGATGTGAGCAAATCCCAGGGCGATCTCTTTGGAGCAGCGCAGATTGAAGAAGCGCGCATTACCTTCCCGAAAACAGCTCCCGCCTCTGTCCAGCAGATGCTGCAATGGGAGAAGGAAACGCTCGGGATGTACGTGAGCAGCCATCCTCTCGCAGGACTGCGAAAATACATCGGCAAAAAGGCGCAGCTCATCGCCAGCCTCACCAAAGAGGACGCGGGAAAGAAAATCACCCTCGCCGGCATCGTCGAAGGTGTGAAACGCATCACGACAAAGAAGGGGGAAACCATGGCGATCGTGTTTCTGGAGGATCCGACGGGAAAAATTGAAGTGACACTCTTCCCACGGACATTCGTTGAGGCTGCCGCCTTCCTTGAACAGCCTGATACCGTGCTCGTTGTTGGAGGAATTCTCGATATCCGCGGCGGGATGCTCCAGATGCGCGTGGACGCCGTGAAGCGCGCTTCGCTCACGACGATGATTGCCAAGGCTAAAGAGGCAGGATTCTTCGATGAGGAAGAAGCCGCGCAGGGCATTCGTCTTGTCCGCCCCGTTGTGGAAACAGTTGAAGCAATCGACGCACTTGATGAAGAAGGCAATGTGATTGCTGGGGAAACGGTAACACTCGGAAGTGGAACACAAGAATCCACGAATGATGATTTCTTCGGTCCGATCGGAAAGTGGATTTTGCAAGGGATGCCCCTTGATAAAGAACTCGCCTCTCTTGGATTGACAGATAGCACCACTCCAATCGCAAATCGCAAATCGCAAATCGCAAATCTCCCTTCCCCCATCCGCATCTACACCATCGAACTCCCCGAGCGCGCCCCGAAAAAACTACTGCTCGATCTCAAGCGCGTCCTCGAGATGTTCCCTGGAAGTGAAAAAGTGCAGCTCAAGATCGGAGCGCAGACGATCGATCTTCCTCTGACTGTCACCACTTCGATGATTCTCGAAAAGAAGGTGGAAGAAGCCATCGCCGCACATTCCCTGCCGGCATAATACCAAGCCTATGCGTGTTCTGCCTGCATCCCCGGAAAGCATTCAGGCCGCTCTCGCGGCGCTCGCCCAAGGCGAAACCGTGATCCACGCGACGGAAACCTGTTACGGATTTGCGTGTGACCTGAGTAATCCCAAGGCAGTCGCTCGATTATTCGCAATCAAGCAGCGGCAGTCTGATCAACCCGTGAGCGCGCTCTTCCCCTCCGTCGAAGAGGCGAAAAAATATGTGGAATGGAACGACCGCGCAGAGAAACTTGCAAAAGAATTTTTGCCTGGACCGCTCACAATTATTTTACTTCTAAGATCAAATGTTCCTTTGAGGATATATTCGCAGCCCTTCGTAGCGGAGAGTCGCGACTCTCCGCTACGAAGGGCAACCCTCGGTATCCGCATATCCTCCAATGCCCTGGCAACGGAGCTTGCCAGAAAATTCGCCCGCCCCATCTCTACCACTTCCGCAAACATCCACGGAAAACCCAGCCCCTATTCGGTCGCAGAAATTCTTGAGCAATATAAAGATGCCCCCGAAAAACCCGATCTTATTCTGGATTCAGGATCCTTACCTTTATGCAAACCATCGCGGATTATCGATTGCACGGGGTTCTCAGAAACCATTCTGCGAGCGTAACTCTTGCAAATGGGAAATTGTATGGTAGGATTGACATTGTATTCTTTCCCCAAATCTCCATGCCAAATCCTTTCGAACAAATGGGTGCCGACGCAGCCGTAATGCCTGGGGCTCCTGAGCAAACTGACGTTAAAAATGCTCTGAAGAAACTTCAAGACGAGCTCAATCAGGATGGTCAAAATATTGTGCCGGAAATGATGTAATCGATAATGGTAGAACAGCCTACCTTGAAAGAGGTGGGCTGTTTCTTTATGATTTCCTATTTTCAATTCTTCATCCTTCGGCGATGCTCAATGTATGAACTGCCCGCGCTGCAAACACGAAGATACCGGCGTCGTCGATTCTCGCATTGCCGAAGATGGGCGAGCAATCCGCAGACGTCGCGAGTGCCCGAAGTGCAATCACCGGTTCACGACATTTGAGCGGCAGGAATTGAACAATTTGATTGTTGTAAAACGCGATGGGACACGCGAGCCCTACAGCCGCGGCAAGATCGAACGCGGCATCTGGATCGCCTGTACCAAGCGACCGGTGACTCAAGAAAATGTGGATAGTTTACTCGATAAACTCGAGGAAAAATGGGGCGGGAACAAAGGGGAAGTGGGCAGCGCAACGATCGGCAATGATGTGATGAAGGCACTCCATAAAATGGATAAAGTCGCCTACATCCGCTTTGCTTCAGTGCATCGGGAATTTAAGGACGTGGAAGAATTTAAAGAAGAGTTGGGAAAGTTGTTCCGCTAATCTCTATACTTCTCCGCGATGCTCCGAACCCACACCTGCGGCCAACTCCGGCAAACCGATGCCAAGACCGCTGTCACTCTTGCGGGTTGGGTGCACCGCCGCCGCGACCATGGCGGACTGATCTTTGTTGATCTCCGCGACCGCTACGGCTTCACGCAGATTGTCTTCGACCCAAAAGACAAAATTCTCTTCTCCCATGCCGAGCACATCCGCCCGGAATGGGTGATCCAGATTACTGGAACGGTAACCAAGCGCCTCGAGGGTGCGGCGCGGGAGGAGAATCCCACGGGCGCCATTGAAGTCCGGGTGAATGCAATCGTGATCTTGAACGAGGCGAAGACCCCCCCATTTGAAATTGATCAGGATAAGGAGGTTTCCGAAGAGTTGCGGCTGGAATACCGCTATTTAGATCTCCGGCGTGAGCGCATGCGCAAGAACATCATGACGCGTCACAGAATTCTTCAGTCCATCAGGAAATTTTTCTACGACCGCGATTTCATCGAAGTGGAAACACCGATCCTCATCAAAGGAACACCGGAGGGGTCGCGCGAGTATCTGGTGCCCTCGAGGCTCTACCACGGAGAATTCTATGTTCTGCCACAGTCCCCGCAGCAATTGAAACAGCTCACGATGGTCGCCGGTTTCGACCGCTACATGCAGATCGCCCGCTGCTTTAGGGACGAAGATCAGCGTGGAGACCGTCAGCCGGAATTCACCCAGGTCGACATGGAGATGTCTTTCGTGGACCCCGAGGATGTGATGAGCATCACAGAACAATCCCTCATAGCACTGACGAAAGAGATTCGTCCGGATGTGAAGATTTTGAAAACTCCATTCCCGAAATTCACCTACGTAGATGCTATGAATCGGTACGGATCCGATAAGCCAGATATTCGCTTTGACCTTCCGTTCACGGATGTTTCAGAGCTCAGCAAAGGCGCAGGATTTGGAATCTTTGCGAAGGCTGTGGAATCCGGCGGAGTTGTAAAGTGTCTGCGCGTTCCGGATGGCGCAAGGTTCACGCGCAAAGAAATCGATGAGTTAACGGAAACGGCGAGAATCTATGGGGCTAAGGGGCTCGCCTGGATCAAAATCGGCAATGACGGATACGATGGTGTACCGGTGGATAAATTGGGAAAGGATCTCATGAAAAAAATTGTAAATGCCGCAAGTGCAAAACCTGGGGATATTCTCCTTTTCGCGGCAGACAGCTTCGATGTTGCCTGCAGCAGCCTTGGCGCCGTTCGGACGGAATTGGGACGCCGCCTCGGTCTTACAGATCCCAATGTCTTCGCCTACTGCTGGGTGAACGACTTCCCGATGTTTGAGAAAAGCAAGGACACGGGTGCCGTTGCCGCCGTTCACCATCCATTCACGCGACCGAAAGATGAAGATCGCAAACTTCTGGATTCTGATCCGCTGAAAGCTCGCGCAGCAGCCTATGATATCGTGCTTAACGGTTCGGAAATCGGCGGAGGATCCATCCGTATCCACGAAGCCGCACTGCAGTCGAAGATTTTTGAAATCCTGAAGATCTCTCCAGCGGATGCCAAGCGCCGCTTCGACCATTTACTCAGGGCATTCCAATATGGCGCCCCCCCGCACGGCGGCATCGCTTTGGGTGTCGACCGCATCGTCATGCTCTTCTGCAACGAGCCCAACATCCGCGAAGTCATCGCCTACCCAAAGGATCAAAAAGCAAAGGATCTGATGCTTGGCTCGCCGAGCGCGATGCCAGAAGAACAGATTGCGGAATTGGGAATAAAGATTGTGGAAAAGAAGGAAGGATAATGTTCGAGAACAACGTCCACCGGTTTCAATCCCTTATTTCCCTATCGTGCTCCTAATGTCCCTCCAACCCGACCCCCAGAAAGATGCAAAGAAGGATGTGAAGGATTTTCTGGACAAGAAAGGGCGGGAACGTGAGGCGTTGAAACTGCGACGGGAAAAAAAGAGGGTTGAAAAAAGTTTGGCGAGACAGCAAAGCGAAGGTGGCGTCCGTGAAGGTGTTGCGAAAGATGAAAAATTCGCAGAAGAACACGAAAACCGATTGCGGGATTTCAAGAAAAAGGAGGACCAACGGAAGAAAGAGATCGTGGAGCACCAGCGACGCAAGAAGGCAGAGGAAGACCGGATGCTGGAACACAAAAAAGAAGAGAAGGAAGCGCAAAAGCAGCATCAGGAATACATGAAAGACATGCGCAAGGCTTCTGTGCTCAGGATACGTGTCGAAGCACGCAAGAAGAAATCGGCGGACACAGAGCGAGAGCTTAGAGGCACCGCAGAGGCAGAGGCATATCGCACCAAACAAGAGGCGGACAGCAGCGAACACCGGGTGCTACATAAAATCGAGGAGGAGGCGCGTAAAAAAAGAGGAGAGATCGACGCAAGGGAGCGTGCAGAGAAAATGGATGTGGAGGAAGTGGCGCGTAAAAAAAGAGCACACATAGACGCCGAGGAGCGCACGGCGATTCAGCTTATGGAACAAGGATTAAATCAGATCCGCATGCAGATCCGGTCTCTTCCCCCTCCTGCACAACGCGCAGAAGAAGCGCGTCTTTCGGGTGAGGAGCGCACGCGGCGTGAAAAAGTCAGTGGAGAGTTCCAGCGCAAACGCACGCAGGTAGAAGTGGATCTGCGCAAGGAGATTTCCTTGATCGAACAACGGGCAAAACGCGACAGAGACGCATTTTCCACTTTGGAGCGACAGGAAATATCCCGCGCAGAAGACGCCCAACGTCAGAAAAAACTGGCAGCTGACCGTACATCCAAGCTCAAGCGCGATGAGGCCACTAAAACCGCAGAGGAGATTTTGCACGACATAGATACAGGGGAAGAGATCAAGTAGATGGCCTGCAAACCGTAGCTCTACTCCTAGCTGCAAAGAAAAATACGTGATTATGACAGGATGAAAGTTTGTATGCAGAGCGAAGGTTGGTGCCGAGGGAGAGACTTGAACTCTCATGGGATTGCTCCCACCAGCTCCTAAGGCTGGCGCGTCTGCCATTTCGCCACCTCGGCGTATCTTTATATTAGCGTGTTATCACTACACTAGGCGTGTATTTCTTGCAGCATCCCACTTCCCATCAACATAAGTTTGCGGCTTTGTATCTTTGCCACTCGGGCCTTTGCCACCCTCGTAGAAAATAGAGCCGTCGGTTTGGGCATAATATTTCCCAGAATACCCTTCTTTGATGTATGACTTGCCATCCGACCGTAGCGATAATCCATTATCTTTTGCGGCTTTGTTAATTTTTTCATTGTTCGCAGCTGTGTTTTCCTCCTTTATTTTTGCAACCGAAGATGCGGTTTGTGTATCAGGAGTATTTTTTGCATCGTCCCACTTCCCATCAACATAGGTTTGCGGCTTCACCTCTTTACCGCTCGGTCCTTTGCCGCCTTCATAAAAAATGGAGCCATCGGCTTGCTGATAGTATTTACCTGTATAGCCCTCTCGAACATAGCTGGCACCGTCCGCAGATTTCACAAGCTTCAGGTCAGACATGGCATTTTTAGACTGTAATTTTCCGAGACAGCCCTCCAAAGCTGTAGCAAAAGCTGTCGGGTCTTTGATGTATAGACCTCCATCTCGTTGCTCAACATTAACCGCCGCCGGGTTAAGCCCGAGTTTCGTGAGCGTCTCCCGCGCAGCTGTTAATTCCGACGCATCGGTTTCACGAATGAGGTTTGATGTGCCCTTTGCCTCAAATACAGCCTTATCGAGCATTGCTTGAATGGCGGTGGCCTCTGGGTTGGCTTTTAAATCGGTCTTTGATATTGCTGTTAAGAGATTTGTTGCCACCGTCTGGAGTTTGTCCTTCGTCTTTGTAGTCGCCTCCGTCATCTCTTCAATACGTTTGAGTTTCTTATCCGAAAGCTCGACGATGCGTTTTTGGGTGGCAATGCCCTCATCCACTTTTGTCAGTGTCTGTTCCATTTCTTTGAGCTGCCCGCGCATTTCCTTGAGTTCCGCAATTTTCTTATTTTTCTCGTCTCCATTGGGCATGTCTTTGGCTGAGGACTCGGCAGAAATTATTTTCCCCTCAAGAATAGCCTTTTTCCCGTTCAGAGTTTCCTTGCGTTTCGTAAGACCCCCCTCAGAAGAATCTCCCGCAAGGGCTTTTTCCGCAGCCGCCTTGCTCGCTGTCGCCTCAGTGCGAACAGCATCCGCTCCCTTCTTCCTAATCTCTCGGGTCACAGCATCTTCTCGAGTAGATCCTTTACCTTCTTTGCTGCCTGATACAACCCCTGTTATTTGTTCTTTTAGATTCGCAAAGTACATCTTCACCTCGGTCCATGCCTTGAGCGCACCAGAAATGAATTCGGTAATATTTTTTGCCCGCGTGAGCTGGTTGAAGCGAATACCAATACGATCCTCGGGACTCGCATTCTGAATGAGATCCTCTTCCGCCTCAGCACGGTCGGTCTCGGCTGCTCGGATCTCTCCTGTTTTTTCGCCACGCTGCTTGGTGGAGTCATCAATGGCTTTCTTGACAACATCCGCAGTATCGGCGCCTAAGGGGATCTCTACTCCATACTTCTTCAGTAGAGCATCTACATCAATATTCGTGGTGTTTTTTTGTTGAGCATCTTCCTCTTCATTCTGCTTAATATCGTCTGCCGCATTCTCCTTTGTTCCCCCCTCCTGAGAAGCAACCTTCAGCGCATCTAATGCTTTCGATAAATCCTGAATCTTCTGATCGAGTTGGGCAATGTCATTTTTGGCGTTTTCAGCGCGTTTCGCAGCACTCTGGATAATGACCTCTGGTTTATCCAGTGTCTCCGTAGTTTCTGGTTTATTCTGAGATTCTGGTGTTGCACCCTGGGTCTCACCGCCAAATCTCACTGATCTCGCCTCTCGCAACAGGTTTACTGAGAATTGCGAATGTAAAAAATGCATGAAGTGATCCATGGTTATGAAGAGGAAAGAATTGCCGATTCAATACCAGAGAGCGTAGATGCTTCCTTTTTTGCATTTTTCTGTTCGATGGCAGCAATGCCAGTGCGCTTTTGCTGCGCTACATCCCGATTGAGAGACGCCATCAGTTCTGCATATCGCTTATCGTATTCCGCCATAGCCTTCTGATATCGCGCGGTGCGCTGCGCGTGCTGCTCGGGGGTCTCTCCTTTATGCTTCTCATCAAGAAGTGGAATGTTTTTCGTAAGAAGATCCGGTTCTATCTGCGCCATAAGTGCATCGTAAATTTGTGCGCCCGTGGGAAGCGGATTCCTATTTGCTGATGCTTGAATTTGTGTTTGTGACATTTCCTATCATTTTAGCAAAAAAACTGTATTTCAGCAATGCACAACCTTGCTGTTCTGCCTTTCCTGCCTTTCTTGCCTTTCCTGCCCTCTTTTAATCCTATCCCCCCTTCTTCCCCTCCCTCTGCAGCAGCCCCACCTGCGCCGTCAATCCCTTCAGCCACTGTGTATCCGTATTTCCTGTCTCCTTCTTGAGTGCATCGAAATGAACGCGTAACTGCGCCCCGGAAATCCTCCACTGCGGGTGCAGCTTCAGCAATTGCATGATCTCTTTTGCCGTGACGCGTTTGTTTAGCGTCAGCACAACCTCATCTTGATTCTTGGTACCGGAATCCATCTTCACCCGCTGTACGCCGGATTTGCGACACGCAAGCTTAAGCTTGAGCACATGGAATAAATTTTCCACCTGCGCGGGCGGGTGTCCGTACTCTTCGAGAAGATCCTGCTCGAATTCCTTGAGGATCGCTTCATCCTCGCTGCCCGCGAGCTTCTGATACACAGAGATCCGTTCGCCTTCATCGGGAATATAGAAGGACGGAAGAAGCGCCGGGACCGGAAGAAGGATTTCTACAGCCACTTCGTCCTCCGCTTCGGGGGTGCCTCCGGATTGCAATTCTTCGACCGCGCTCTTGAGCATGCGGAGGTAGTGCGAGACGCCGACCGTTTGCATTGTGCCGGATTGCTCAGCACCGAGAATCTCTCCTGCTCCGCGGATTTCGAGATCGCGCATGGCCACCTGAAACCCGCTGCCGAGTTCACATGCTTCGACGATGGCACGCAGGCGTTTTTTGGCATCTTCATGCAGCTTCTGACCATGGTAGAGGAAGTATGCATAGGCCTGAAGTTTTGACCGACCAACGCGACCACGAAGTTGGTAGAGCTGCGCGAGCCCGAAGTGTTCGGCTTCGTTCACGATGAGCGTATTTGCACGCGGCAGGTCGATCCCATTTTCAATGATGGTTGAGCTCACGAGCACATCAAACTCGCCGTTCTTAAAGCCCAGGATGCGTTCTTCGAGTACCTCGGGCTTGAGTTGCCCGTGACCGACAATAAACCTTGCCTTGGGCACGAGAAGCCGGAGTTTGTCTGCAAACGCATCAATTGTTTCCACGCGGTTGTGCAGAACGTAGATCTGACCTTGGCGCTTCAGCTCCTCATGAATCGCCTCGCGGATAAGGATGTCACTATACTTACGGACTTCGGTAATGATCGGAAGACGACCGGGGGGAGGGGTGGTGATCGTCGTGATGTCACGCAGTTTGTGTAATCCCAAGTTCAATGTCCGCGGAATCGGTGTGGCGGTGAGGGTGAGAATATCGATCGAGGCACGCATTTCTTTAAATTTTTCTTTCTGCTTCACGCCGAAGCGCTGCTCTTCATCGATGACGAGAAGACCGAGATTGAGAAATTTGACATCCTCCTGGAGCAGCCGGTGCGTACCAATGACTATATCGATATCCCCTTTGCGCGCTTTCTCAAGGGTGACGCGCTGCTCTGCTGGGGTCCGGAACCGCGAGAGCATGTCGATCTTAACACCAAAGCCATCCATACGCTTGCGGAAGCTCTCATAGTGCTGCGCAGCAAGGATGGTGATCGGTGCGAGGACAGCGACCTGCTTGCCACCCTGCACGGCCTTAAATGCGGCGCGCATGGCTACTTCAGTCTTGCCAAATCCCACGTCTCCACAGATGAGCCGGTCCATGGGGTGAGGATCTTCCATGTCTTTCTTGATATCCTCGATGGCTTTGATCTGCCCCGGAGTTTCTATGTACGGGAATTCTTCTTCGAACTTCTTCATCATCTCTGTATCGCCACCAAAAGAGTGGCCTCTTGCCTTCGCACGAAGGGCATAGATTTTCAATAATTCTGCGGCGATCTTTTGTGTTTCTTCTTTTAGTTTGCTCTGCACTTTTTTCCAATCGTTAGTTCCAAGCCGTGTGAGCACCGGCTCATTCCCCTCTTCATACACATATTTGCTGAGCTTGTCCGCCTGGTCGACGGGAACGAACAATTTATCCCCTTCGGCATACGTCAATTCCAGATATTCGCGGTCGGTTCCATCCACTTCCTTTTGCGTCATCCCTTCGAAATGCCCGATGCCGTGTTCCATGTGCACGACGTAGTCGCCGGGGACGAGGGATGTGATGAAATCGAGCGCGAGCTTCTGGACGGAGCGTTCTCGGCCGGCTTTGCGGAGGGAGAAGATCTCGCGATCTGTGAGAAGCGCAGTCCGGAGATCGGGGTTTTGGAGAGAATGCGGCAGGAGATCGTCCTTGTCTGCAGACACAATGGTAATGGCACCGGGTCGCCTTTCTAATCCATGGGTGAACGGCACGTGTTCTTCTGTGCAAATACCCTTCAATTCATCCGTGCGCTTGGTGACGACAAACAACGTCCAATCCTGCTGCAGTTTGTCACGGATATCATTTAAAAAATCCGTGAGCGTATAAAACTTCATCACGGATAGATAGCGCAAGTGGACATGAGTGGTCGCCCCCTCTGGGAATGCTGTAAACCGCAGAATATCGACGTCTTCAGGTGGAACAATATCATCTTGATCGTCGATCACGAGAAGGTGTGAGCGGGGAATCTGTTCCGATAAAGGCTGCATGTGCTCATAGACAATCGGGCAGATTTCGACAACATCTTTCCCCTCTAAAACTTTCCCAGGATCATTTGGATCTGTTTCCGCGATAGATTCCACGCGATCGAATTCCAAGGTAATGCGATGGGGGTTTCTTTTCTGAATCGGCCAGACATCGAAGACATCACCGATACGGCGGTATTGGCCTGGGGTCAAAAACCGGTCATCCCCGTGCGCGTACCCCATCGTGATCAGGGATTCAATAATAGCGGTGAATACAATCTCCTTCCCTTTTTTAAGGGATAGAATCCCCGCAGCGAATTCTGTGAAGAGCGGAAATGGATGCTCCCACACAGCACGGGGAACGATGGTGCATGGGACGTCCTTTCCCTCCATGGCAAGGAGATATGCGCGGAGAGCCTCGGGAACGATTTGTCCGTCTTCATTTTCTGTGAGATGCAAGGAACACGACGGGACATCGAAGAACTGCAACCAGTGCTGCAGCGCCTCGGCGTGATTTTCGTCTTCAGTCACAAGAAATGCCGACCGTGGTCGGTGCCGGAGAATTGTGCCGAGAAGAAGTGCCTTGGCTGTTTCATTCGAAGCACCGCTGAGTGTTAGTGTATGCTTCGCTGCTAGGGCATCTGCGAGGTCGCGGTGTGTCTTCTCACCGAGAAAAAGTAGTGGATCCACAGAATAAAAATGAAAAATAAAATGCTGATAATAAATGCCCCCTTACTTTGGAGGAATCCATTCGTATTAAAGATACAATATTCTCAAAAGCCTCTTCAGGAAGCTCTGAATCTAGTTTCATTATAACAATACGGGTGCGTGGGTTCAATGGGAAATAGATCTCAACAGACCACTGCCACGCGCTCAATGCAATCGGAAAGACCGCGTAGGGGCATAGCGCGCTATGCCCTACGGTGCCATGCAATACAGGATTGATCCTTCAGCAAGATACCTAAGACATATGTCTCAGACCCGACTTCAATCATTTTTATTCCTCCTGCAAACGCAAGGGCATGATCAAATGAAGCAAAGCATCCATGCCTGCAACACGAAACAATGCTGGGTGCTGGCTATCGGTGATTTGGATTTCCACTTCTTCGCCGGGGATGCGACTAAGGAAGTCAAGAAGGTATGAGGAGCTTAAAGCAATTTTATTTTCGCTTCCCGTCATTTCGATGGGGAGCACGGCCTCATCGCGACCTGCCTGGGTGCTTGGAGTCACGATCCGCATATCACTTTTACCGATATGGAATGTGAGGTTGTTATTAATCTCCTTCGCGAAGTAATGCATGCGGCGGATAGCCGGCAGCAATTCCTTCACGGCAATTTTCACCGTCGTCTTTGGGGACTTGGGAATAATTTGCTGGTAATCCGGGAATTTTCCATCAATGAGGCGTGAAAGGAGTTGGGTAGACGCGACCTGGAGTTCGATCTGCTGCGAGCTTAAGGTCACATCAACCATTGAGTCTGTCTTCTTTTTTTTCTTTTCCGCATCCCCTCCCCCATCTTCATCCTTCTCATCTTTATGGGATCCAAGAACGGACTGTAGTTCATCAAATACCTTTGTCGGGATGATGCAGGAGATATCACCAGCCTTTCCAGCGGCAATGGTGTACTCCGAAAGACGGTAGCTGTCCGTTGCCACAAAGACAAGTTTCCCTTTCTCTGAACGAACATGAACACCAGAGAGAACTGGGCGGAGTGTGGTTTTCGCCGCCGCAAAAGTAACAGTATGGAGCGCCTCAAGAAGTGGTCCTGCGGCGATGGGAAACGTTGTCTCTTTTTCAATGGGGGTAATGGTGGGATATTCCGAGGCGGCCTCCCCAGAAATAAGAGTTTTTGCTTTTTTTGAAGTGCATTTTAATTGCGTTCCCTCACTTGTTTCTAATAGCACTTCTCCATCAGTGTTGTATTGTGCGAAGTTTAAGAATGCTTTTGCTGGGATGGTGATTGCCCCCTCATTTTCAATCTCTGCTGGGAAGCTCGTTACAATACTTAATTCTAAATCTGTTGCGCTTGCTGTGCACCTTTTCCCTTCTGCTTCTAATAAAATATTCCCCAAAATTGGCAGTGCCTGCTGATTGCTGATTGCTCGGCTCACAAGATGGAGTGCCTGCTGAAGATCGATGGTTTTGCACAGGAGTTTCATGACATTATGATAATAGATATAAAATATATATTAAATTCATAGTCATCGTAGCCTCTTCCGGCGAGCGCACAACTAGTGTCTGGTCTTGTGGAAAACATTTGTGATCCATAAAGACATTTCACATGGATTTTCTAGAAATGGCTTATGCAAGCGATAGGACAAAGATATTGGTGGTGTGTAGAGAATGTGGAAAACTCGTGGATATCCATACCCCATACCAAGGAGCCTCCTTGAGGTGCTTTATTATGGCTTATGTAAGCCATTGGGGGGATATAGCTGTGGAAACAATCTCCAATATCCTGTCACACCCATTTCCGGT
>Ga0156271_176_pt2 | contig 27684 bp, 30 predicted proteins | sample RifCSPlowO2_12_FD_107920 | JGI IMG/M metagenome (GOLD analysis project Ga0156271, IMG submission 107920) | Candidatus Peribacteria bacterium RIFCSPLOWO2_12_FULL_53_10
AGCGCGAACTCGCTCCTCGCTGCGGCTCGTCGCTCAGACAGCGCGCTTTTTTGCGCCCTGCTCACGGGATGCGTGACGGCGCTTTTCCAATGCGACCGGTCCCTTTTTTCTCAAAGTGGGCTCCCCCTTCCTCCCGTGGAGGAAGGGGTCAGGGGATGGAGGAGATGTGATGGTTGGGTGAGGGCTTTATGCCTAAAGTTTCTCCCCAACGTACTTAGCAAGTTCCACCAGTCTGTTGCTGTATCCCCATTCGTTGTCATACCAGGAAAATACTTTCACCATTGTTCCATTCATCACCTGCGTCAGGGGCGCATCAATAATGGAGCTCCTCGGATCCTGCACATAATCACTCAGCACCAGCGGGCGCGTCTCATAGCCAAGAATTCCCTGCATAGGACCGTTGGCTGCTTTTTCAAACGCAGCATTCACCGCCTCAACCGTCGTTTGCTTTTTCACAATCACCGTAAGATCCGTGATGCTTCCGGTGGGCGTCGGAACGCGGATAGCTACGCCATTCAATTTCCCCGCAAGCTCCGGAATCACTTCGCCGATTGCCTTTGCTGCTCCCGTACTCGTTGGCACCATGTTGATCGCTGCGGCGCGAGCGCGGCGGAGGTCCTTATGCGGAAGATCAAGAAGATTCTGGTCATTGGTGTAGCTGTGGATGGTCGTCATAAGACCGTACTCAATCCCGAAGGCATCATTCAGAACCTTTGCCATCGGCGCGAGACAGTTGGTCGTGCACGAAGCATTGCTGATGACATGGTGCTTCGCCGGATCATAGGTGTTCTCATTCACCCCGATGCAAAGCGTTACATCCGCTTTATCTTTACAGGGCGCCGAGACAATGACTTTCTTTGCACCCGCTTTGAGGTGCAATGCTGCATCCTCGCGTTTGGTGAACCTCCCGGTACATTCAAGAACAACATCAACCTTGAGTTCTTTGTACGGAAGCGTTGCTGGGTCTTTGCTTGCAGTCGTTCGGATTTTTCCATGTTTGGTGGAAAGGACTCCGTCTTTGTAACAGGCAGTTCCACAATCGAAGTGTCCATAGGTGGAATCAAACTCGAAAAGATGCGCGAGCGTTTCACCGTCTGTGAGGTCATTAATCAGCACAACATTGAGATCTGGGTGCTTCTCAAGAATGATGCGCAGAGCTTGACGTCCGATGCGGCCGAAGCCGTTGATAGCGATGTTCATAGTCCCAAGCTACCAGCTTCTACCCCTCAGCTACAAGCGCCCAAATGTTTCCTGCATCCGAATGGTATCTTTCTCAAGAAGCGGCGATTCACAAACAACCACGCCTTCAATCTTTCTTTTCTTCAATACTGCCAAAAAATCCTTCCACTTCGCATCGCTTTCCAGCAGCGGTAGATGATGTTTTTCCCCTTTTGGTCCATAGGCGATCCCCGAGAAATGCATATGCACATTCTTCAGTGACTTCTTTCCAAGATATTTCTCATAGAGATCGAACATCTCGTTCCATTCTTTTATCGTATTGATTTTGCCATTGGTCCTAGCATGCATATGTGCAGGATCGACGGTGGGGTAGAGATCAAATTCTTTGCTGAGCTTCAATACTTCTTTCAGCGTTCCGAACTGTGCGGTTTTTCCCATCGTTTCATACGCAAGATTCACATTAGGGAAAAACTTTGCCTTGAGCTTCAAGATCTTCTCGGTTGCCCTGCGTACATTTTCGTAGGCAATTTCTGGGGTCATGCCGAGGTAAAATGCCGGGTGGACGCAGACGGAACGCACGCCGGCGAGTTGACCCATCGAAAGCGCTGCAACGATGCGTTGAATACTTGCGGAAAGTGTTACCGGATCGGGACTATTGAGGTTCACAAAATAAGGAGCGTGGACGGTCAGTGTTATATCGAGCTTCTCCGCAGTCGAACGAATCTCCTCCATGCGCTCGGGATTCTTCGGCACATTCTGTACCCATTCGATTTCCATGGCATTGATGCCAAGCTCCTTCGCACGCTTCAATCCTTCCACCGTTCCCCCGGGTGGGGGAGTGGTGTGCGGGCAGCCGGCGACAGCAAATCGTAACATGCGAGTATTATGTATTAAGTATTAAGTATTAGGTATGTCCCGCATCTGGTGAGGTGAAGCGTGCCTATACATAATACGTAATACTTAATACATAATACTTTCGTGACCTTATCGAGAGACATCATCGATCGTACCCTCTCCTCACGCCTCGGCGAGCGCGCCTCTCAGGTATGCGAAATCCTTATGCATGCCGGTTTCGATACCTGGTGGGTGGGGGGAGCGGTTCGTGAAATGCTGCGCGGCTATCTCCCACAGGATATGGATATTGCAACAGCAGCAAGACCGGATGATGTCATCAAGCTCTTCCCCAAATGCGATGAGATCGGAAAGAAATTCGGGAGCATCGTCGTTTCGCATCGTGGCGCAACCTTTGAAGTCACCACCTTTCGCGAAGACGATGTCGCATCGGACGGTAGGCACCCCGAAAGCGTGCGATTTGGCTCGCGCGAGGAGGACGCCGCGAGACGCGATTTTACGGTGAATGCAATCTATTGGAATCCCAACAATGGAAAACTCTTTGATCCTTTTACAGGGGAACAAGATCTCTCCGAGCGGCTCATCCGATTCATTGGTGATCCCGAGACACGTATCCATCACGATGCGCTACGGATGCTGCGCGCGGTGCGGTTTCGCGCACGGATCCATGGTCAATATCATCCGGAAACATTCAAAGCCATTCGATCATTGGCATCTCTTGCTGCAGACCTTTCTGGTACGCGCATTGCCGCAGAAATGGAAAAAATGCTGCTCGGACCGCATCCCGAGCGCGCCCTCGAAGATCTTTGGGAAACAGAAATCCTCCATGCGACGATTCCTGAGCTTGCTGCGTGCAAGGGGATCGCACAGCCTGCGGATTACCATCATGAAGGCGACGTCTGGGATCACACGCTCCGGTGTGCCTCGGCGTTCACAGAAGACCATGGTGCCGATACACGCTGGGCCGCCGTCTTTCATGATGTGGGGAAGATCAAAACCTTCGTCCTCAAAGAACGAATTCGATTTGATCACCATGCAGAGGTCTCAGGAGAAATCATCAGAGCAGTCTTCCAACGATTGCAGTTTTCCAACGCTCGCATTGATAAAATCGCATGGATCGCTGATCACCACATGATGATGGGATCCTTTGCCACGATGCCTCCGGAGCGCAAGGCGCATTGGTACTACCATCCGTGGTTTGTGGAGCTTCTCCAAGTGATGTGGCTGGACATCGCGGGAACAGACCCTGCGGATTTTTCGCTCTACGAAGAGATTGTGTCGGATTACAACCACTTTTTAGACGAGCATCCGCGCCCGCCAAAGGCGCTGCTTTCGGGTGATGAAATTATGGAGATTCTTGGGATTGGTCCTGGGGAACAGGTTGGGAAGGCCGTGAAAGCGCTTGCGGATGCACAGGTGCGTAAAGAGGTAACTACAAAAAAGGAAGCGAGGGAATTTCTCAAGGATCTACCAAACACACTGTAAATGGACAAAAAGAGCACAAAATCATTGATCAAAACTCAGACCGCTATCAGTATTTTCCCATGAAACATAAGGGAGATCATGATGTTTTGGAACAGCGTTTTGCATCTGTTGGACAATTACTCAACCAACCGGCAGTTGTCGCACTGCTAAAAGTTCAGTTTGGTGACCAGATCATGAGTGAATTAAAAAATCCTCAAGTCGTGCAGATGATTGATGGGCTTCTCGCACAGCATGGAGAACAAGATGAAGTACTCGATCTTGGAGATGCATTTCTTCAAAAGTATGCTCCCGATAAAGCATCTGAGCGGCAACTGGATGTTGAGGCGGTTGCACCCGTCTTGAAAGCAGTGGAAGGATTGACAATTGACTCAGCTTCCGCCTCGGTTGTTCAAAGTATATTTTCTGCGATTTCTTCTGAGGAAGTCCAGGCACGTCTTGCAGCGAGACAGCCAGTGAAACCTATCCGCAATGGCAGCCCGCAGATCGGAAGAAATGATCCGTGCCCATGCGGGTGCGGGATAAAGTACAAAAAATGCCATGCGAATGATCCTGAAGGATTAAGGGTAATTTTAGAAGCTCGCAAAAACGAAACCCAATAGTGCATTGCTATGTCCGCTATACTCACAACTATGTACCGACGTCCGGCATTTACCCTTATCGAACTCCTTGTGGTGATCGCCATCATCGGATCGCTTTCCATGATCGTCATCACGGCAATCAATCCGAGTCGGCAACTTGCGCAGGCGAGAAATGCCCAGCGTCAGGCGCACATCCATGCGATCGCCAATGCCGTCGAACAGTATTCCATCGGTAGCGGAGGCCATCTTCCGAGCGGGATCGATACGTCGCTGCGGATGGTCGGCACGGCAGCATCGGGATGCTCGGTGAACTGCGGAACGGGGGGGCAAGTGAGTACTGGTGTTCTTCTGACGCTGTACGCTTCTGCAGATACGTCGCTGTGGCAGGCCAATGCGACAACGAACTACGGCACCAATGCGCAGCTCTGGGAGTATCCGTGGACGCCGAGCTGGACAAGAAGGGGACTCGTGCAATTTGATCTGAGTGTCATCCCGACGGGCGCGATGATCAGTTCCGCATCACTTGATCTTCGTGAAGCGACGACGTACGGGTCAACGCGCACTATTGCGCTGCATCGGGTGACGCGAAGCTGGGTGGAATCGGAAGCGACATGGAACCGGGCCGTCACCGGAACGAATTGGACGACTGTGGGAGGGGATTTCAGTAGCACGGCAACAGCAACGGCTTCGCTTTCCTGGGACGGCATTCTCGGATGGAATTCCTGGAATGTCGCGACAGACGTACAAGCGTTCGTGAATGGCACGCAACAAAACTACGGATGGTTGATCAAAGACAATAGCGAGGACAGCTCGCAAGCCTACTGGTTCTTCCATTCCAAAGACGAGGCCGATCCCAACGAGTACCGACCGCGCCTGATCGTTACCTATACGCCCGCAGGAGGAACGACGGCGGCAGCCTGCCTCAATCTCACACCGCCGCTTACGGACACCTATCTTCCCACGATTCCCGAAGACCCTTCTCTTGGTTCTCCTGCAAAGACCTATTATGCGATCATGGAAGACAGCCGTAGCCGGCTCACCGTGCGGGCGTGCAGCGCGGAGCTGGGGGAGACAATTGAAGTGTCACGGTAAGAGTGTTGATGATGGCCTGCCAACCGTAGCCGCAGCGACTCAGTTGCTCAAGAAAATGGCACCAGCAAAAGGCTACGGATGGCAACCTTCGCTGCGCGAAGGTTGGTGGGCCGGGATGGAGTTGAACCATCGACCACGGGCTTATAAGTCCCGCGCTCTAACCAACTGAGCTACCGGCCCAAGGCAAAAAGAACCAACTGTAAAAAGCTTACCGCTTTCTTCGGCATGCTGTCAGTAGAAGTTACTTCTCCGCTTTCACCTCCACCGCCAAATCCGCAGGTGTACCGCTGAGATCGACCTGAATCGTGAACATGCCGAGAGCCTTGATAGACTCCGGGATCGTGATCGCGGATTCCTTGGCAGTGATCTGGAGCTGCTTCTCGAGAGCTTCGGCTAGGTGCTTTTCTGTGATTGCTGCATAGAGTTTGCCGGTTTTCGTAATTTTACGTTCGAAGGTGAGCTTCTTTCCGGCGAGTGCCGAAACTGCAGAATCTGCAACTTCTTTCTCGCGCATTTTCTCCTCAGCGCGGCGGCGGATAGCTTCAGCGTAGCGCTTACGGACCGTCGGGGTCGCAACGAGAGCCTTCCTATGGGGCAGGAGATTATTCAGCGCGTAGCCGTCACCCACGACGAGGACGTCATTTTTCTTGCCGATGCCGGGGATGTCCTGGAGGAGGATTACTTCCATGAGTCAAGGAAAAAGCCGAGATAGTCTACCGGTCGAAATGTCGGTCGTCAATCCCTCTTTACGTAAGGCGCTCAAGCGGTTGCTATCGCAGATTCATGCAAAAGGAGAGCAATGAGCAGCCATTCGTCGATCCGGTTTCGCATTACGGAACGAGCCAGCGAAAGAATGACCACCACGAGATGCCCGATTTCAATGTACGCTCCTCTTTGAGGTACCAGCGGTTTAAGGTCAGGAAGCGGTCGGAATGGAGGGAGAGCTTGCCGAGAAGCACGCCGGATACTTCCTGGCTGATGCCAAAGGTATAGAGAGGGGAATAGAGGAAGATGGATGGGACGTCTGCTGCGAGAACCTCCCGAAGTTCTTTGAGCGCCCCTACGCGCTCCTTCTCATTGCTCGTTTCACGGATGGTTTCGAGAAGCGTATCGCTGCGTTGTGAAGCATACTGCGAGAGATTATAGGCATCGAGCCGCAGGTTGGCCGCTCCTGCATCGAGCTTCTGCATTCCCGAGCTATGCCAGTACGGATAGCTATCGAGGTTATCGAGCAGCGATTGCCCGAAAAGGAGTATGTCGTAGTCGCGCTTCAGCAGTCGCTGTTCGAATTCCTGTGGTGTATCGGGAATTTCGACGACCACATGTACGCCGAGTTCCCTCCACTGTTTCTGGATCTCTTCGGCGACTTTTCCGTACGAGTCTGGCGAAGGGCTGGTGACAAGCGTGAGAGAAAGGAGTTCGCCAGCTTCATTGACGCGGATATCACGGGGATCGGTCGCTAGTCGACGCCGGAGCATGCCGCGTTCGAGAATCAGGTCGCTCACCGTAATGCGCTCCTCTGGAGGAGTATTGTTGCTGCGCGAACGGAGAAAGAGCGCCACCAGACGTTCTTCCTCCACTGCCTGGCGATAGAGCGCATTGTTCGTCGTGCGCCAGATATATGCGGAGTCGATGACGGTGCCGTCTGGTTTTGTGAGACGGACGATATTATCGCCGATCTGCAGGGAGCCTGTTGCGGAGGCCGTAGCGAGTGCTGCGATCCATGCTCCCGAAAGTGTCGGATGCCTCTCCAGAGGAGCGCCGTTGAGGCGCGCTCCGGTACCGGCGATCGTGAGTGATCCGGTGATGGTGAGAACAGCACCCGTATCGAGGAGCACGACCGATTCCATATGGAGCGGTCCGGTGTCATTCGCCTCCGCACGTTCGAGGAGCTTTTGTAAACGGAGTTTTTCGGGAAGGTGCCAGTTGGACTCAAAAAGCGCCCCCTGTGCAGCTTCCGGATCAAAGTGATAACGCCAGTCGGAGGTATCGATTTCGAGCAGCGGCGTATCGACGATAATGGATTCCCTGATCGTGTCTACGACACGCTGTTTGTCCGTCCCGAGTTGCATGCCGAGACGCAGTTTTTTGTCTTGGAGAACTGGGCGTTCAAGGTTGAAGAAAAGCGCGACGTACTGGGGCAGCACGTACTGATGAAGCGTAAATGGCCGAGGAATCACTGGATCGCCACGGTCGTTTCTCGGAACATTGCGCACACCGTCGAGGTTGCGGATATCCGAAAGCAGGGAGCCGTAGTCCGGGAAAATCCGGAGGATCACACGCTCGAGGTAGTAGGGAGGATCTCCGGGGCGGGGAAACCGTTCGAGCGTCACTTCGGAGCTGCGCTCCGTCTGCACAAAACTCTTGAAGGCATACGGACCTGCGCCGATTGGAGCGAGACCGAAGTCGATGGTTTCTCTGAGCCTGCTGACAGGAACTCCCGCAAACGCCCGCGCAGGGAGGATGCCCAGCGTGAGGTTGCTCGGGAAAAAACTGTAGGGCTGCTCCAGACGGAATCGTACCGTCCGCTCGTTGATCTTTTCGACCTCCACTCCTTCAAAGTTTTGTCGCAACAGGGGATTGGGGAAATCCAGATCCTGGATCATCTTCAGCGAGAAGAGTACGTCTTCGGGAGTTACGGGATGCGGATCGTTTTCCGTGGAATCGTGCCAGTAGAGATCATCCTTGAGTGTCAGCGTGTAGATACGGGCATCCGGGCTCACGCGCATCGTGGCAAGATCTTCCTCGATCTTCTGTGTTTCGGGGTTGTAGCGCAGGAGTCCGGAGAAGACGAGGGAGACGATGTCACGGTTCACATCATTTTGTACCGTGAACCAAGGATTCAAGGGCTGAAATTCCCCGACAGATCCTTCGATGTATGTCCCTCCCCGGGAGGGCGCCAGCGCGGAATTGGCAAGATAGAAGCGGCGGAGGAGAACGCAAAAACTCCCGAGAAAGAGGAGAGCGAGGGCGATCAGCACCCAGCGCTCGTATTTGCGGCCGATGGCGATCCATTGCGAAAGGGTCTGCACAGGAAAATGGGTCCGGGGAAGTATAGAGGAATTCGGGATTATTTATATGTACCACCGTGCAACCGCTAGTCCGAAGAATGCAACGGAAAGCCAGATGCTTGATTGGTACAGCAATTTCTCCGCCCCTCTGCGTTGCACATAGGTCGCTCCAGTCCCGCCGAATGTCGCGGAAAGTCCCGAAGCACGATGCTGGAGGAGGATGGTAAAACTGAGGAGTCCTGCAATTATTGCGTGAACAGTGGTGATGAACATGCAATATTAGTACCATAGGTTTTGTGGATTCCCAAGAAAACTCTGGAATCCCCATGTATTCTTTCATAATGGGCGCCTAGCTCAGTTGGTTAGAGCATCTCGTTTACACCGAGAGGGTCAGGGGTTCGAATCCCTTGGCGCCCACCATTTTTCCCTCAAGGTTAATAATTACTTCAGAACCGTCTATGCAATGATGAGGGATTGGGGGATGTTTGATGTCTAGTAGGTTCGCAAAAAACACACTAGATTTGATGCCGTGACAAATCTGGTTATTCGTTTGCTTAGGTTCTCGAACTAAGGAGGGACTTGAGATGAGGAAAGAGAAATTTTCTACAGATATTCATAATGAGAATGTGAAGATCTGTGATGGTGTCTTTTCCCTTTGGCGAACGTGCATATAGAGCAGCACAACCCGTTGCAACTCCTTCAATTTTTTCTTTCATTACATCATTCAATACGTTTCTGAAAGCTCCCTTGAGGGCAAGAAACGGTTCATTTTTTGTGGGAACCATCTGAAAGTATTGTGGATCAAAAGCAAGTGACTTTTCTGCCACTCCTTTCTTCAAAAGCAACCTTTTTGCGTATCCGAAAAGTTGCAGATGTGATCGCGCTAGATCATGAATAAATCGTATATTACGCTTTGATATTGCTTCATATTTCTGGCTCGATAAATTGTCATCATTGTTTAGCTTTGGGATCACGCCCACGGACGCAAAATCCATGCTTAGTGCATTGTCTAACGCCCATTCAATAATATCGCTCAAAGTTGTATGTTCCGAAAATCTGTATGCAAACAGCATCCGATTGATATGATCAGATGGACTCCAATCATCTTCTGCACGCTGCATTAAACGCTCTTGTGCATCATCCAAACTTTTTCTCAGACATTCCTTGAGCAAAATTAGTGCTTCTTTGTGCAGTAAAGCAATTGCATGATCAAAATGTGCTGACGGAATTTCTGAGTCTAGTGTCTTGACTTGTGCACTTTCGAAACCGCAGGAGCTACTTCTTTCTTGTAGCTTATTATGCAGAACTCGCCACATTTGCTCTGTTGCATGAGCTGCGATGATATTCTGCCTGACCTTTGAATCGTCTTCCTCCTGAATGAGTGACCACTCGCCATTTCGCACTCTTGTCATTTCTGAATCTATATTTCTAAATGGAATACCCAAAGAGCTTTGAAAATCACGGAATGTGAAGTGAGAAGGATCGCCTTTGGCTTCAAAGACTATACTCATACGTTTTGAAGGGGATGAGAATAGCACTGAAGCACATTTTGCGGAATCGATATGTACATGTTCAATTTTTAAGGCTCTCTATCTGACTGAGCCTGCTATGGCACTTTTTACATGATGAATGCTTATAAAAATTAGCGATCAGAAAGTAGCGCATCACACTAATTTCGATAGAGCCAGCTCCCCTGATCTCCACTGGTTGTTTCCGAGAAAATTGACGTTAGTCGCAAACCCAAACAAATAGTAACCTAAGGGCAAGCACGCACCAACCTCCGCAGGAGGTTGTCCACCGTAGCCTCGCCGCCCTGTCCCTCGTAGCCCCGAAGGGAGAAGTGGGAAGCGAGCGGAGGTGGACTAATTCTGGCATGACCTCCTGGCTACGGTTGGCAGGCCGCCAATCGCCATTTCTCATATCCCTAACTAAACTTGACACACCTGCAATCTTTACGTATATTCATTTGCCATTTCCTTTTCCCACCACTTCGGATGGACCGCTTCACTCGCGTACGCACCATTGCCCTTCTGGGTCTCACTGCGCTCATCATCACTGTCATCCACACGGCTACCGTAGGACTTCCGGCAGAAATGACCCTTGCCCAAGCGGTCGCCTGCAGTGACGGAGTGGACAATGACCATGATGGTTGGACGGATTACCCGAATGATGGGGGATGCGAAGGATATCTCGATGAAGACGAAGTACAGGGTATCTACGCTGATCGCGATCCCGTGCACTTTCCGGAGCCTTCCAATATTGCGCCTCTCTTAATCACCGTCGGTGACGGCCGTGATTTTGCAGAACCGGGGGAGCTACTCCATTACGACATTGTCGTAGATAACGCTGAAGGACAGGACCGGACCTTTGAACTGCGCACCCAGCTTCCTGCGGAACTTTCCCTTGAAGCGGTGACGGAAGACCCGATGATTGATGTCCGTTCGCTCATCTGGTCGGATCAGTTCATTCGTGCCGGCGAGAGCCGCTCCTACGGAGTTGCTGCGCGCATTGTTTCCGGAACGGCGGATCTTCAGGCACTCAGAGTACGTGCGTACGCTGGTCAGGCGATCGGTACGGATACCACGAGTATTTTTCGCGGTGTCGTGCCTGCGGCGTTTTCTGTCGCCGTAAGCGACGGTGCCGCATACGCCATGCCGGGGGATGTACTGGAATATGAAATCGCCATCCACAATGCCGAGACCAAACTTGCTACGGAAGTCGATGTCGACGCTGCGCTTCCGCAATACACCGAATTCGTTGCCGCATCCGAAGGAGGCACCTGGACCGGTAATGGTATCCGCTGGAACAATCTTACTGTGAGTCCGAAGGGTGATCGTCTGCTTGGTCTGAAGCTCCGCATCCGCAGCGATGCACCGATCGGGACGGCGGTGCAGTTCGTCGCAAATGTGAAGGGGCACCAGGGCGTGGACATCACGGAAGTGGCGGTCGCCTCCGACGTTGCTCCGCAAACGGAAAATGCCACGGTGCTGCTCCGGAAGTCGGCTGATCGTACGGAAGTGCGCCCAGGAGAGACGATCACCTATACCGTATATCTCCGAAACACCACGGATCACGAGATCCAGAGTCTTACGGTCGAAGATCGTCTCGATCTGCGCTACATGCAGGTTGTGGGCGGAGACGCTGGAGCCATGCAGGGTGACCGCATCGTCTGGACAATCCCAGCACTTGCATCAAGTGAAGATTGGCAGGTGCGCTATACTGTTCGTGTTGCCGAAGGTACGCCGCACGGTGCTGAGCTTCTCAACGTCGTGAGTGTCAGCGGAGAGGGCATGGAGAACATCTCCCTCACACAGCGCGTCTTCACTGCCCGCATCAGTGTCGTTTCAACACTGCCGCCTGCTGGAGCTCCTCTCGACCTTCTTTTCCTTCTCGGATCAAGCATAGCTGCTCTCGCGCCAACTGTTGCTCTGAGGAAGCGAGTTCGTTAAGAGGAGATTCCATATGACCATAAAAGACCGGGGAACCGGTCTTTTACATTGCACACATTAACTGGCACTGAGAGAGTCGAAGATCTCGGACATGAGATCGACAATCGTTGAGAAGTCGAGCTCGAAGGGGATATCGAGGAGCCGCGCCATGAACGAGACCACAAAGAAGGCGATGAAGGAGACGAAGAGTCCGATGATGGAGTAGCGGATGGTGTGCACCGCCTTGCGGATCTTCTCCTCGTTGCCTGCCGAGAGGATAAACGTAATACCACCGACGATGATGAAAATGAGACAGAGAATGGTCGCAAAGATGAGACCGAGGGCGACGAAGGTCGCAACGATCTCCACGATGCTGGCATTCTCGAGGAGGTCTCTAAGCATGGATAAGGGGGTATGGGATAAGGATCTTAGACAGTGGGTTCGAGGATTTTGAGATTGATACGCTGTTTACTCGTTCCACCGATAAGACGAAGAAGAGTACGTAAGGCTTTCACAGTTTGTCCTCCTTTTCCGATGAGTTTGCCCATGTCTCTATCGCTCACTTTCACGGTATGGAGCACACCTAAATCATCAATCGTGGATACGATGCTGAGTTCACCTTTATCATCGACGATGCTTTCGAGAACGTACCGGAGGAAAGAGAGACCAGGGTAGTCAGTCGTTGCGGGGATGGTCATAGCGCAAATACTACCGTACGAAGAAAAAAGTGCAACTCTCTACGGTATCCGGGTATCCGATACACATCACCTTACGCCGCAGGCTTGTCTTCGACAGCCGGAGCAGTAGCTACGGTCGCAGCAGGGGCGGCAGCAGCCGGAGCCGGCGGTTCTTCACTCTTCGGTCGGCGCTTCGTGTAGCGCGTGATGTACTTTTCAAGTCCCTGTACGCCGTGCTTGGAAAGAAGCCTCGCAGCGGTGTTGCTCGCAGTGGCGCCTTTCGAAATCCAATACTCGATTCTCTCCTTTTTGATGACAACAGATGAGGGATGAGCAGCAGGGAGATAGTGACCGACGTGCTCGAGAACTCCTCCCTTTACGGGACGCGCCTTTTCCGCAACGACGATGCGGTACGTGGGGAGATTTTCGCGGCCGGTGCGCTGAAGTCGGATGATGAGCATGGAAACCGGTGCATTTTAGCGAGGAACTCTCCTTTCGCAAGAGAATATAGAGGAATTACTTTCTGCTCACCCGCACCTCTCGGACGGCGTTTGTATCCCCGGATTGGAGAAAGAGCAGCAAGTCCGGTGCAAGGAGTGTGCCCTCCTGCTGTGCTATGGAATGGAGCGCATGCACGGTGAGGATGCCATCCTTGAGCGCGTGTGGATCGAGCGATGAGGCGATCTCCGGATGCGTTTCAAGAAGCCACTTCTTCGCCCGATACACCATCATCGAAGCGTGTGCTTCATCGTAGAGACCACGGTTGCGGAGGACTTTGGGAATGAGAGAAGAGATGTGATCCATAGGAGAAGCATATTGGATTCACAAACACTCTATCAATACTTTTGCCGTTTTCTCCGCAGCATCTTTCCACAGTGGTTGTCTATAGTGCACTGGCCTCTGCGGAGGATTCCTCATTGCCTGCTTCCATGCCTCCAGCGTCGGCTCGATCAGCATGGCATGACCTGAGGCTATTTCCGGAATTGCTGTGCGATTGCATGCAATCACCGGACAACCACAGGAAAGCGCCTCCGCAACTGGCAAGCAGTATCCTTCGTAGAGCGATGCCGTCACAAAGCAATCTGCAGCGCAGTAGAGCGCGGGGAGATCTACATCGGCAACATCGGGAATGTGGATGACATCCGGAGGCAGCGGATGAGGCGCTTCGGACGCTAGCATGACGAGCACCAATTGCTGGTCAGTGTTCTGCAATGCGGCAAACGTGTCGATAAGCATCCTCACATTCTTGTGTTTTTTTCCGGAGCCCACGTACAGAAAGAAAGGCTTTTCCAGTCGATACCGTGTACGGATTGCCGCAACGGAAGATACAGATGCTGGGAAAAATTGCTCTTCTACGCCCTCTCCTGTCACATGGCATTTGCGGTGCGCTCTCGATCCATATATCCCGCCGATTTCGAGAGCAGTAAAGGAGCTTACAGCCAGTATCGCTTTCGTCCTCCGTATCGTGCTTGCCATCTGCAAGCGGTACGCAAGCCGCTTGAGGAGCGAGGCATTGCCGGGATAGCGATGCAGAATGAGGTCGTGAATGGTTGAAACAAATGGGACGGGGCAGAGAAGCGGGACGTTGAAATGCGGGGAAAAGAACAGGTCGATGCCGCTGCGCCAAAGCAATGCTGGGAAGAGCGTCTGTTCCGCTAATGAATAGTGTGCAAAATTTGCAATTTGCAATTTGCAATTTGCAACGTGTCTCAGGTTTTGTAGCCACTCTTCCTTCTCCGATCCTACAAATAATACATATTGCACAGGATGATTGCTCCGGAGAAGTTCCGTTAGCATCGCACGCGTATAGCGCCCAAGTCCGCTCCTTGTCCCTCCAAACCGGCAGTCGATTCCTATTGTCTTCACGGAGGCATTGTTCCATTGTTCCGGTGCGATGAACATGGATATCCATCATGCTTTGAAGACCAGAGGCATTGCTCCCGTGGATGCAGAAACACTGATGGCATTTGTGGTGCAAAAAGACCGTGCGTACGTTTTGGCGCATCCAGAAAGAGTACTAGGTACCAGCGAAGAAAAACATTGGATGCAATGCATGGAAAGAAGAAGAGCGGGGGAGCCCGTTTCCTACATCACCGGACAGCGGGAATTCTTTGGTCGGTCGTTCCTCGTCGATCCTCGCGTACACATTCCGCGTCCGTCCACCGAGAATCTGGTGACGATGGCGCTGGATTTTCTGAAATCTCCCAAAGATGACACACGGGCATTGGAAACAGGAATCATCGGCGTCGCGAAGGTGCTTCGGGATTGTTCTCACGTACAGACAGTTGTTGATGTGGGGACCGGTTCGGGATGCATAGCAATTACCATGGCGCTGGAACGGCCAGATCTGCATGTCATAGCAATCGATATCAGCGACGATGCTCTTGTTGTCGCACGGGAGAATGCGATGCGGCTCGGGGCGGCTCGCATAGAATTTCTCGAAGGGGATTTGCTGTCGCCGATGAAAAACTACGAGAAGCAGTTTCTGATTGTCAGCAATCCGCCGTATATCCCCTCCAATGCGCTGCTCAGCAAAGAGGTACAAGATTTTGAGCCGAGCATTTCACTCTGGGGTGGCGCGGATGGGGATGGTTTTTTGCAAAGTATAAGCGAGTCCGCTCGAAGCATGTCTCATTGTTGTGGATATATTCTGGAATGCCTTACGCAGCAGCAACCTCTGGTGCCAAAGGTGTCTGTTCCATGAGCTCTCTGAATTGCATCAGTACATCATCAGTGACATTCGTCCGTGTCTTGAAATGATGCGCTCTACCTGAAAAAGCAATGCTGTGTATATCAAACCCGAGTTGTTGTGCCTTGTCGCGTACGGTTGAAAATAGATTCAATACAAGATCGGCTCTGTCTTCGGGGGGAAGATCCTCCGGTAGTTTTGCATTATCAAAAGACCATGCAATTTGGTCAGTGGAAGAGACTCGAGGCATTGTATTGGGAGGAATGATCGGCACGTTTTTATAGCTACGAAGTAGGAAATGCAAGGGTTTTTAGGCGAAATTTCAAACCTTGTTCATACCTCGAAATCCGACGACCTACAGATGCAGGGTCGATGTTGTTCATTTAATAAACAGTAGCGGGAATACTTCTTTTGTTCTCGTGTTATCATCCTGTCGTGTCACCCCTTGCGCCCTCTTCCGGAAGCGTCACCGCCGTCATCGGCGCGCAGTGGGGAGATGAGGGGAAGGGGAAGCTGATCGATCTCCTCGCGGAGGACTATGACGTGGTTGCGCGAGCGTGCGGAGGGGCGAATGCCGGTCATACGATCGTCGTCGGCGGGAAGAAGCACGTGTTCCGGCTCCTGCCGAGCGGGTGTCTGCACACACATGCGGAAATCATTCTCGGTGCCGGCATGGTAATCCACCTGCCAACACTGCTTGAAGAAATCGCACTCCTGCGCGATGCAGGGATCGACATTGTTCCGCGGTTGCGTATTTCTTGTGAAGCCCACATTCTTTTTGAGTTCCATAAAGAAATCGACGGGGTTCTTGAGGAGCGGCGGTCGAAGACCGGAACAGACATAGGGACGACGCGTAGAGGCATTGGTCCGGCGTACATGGACAAGGCGGCGCGTATGGGAATCCGTATGGAAAGACTTGGTCACGACATTTCGGAGGAATTGCGCAAGCGTGCCCATGATCTTCAGACGTGCTATGGAATTACTCTCAACGCAAAGCGGGAGCTGAAGCAACTACATGAAGCTGCAGCGATTCTTAAGGATTGTGTGACAGACACCATTGATCTTCTTCATGAGCACATGCAAGCGGGAAAACGGATTCTTATTGAAGGAGCGCAGGCGACGCTCCTGGATATAGACCATGGGACATATCCCTATGTCACGAGCAGTTCAACGACCATCGCGGGCGCTCTGCAGGGACTCGGTATTCCTCCGAAGGTGCTCGGTGATGTGATCGGTGTCGCCAAAGCCTACTGCACACGAGTTGGAGCCGGGGATTTCCTCACGGAAGTGCAAGGGGAAACGGCGGAAAGACTACGTGAACGCGGAGGAGAGTACGGTTCAGTAACGAAACGCCCACGCCGCTGTGGATGGCTGCACATTCCGGATCTCCGGCGCTCGGCGATGATTAACGGATTTGCCTGCTGGAATATCACCAAGCTCGATGTGCTGGATACGGAAATAGTGATCCCGGTAGGTACGGAAGAGAAGAACGGCAAAGCGGTGATGAAAGAGTTTGTGGGATGGAAGACTGCAACGGTGGGCATCACGGCATTTGATCAGCTTCCGAAACAGGCGCAGGAATTGATTCTCTTTATCGCAAAAGAAACCGGTATTCCAGTCCGGTATATAGGGACGGGGCAGGGAAGAGAGGAAATGATTGTGCGATCGTGACTTCATCACTAGGATGCGCTTCCCATGTTTGTTCCCGGTATACAGTGCGGCGAAACCATCCAAGGAAGTTTGATATTCAATAATGAAAGTACTGATAGAAGATTGGCGGGAAATTTTGCGCTCCTCAGCGATGCGTGGCATGCTGCTATGGAAGATGTTTTTACAGATGCGGACGCAGAGTATGTGGGAGGGTCATTTCCGCGCCCATCGGATGCTCTCATTGATTCCTTATGTGAGGAAAGCCCTGAACTTGTCACATATTTAACAGATTCCGTCGAGGATGACGCCGCCATTTATGAATTGAAACGCATCGTTGATGAAGTGCGACCAGCGCTCACGGTTGTTGTTGTCTGTGAAGGAGACCCGATGTTATCCAATACTTTTTATGAGCAAATGAGCTTAAGGAACATTCATGCTGCTCGCCCACGGGAAACGTATCTAAACCATATACACGGGCTGCCATATACACACCTTGCCGATGAGCAAGTTGCAAGAAATTATCTTGCTGAAGTCGTTCAAAGATTCGCCTCTCTGCGCCAAAAATCACCATAATCATTATTCTCCCCACTTCAGCTTTTCCCTAAGCGTCCCAAAGAACGTGTCCTGTTTGCGCCGCAGGAATCGCACGGTTTTCTCGCATCCACAAGCACGGACCACATCACCGCTCTGGAGCGGCACGTACACCTGACCGTCGAGCGTGAGAATAACCTGTACGTCCTGGAATTTATTTGTTTTTGAAGCCACGGTGATCTCGACCGTGTATTCACTGGGAATGACGACCGGTTTCTGGCTGAAGCTATGGGGATTGATCGGAGTGAGGATCGTTGCGGAAAGCGTCGGATGAACAATCGGTCCACCTGCGGCAAGGGAATAGGCGGTGGAACCTGTGGGCGTGGAAATGATGAGTCCGTCCGCGTGGAACGTCGTCAGATTTTCCCCTTTTACCCGTGCATGCAAATCGACGAGGCGCGCGATCGTTCCTTGCGCAATGACTGCTTCATTGAGGGCATAGCCGGTGAAGATCTTTTCCTTTCCGCGATGCGCTTCTATCGCGAGGATACTGCGCTCTTCGATGATGCCGCCTCCACTAAGGAGCTTCGGAAGAATATTACTCGCTTCATGCAGTTCGATTTCTGCAAGAAATCCTACCGTTCCGCGGTTTACGCTCACAATCGGAATGGAAAAATCTTTCAGCTCTCGCACGGTTCGGAGGATCGTTCCGTCTCCGCCAATGACGAGGAGCAGATCTATGTCACCCGCACTGGTGTACGAGGGCAGATCCTGAGTTTCCGGAATATCGTTCTTGCGTTGCGCATCGAAAAAAATCTGCGCGCCAAGCTTCCGAAGAATCGCAAGAATCTCGGCAATGGCCTGGGGCTTATCCTCTAGTCCCGATTTCACCGTGAGGCCGATACGAGGGAAGGAGAGCACAAAGTCATTGTAATACAGAAAGCAGGATCTCCGCAGTCCGTTCCCATGAAAACTTCTTTGCCTGCTGCGGCCCACATTCGCGTAGCTTTTCCCGTAGATTCCCATCCGTAAGCATCCGTTCTAGACCGCGCCGGATACTTTCCACGCTTTCCGGATCTACGGTCACGGCGCAGTCTCCTGCAACTTCCGGAAGACTGCCCCGATTTGTTGTCAGCACAGGGATTCCACGCTGCAATGCATCCAGCACAGGAAGGCCGAATCCTTCGTAGAGGGAAGGAAATGCGAGAACGGTGCAGCGGGAAAGCAATGCGCGATATTGCGCTTCCGGAACGTACCCTTGCCACTGCGCACCCGGAGTGTTTTGTGCAAGCGATACGATTTCTTCGTCTTTCCATCCGCGTCCGCCAATAAGAAGAAGCTGATACCGTTTACGCAGATCGACAGGCAATCCCGCATATGCCTGCAGGAGACGCTGCTGATTTTTGCGCGGACAGAGTGTCCCAGGGCACAGAATCGTTTGGTGATCGGGAATGCTCACAGGCGGATGCTCATCCAACGGACCCGCAAAGACCACGGAAACATCCTCCGAACGGACAAAGGGGAATTGCTTCAGGAGGTCTTTTTTCGTTGAATCGCTGATCGTGCAGATGTGCGCAGCCCGCCGGAGAGTTCTTCCCAGCGTCAGCCGTTCAATGCATAGTGCTTTCCATTCATGGGGATCCCTCTGGAAAGCGATGAGATCGTGTACCACAGGAATACAGCGGATGCTTCCTGGGAGTATTGATGGCACGATGAAACTACTCGGAGCGACATAAATATGAGGGCGTTCATTCCTGAGCATCCGCATCGCAGCCAGGTGCCAGGTGAGCCCTTTCGGAAGAGCGCGGATCGTGGCATTTGGAACGCGCCACGATTCCGGCACGGGGCTACCATCCGTGAGAATCGTGAGGGGGGTGTGTTTGAGGAGTGCAGTGACGGCTCGCAGAACCCACTGTCCTTTTCCGGTGCGCGAGGCTGTACACGCCGCTCGTCCGTCGATCCAGATTGTCATGTACAGAGCTTACCGCACAATGCTACCATTTCTTCATGCTGTCGCGTCTTTTTCGGAAACTCACCACACTCGAACTTGAGGAACAAATTCTGAATGGCAGTGCGATCGTGAGTCTCATTGGTGTGCTCCTTCCCTGGATGGGAGGGGAATGGCTCGGCGGGGACAACGTGACGTACACGGGTCTCGGGTTTTACACGTCCTTCATCGGTCTGGGAGTCTTTCTCTTACAGGCTTTTATCCTTCTCATTACGATCATTCCGCTGACCGGTGGCCCCGTACTCATCAAGAGGCGTCATCGTGAAGTTGTCCGTCTCGCTACGACGGGGCTTTCATCGATTCTCATCCTCGTAGCTCTTTCTGTCCTCACCAAGGTCACCCTTGAGTTCTCCCGCATGGAGATCCGCTTTGGCATTTATGTGACGCTCGTGGGAAGTCTGGTTGCCACCCTTTACGCGTATCTTCGCTTCCAGGAGCAGCGAAAATCTTCCGTTCAGGAGCTCTTCCATCATCCTGAGGACAGTGAACAGGTTCCGGAGCGCAATGAATCCGCTCCCGTTCCTCCGCCACCTCCTCCTCCGCCAGCGCCGGAACCGGAGGAGCATCGGTTATTTCGATAAGAATGTACGTTGCAGGTTGCAGGTTGCAGGTTGCAGAACTTCTCTTTGCAACCTGCAACCTGCAACATTTCATTCATGATACAATTCCTGTGTATGCCTGATTCCCCTTACACCGACGACGACCTCGTCTACGCGGATCCCGAAAAACGCGTGATCATCAGCAAGGTGGAATTTGGCAAGAACGGCAACGCAAAGCCCTTGCAGATGCCGGATGTCGTTCGTCCTGTAAAAGAGGGCGAAGAGAGGAGACACAGCAAGCCCCGGAAGCGCTTTTACCCCTGGGGAACGTACCGTTCGATGCGCAAGCTCTACAAAATCGACGGCGGAGTCGTGGAAGCCGACCGGCGCATCACGCTCGACGATGCGATGGTAAAATCGTCAAAAGAACCGTTTTGGAATTGATTGACATAGTTCGTAATAAGAGCAAAATTCGTTCCTTTCCTACTACCCATGGATGGAGTAGAAACAATACAAGCACTCCAGAGGCATGCACAAATAACACCAGACAGAACTGCAATTATTTCCTTCCAAGGAGAATCAGCAAATATTGCATTGGGATTGCAGAAAATTGCTACAGGTCTTGGATCAGGTTTTACTGTAGACGGAACAAGATTACGCATCAGCTCCGAGGGGCTCGAGAGTGGAGGAAATGCCCTCGCTGCAATTCTCAATGGGCTTCAACAGACAACACGCGTTGAGTTCGATAATATCGGCGTGGAGGTTGTCTGCCGACGACCTGCTCGGTCAGCGGAAGAAGAAATGACAAACGCAGTGATCGATGGCTTTGTGGCTGCATGCAATCTTATGAAGAGAGGAGTGTTAGTACCGCCTCCACCTCCTCCTTCGACCCCACAACAATCGGCGTCCGCTGATCGCACGCTGTGATTTCTTTGTCGAGCATTGATCCTTTGCCGTCCGATGAAGCTCCTCCTGCTTGTTCCACAAGGTAGGCAAATGGCCCACATTCAAAAACCAGACGCAATTTCCCTTGTGGATACTTCGCACCTCCGACATTCGTAAAAATACCCTGCCCTTTGCTCAAAATATGATGGATATCGGCAACCATACAACCGGAATACCGGAGCGTCATACTTTCGAGCCAGTGATCGAGAGCCTGCTTGTATCCCGCATTGTCGTGAATAGCGGAAAGATTTCCGGGGCTGTAATTCTTTGCGGTATCCGCAATACCAAGATGCTCCTGGAGCAGGATGAATTCGCCGATGTCGTTCAATAGGAATACATGCACGCCGTCTCCCGTTGAATAGACAAAGAGCGTTCGTGGACCGTAGAGGATATACCCGGCTGCAACTTGTTCTCTTGGCTTTCGGCCAATGATTTCCGAACCTTTGTAGATCCCGAAAATGGAACCAATCGCAAAATTCGCATCGACGAGCGATGAGCCGTCGAGTGGATCAAAGACAACGCTATAGGGTGCCTTCGGATCGATTTCTACGATGTCGTCATGTTCTTCTGAACAGAAGCAGGCAACGCTTCCGCTCTCGCGCAAATAGTGCTCCATTAATTGATCTGCCAGCACATCGAGTTTTAATTGTTTTTCTCCGAACTGATTGCTGCCTCCCGAAAGTCCTCCTTCCGCAGTCTGAATGGCATAGCGGATATCTCGGCCGGCACGGGAAATGTCGACGAGCAGGTGGCGAAGTGCATCAGGAGCTTTGGCGCGCGTACGCAGATGCCAGTTTAGGGTGGAGCGCGTTGGAGGTGAAGATGAAGCAGCAGGCATGTCGTCGAATTATGAAAGGAGTGTTCCGATCATCATCGCCATTTCCGTCACACGCATCCCGTACCCCCATTCGTTGTCATACCACGCGAGAATTTGGACGAGGGTTCCGTCAATGACGACCGTGGATTCCAGATCTACAGTGCTGGAATGTGTGTCGGATACATAATCCGAAGAAACGAGTTGCCCTTCTTCGACGGCGAGAATTCCTTTCAGCGATCCCCGGGCTGCCTTCTTCATGGCAGCATTCACCGCCTCAGCCGTTGTATCGCTTTTCACATTCAATGCAAGATAGGCAGCAGAAACATCGGGAAGAGGAATGCGCAGCGCCATGCCATCCATCTTTCCTTTGAGATGAGGAAAGAGCTTTGCACAGGATTTCACGGCTCCGGTTGTCGATGGAATGATATTGAGGCTTGCGGCTCTGGCAATACGAACTTTGGAACTGTCCGAAGAGTTATCGAGCAGGTTTTGCGATGTTGTATACGCGTGCGTAGTGCAGACGAGACCGCTTTTTATGCCTACGAGTTCGTCGATTACTTTGATCACGGGCGCAATGCAGTTCGTCGTACATGAGGCGGCGCTGACGATGGGGAGCCCACTGTTCAGATCATGGTTGTTCACTCCAAGGACGATCATCGAAATGTCATCTTTGGGCGGCGCGGTGACAAGAACCGCTTTCGCTCCGGCATCCAGATGCCCTTGTGCCTTATCGCGGCTGCGGAATTTGCCCGAAGCTTCGATGACGAGATCGACCGCAAGCTCTTTCCAAGGGCATTGCGTAGGCTCGCGCTCTTTCACGACTCGTACAGGAGAACCGTTGACCTTCAAATCTTCTCCATCTACTTCTACGTCCCCTTCAAATCGCCCATGGAGCGTGTCGTATTTCAGGAGATACGCACGCATCGTCGCATCGCTCGATGCATTGATCGCTACGACGGCGATTTCTTTGGAAAATCTCTGCAGAAGCTGTCTGTGGACAACTCGTCCGATGCGACCGTAGCCGTTGATTGCGACGCGGAGCATGGGGCTATTGTAGCGGAAAGGGCGCATCGACCAAGGGCACAAGGGCACAACATCTGCGCCCTTGCGCCCTTGGGATTTGTGCCCTTTATCCAAATACACCAATAATGACCCCCAACACCGCACTAAATGCCCCCACGATCCACATCCGCATCGTCACTTTGCTTTCTCCCCAGTTGAGCGCTTCAAAGTGGTGGTGGATCGGAGCCGCACGAAACACCTTCTTCCCGCCGCGGAATTTCTTACTCGTGAGCTGAATGATCACCGAGAGCATTTCGATAACAAAAACAAATCCGATAAAAGGAAGGACGAGCACTTGGTCGATCATCATGGCGATGACGGCAAGCGCACCGCCGAGTGCGAGTGAGCCCGTGTCGCCCATGAAAAAGAGCGCCGGTGGTACGTTATGCCAGAGGAAAGCAGCAATCGCTCCCACGCAGACGGCGCAGAATGCCGCAAGCACTGCGAGTCCTTCGAGGTACGCGAGCATCCCAAATGCACCGAAGGCAATGACGAGAAGCCCCCCGGCAAGACCATCGAGACCATCGGTGAAATTCACCGCATTCGCAGTGCCCACGAGGATGAAGATGAAGACCGGAATGTACCACGCGCCGATCATCGCATCGCCGTAGAAGGGGATATAGATGCTGTTGTAGCCTAGTTTTCCGTAAAACCAGAGAGCCCCGATGGTGCTGATGAGAACGAGTGCGGCAATCTTCGGAAGTGCATCGAGCCCACGCTTCTTCCCAACTCCCGTGATATTCAAGTAATCATCCAGTCCGCCAAGAAAACCAAGCGCGAGCATGGTAATCATCGGCAGGTACACCTGTCCACGTTGCAGCAGCGAATTCTCCACAATGCCCGTGTAGGAGAGGAGACGGGAGAATACAACGGTACACAGGATCGATCCCCAGATGAGTACGCCGCCCATCGTTGGTGTGCCAAACTTATGCTGATGATAGGTGCGAAAGACCGTCGGCTCACCGCCATCCATCGTCTCTACCCGTAGCTGCTTTCCTACGCGGTTTCGCCGCAAGAAGCTGACGAATGGAGGAGTGAGGAGTAGTCCCAGCACAAACGCAAAGAAGGCATACAGCAGAATCGCCAACAAAGAAATTTCCGGGCGAAAGGGGAGGAGGTCGGGCATGAGGTCATCCTACACTATTCGTCTTTGCCAGAGTGAACCGTATCAATGTCATAGAAGCGCATTTGCTCTTTTTTGAAGAGGAGCTCGATGCGACCTACCGGTCCGTTACGGTGCTTGCGGATGTAGATATCCGTGAGACCGGGGCGATCGCTGTCTTCCTCGTAATAGTCTTCGCGGTACATCATCATCACAATGTCGGCATCCTGTTCAATCGAACCGGAATCACGCAGATCTGAGAGCTGCGGGATATTGCCAGGGCGGCTTTCGACTGCGCGAGAAAGTTGTGAGAGCGCGACAATCGGAATATGGAGCTCGCGACCGAGTTGTTTGAGAGACCGCGAGATTTCCGAGATCTCCTGCACACGGTTGCCGGCGTAACTCACGTTGCCCGTACTCATGAGCTGGAGATAGTCGATGATGAGTAGATCTAGACCGTGTTCCATCTGGAGACGGCGGGCTTTCGCACGCAATTCAGGAATGGAAGAGGCGACTGAATCGTCGATGAAGATATTGGCCTTAGAGAGCTCGTCCATGATCGGACCCATATTCTGGAAATCCGTGTCGTCGAGCTGGCCGCGCTGGAGTTTCCAAGAATCGACGCCGAGGAGGGACGCAAACAGACGATCCACGAGCTGTTCCTTGCTCATTTCAAGTGAGAAGATACCGACGCTTTTGTGGGAACGTATAGCGGCATTTTGAGCCATGTTCAGTGCCAATGCGGTCTTTCCCATGCTCGGGCGTCCCGCAATGACGATAAGATCACTGGGCTGTAGTCCAGAGAGTTTCATATCGAGTGCTTTGAAGCCCGTAGGAACACCCTTTACCTGGTCTTCGTCTTTGCTTTCGTGCAGCTCTGCGAAGCGTTCGTACCGCGCGGTGAGAACGTCGCGAATGTGGACGAACTTCTCCTTGAGGAACGTATTGCTGATCGCAAAGACCGTTTTTTCCACCTCCTCGAGCATCTCCGGAACGGCGCGACCTTCTTCGAATCCGAGTGCGGAAATGCGCTGTCCTGCCGCGATGATGCGGCGATGTACCGCCTTCGTTTTGACGATCTGACCGTACTGGTAGACGTGGGAAGCCGTCGGGACTTCGGCGGCAAGAGCAGCCAGGAATGCCGAACCTCCAAGATCCTGAACTTTGGCGTCGCTGCGGAGTTTTTCACTCACCGTGACGAAGTCGATCGGCTGATGCTGCTGATAGAGCGCGAAAATTGCCTGGTACACGGATCGATAGACTGGATCGTAGAAATCTTCCGGGATCATGAAGTCGCTGATTTTGATGATCGCTTCCGGATCAAGGAGCAGTGCGCCGAGAACGGTCTTCTCCGCATCGAGGGAATGAGGCTGTATGCCAATCGGCGAAGAAACCTGCGGAGGCATGAGGCATGATTCTTCCTGAGGATGGAACACAGGGCAAAGAAGTTGCCTTGCAGCAAAAGAATTCCGTTCTCCCCTCTGGGGAGAAACGTGGAAGAGATGTGGATAATGGAAGGGCGCAAATTCCAAGGGCACAAGGGCGCACTATCATGAGGCTTGTGCCCTTGGTCCTTGTGATTTGCGCCCTTTTTAAGCCGGTAATGCCACAGCCCGTATCTCTTTTTCAAGCTTCACCGCCACGTCCTTGTGCTCTTCTAAGAAGTCGCGAGCGGGTTCTCTGCCGTTTCCGAGCGTGGTTTCACCGACTTTGTAGTAACTTCCCGATTTCTCGATAACACCATGCTTCACCCCAAGGTCGAGGATGTCTCCTGAGCGGCTAATACCCCGGGCGTAGAGAATATCGAATTCCGCCTGGCGGAAGGGAGGCGCGATTTTGTTTTTTACGACTTTCACGCGCGTGCGGTTGCCCATAATCACTTGATCCTCTCCCGTTGCCACCTTTTCAAGAATTTTATCAATGCGACGGACGTCGAGACGGATGGATGCATAGAACTTGAGGGCATTGCCGCCGGTTGTCGTCTCGGGATTCCCAAACATCACCCCGATCTTCATGCGCATCTGGTTGATGAAGATCACGGAGCAGTGTGTCTTGCTGACAATCGAGGTCAGTTTCCGGAGCGCCTGGCTCATGAGGCGCGCCTGGAGGCCCATATGGCTGTCGCACATCATTCCTTCGATTTCCGCTCGCGGAGTCAGCGCCGCGACGGAATCGATCACAATCACATCGATACCGCCGGAGCGCACAAGGGTTTCGGTGATCTCCAGCGCTTCTTCCCCGTCATTGGGCTGGGAGACGAGAAGATTGTCGATATCGACGCCGATCTTCTTGGCATAGGTCACATCGAGCGCATGTTCCGCATCGACGAATGCGGCCCGCCCGCCCGCTCTCTGCGCTTCGGCGATCATGTGCAGAGCAAGAGTGGTCTTCCCCGAGGATTCCGGTCCGTAGATTTCAATAATACGACCTTTGGGAATTCCACCACCAAGTGCAATGTCCAAAGAAAGCGAACCACTGCTGAATTTCTCCACGGCAACGACATTCTGGTCGCCCATCCGCATCACGGCACCTTCACCATACTGCTTAGCAATCTGTGCGAGTGCGAGCTTCACGGCTTCCTCTTTGGGTGATCCGGATGTTTTTGCGGATGAGGATTTCTGAGGGGTACCAGATTTCTGTGTGACAGTCGGATGCGTCATGGCATGGGGGGAAAAAGTCTTTCGCATGGTTGTGGAGTGGAAGAGAGATGTAAAGGTGTATGAACGTACACCCAGTTTGTACACCAATCGAAATTCATGCAAGAAAGTGGAATTGCAGAGTATTGTGAAATAGTATGGTGTATGTTTGTACACCCAAAGAAAATCGAAAAATGATGTTGTTGTTCATTTTTGCGACAGGGATGCCAGATATTGTTGTATTGCTACATTGTTCGCAAGCGATCATCAACAATTCAGCAATTCAACAATCACACGCCATCCCTTCGCACATCCTACTCAATCTTTTTGCACACCCCGATGTTCTGTTCCAGATCCGTAATGGCACAGTACGATCCACTGGGACAGAGGATACCGGCGATGCCTCCGCAAGGTTGCCCTTCGCGGAATCCCGCCGATTGGGACGAAACTGCTGCACGACTGCTACTGCCCGTGGCACCTATCCCTCCGATGCGCAGGGAACGGAGAAATGCGAGCCATTCCGTGCGTGCCTGTTCCAGATCGTCTTCACGCTGGGGAGTGAATGCGAATTCCAAGTATCCGCCTGCGCGCTCAACGGCGATATGCTGCTCTCCGGAGAGCTCATCGAGAAAACGGATCGCCTTGCCACCACCGACACTCAATGCAATGCCACTCGGAAGTGGCTTCTCCGCAATCATCTCTACACGGACGAGGGGGCTTAAAGACCCAACGGGTATGAAAGCAAACGCACTTCCGGTTCCGGAAATGCCCCAACGGGTGGGGACCTGCGCATGCAGGGAAAGCGCATAAGAACTCCACTCACGCACGGTTTCCTCGGAGGATACAACGCTTTCGACGACGAGAACCGGGAGATCGCTTGGATCAATATTGCGTTCAAAGTGACCACGCAATGCCGTGGATCGCCCCTGAAATTCCCGTAAATTGACCGTTGTGCTTTCCAGATAGGCCACGTCACCACTCGCCTGCTTGAGCAGATGCGTTCCCCTATGAGCCGTAGAGATCGTTGCGGGGAGCACCGTTCCTGTGAGGGTTTGCGGCCCTTCGAGCAGGGGCGGGAGAACGGGTTCCTTGGTACATGCCGTGAAGAAGATCAGGGAAAAAGCCGATGCCAGAAGAAGGAAACGCAGCATGGAACAGCGGAAGAATACAGGAAGATGGAATGGAGAACATCCATGATCATCGGGAATTCGCGCCGTACATTACGCCTTCTTCGCCTGATCAAATGCATAGACCGCACGACCCACACGCTTGAAGTACGGCATCTTTTGGAGGTTGAGAGAAATCGTGCCCACCTTCACGGTGCGCTGCTTTCCCACCTCGACGATAATCTCTTTCTTGCTCATCGGACCCTTCTCTTTCAGGATCTTTTCGATGACATCAGC
>Ga0156271_165_pt1 | contig 24409 bp, 24 predicted proteins | sample RifCSPlowO2_12_FD_107920 | JGI IMG/M metagenome (GOLD analysis project Ga0156271, IMG submission 107920) | Candidatus Peribacteria bacterium RIFCSPLOWO2_12_FULL_53_10
AAGGAGAAAGTGGAGGAGCGCGAAGCGATCGCAAAGGATCTGGAGCATATGGATCGTGAAAACAAAGATCTTGAGAAGATGGATATGACGATGGATGCATTCTATGCGCAGTACTTTGCGATCATGAAGGAGGACATCATTGCGCGTCCAAAGCAGCTCATGATCCTGGAAAGCGATCTCGGCAAGTCGCTCAGCACAGCTGCGGAGAAGCGGGGAGAACCCGACGCGTACGATGCGGAAAAAGTGCACCAGATCTTCCTCGCTCTTACGCAATCCGAAAGAGTGGAAAGCATGGCAGGGATTCTCTACCAGGAGCGGTTGAAGATTGCGCTGGAGATTGACCTGAAGCTCGGTACTGACATCTACGGCAAAATGCAGAAAATCATCAACAGCGGTTTGTCGCCCGATCAGAAGCTCAAGTCGATCGATTCTCTTTTTGATCAACTCGCTCATATTCACACCGAGGACAAGGAATTACAGATAAAACTCGATGGACTCAAGAGCTTTAACAAGACGCAGGACGCGGCGAATACTGCTCTCGAGATGCAGCTCATCGAAGAGAAAATCACCGTAGATACAAAAAAGCAGGACATCAAAAATACCATCAATGCCATCAACGCAAATTTCCCCAAGATGCCCGAAGCGGGGATCAAGCTTTTCTCCGATAGTGTACAGGATGGGCGCCTGGGTCTTGTGAGCGCGATGCTTGGCGGTACGGTCGTAGCAATGACGGGTGCTGCGATGCTCTCCACTCCAGAGAGTGCAGAGTACGGGAGCAGCGCAATTGCCAATGACATGTTTGGCGGCGACCTCAAAGCTATGCCCGACGGTTCCTATAAGGGAAAGGTCGAAGGAGAAACGGTGATCCTCGCGAGAAAAAATGGAAGAATCACCGCATATCTTCAGTACGGTGAAACGAAGATTCCGATTCCCGTGACGTATCCCGATGCCGTGGGATTTGATCTCGCGCGCAGCGAGAAGATCGCCATGGAGATGGGGTCGCAGGAGATCCGCAACCGTCTGGATGTGCGTTGGGCATTCATGGATCATCCCGAAGATTCGCAATTCATGGATAACCGCCAGGCAAAGAAGTTCCGCGAAATACTCCATGTCGTCCTTCGTAATAGCGGTGCTGACGCAGAGGGTGCGTTGCGTAAATTTTCTCTGCTTAAAGAAAACCGCACGGTGAATGAAAAATACGTCGACGCGCTCAAGCGCTGTTTCGATGTGTGGGCTCCCGAGGGCAATTACGAGGATCTGTTCCCGGAGATCGAGGAAACGGATCTCCTAAAACTCGTTGCGCTGTGGAAGCACGAAGAAGGGAACAGAGTGGAGGAAGCCGCTACGCTACGCACGTATACTCTCGCGGAAATCCGCTCCGGCAGAGGCAAGCTTTAGCGTTCGGGCGGCGGCGGAAAGGGATGTGTACGCACGCATTCTTTTGCTGTTGGTGGCGTGATTATCGCACACGAAAACTTTGCATTACGGTGCTGATTGTTCCACACCTCCAAGCGTGCCGGCAGCGGTTTCTCTTTGGGCGGCTTCCCACTGAATGGCTGCCAATGAGACGCGCCCCACGGAGAAATGACTCCGGGTCCTTTCTTCAGATTGGGAATCTCACTATGCAGCAGCTGCAGAGATGCATCTTCACGGTACCATGAGCCCATGTGGCGGTTTGTGAGTCGATTTTTTTCCACTTTCTCTGCCTTCTGCTGCGCCTCTTCCGTTTCCGCGGCAATGATTTGCATCTTGCCGTTCTTTAGTAGAGACAGCACTCCGGGGTACGGGATTCTCTCTTCCAGATCTTTTTCCAGTCCTTTCAATAGAGTTTCCAATTCCGCCGCTTCTTGCGGACGTTTCAATTTTTTAAATTTTGCAATCGCCGGTGGCACTGACGTCAGTCTCTTCATTATTTCCTGATGGGTGTGGATAGTTGCCGGCGTGAAACCCTCCGGAGCGTACGTAGTAATACCGAGTTCCTGATGGAGCTTCACGATGATCTGATCGATCTCACGGCTGCTTGCATTGACGACCTTCCATTCTTCCGCAGTCATCTTTTCTGGTTCGTGTGCATGCACGGAACGTATGGCGACCAAAAGGTAGCGTGCATCCGGTACTTCCACTGTATCCACCGTCGCTTCTGTTCCTCCCGCCAGTCGGATTTTCTCGGGAAGTTTGCGCAGAAGCTCGTTGGCACTCTGGTGTTTTACTTCCTGCGCGAGGAGTGCGGCAAGATTCTCGTGGAGGGCAAGCCCGATCGCGCCAGCAAGGACTGCGCGGCGGGAAAGCTGCGGCTGATGATCAATCGTTTGCCGGTCGTGGAGTGCCTCCGCCATAGCGCATGAGCCTACATCCTGTTTACTGAAAATGCACGTTTTTCTTGAAAATTATTGTCTTATAATAGCTAATGTGATCATTTATATGTATTTAATAGTAAAATTGACAAATAGAACTAATTTATTATAGTATTCCTCAATATTGGGAGGGTGCATTCATCGCTCTGCACATCCGGGAGGCTACTTCCGCATTGCGAATGTTCGGAAAATTTGAGAGGGTCACCGTATGCGTTTGCGGTTCATCGCTTTGCTCTGTGCGGTCATGCTTTCCTTTCCGCTCGTACTGCGGACAAATGCTGCAGGACTCCACGAGAACACGCGCACCTCAACAATTTTCATCGCCAATTACAATCGCGACGGATATTTCGCCGGATGGGGGTCCGGGTTTTTCGTCGATGAGGGCATCGCCATTACCAACAAGCACGTCATCGAAGGGGGGAATAGCTATCGCATTTTTGCGACGAAGTCGGACGGGTCGGTGGATCTCGGGTGTTACAAGGACATCAGCAAGGCGGACATGAAGATTAACTTGGAAGACGATGTCGCATACGTTCGCGTCTATCTCCCATGCGCCCATGGCGTAGTGCGCTTTGCCGCGCATGATCCCGCTCCGGGTGAGAAAGTGGAGGTGCTCGGTTTTCCCAACCGTGGCACGGTCATGGCATCTTTGAATCTCTCAACCACAACGGGATCCGTGACGGGAGCTCTGGAAAGCAAATGGCTCAAAACGGATGCGTACATTCATTTCGGCAATTCCGGCGGTCCCGTCGTCCATAACAATCTTGTTGTCGGTGTCGCCGTCGCCAAGGCAGTGGATCGCGAAGGTAATTATGTCACGGGACTCTTCGTGCCGGTGTCCGTCATTATCAAAGGTTTGGAGTACGCGAATGACTCCACATTCGGCTACACACCGCAGATAGAGCAGGGGAATTCCGCGTACTCTTCCTCTTCCATGCGATCGTATGATCCCTTCCATCCGCAGCGGTCGGGGAATGCGAGCAACGCACAATGTGTAGAGAGTCTCGGGCAGGGTGGGGAGGCGACCGGTAGCGGCGGATGCCGGTGCAGAAAGAGTTACCACAAGGATGCTGCAGGCAAAGCGTGTCTGCCCGGCGCAGAGGTGAAGAAAAAAGCCAGTACGTCCCGTACGCCTGTGAAAGATCCTGCAGCAAGTAAGAGGCAGCGGCAGCGGGTGAAGGAGTCGGGGAAGAACGTGAAGATTTATATAAAGAAGAGGGGGATTTGATCACATCTATCGCCATGGCTGTCTATCGATACATTGGCGATTTCTTTGTTTCTTGACACCAACAGTCTTCACTTCCATTCTTGGTGCATGGTGGAGACGGAGAACATGACGACTCTTCCATCGGAAGCTCGGAAGCTTCCAGAATATTCTGCCCAGCGAGAAAGTTCTCTTGGAAGACTGCGACGCTCAATCCGTAGTCTGGTTGTTGGTGTTTCGCTGTTACTGCCTCAGGCTGTACATGCCGATGAACCGCGTGCATCCCCACCTGTAGTTTCCGGTGACAAAAAAATGGGAACGCTCGTGATCGTCGGCGGCAGCAATCGGTTACCGGACGGCAGCTATCGGACGGAAATCGAAGACCTTTTTCTGGAGCTTGTAGAACGTGTCGGAGGAGAACAAGCGGACATCGTTGTCATGCCTACAGCGAGTACAACTGCGGAGAACGAGGATGCAGATCATTTCTTCCGACCGAAGAAACGCCCAGCTTCTCTGAAGAAGCTGCATACCCGCAGTCGCGATATGGCAAATACATCAACATTCACAGAGCCGATACGGAAGGCAGCGGGTGTCTGGGTTGCCGGTGGCAAGCAACCTCTGTGGGTTGCTGCGTACAGCGGTACGCTGGTTGAACAAGAGCTCCACGATGTCGTACGTCGTGGAGGCGCGGTCGGCCTTACGTCCGCTGGGGCTGCTCTCGTGGGCGAAAATGCGATTCTCGGTGGCAATCCCGCAGAAATGGGTGTGGGTATTGGCATGGTAAGGGGGGGAGTCTTTGACATGCACCTTGATCGGGGGCGCCTGCCTCGTTTGCTCGATGTTGTGAAGTCGCGTCCTGGGTGTGTGGGGTTTGGTCTTGATGCAGATACTGCGTTTATTGTTCAAGGAACTCGCGGGCGGGTCTTTGGGATCGGCAATATGCGCATCTGCGTGCAGCCTTCTGGAGAGGAACCATCAATACAGGTGCTCAGCGATGGCGATGTCGTCGATTTACATACCCTCAAGGTCACCATCGTTCCGAATGAAGAGCGACCTGCATCGGCGGATGTGACGGTAGGTGCGCCGTGACGTTATTTTCTATTTCTCTACAACTACAAGAAAATCCTCCGTTACTTGTGGTTACCAATAGATGGGTTTAGTAGCAACAGCTACATAATTACGGTTATACATCTTGAAGAAAATGGCGGTCTTGTCTTTTTTTTGGATTAGCCATACCCTTTTTTCTAAAAGAGGATGCTATCCCATGTTTTTTCAAAACGGCACAAACGGTCGATCATTATTACATCAATGATTGCTGTGCTTGTGATAGCAATATTTCTTGAGCGGTTTTCTCCATACACTGCCCCAAGAACACCCCCAGATACCGCGGGGTCCATCATTCCTTCACCCCCTCCATCCCCGCCTCCTTCCTGTGGCGACACTTTCCCCGCGTGTAACGGTGTATGTCCGGACGGTGGATTTTGCTTTAGCAATGGTACTGATTGTGCATGCTTTAGCCCTCTTCCTTGTGGTGCAAGCTTCCCGGCCTGTAATAATGGAATATGTCCAGCTGGTGAAACCTGTACAACAGATGGTTTTACTTGTTCCTGCATGAGTCCGCTTCCTTGTGGCGGCACTCACCCCGCGTGTAACGGCACATGTCCGCCATTTCAAACGTGTGGGCCTGATGGACTTTCGGTGTGCAGTTGTTGGGAAATGCAATGCGGAGATACATTCCCAGCCTGTGGCGGTGGATGCCGAGCCGGTGAATCCTGTGTCAGTGATGGTACGGATTGTAATTGTGTGAGTAACCCTCCTTGTGGTGCAACCTTTCCCGCGTGCGGCGGAAAATGTCCAACCGGTCAATTCTGCGCTAATACTGCTACAGATTCTTGTGGCTGCTTAAATAAACCTCCCTCTTCTGCATCAAGCGCTTCTCTTTCTACAGCACCCAGCTCTTCGCCTCTATCCACCTTCTGGAACAGTCTCAGCAACTTCTTCTTCGGCAGAGGGAGCCGGCAATAAATCACCATCTCTCATACCTTTCCATCCGTGCAACATCCTGAAAGACAGAGTAGTTGCCCATCCGACTCAGGAGATACAGCGAAACCTGCATTTGCAATGCTTCTAAATCGATCGAGAACTCAATTTGGCTCCCCGATCTGGTTGTTTTCAGAACTCACGAGCATCTATAGGAGTATCCATAGCGTGCCACACATATTTGTTCCCCTGTCTCTACGTATTTCGCGCTACAATAATGTGCAATTTGGTATTACTTGAGTATGACATGCGTTTCATCGAATCCTTTAAGAAAATCTTTAACAGCAGCATCTCTCATGCCTTGAAGTTTCGCTAATCCTAAATTCTGTTCCACCCTCACTCCATCCTGATTCAACCATTTGTTACGAGCATTTTTTGATAAACAAGTTTCATAAAACTCTCTTGCAATTTTTTGCACTTCCTCTGGTGGCAGTTCTTGTCCCTGTAGCAGAGAGTAAGGTGGAAAGCCGATGGCGATATCAAAAATCGATTGTGTATCAAGCTCTGCCATGTTGTCTGGGATCATCACTGACATTCCGAAGTCATACAATTTAGTCTTTGAAGGGTCTGCTGGTATTTTAGTATGAGATTCTCCAAACTCTCCACAGAGGATCGTGTCATTGAAGAAGATATTGTTTTGATGGAGCAGATCAAGAATTATCCCCATTCTCCTGCCTATTTCCATCATAGTATTGCTATCTGTTCGATCACCATGGTCGCAGTGATGCAGACGTGAGAAGCTATCTCCGTGTAGGAGCTCTTCTGATAGGAAACCCTGTAAACTCAAAAATTGTTCAGGTCCAACTCCTTTCTCTGCAGCTATTTGTGTGATTGTATTCTCACGGTTTCTCTGTAGGGGTTTGATAACTATTTGTTTCTCGGGATGCTCAATAATTGCGATAGTGCCTTTTCGAGAATATCCAAAGAGAGATTCTCCTCCTGGAAACTTAATTGTGGGAGAAATCTCATTGCCGTAAACGAGCGGAAACGTTTCTGGAAAAAACCCGAAGTGATAAAACTGTCGAGCTCTTTCATCATTAAGGACACGTTGGTATAAATCCCTGTTTGAAAAATACAGATGGTTCAGCAGGAGAAGATTAGGAATTTCTCCTCTTTCCATTAGATCGGGTAGAGAATCGATATTTTCTCTTGTCGCGGCAGTCTTTCCCTCAATGACTAATTGGATTTCTGTGAGATCGCCATCGGAGTAAACATTTTCTATAGGGTCACTACTCATGATATACATTTAAGACAACTTACATAGGATTGTCAATGTAATGGCTCCCCCGACTGAATTCGAACCAGTAATCCATGGGATGCCTTAAAACTATCAGAGTCTATTTTGGCAGCGTGTTATGATAACGTACATGGAAGCTTACAAAGAGATATTCCAGGCATTACAGGACGCGCATGTCGATTACATTATTGTTGGTGGTGTTGCGATGAACTTACTCGGCTGCCCCAGGTTCACCAATGATATCGACATCCTCCTTGCCCTTGATGAGAAAAACCTGAAGACCATGGCAAGCGCTATGTGTGATCTTGGGTACGAGCAGAGGATCCCTTTGGCACTGGAAGAGCTTGGCGACGAGAAAAAAGCTCTTAGGCTTGTCAAAGAAAAAAATCTTCTGGCGTATACCTTTTACAATCCCAAAGAACCGCTTTACAGCGTAGATATTATCGTGGGGGCTTCAACCGAGTTTAACCGGTATCGGCAAAACCGAGTGCTCCTAAGTCTCTGGGGGCTCACTCTGCCCGTAGTATCCATTGATGATCTCATTGGTTTGAAACGAGAATCCGACAGGGAAAAAGATGCATTAGATGTAGCGACATTGTTAGAATACAAAGGATTATGAAGGACTACTCCACCTCCATCGATCGCGAGCTTTTGCGGCGCATGAAATACCAGACCACTCCCGAGCAGAGAATGAACTGGCTTGTGGAAGCCGGGAAATTTGTGATGGAAAGCCGAAAGAATTGGAAAAGACAGCCAAAAGATTGGCTCCCCCGACTGGACTCGAACCAGTAACCCCCTCGTTAACAGCGAGGTGCTCTACCATTGAGCTACAGGGGAATGCCGGCACGGAAGGGAAACCGTAGGTTTCCCTTCCGTGAACCATCCTTTCCCTAAGCGGTGTGCCTCCATGCAAGCGGAGCTTGCCTTCGGCACGGCTTATTTGATTGGATGCTTCTCAAAGAGAAACAGAGCTTTCCCAAAGGAACAATTTCAGACTGGGGAGAGTATATGCGGGCGCGTAATCCAAGAAAAGCGGAATCCCTAGCGATCCGAATGGGTTTCATGGATGCAATATCCATCTCCACAGCGATTTCTGCTTGCTGCGATACGGGCATAGACGAATCGACCAATGGGTGGAATGCCCGGGAGATACAGCAGAGGAATGAGGGGCCAAAGAGTGGGAAGGTGCCAAGTGAGTTTTCGGAACGCATCAAACCCCGAAAAATTTCCCGATGACATTGTGATATGCATCGATCGATCGAGATCTTTGAGAGCAATATCCGGAGCGTGCTCTTTGCGGAGTTTCGGATCGCGAAAGTTCACGGCTCTTACATGATGCAGATGATCGAGCATCAACAAAACAAACATGGAACGGCGGCATAATCGGCATGCAGCATCGTACAGGACAATGATTTGCGATTTGCCTGCCCTGAGCTTGGTCGAAGGGCGATTTGCGGATTTGCGATTGATCCAGTTCCGCAGATCCACAAAATCTTCATCCAGCAGCAGTCCAAAATATCCGCTCAGCATAGCAATCGAGAACGATCCCACATCCATTAGCACGAAGATGCCTCCATGGAAGAGCACGCCGCCGAGGAGGAGTGCGCGGCGGACGGAATGGGGCGCACAGAGCTGAGGAAGATCAGCAACGAGTGAACGCGGAACGAACATCAGGAGCCAGCCGAATTCAAAGACGAGCGTGGCGTACGAAAGCAGCGGCGAGAGGATCGAGACGATGTCCATTACCGACATCGGCCAGCGGGCAAAATGCGGGTGATGGAGCGCGGAAGCGACTGCCGTGCCCTGCAGCCACATGTTGCCGGAGGATTTGTCGAGACCTGAGAAGATGTAGATGACGATAAATTGCCAGAGCAGTAGCCGCCATGGCCAGATGGACATGGTGAGTGGGGCAAGAAGCGTTTTAGTTTCCTCCCATTGCTTCCACTGCTTCCGCGCGCGATCGAGCGAGAATGCGGAGATCTGCGGAGCGATCATCAGCAGAAAACCGAAATTTCGGAGTACCGTGTCGCCGCCGCCGAGGGGCAGGAGATTGCGTTCGTGGAAGGAAAACAGCAGCACCGCTGCAGCGGTGCTGCTGATGCGCGTTTTCCATCCGATGATTGTGCAGCTGAGTGCTGCCAGCGTGAGGAGATAGACGGCAAATACCGCTGGAGGATTGGTGATGTACTGGAAGACAGTGAAACGGAAGTCCCCGCGGAAAGAAGTGGCATAGAGCTCGGGAGGAATGAGTCCTGCTCCACTGTAGAAAAAGATCACATCGCTCCATTGGAAGAGCAAGAAGATCAATGCCGTCGCTGCCCAGGCGATGCGCATGAGACCGAAGCCGGAGGCGGAGATTCTCCGGAAGAAGAAACGGTCGATGGAAATGAGAAGAGCATTCATGGTGTTTCAGGGCAGGAAGTTTCCGCCATCGTATCGCTGGTCCATTTGGGCTCGTATGCTCCCCATTCCCGTCTGCTGAGCGGTTGTTCCGGTTTTGGCAGAACGTAGTATGCCCGCTCCAGGCGGATCATGGTGCCGGGAGGCAGACCACGTTCCATGCAGGCGAGCGCGAGGAACCGCAGCAACATCGGCGCATTATGTCCGTGCTCTTCCATGCGTCGGAGGGTTTTGGTCAGATTCGCTTTACGATGATACGAGACCCCCTCATCGAGCCATGCGCTTTCCTGCCATTCTCCATCCACTTGCGATTGCACCCGATACCGCGAAACCCTGCGCAGGGGATCCGGGGAAAAGAGGTTCCACTGCTGCCATTGGCTCGTCATGAGGAGGTAGCCGCGTACCCAGGGCACAGTCTTTTCGCGCACAAACGTTAGCGGCCCAATCCCCCAGTCCGTGGAGACGCTATATGCTGCGATGGCAGTCATGTGAAAGACGCAGCAGAGGATGATCGCCGGTTTAAGGATCCATGCACGATGCATGGAGGGGAGTATAGAGGGCGTCCAGCCTTCGCCGTAACTCAATTCCTAGCGATCCCTTCGTGCGCTTCTTGACGGTGGCGCACACCAAGGATGGTGCGCTGGGATTATGGAATTATTTCTTCACCGGCAGCAGCATCACAATCTCCCGTCCCACGAACTGCTCTCCTCTGCGGTACAGGAGCGAGAAATCTGTTGATTCCTTGCTCTGCGGAATCACCGGCATCACGGCGCGGTAGCCGAGACTCGGAAGTTTTTCCCACAGCCCTGTGAGGCGGACCACATCGCCTCCATGCAGGCGCCAGAAAGGCCAGCAGCAGACGATTGGCACACCGGGGAGGGTTGCGGAGGCATTCTTGAGGAAATCTATTTCCAGCTTTTCCAGCTGCTTGCGGAGTTTCTCTGCGGGAGCCTCTGAAGGTGGGCGCGTGAGAGCGGGGCCGAGACTGGTTTCGGTCACGATGAGATCGGGAAGTTTCTTGAGGGCAAAGGGGTTACATGCATCCTGCTTCCAGACCGTGCTCTCAGCATCTTTCTTGAGGATCTTCATTTCTTTCCGGATCCAATCGATATTTTTCCCGGTGCCGTTGACGGCCTTGAGGCTGAGATCAGACGCAAGGACGTTCCAGCCGCGTACAAGGCATTCAAGCGGGATGACGCCGGTGCCGCAAAAAGGGTCGAGGATTGTAAGTCTTTCGTTTGCTTGTCCTGAGCCTTGTCGAAGGGTTCGTTTGTTCGTTTGTTCGTTTTTTGGATTTGAGCTTTTCAACAACCATAATCCAAGGTTCAGCATCACCTGCGCGAGTTTTGGCGGGAGCAGTCCCACGGTCGTGTCGCGCACAGGCTTGCCGATATCGCGCTTGGTGTAGGCATCTACGTCCTGCGCTGCAATGGTAGAGCCCATCCAGATTCGTTCTTGGGGAAGCGCAACGATGACGAGTTCCACGCCGTGTTTTCCGCTGATGATGCCTGCGTCATGCAGGAGCACTGCCGCAGCGGGTTTGTGTTCATTGCCGATGTAGCGCACTGGCCGACCCGCGCGCTTGAGCGTATCTTTGTAGCGGCGATAGTTTTCTTTGATCGTATTTGGAGGAATGCCGACGGTCCGGAGTCCAAATGTGATTTTGCCGCGGATTTTTTTGGCGAGCTCCAGAAGAACTTGCGGACCGTCACTCAGAGAAAGATCCGACTTTTCCACGCCCTCAGCGATCGCGTATGTGCCGCCGAGCGTGGCAAAGAGTCCGGGAGGCAGTTTTTCCGTCGTCGAGAAAAGCGCGACATCCGGTGCAGGACGACTGACGAGGGAAAATCCGGGAACGACGGCTATGAGTTCGGCGAGGCTGAGCGAAGGATTATGTCCGAGGAAAGCGCAGTAGGTGGGCATGCGGTGAAAAGTATAGAGATCTGATCCGTGGAATACCATGGCTCCGTAGAGACGCAACGCTGTTGCGTCTCCTGCGCTATTTTCGTACGACGAACACCCGGTACATATCCGCCATCAACACCGTCACCAATACCACCATCACCGGCAGCAGCTGCACAATCCCTCTCGCAGATCCCGTTTGCCGCAGCGCCTCCGTTGAAAGACCTGTGAAGAGGAAGATCATGGATATGCCGAGGATCGCAGTCAGAGTAAATGTGGTCAGCGTAACCACTGGTGAAAAGAAGGCTGTGCGGAAGCGCACTATCAGGAGACCGAAAAGGACTCCCGGCAGAAGAAGGAAATTGGCTTCGAGTACCCAGGTGATAAAGAGGGATCTCAGAATGTTTTCCTGCCAGAAGATCTCCATGCCGCTGATACCTTTGGCATTGCCGAAGGGCAGACCGTTCATCCATTTGTAGGTCAGCCAGGGCACGAGAACGGCGGTGACAAGAATGGCGTACGTAAGGACAGCTGACCGAGTTGCGCGTAGCGAGAGCTTTCCGTGGATGAGGCACCAGAGAATCACCGCGCCCGCAATCAGCAGGATCGGTGGGAAGTGCATGAGGAGCGCTTCGTTTTTTGTCATGGGGAGCAGTGCAGTTCCGAGTGCGCCGATCCGGAGCCACGCGGAGCGTTCCTGTTCAGAGTTTCCCGTAAGCGCCGCATAGAGCGGAAGCAACGCAGCAGAGATGTGCAGTGCCACAAAGAGATCGGCATAGGGGGTGAATCCATGGATGAGAAAGAGTGGCAGACTTGCGAGCATATATGCGCCGAGGATCGCCCACGATCGTCCGATCGAACGCTTCAGCGTACACCAGACGAGCGCGAGACTCAGCAGGTACCAGAGGGGGGATGTAAGCGCGGCGAGGCGGTCGTTCCATTCCCCGTTCACCAGTGCGAACCACACTTTAATCATCGGTACGGTCGGCGGATAGGCGGTGACGCCTGGGTTTTCGCGATGGATCACGAGCATTTCTTCATGATGCAGAATCTTCGAGCGGTAGTGCCAGTTATTGAAAACGTCGTCATTGTATGCGGGGTCGCTCATGAGGATCGTCATGCCGGCGGCGAGCTTGAGGAGGAACCACAATCCGAGTAATGAGAGGATGATGATGGTGGGTTTGGAGAGTTTTGGGTTAGGATTAGGATTAGGATTTGGGGAGCTTCTTTTTTTCCATTCCAGTATCCCCAGAGGAACCAAGAGCAGGAGGATGCTGACAAGGTATCCGAGGAGATTCAGTCGGAAGAGATGAGCGGCGTTGAAGAGGAATACGACTTCCATCAGCACCGTTGGTCCGAGGATCGCGCCGTAGATGAGGCGTTCAGTTTGCGAGAGGAACCGTGCTCTTCCCTCCAATGCAGAGATAGCGAGCCATCCGATGAGGAGGAGGGGAAGAAAGCCGATGAGGAAGAAAAAGACAAACATTTAGCGGGTGCGGAAGACGAATACCCCTGGTCGGAATGCCAAAAGCATTTCGCCGGGCAGGGAAATCGGTTTTCCTTCGGATGTCAGTTGTCCTTCGGCATTCATTGCAATTTCCGGGCGATCGTAGATGACCCAGGTATCCACGCCTTCCGTTATTTTTTCGGGTGCAACAGGCTCTGAAGGATAGGTGTGATACCGCATGAGCCCAAGCAAGGGATACTCGAATTGCGTGAGGAAGACGTAGCGACCGCGGTCGGTGAGCAGTGGCCGGACGGCGCTTAGAAAGGCGGGAAAATCACCGCGTTCCCGGAATTTCTTTTCCGCATCCGGCTGCATCCAGTATTCCGTCAGATCCGCGCGGGCATAGGAAATTGCCTCCATCCCCATCCGCAGATCCGAAACAATCCAGAGTGCTCCAAGGAAGCCCGCCACGCAGAGAATCACATTGCGGCGGTTGTGGGATTTCCATCCCCACGCAGTGCATCCCGCTATCATCACCAGCAGCAGAAGGTACCAGACCGTATTGGCGTAGGTACCGTGCGGCGGCAGTTCCGCAAAGAGACTTTCTCGGGCGATGGGACTGACCGTGAAGATGGGTCCCCAGAGGAAATTGACGCTGTAGGGCGAGAACCGGTCAAATGTCCAGTATGAGCGCACAAACCCGACCACCTTGTCCCACAGATTCCATCCTGTAAATGAGAGCTGCAGCAGCTGGATATCCGCACCTTTAGGAAGCATGAGCCCAACCATGTCCGGATGCAGCGACCATTCGTCGTACCACCCGGTGTCGATTTTTATCGTAGAGGCGACCATTGTGCTGGAGAACAGAAAGGGGAGTTGAACGACGTCCTCCGCGGGATCGCCGGGGCGGTGCCACAGCAGCACCGCCTGCGCATCCTGAGGGGAAAGATAGGTGATCTCGACACTATCCACAGCATGGAGAAATTGCGCTTCGCGGAAGACTTTTACATCTTCCTGTGGAGCGATCCTCAGTCCCCCGATTTCCGCAGTCGTTTTTGCTTGCCCAGTGATCCGCCATTCCGGTCCTATCTGTCCGCCGAGAAAGCTCCAGGTAGTTTTTGAGGCGGCATGGACTGTGAAAGGTATGCACGTCAGGGCAAGAACGATCAGGGCATTGCGGAAGCGCACGGGGGGATTATCGAGCTCCACAACGAAGGGCACAAGGGCACAAGGACCAAGGGCACAATTTCTGGGCACAAAAAAAGCGGACCGAAGTCCGCTTTTTCGTATTCGCATGGGGGTATTACGCCGCCATCCGACCACCACCGCTATCACCTTTCGATGCGCGGAAACACGTGAGACACAGGACCGGCTTGCCGCCTTCGCGGGGCTCGAACGGTACCTGGCACGGCTGGTTGCACTGTGCGCACACCGCATCGAACATCTGGCGCGGACCGCGCTCGTTCTTGCGGGCGTCGCGACAGTTCTTGCAACGCTGGGGAGCCGAGAGGTTGCGGGAGGTGTAAAACTCCTGCTCACCCTCGGTGAAAGTAAAGTTCGCGCCGCAGTCGCGGCACGCAATGGATTGGTCTGCCATCTGGCTAAAAGAAGAAAGAAATAATTCCCTTCCTTCTCGCAGCGTTTTCTCGTTGTTTCCGAGTGTTCCGTGTCTGAAGGTCGATTAGCCTCAGTGTACGGCAAAGTTGGCGGGAGAGTCAATCAAAACCTGAGGTTAGGTTTAGAGAGTTTCTTGAGTTTTTTTGGGTTTATTGGGTTCTTAGCTATCAAAAAGGGCAAAGATCACGAACTCCATAAACATCATCAACCCAACAAACGCAATCAACCCAACAAACGCACAAAACCCATGTCATGCCTCTCCTGCCACCTCTATTTCCCCCGGTCCTCCCGCAACCACCGCCTTGATCCTCCGAATCCCCGATGAACTACTCTCCTCTTTCTGGATGGTGAACGATCCCAGCATCCCTGTGCGCGCCACATGCGGCCCCCCGCAGATTTCTTTGCTGAAGGTTACTTCCTTGTCGCCAACAACATACACTTTCACTTCCGCTTGGTAGCGATCATCGAAGACACCAATGGCATTCTCCTTCTTCGCACCTTCGACCGTCGTGATGTGGTACCAGATCGGGAAATCTTTTTCGATTGCCCAGTTCACCAGCTCCTCGACTTGCTTGATTTGCTCCGGCGTCATCTTGCTCTCATGGGAGAAATCAAAGCGCAGTCGCTCCGCGGTGATGTTGCTGCCTTTCTGCCAAACATGATTCCCAAGAATTTTTCTGAGTGCTGCATTGAGCAGATGGGTTGCCGTATGTAGCTTCGTGGTTTCGCCGCTGTGGTCTGCGAGTCCTCCGGCGAAGCGCTTTTCCGCTCCGGCTCGTGAAAGTTTTTGATGTTCCTCGAATGCTTTTTTGTATCCGGCTTCGTCGACATGCAGTCCGCGCTCAGCCGCGAGTTCTTCCGTGAGTTCCATCGGAAACCCGTAGGTGTCATACAGATGGAACGCATTCTCTCCACTCATTATCTTCGGAGACTCTTTCGCCACGCGCTCGAAGTGTTTCAGTCCTTCGGCGAGCGTTTTCCCGAACTGGCGCTCCTCAGCACTCAAGGTATCGCAGATTTCCTTCTCCTTTGTTTTCAAATATCCGTACACATGGCCGTACTCGCGGATAACGGCTTCGGCTAGGACTGGAGTGCATTCACCGGTTGTGGGAATCTGGAGCTGGCGTGCAGACCGAATCGCACGGCGGATGATTCTCCGTAATACATATCCCTGATCGACATTTCCCGGCTTGATGCCATCTCCTATGAGGAACGTCGCAGCTTTCACGTGATCAACGATGATCCGCGCATGCCGGAGAATGCCGCTCTCCATTGCATGATCATCGAGGATTCTCTCGCGTGGAGAGAGTTTGAGAACGTGATCGAGAATCGGTTTCATCCGATCCGTGTCATAAACTGTGGGGACACCCTGTAAGACTGCTGCAACACGTTCGAGTCCCATGCCGGTATCGATTGTTTTCTGCGGCAATTCTACAAACGTGCCCTTTTCAGTCTTGTTGTACTGAATCAGCACGTCATTCCAAATCTCTAGCCAATGCTTCTCATCCGTTGCGGGATTGCTTCCTGCAGGCGGTAGCTCCGTCGGTCCCACCCAGTAAAACATTTCCGTATCTGGTCCGCAGGGACCTGTCGCCCCCGCAGGTCCCCACCAGTTTTTCGTTTTCGGTAGAAATCCGATCCGCTCTTCGGGAAGACCGACCTTCATCCAAATATTCGCCGATTCCATATCCTTCGGCGCATCTTTGTCTCCTTCGAAACATGTCACGGCAAGATGCGAGAGGGGAATGCCAAGGACTTCCGTGAGAAATTCAAAGCTCATCGTGATCGCGCCCTCTTTGAAGTAATCGCCGAGACTCCAGTTGCCGAGCATTTCAAACATCGTCAGGTGCGAGCTATCTCCCACGTCATCGATGTCTTGCGTGCGGATGCACCGTTGCACGTCACAGAGACGCTTTCCCGCAGGATGCGGTTCCCCGAGAATATACGGCACGAGCGGGTGCATGCCCGCGGTCGTGAAGAGAACGGTCGGATCATTCTCCGGAATCAGCGATGCACCTGGGATAATCGCATGACCGTTTTTTTTAAAGAAATCGAGATAGGCTTGCCGAATTTCATCAGTGGTAAGTGGTTGCATACGTATGTCCAGTGTAGCAGGAGTTTTTGACGATATTGTATGTGCCGTTCATTGCACATTTCGCGATATATTTCATTTATTTTTTTGATTAAAACTCTTGCAGAATTGTAAAGAAAGTTTTACCGTTTTCGCATGTCCGATATTGAATCTGGTTTCAAGACGTATGAGATATGCACGACGAGTGAGGGGTCTGACTTGGAGCAGAACATTATCGATCGTTTAGATGGTGCTACGGAACGGGATAGGCATGCCGTACGGCTGGCTCTTGAAGAGGCTCTTGTCAACGCAATCAAGCACGGTAATGAGATGCTATCTGAAAAAAAGGTTTTCGTGCGTGTTCGATCTGTTCCAGGTCATGTAACCATTGAAATTGAGGATCAAGGTGAAGGATTTTTCCCCGAGCAGGTTCCTGATCCTACGGAGGACGAAAACCTCGAGCGTCCTTGTGGGCGAGGCATTATGCTCATGCGGGCATTCATGACTAGTGTGAGGTTCAATGTATCCGGCAATTGTGTGACTCTAGAAAAGGACTTCGGTGAGTCCGAAACACCCAGCCCCACAGACAGTGCAGGAGCACCCACTTTTGCTCCCGCAACCGCGTAAAGTCACAATCACTATCCTGGCAGCACGACCGTTCCCTCATACGCTTCGGTATCCACTTTCACACCAACAATGTCGCCGCGTTTTGCGGAGGTGACGGATGCATGCTCGATCTCTATAGATTCGATGCGTTGCGGCACGATGCGGTCGCCCTTTTTGAGCATGACCATGTCGCCCACACGCAGCGGCTCTTTCAGGTCGATAATCGCAACGCCGATGCGATCGTAGTAGTGGACGACTTTGCCGATGAGGCGCTGCATGACCGCAGCAGACGCATTCGAAATAGCTTTATTGCGCTGCGCAGTCATCGGTTTCTTTGCGGGCTTCGCTTTCTTCACAGACTTTGCCGCCTTCAGCTTCCTGCCTTTCGCTGCTTTCTTCTTCCCCTTCTTTTTTGTCTTCTTCACTTTTTTCACCGCCTTCTTTTTGCCCTTCTTCACCTTGCTCTTGGCTTTCTTTGCTTTACGCACTGTCTTTTTCACTTTTCTTGCAGTTTTCTTCGTCTTCTTGAGCTTCTTCTTTTTTGCCATGGGAGTGAGGGGAAAATGCACCACTCACCGTACCCCCGGGATTTTGCGGTCGCAAGATGATTTTTTGGCATGAGGAATCCCGGTGCAATACGGTAATACAGGGTTTTCTCTTGCTTCCCGACTTTTTTCATCTCTCTTTAATCTCCACAATTCTATACTCTTTCCGATTCCTTCTTTCGTATGCATATTCTGTTGGTCGAAGATCACCGCACAGTCGCAGGTAATATTCAAACATTTCTCGAACGGGAACAGTATGTCGTGAGTGTCTCCTATGATGGGAACGAGGGCCTTGCCAGGGCGCTGACCGAGGACTGCGATCTCCTCATTCTCGACATCAATCTCCCGGGCATGGACGGGTATCAGATCTGTACGACGCTCCGGGATAACAAGAAAACCATGCCGATCCTGATGCTGACGGCCAGGAGTACACAGACCGAGGTCGTCCGCGGTCTCAATCTCGGCGCGGATGATTACCTCGTGAAGCCGTTCGACCTCGATATTCTTCTCGCGCGCGTGAAAGCTCTTCTCAGGCGCCAGACGGGAGAAGCGGGTCCCGTATTGCAGGCAGGTCCTTTCCTGCTGGATACCAATACCCAGGAAGTGCGGAAGGGAAAGAAGATCATCATCCTTTCTCCAAAGGAATACGCGCTGCTTGAGTTCCTCATGCGCAACAAGGGAATCGTGCAGGAGCGCACGCGCCTCCTCGATCATGTTTGGGGAAACGCCGACGCGCTGATGTTTTCCAATACGGTCGATGTTCACATCGCCTTCCTTCGGCGTAAACTGGGGAAAAGTGCGATCCGTACCATCCCCAATAAGGGATACATGATTCCCGCCGATTCCGCATGATGTTTCGCAAGATCAGCTACGCGCTTGCGGCGCAGTTCACGGCCTTCGTCTTTGCTCTCCTGCTCATTACGGGTGGCATATTCCTCGCAGCCGACATCATGCGCAGAGACCGCATGACGTATACGCGCCTCGAAAAACAGCTGCGACCGGTCATGAATCGTCCGGGAGCCTTCGGCACACTTCCCCAACTGCCCCGTCTTCAGCGTGACCGGTTCCGTATCGTGGACAGCGATGGCACAATTCTCTTGTCTGGAGCGCTCTACGAAGGCATTCCTTTTACGCCAACGAAGGGTCTTGTCACCGTCTCCGCCGGAGACGAAACATACGACATCCTCACCGCCTCCGTTGTTCGCGGTGGCACGCTGCGGGGATACATTCAGGTGGCGGACCTTTCCTCGCCGCACGATCTGCTATTTCGTGTGCTTCTCTTCCTCGTGATCAGCGGAGGCATTTCGGGGCTCACGTTCAGCATGGGATTGCTCTTTGCCCGCAGAAGCCTGCATCCCGCAGCGCAGATGATGGAGCGGCTCGAGCAATTTACCCAAGATGCGAGCCATGAGCTCCGGACGCCGCTTACCGCCGTCCATACTTCCATCGATCTCGCGCTTCTCACTCCCGATAACCGGGAACATCTGCACACAGCAAAGAAAGAGCTGCGCGAAATCTCCACACTGATCGATCGGCTTCTGGAACTTGCCCGCCTCGACCAGTTCATCCTTCAAATGGAATCCGTCGATCTCCGCGCGCTTACGGAAAACGTTTTGGAGAAGCATCGTTCCCTCACTCAAGAGAAACAGGTGAAGATCGAAGCGACGCTTGCTCCCGTGACGGTCCAGGGCGATCCCACGCTGCTGCGGCAACTCCTCGGGAATCTCATGGGGAATGCCATCAAGTTCAATACAGCAGGCGGTCGCATCTCCGTCCGTCTCACGCCGGATTCCCTCATGATCGAAGATACCGGCAAGGGAATTTCTCCGGAGGCGCTTCCGCATATCTTCGACCGCTTCTACCAGGAGGATGCCGCCCGCGCGCGACCTTCAGAGGGCCTCGGTCTCGGATTGGCACTCGTCAAACGCATTGTGGATCTCCACGGATGGACGATCATCGTGCGAAGCGATCCCGGGAAAGGGACGACGTTTATCGTCTCTCTGCTCAGGAAAAGGAGGACATCCATCCTTTAATCGGACGTTAACATCGACTTCCTATAGTGGAGACAGTCGCGACGAACTATCTTTATTTTTTTTCTCCCTATTATCATGAAACGCTTTATTGCTGCCGGAGTTCTTACCGGCCTTTCCGCTCTTGCACTTGCTGCTCCAATCGCTGGCGCGCAGGGTGTCGGTTCCAGCGCCTCTGCTCAAGCGCGTGTCCGTCCTTCGCTTACGCAGGAGAACGTGCAGAAAATGATCGATAAGCACAACAAATTCCTTACCAATCTCGATGCCGTAGTCAGCCTCTTCAAGAATGCGACCACCACGCACCGGGACGCACTCGTTGCTGCTTCGAACATGACGGATGCAACCGCCCGCAAGGCTGCGGTGAAGTCCGCGAACGAAGCCTACCGCACGACGATCCAAAATGGTCTGAAGGCCAACCCGGATCTGAAATTCGCGATGCACTTCGGCTTGAACAAGGAGGGTCGCGGATCAAAAAATAAATAATCGAAGATATTTGTTTTGTAGCCGGAAACACAGGGGTTGCGCAAGCGACCCCTTGTTTTGGAATGGAGAAGACTCACATTTTCCGTAGTTTTTCATGACTGATGATATCCAGCAGTTCAATCAGCGCGTGATCTTCATCAAGGCAATACAGCAGCAAGTCATCCATGCTCAGATGCAATTCACGAATACCCCGCTTATTGCCTTTCAAGGCATGGTCTTGCCAACGCGTTCCGAGAACATATAAAGATCTCTGGTCATGCATTGCCAGAAGATCGATAACCTCTTCCGCCGCTTGTATCACCTTTTTATTTCCGCCCTTCGCATATTTCCGCAAGGTCTTGATAAAACGCTTCGATGGAATGACTCTGCATTTCACCGACGGAGAATATCATTGAAAAGGGCATTGGCAGAGGAATAGCTCTTAATTTTGCCCTTTTTATACTGCCTCATCAGTGAAGCCGATTCTTTTTCCAGCTGTTCAATATATCCCTTCGGATACTGCGTTACCCCGATATGAACAGACCCTTCGATGTATGCCTGCAACAGCAAATGCACGACGTTGCTGAAATTCAGACCATGCTTCTCCGCCTCACGGGAAACCTGCTTATGGAGACTTTGGTCCAGACGGATAGTGGTGGGGTGCTTGGGCATATCTCTATTGTATATCAATTGTATTACAAAAGCAATACATCATCTTCCGGGAAATTATGGTCTTTTTCCGATATGTGCGCAGTTCTTCGAGCACGCCCTTCGACATGCATTCCCGTGGCAGTCGCTGCAAATGATGGTCGCTTGCTCACACACCGCACAGGCGATTTGCACCGTTCCGGGATCTCCGCAGTGCGGGCAGATCCCATATACCTTGGATGGACGGAGATTGCGGTCTACAGCGGTGCGCCTGTCGAAGACGAAGCATTCTCCTTCAAAGGTGCCTTCGGGATACTGCTCAAGGTATGCGAGGATGCCGCCCTCAAGCTGAAACACATTCGTGTACCCCTGCTGCTCCATGGCGATGACTGCCTTTTCACAACGGATGCCGCCGGTGCAGTAGAGGAGGATTTTCTTATCCTTTGCGATGCCAGAGCGCCGAACGTAGTCGGGAAACTCCGAGAAGCTCCGGATCTCCGGATCAATCGCTCCACGGAATTTGCCCAATGCTATTTCAAAATGATTACGTGCATCGACGATGGTCACATCGTGTTCTTGGAGCATCTTCTCCCATTCCTGCGGTGTGAGATGATTGCGTCGCCTGTCCGGTTTCACCGTATCTCGCTTGATGGCCACGATTTCCGGTTTGATCTTCACCGACCAGCGCCGGAAGACCGGGGATTGTGCAGCGCTGTCTTTAAAGACGATCGGTCCAAAGTGTTCTATCAGATATTCTTTCCATGCGGCGATCGCTTCCGCGGTTCCGCACACCGTGCCGTTGATTCCTTCGGTTGCAAGCAGTGTGAGCCCACACAGATCATGTAAGCGTCCGAACGCGAGAAGCTCTTTTTGGAGTGTGGGAAGCCGCTCTTCATCGATTGCGAAGAAGGTGTAGCCGGCGGTGATATGCACAGAGCTATCCATACTATTGCATCATATCATTCGTTTACTGCGTGAAGCGTCTTTCCCTCTCCCGTAGGGAGAGGGTTAGGGAGAGGGGGTCTGAAGGTAGTGGAGCATCGGATGCTTCTCATGAGGTTGGTACTTTCTTTGCCTGTGCAAAGAAAGTACCGCAAAGAAACACAGGTCGCTTGTGGAAAAGCGCCTACGCATCTGGCGCTAAGGGTGCGGAAAACGCGAACTCCTCGCTCGCAGCGGCTCGCTCGTCAAACAGCGCGTTTTCATTGCACCCTTCGCTGGATGCGTGACGGCGCTTTTCCAATGCGACCGCCACTGTTTCACGAGTGAAATGGACTTCATTTCAGAACTTTTTAGAAGCATCCAATCTCATTACCCCTCTCCCCGTGGGAGAGGGTTGGGTGAGGGGGTGCGAAGAGAGTAGAGTGAGAACTACACCGTCTTTCCTCGCAGCCTCGCAACCAGCTCCGGATTCCTAAACCACGCGCTGATCGTGAGGAGCAAAAGCGCGACATAGATCATGAGCGAATCTGCATGCGAGAGCCCGTGCGTGAGCATGGTCGCAAGAACTCCCCCCATGTAGCCGATCATGAGAACGAAGCCCACAGTCGATGTCCGTGGAACGAGGAAGAGCACTACGATGATGATCTCGAGGACGCCGAGCGGTCGCTCCAGCCCCGCCGTGCCAAGAGTCTTGCCATACTCCTCCGCAGGGGAACCAGGAACGACTGGCAAAAATTTTGAGTAGGCGGCGAAGGCATTGAGTGCGGCAACGAGGATAGCGCATGTCCAACCGATGATGGTACCGAGACGGGATTGCATGAAAAAATGGGGAAGAATCAGAAGCAGTGTAGAGGATATTGTGGCATACGCGAAACCGCAGAAGCCTGTATGACTGTGAGATTCTTTCTCAGGGGGACGCTTACGGATGGATATGCGATGTCTCCGGCGTCCAGTCAAACTCTACCGTGAGTACCTCTTCTTGTACTTGGAACTGCGTAAAGATGCGGTAGAAGTCATCGGCGGGATCGGTGATGTGGAATGTCAGGTAGTCTCCGGTGGGGGAGGGGTGCGTATGGATGAAGTCTCCCTTCGGTGAAATGACAATGCTGTGACCCAGGGCTCCGAGGTAGGTCTCCAGGTATGGTGCGTTTCCATCCACATCTGCAATGTGGTACGTGAAGAGCGTGCCGTTGCTGTACGGTTTTTCCTCAAGTTGCACGGTGTATTTCCCGACGTTCTTCTTTGTTCGCGTATCCCGTACGATGCCGGTCTCGCCGGGTTCACCCGCGTAGGTTCGAATGAAGCGCACCGTGTAGTGCTCCATATTCGCATCAACGAAGTCGGCAAACAACCAGTAGGTTCCGCCGGAAAGTGTACTGTAGGGAATGTGCCAGGTTCCGTCTGTGTCGCGCTCGGGGTGCACATGCAGGAACTGCCGGAGATCGTCGCGGACGATCAGGAGGTGCATTTCTTTTGTATGGCTGATGCCGTAATCCGTGAAGACCACTGCCCCACTCATGATCCGGAAGGCGATCTCCGCGTCTGTGGATTGATCGAGGATGGTGAATCGTAGGCCATCTTCCACATGCTCATGTAAGGCATGTTGCTCCGCAAAATCCTCGTTTTTGATCGCGGATTGTGATCCTTGCGCCGCGCATCCCGCTTCCCCGAGATTCTTCAGCGCTGCGCTGGTGTGTGCGTGACTGTGTGGATATCCGAGAAGAGCCGCTCGGACTTCATCTGGGTCCTCTCCGATTGCCTGGGCCACCTGACCGGTGATCCAATCGATGTAACCGTTCTTCAGATTCGGACGGATGTCCCGCTGGCGTTTCAGGTAGGTATACATGCGGCAGGAGACTTCATGGACTTTCTTCCCCCACGCAGCTTCTTCTTTCTGCGATGCGAATGCTGCAGGGTGAATGTTTTCGTGATGATATGTATACAAATATCCGGCGTTTGTGTGAAGCCCGAAGCGCTTGAGCAGCATATGCATCACCGCCGCGTGCTGCGCGATGCCACGACTGCGGATGCTTGCCCTTCCGCCGCCATCATCTCCGCCGCTTCCTGTATCCCCTTCACTACCTCCCGTATCTCCTCCACTACTTCCACCATCTCCACCTCCCGTACCACCACCATTTCCTCCTCCATTATTCCCTCCGTTGCCACCGCCATTTCCCCCTCCATTATTCCCGTTACCGCCTCCGCCTCCATTGCCTCCACCATTATTCCCGTTGCCCCCTCCTCCTCCATTGCCTCCTCCATTATTTCCGCCGCCCACTTTACCGAGAAGTTCCACTCCGAAGACAGACATTTCTTCGGTGATGAAATACACAAGAGTGCCTAGCATTCCGAGGAATGCCACGACGCAAAAGGCGGTAAGGAATTTTTTGTGCATTCTACATATTTTACAGCAAAAATGTGTGTTTGCCGAGCATTACTTTCACTCGTATTGCTCCAAACGCCCTGTTTTTTCCTCCATGAGGATACGATAGAGAACGACGTTCTTCTCGTGTTTTGATTTCTCCAGAGTCTCCGCCGAGTTGCGAAACGGGAGGAAGATCGGATGATCGCGGTTACTCTCCCACCAGAGGCGTTCGAGGATCCGGGACATCGCAGCATCGCGCTCCTTTCCAGACAGCTCCTCAAAGGTTCCCCACACCATCGCGCTGCGCCATTGATTTTCCTCTCGCAGCCGTTCAACCTGAAAGCACACGTGTGGATTTTTCCGCATGATGTCAATTTTTGTGCCCTGGAACGAAAAACTGTAGAGAGCGTTCTCGTGGTAGACGTACGTAATCGGCACCACATACGGTCTCTTCGGTTTCTCGATGCATGCGAGATGCCCGTAGCATTCCTTCTCCAGCAGTTCATGGATTTCATTGTCCGTAAGTGCGCGGATCATCG
>Ga0156271_162_pt1 | contig 24176 bp, 34 predicted proteins | sample RifCSPlowO2_12_FD_107920 | JGI IMG/M metagenome (GOLD analysis project Ga0156271, IMG submission 107920) | Candidatus Peribacteria bacterium RIFCSPLOWO2_12_FULL_53_10
TCATACTTGTCGCTGCCGTAGATGTTGCTTCCCTGGCGCCGAACGCGGCGAGCTTTGGGACCGTTATATTTCATAATGCAAAGTGAATAATGGAGAAAGCAAAATTACACGCGGCGTCGGCGTCGCGGCCTACATCCGCCATGCGGAATAGGAGTGACATCGACAATCGCATCAAGATTGAGTCCCGCAGCCTGCAAACCGCGGATCGCCTGCTCACGTCCCGGACCGAGACCTTTGATCTCTACAGCGACGGACTGGACACCGAAAGGCAGAGCTTTGTTGCCAGCAGACTCCGCAGCGACTTTCGCGGCGTAGGGCGTAGACTTGCGCGTTCCCTTGAATCCGGAAGAACCGGCAGAAGCCCAACAGAGCACGCCGCCTTCCAGATCCGTAATGGTGACGATGGTGTTATTTTCGGAAGCATGAATGCACACGCGAGCCGCAGGCACAGAGCGCTTCACCTTCTTGCGACGCACTTTTGGCTTGGCCTCTGCAGCAGGTGCTTCGGCGGGGGTGTCGAGTAAGGTGTCTACGATGCTTTTTTTCTTGTCGTCAGCCATGAGAAAAATAGGGGATAAATGGTTTACGTCTTGGTCAGGGTGACACGGCCGGAGAGACCGGTCTTCCTCTTTCCACGCTTGGTGCGAGCATTGCGGCGGGAAGTCTGTCCGCGAACGGGGAGCTTCTTCTTGTGGCGATACCCTCTCCATGTGCCGATATCCTGCAGACGCTTCACATCTGTCGAGACTTTGCGCGAAAGCTCTCCTTCTGTGAGCTCTTTCTCAATACGGCTGCGCAGCCGCGCCGACTGCTCTTCACTGAGATCCGTCGGTCGGACATCAAATCCAATATTCAGTTCCTTGAGGATGCGTCCGGAAAGCGGACGACCTATGCCCTTGATCGCTGTGAGAGCGATCTCCATGCGTTTCTTGTCCGGGAGGACGACACCAGAGATACGAAGCATAGAGATTGGGAATGGAGAATTGCTTGCCGGCCGTAGCCGTGGCGAAGGCTGGAGAATGGAGAATTATCCTTGGCGTTGCTTATGTTTCGGATTCTTGCGGCAGACAATGCGACGTACGACTTTGCCCGCTCCGGAGCGACGAAGCACCAGATGGCAGTCTTTGCAGATCGGTTTCACGGAGGGGCGGACTTTCATGGGATAGAATTCGGAGGAGAGTTGGGAGGAGGAGTTGGAGCCGGAGGAGAAGCGACAGAGGGGGCACCCGGTAATCCAGTTAATGGCGCGTCTGCATGCAAGCGATAGGTGATCCGGCCTTTCTCCAGATCGTAAGGCGTCATCTCCACTTTCACGCGGTCACCCGGAAGGATGCGCACGCGATGGACCCTCATGCGTCCGGCAAGAGTGCAGAGAAGCTCATGATCCTTCGCTTGGTCGGAGATGATCCGGACACGGAAGGTGGCGTTTGGAAAACTCTCTTTCACAACGCCGATGAGCTCAATGACATCTTTGGACACACGGAAGGTTAGACGCTTGGGAAAGCCGCGATATCCTACAGACGAAAACAGGCTCCTTCAATGGCTGGGAAGCGAAAATCTTGATAGTTTTGCAAAATGTATTGATGAAAGTTATAAAATGTTTTATAAAATACAAATATTGCGTCAAATACGCATGAAATGGGGATATTACGCCACCACCTCACATCCCCGCTCAGTAACGATGATTGTATGTTCAAAATGCGCCGATAATGCCCCATCTGCCATCGAAAGCGTCCATCCATCATCCGCCTGAATAATGGCATCTCTCTTTCCGGAAGTGACAATCGGCTCAATCGCTATTGCGGTTCCCACGGGCAGGGTAGCTCCCGTTCCCGCTTTGCCGATATTGGGAACATCGGGATACTGGTGCACGGTGTAGCCAAGTCCGTGACCAGTGAGCGCAGAGACGCAGAGCAACCCTCCACCTTCGACCACCTTCTGTACAGCTGAAGAAATATCCCCCACGCGACATCCTCCACGCACAGCAGCGACTCCGGCATCGAGCGCTTTCTTTGTGATATCTAAAAGATGCTGCGCTTCTGTTGAAATTGGTCCAACTCCCACACTCACACACGCATCGGTAATGATGCCTTCGTAAGCGACTCCGCAATCAAGAGACACGATGTCACCGTCTTTGAGTACGCGCTTGCTCGGGAGGCCGTGCACAACTTCCTCATTGATGGACGTACAGAGCGTGTGCTCAAATCCTTTGTAGCCCTTGAATGCGGGGATTCCCCCGTGGCTTCGGATGTATTCCTCCGCCAGACGATCCAATTCCAGTGTGGGAATCCCTGCAACCGCGCGTGGTGCGAGGAAATCGAGACAACCACGGAGGATCGCGCCACTTTTGCGGAACAGGGCAATTTCAGCCAAAGTGAAAATCTGACATTGCGGCATGCGCAGAGTGTAGGGACAAATCAACACTCATCACAATCCTCCTTCACCGATTTCTTCAGCCTCTTATACACTTTCTCCACATCCCCTTCTCCGTCGACATCGACGACAATTCCCTTCACCCGATACGCATCAATCACCGGCTCCGTCTTTTCATGGAATAACTGCATCCTCCGACGGATAGATTCTTCCGAAGCATCATCGATGCGTCCTTCGATGGTTGCGCGCTTGAGAATGCGCTGCACGGCGGCCTCTTCATCCACATGAATCTCGATGCATCGGAATTCCCTGCCTGCTTCCTGAAGAACAGAATTGAAGGGATCCATTTGATCTATATTACGGGGAATCCCGTCAAAGATGATCGGCTTATCCTTCGGGCACCTCTTCACCGCAGCCTTCACCACATCCATCACAATCTCCGGTGATACATGGTGACCGGAATCAATGATCTCCTTCACCTGCCGCCCAAGATCGCTATCCGTTGCAGCAATCGCACGTAGTGCTCCTCCCGTCTCAAAGAGAATATAACCGAATTCCTCCGCGAGTTTTCGCGCTTGGGTTCCTTTGCCGGATCCCTGGATGCCGAATAAGACGATGTCCATCCCGCACAGGATCGAGAATTATGAGAAGGGATGCAAGACAATCGCTTAAGGGAGAGACGCACCGTTGGTGCGTCTCAAAACACCCATAGAAAAAATCTCCCCTGGTGCGAAACACCAGGGGAGACGAAATTTCACAAGACGATTCTCTTTGCAATCACAGTTCTACTCACTCCATCCATGAGCGTCTCGGACATTGATCATCGCGCTCAGGATAGTGTTGTAGGTCTGTGGGTTCAGAAGCGTTTCGTTCGGGAACATGCAACCGTCCCAGCAGACATGACGCATGCCGCGGTCCTTCGCGCCCTTCAGCCAGTACCCGGCCGTCGCTGTGATGTCGAGCTTCCCATCCGGGTCGTCGGCTCGGCAGTGACGTCCGGTCTTATCGTGTGACCCTTCACCATGCACCGTGCCGTCGTTTTGAGCGACGTGAAAGTCGATCGTCCACGAACGCAATGCGTCGGTCATCGTCGTGTATGCCACTTCGAATTCCGCCTGAGAGTAGCCTTCTTTGAGCAGGGCGTGCTCAGGAGCGTTATAGCCCAGCAGATAGAGATAGGTGTGGGCTTGATCGGCTTGAAAACCCACCGTGCCGGGCATGCCGGTTTCCTCGAGCGTATTAAGCATCGTCTTCCACGAATGCATTCCGCCCCAGCAAATTTCTCCCTCGGCTGCCAAGCGCTCTCCATGAGCAATCGCAACCATGCCCGCTTCACGGAACGTAGCGGCGATCTTCTTGGTATTGCCAGCGGGATCAGCAGCAAACGCTGCAAGTGAGGCACCTTTATCATTGCCCGCAGCAGAATCGATACGAATCACTCCGTTCTGACGCACACCATGTCGGTTGAAAATGTCCGCGATCCGACATGCTTTCTTGACCGCCAGAACGAACTTCGCGCGCTGTTCCGGTCCACCCATCGCAGAATCACCGACCGTTCCAGGCCAGACCGGTGCCACGAGCGACCCAATAGCCAAACCCTTGGACTGGATCTTGTCGGCCAATCGCCTCACAGCACCTTCATTGAGATCGATGCCGATGTGAGGATCGAACAGAAACAGATCCACACCATCAAATCTCTGTCCTTTGACTTCAGCCTGTGTCGTCAGCTCCAGCATGCGATTGAGCGGAATAAAAGGCTCGGTTGCGGCAGGCCCAACTTTGCCAACAAGGCCGGGCCACATCGACATGTGTAACTTGGGAAATGGATTGTTCATGATCAGGAACCTTTCCCCCTATGTTTTATTACCCGGGGAGGGTATTTGGGAATGCAAGTCGCAAAAAGGCTCTTCAACAAGAAGGCCAACGACATGCACTGATAGCAGCATTTCAGGCACCGCAATGCCCGCGATGCTGCCATCGTCCCAATAAAGAGAATCGGTGCTTGTGAAAGATCGCCGGTTGCCTAAGGGCAAGCGGACGGCGATTATCTGCTGAAAGGGGGAAATGTCAAAAAATATGGACATGGATTGGGGGTAGAGACGGCACGCCGTGCCGTCTCTACAGGTGCAACACATACAAAAAAACCACCCCGCGCTCCAAAAGGAACGCGGGGAGGTCGTTGACAGGTGCAGTGTGGAATTGGGCGACTACTTGCCCATGTCCTTCTCGAAGGACTGCGTGGCAAACGCGCTGCAGAGATTCTGAGCGATGAAATTGGTCGCATGCTCAGAGACCTCATCGAGATCGTAGTACGCACTCTCAGCCTCTCCAACAAGCGGAACCGTGGCATCTTTTTCCAATCCCTGGAGCTCTCGGAAGCGCTGTGGATAGCCCACGTCGATCATGAGCTGGACATAGCGATGCAGATTCAATTCTCCTTCGCCGAGCTTGGTAAACTGCATGCCGCGTTTCTTCCAATCGTCCTCCATCGAGAGCATGGAGCGACCGGGGATGCGTTGCATGTCCTTCACATGACAACCGATGACATGCTTGCCAACTTTCGTGAAACGCGTTTCAACGTCTTCCCCATCCCAACAGTGGCTGGGATCGGCGTTGACATCGAGGCAACCGTCCCCGTCACACACGTTGACCAACTTGAGGAAATCCTCTGCGCAAGTAGCAGCGGTTCCTCGGTGAAGCTCATGTGCGAGAGAGAGACCACAATCTCCTGCATGACCTCGCAATTTCCCGGTTTTTTCCGCAAAGCGTTCGAAACCTTGTTGCACGAGGTTCCCCACAGGAAGATCCCACATACCCCACGGGTACCCTGAGACCACTTCGAGACCCTGATATGGTCCCCAGAACATGGGGATGACGAAATTTTCGAGATCATTGCTGAGTTCCATGAGCTCGATGCACTTGATCTCGGCCCAAGTTTCGACGCCAGCATTTCCTTTCGTGTAGATATCGGCAGGCACGAATTTGCTCACCGAAGGCGTACCTGTGCCAGCAGCACCATGCACCCAAAACAGGCAATGCGCACTGATGCCATCGAGGCGCAGTTCATACTGCTCCAACGCTGACTTCACAGCATCCGCCTTGATGAATTCTCCATCTGCATTGAGAAGATGGAAATTTGAGAGCTGGACTCCGACGCACCCAATGCGCTTGGCATACGCCAAGACTTCATCGAGGCTTTTCCCTCCGTGCTGAACACATTCAAGGGAGGGATGAAACAGTGACTTCGACATGTGCTGACTCCTAAGTGCGGAGCGTTTCGCTCCAAGTAATGAAACGGGTTTGGTACCAAACATTACTCCGTGTCTCCACCAAGAGACGAAATGAAAACTTTCTCGAGTGAGGTTCTCATTTCCCAAAAATATGCGATTGCTCCTTTCTGAAGCGCGACAAGAAATGGCGAGCAAGAAGAACATCTTCCCACCTACACGTAGCACGCTGAACACCGATCAATGTACAAAGTGCTACGCACAGGGGAAAGACCACACTGTGCTGTCAAAGACCAATCCCAGGTTCAAAGAACCCAGGGCGAATATTTTCCAATAAAATAGGGGAAATGCAATGGTTTGGGTGGGGAATTTTGGATGCGGTTAAACGAGGTAGAGACGCCACGCGTGGCGTCTCTACGGGGTAGACGTAATCATCGGGTGGACGTACGTACAGCTGACAATTGCCGTTGCCCTGGTGATCATCGCACGATGACCCTATTTCGTCATCGGTATCGAGTGGAATCCACACGCCTTCCCGGGCAGGATTATGCAGAACACGGAATCTATTTTGTGACGGTGTGTACGCATGACCGGCATCCGTGGTTCGGAGAAATACGGAATGGGGTGATGGGATTGTCGGAGGCTGGGTGCATTGTTGCACAGGAAATCGCGCGAACAGCGTGTATCCGGACAAATGTTGTTTTGGATGAATGGGTGGTGATGCCGAATCATATTCATGCCATCATTGAAATTTGCCCATGGAATAATGTGGATCCCGTAGAGACGCACCGGTGGTGCGTCTCCACCTGGATTGCCGAATGTATTCCATTGTGCCGGCGGAAACCATCATCCATCGGATCAATAATGGCACAGGTGAAATCCATATCCACCAAACGCATTCGTGCCATAGGTTACGGCGATTTCGCATGGCAATCACGTTTTTATGATCATGTAATCCGATCAGACAGGGCATTGGAAAATATTCGATCATATATCCGCAATAATCCACGAATGTGGAAACGGGATCGGAATTATGTGTAATTTTTACGTGTATTGGAGACGCACCAACGGTGCGTCTCTACCGCAAGCGATTGGCAAATATGGAACCACAAAATTATCACACACCATCACACCAATTTCTCATAATCATGCGCCAGCAATTGCGCATTCACCTGCCGAATCAATTCCATCACCACACCCACCAAGATGATCAGTCCTGATCCTGATATCAATAAATCTTGGCTCGAGAGCGTGGAGTACTTCGTGAAGATCAACGGAATGATCGCGACGATACCGAGGAAGGTGCCTCCCCAGAGATTCATGCGGCTACTGACCTTCGCGAGGATTTCTGCGGTGGCGCGACCGGGCCGAATACCCGGGATAAATCCACCACGCTTCTGGATAGTATCGGCGAGTTCATCGGGCTTGAAGGTGACGGAGACATAGAAATAGGTGAAGCCGATGACGAGGAGGAAATACCCGAAGATGTAGGGGATGCTCGGAGATTGTGGGTTCAAATACGTGTTGATGAAGCGCACGACATCGCCGAAGCGCGGAGCGGTCTGGAGGAATTGGGCAAAGATGGCGGGCAATGTAATAAGCGAGATCGCGAAGATGATCGGTATCATTCCTGCCTGGTTCAAGCGAATAGGAATATTTGCCTGCACACCACGACCAGCACCCTGGTTGGCATAGGTAATCGGGATCAGGCGGTGCGCGTCGGTGAAGAGGACGACCGCCACGAGCATCGCAAGAGAGATGATACAGAAGAGATAGAATGCTGCCATCTTTCCCTGCCCCGCAATGAACATTGCAGAGAGCGAGGAAGGAATGCCCGAGATGATGCCCACGAAGATGATGAGCGACGTGCCGTTGCCGATGCCTTTTTCCGTAATGAGTTCGCCGAGCCACATGAGAAAGAGGGAACCGGTGGTGACGTAGAGCATCGGGAGGAGTACTTCCGGGAAAGATGTGTCGATGAGTTCGATGCCTCCGCGACCGAGAAGCACGAGGAATCCGTAGCTCTGGAGGAAAGTAAGGGGAAGGCTCAGCCAGCGCGTGTAGCGGTTCAGTGTCTGCTGTCCCTGCGCGCCCTCTTTGCTGATGCTTTCGAGCTTCGGGAAGATCACCGTGCAGAGCTGAACAATGATCGATGCGTTGATGTACGGAGAAAGCCCGAGCAGCACGACGGAGAAGTTATCGAGCGCTCCTCCGGTGAGTGCCGCGAAGACACCCATGACACCGCCGGCTTCTCGAGAATCCAGAAATTGTTTCAAGGCAAAAGGATCGGCGCCCGGAACCGTGATGTGGGCGACGAGGCGATAGACGAACAGGAGTCCGAGCGTGACGAGGATACGCTTGCGGAGTTCTTCGGAGTGCCAGAGTTGGCGGAGATAGGTAAGCATAATGGGAGAGCGGGATGCTTTGGAGCATCGGGCGATTGTTATATTGTTATATTGCTAAATTGTTCGCAAGTGATGGAATGCGCATAAACAGTACAGCAATACAACAATACAACAATATTCATCGGACAATGGTAATACTTCCTCCTGCTTCCGATACAGCCTTTTTCGCACCCTTCGAAGCCGCATGCACCGTCAGGACGAATTTCTTTTTGACGGCATTGCCGAGAATCTTGACCGGGCGACCCGAACGAACGAGTCCACGACGGCGCAAATCCGCAACGCTGTATGTACCGGCATCGAGGAGCTCTTCCATTTTGTCCAAATTCACAATTTCTTTCACCACTTTGCGCGGAGGCGTAAATCCTCCGAGCTTGGGTTGCCTGCGTACAAGCGGCGTCTGCCCTCCTTCAAAACCAAAATTCCTGCCCTTGCCCGTGCGGGACTGCTGACCTTTGGTGCCGCGGCCGGCTGTCGTGCCACCACCGGCGGAGTTGCCGCGGGCAACGCGCTTGCGCTTGGAAACGGCACCCCGTGCTGGTCGAAGGGTATGAAGCATCTGGAGCATCTTAATGGAAACAAGTGTTTGGTCAATAAATCCCCAAAGTATTGGGTATTACGTATCAAGTATGAGGTAGAACGACGCATACCTCATACCCAATACTGGATACTTCTACTACAAATCAAAACGAGCAAAACCTTATTAAATATGTTATAATGAACAGATTCTATGTTTCGCGCTCTTGCGATAACAACGGCCACGCTCCTTGGCTCTCTGCAGCTCTCTGCAGCCACCATCCAAGGACCTCCTACATACCTCACACGTGCCGAAGCCACGATGCTTCTTCTTACGAGTGCGGATATCCCGCTGATCGAAGACGAGCAGCCGCTCCTCTTCCCCGATGTCATCGAAGGCGAGTGGTACGTGCCGTACCTCAAGACCGCGGTGCGGATGGAGATGTTTGATGCAACACCCATCCACGGTCTCCTGCAGCCGCATCATTCGGTAAGTCGCGCGGAGTTCCTGAAGATGATGACCATTGCGTACAGTCTCACTCGAAATCTACCGTACCCCTATACCGATATCCCAGCGTTTGCCTGGTACCGCCCCTTTATCGGCATCGCCTATCAAAAAGGGGTCTTCAAAGATTACAAGGAGCCGCTGCTACTCCACCCAGATAGCCGTGTGACGCACGAACAGGCTGTCGCAACGATCAGCGAGGTTCTCAAGGGTATGCAACACGTGCAGGAGCATCCGATCGAGGAACTGAAACAGACGCTCAAGGCCCCCGACCGTTCGGAGCCGCTACAGCCCGCCCCGGAGATCATCACGGAAGACCATTTCGCCGTGAGTCCTCTCATGGTGAAAGAATCCATGCTGCGGATCTTCTCCATGCGGAGTAACACGCTCGACGATGTGCGTCTGCTCATTTTACAGCGGGTGAATGAGGAACGGCGAGCCGCAGGAATACATATACTCCGGCATAACACGCTCCTCGCAAAGGCGGCACAGGACTACGCGAAGGACATGTCCAAGCGCGGCTTCTTCAGTCACTTCAACCCGGAAGGACTTTCCTATGTCGATCGCATCCGCAATGCCGGCTACCTCGATAGTTCCACCAAGGCCTGCCCGTGTACTCCGTCACTGAATACAACGGACATGCTCCAGAACCGCCGTGAAATCGGCTCCGATTACGTGCTGATGAAATCCGGCGACCAATGCGAGTGCCGCGCCCGCTTCGCGCTCGGGGAGAATATTGCCAAGGGGCAACTCACGCCGTCACAGGTAATGGACGACTGGATGGAATCGGAAAACCACCGCAAAAATATCCTGATCGGCGCCTTCGATGAAATCGGCATCGGGATTTTCAGCGATGTGTGGGTGCAGGAGTTTGGAAAGTTAGAGACACAGTAAAATCCCTCACCCAACCCCTCACTCTTTCTTCTCCCTCACCCAACCCTCCCCCAAAGGGGGAGGGGTAATTATATTGGATGTTTCTGAATAGTTCTGGAATCGGAGTCCATTTCACTCGTGAAACAGGGTCGGTCGCATTGGAAAGGCGCCGTCACGCATCCCGTGAGCAGGGCAGCAAAAAGCGCGCTGTCTGACGAGCGAGCCCTCAGGCGAGCGAGGAGTTCGCGCTTTTCGCCCTGTGAACGGTGATGCGTAGGCGGCTTTTCCACCTGCGACCGCGCTTTTCTTTGCGGTACTTTCTTTTGGCAAGACAAAAGAAAGTACCAATCCATTGAGAAGCAACCGATGACATTCACGTATAGCCGCACCCGCGCAGCCTTCGCCAAGGCTCCGACCGCCAAGGGAGGGGCGCGGCTGGATAGATATTATGTCGACTTTCTTTTCTTTGATTTCACGAATTTCTTCGTGCCCTTTGTTATTCGTGGACTCTTTTCATTTCCATAATTTTTTGGAAATGCCCCCGCCACAAACCCCATCGTCACGAGGAAGACCAATGTAAACAGCATCGAAAATCCGAGATTTAGCCAGTGCAAGATCCATCCGGCAACAATCGCCGGTGTCAGCGCGTAGAAACCCAAGTGATACAACTCTCCGTAGGTGAACTTCCGTCCCATGATCGCAGCAATCGCCCATGCAAGCAGCGTGAAGATGAGGAGATACAGAAGATACCCGAGCACGCCAAAAGCGGCTCCAAACCATGGCAAGACAAGTAATGCGATAACGGCAAATCCAATGATAATCGACGGGATGAAGTCAAGGAATGGAAGCGCCTTTCCAGCCACCTGAGTATAGACTTCACGATTCATGATGATGGGAGCAACTCCCTTTTTCTGGAATTCGCTATACAGAAAAACTTTCAACGTATTGTCGTCGCGCGCAATGGCGGCAGTTTTCGTGAGGAGTACCGCTGTCTCATACTCCGGATACTGCTCGGCAGTCGCTTTTGTATCGATCACAAGGAGATGCTTGACGTTCACGCCGTCCTCTTTGTCATTTTCGTCTTCATCATCCTCCTGGGATGCAACCATCGCTGCTTCCCATCCCTCCGGCAACGGAAAGACATAGGGCTCCTCTACATTTGTGAAAAGCTGCCCTCCGGAAAGCGTCAGGACGAGTTCAGCCGGATACAGCTCCGGTACCGTCTCTTTTGCTTCTCCTATCCACGCTTTGATCTGCGACATATACACGGTCGCCTGCACGGCAAAGGTGATCGCGGAGAGAAATGTCGTGACTACGAGAAGCCAATAGAGATACCAGAATCCGTTCCAGAACGATTTTCCTATCAGCTCCTTGTAGGAGGAGGAATTTGTGCAGCAAAGCCAGATGCGGGTGAAGAAGGCACGCATGTTCCGTTTTCAATTCTACAGTGAAGCAAACGCCCTTCCAAACTCCTCCGCCGCTTCCGGCCCGTTCCCGGTCACAATCAGTCCATCAACCGTGACGGTGTCTCCGGTGTAGATCGCCCCCATTTGCTCAAGCAGTGCCACCTGCGTTCCGTTGCCATCATCCCACGTTGTTGCCTTTTTGCCTTCCAAGACGTGAGCCTTGGCAAGAATTGTCGGCGCGATACAGATGGCACCAAGGGGAATACTGGCACGCACCGTTGCATTGGCAATTTTCAGAGCAATCGGGTCCGATGCATACGCCACAGCTCCGGGCCCGCCGATGAAAGCGATGCGGTCATAGTCTGTCACTTTCACATCTTTTAGTGCGACTGTGGCTTCGACGTTTCCACCAAATTTGCCGGTGCATGATCCTTTGGTCTTGCTCCCGATGATGATTGCAAAATCGGCATCCACCAAGCCTTTTCGCGTTCCTTCGTATTCGTGATCCTGGAAACCTTGTTGAGCAAGAATGATGAGGGCTGTTCGCATGGAAGAATTGTAGCAGTCCTCACCCCACCTCTGTCTGCCGGTAAGTAAGCTCTCCCAAAGGAGAGAGGATTTCGATTGAAAGATAGTTGTGCATTGGTTGCTTCAAGTGGTTTCCACTTTCTTTGGCGCAAAGAAAGTGGAGAAAGAAACATCGGTCGCAGGTGGAAAAGATGCCTACGCGTCATCATCTCGCAGGGCGGAAAAGCGCGAACTCCTCGCTCGCCTGAGGGCTCGCTCGTCAGACAGCGCGCTTTTCTTCGCCCTACTCGCTGGACGCGTGACGGCACTTTTCCAATGCGACCGACCCTGCTGCACCTGAGGGATCCCGAAACAGACCTGCCTGTTTATTTCTTAAAGTGGGCTCCCCCTTCCTCCCGTGGAGGAAGGGACCAGGGGATGGAGGAGACCTAAAGGAGAGAAGATTGGGTGAGGGGATTTCTAATTCCCCGTCAGATTCCCCTCTCTATCTATCTGACTACGAGATATCTCCTTCACTTGGACATTGGCACGAGCCGCCTCTAGAACCGCCGCATCGGCATCTTTCACCGTCGGTTTGACCTCTTCCTTAAAATGCTCCGGGCGGGAATGCAGTTTCTGAAGAGCCAGCATAATCGCCTGTGCGTTGACGAGTTTGTTTCGCGATCCATAGCGCTTGCTCAAGACATTCTTCACACCTGCAGCCTCGAAGACCACACGCAGTGCGCCTCCGGCGATGACTCCCGTTCCAGGGCGAGCAGGCATGATGCGAATTTTTGCGGACTTGAATTTCAAATCGACTTCGTGGGGAATCGTCCCGTTGAGGAGAGGAACACGGATCATCTCGCGTTTGGCAGCCTTGGCGGCTTTCTGCACGGCAGCCTGCACTTCAGCAGCCTTGCCCGTACCCAGTCCCACTTTGCCTTTCTTATTGCCCACAACCACGATGGCGCGGAAGCGCATGCGGCGACCTCCTTTTACCACGCGCGTGACGCGGTCAACGCTGAGTGTCGTCTCCTCGAATTCGGAGGGCTCGCGGTTGCGGCGATCATTGCGCTTGCGGTCGGGACGGGAACTTTTAGCCATGGAATGCGTGCGGGTAGAGAAGTGAAGGGAATGCTAGATCCTGAGCGGAGTCGAAGGGTCGGGGCGGGAGGATTTGGCCATGGAAAGGGTTAGGGGTTAGGGTTCGGGTTTGCATTAAAACTTTAATCCTGCCTCTCTCGCGGCATCCGCGAGTTCTTTCACGCAACCGTGATATTTGTAGCCGTTGCGGTCGAAGACAACTGTAGCGATCTTCTTCTCCTGCGCTTTCTTTGCGACGAGCGCTCCGAGCTTCTTTGCGCCTTCCTTGTTTGGTTTGCCCTTCGCTTCCGTCGTAGATCCCGCAACCAGAGTCTTGCCCGTCGTGTCATCGATCATCTGTGCGGTGAGACGGGTGTGGGAACGGTAGACCGTAAGACGCGGACGCTCGGCAGTCCCACTGAGAGTACTGCGGATGCGCCTCTTTCTCTGGAGCCGGTGGGTGAATTTGGGGTGACGCATGGGGGAGAGGGATAGAGACGTGCGAATCGCACGTCTTTACGCGGTGGTGCCTGCCTTCACGGCAGCCTTGCCGGGCTTGCGGCGGACGATTTCATCACTGTAGCGAATGCCTTTGCCTTTGTAGGGCTCCGGCGGGCGAAGACCACGAATGACAGCGGAAGCCTGACCGACCATCTGCTTATCGCACCCGCTGATCGTGAGGATATTCTTGTTCTTCTCGTCGGGGGTGATCGTAATGCCTTCGGGAATCTTGAAATCAATCGGGTGACTGTGACCGAGGTTCAGTACAAGCGTCTTTCCTTTTATCTGAGCCTTGTACCCGACACCGATGATCTCCAGTTTCTTGCTGTACCCCTGGCTCACGCCTTGAGCCATGTTCGCGATCAGCTGACGAGTGAGTCCGTGGCGCGCCTTGGAAGCAGGGGTGTCGTCGCGACGCGTAACCGTAACGACGTTTCCCTCGATCTTCAGGGTAACTTCCGGAAGGAATGCGTAGGAGAGTTCGCCCTTCGGACCTTTCACTTTCACCGTACGATCGGTGATGGTCGCCGTTACGCCGCTCGGGAGTGCCACTGGTTTGCGTCCAATACGAGACATAAGATTACGATTTGCAGGTCGCAGGTTGCAAATGCAGATGCTGTGATCTGCAACTTGCAACTTGCAACGAGCCGGGAAAGGGAAGAGAAGAAAACATGTTAGGAAATGGTGCAAAGAACCTCTCCTCCAACCTTCTGCTTCTTCGCTTCTTTATCCGTCATCAATCCTTTGCTTGTGGTGAGGATGGCAACACCAAATCCGTGGATAACGGGCTTCATGTCCCCAGAGCCACTGTAGACGCGACGACCGGGAGTGGAGACGCGCTTGATCGTGAGTTTGAGTCTCTCCGGAGCGAAGGTGACGATGAGCTGCTTTTCTGGGATTTCGCCCTCCACTGCTACACCTGCGATCCAACCGTCTTGTTTGAGAACGGTGAGAAGCTCGTGCTTGATCCTGGAGTACGGCGCTGTGCACCCCTCGCGGCGCGCAGCTTGTGCATTGCGGATGCGAGTGAGGAGATCGCCGATGGGGTCGTTTACGGGGGACACGGGCGGGAAGAGTAGAGAGAAAAGAAGAAAGAGGAAAGGTTTACCAGGAAGACTTGGTTACCCCGGGGATGAGACCTTCACAAGCCAGCTCCCGGAAGCAGATGCGGCAAATGCCAAAGAAGCGCATATAGCCGTGACGGCGCTTGCAGAGCGTACAGCGGTTGTAGATGCGCGTGGGGAATGCGGGTTTTTTGCCCTGGGACTTATCCTTGAGATACTTCTCGAGACGGGCGTGCTGGCTGTTGATGAGGGACTTGCGGGCCATAAAAGATTAGGAACGTTTGGAAGAAGGTGCGCGTTCAGGCTTGAAGGGCATGCCGACGAGCTTCAGAAGTGCCATCGCGGCAGCATCGTTTTTGGCGGTCGTGGCAAACTGGATCTGCATGCCAAAGATTTTTCCGGGCTCCGGAGGCGCAATCTCCGGGAAAATCGTGTGATCTTTCAGTCCGATGGCGTAGTTCCCCTGACCGTCGAGGCGGGTGGGGAGTCCACGGAAGTCGCGAATACGGGGGAGAGCTGTACTGAGGAGACGATCAATGAATTCCTCCATACGGCGACCACGCAACGTGACCATTGCTCCCACAACAAGTCCCTCACGGGTCTTGAAATTGGAAATGGCGACGCGTGCCTTGGTGTAGATAGGCTTAAGCCCCGTGATCGTCGAGAGGCACTCACCGATGTACGCATGAATCTCTTTGCTGTCCATCTTCGACTTGTTGATTCCTACATTCAGTATGACTTTCTCGATTCTCGGAAGTGCATGGATATTGGTGATCTTGAGCTGCTCCTTGAGCGCCTCTCGGATCGGTCCACGCAAGCGATCATGCAACGTGGCATAGGAACCTTTAGCCATCTTGCCTGCCGGTCGTAGCTTCTGCGTAGGCTGGTTGGATGGAGTTTTCTTGGATGCCGATTTTGGAGATGCTTTTGCCATAGTTTACGAACCGCGGGAATGGGAACGACCGGTCTGGCGCTCAAGCTGGTCGGGGACGGTGTGATCTTCCTGCATATGGGTCGAACCCTCCACCTCAGCTCGTTCGGCCATTTCGGCGGCGCCGAAACCGAGCTTCTTCCAGAATGGTCCTTTTTTGGCGGCCTGCGGAGCCTTTTCGGAAGCAGTGGTTTGGGGAACGGCTGCCAGCTTCTTCTTTGCGGGCTGGGCCTTGGAAGCAACGAGGACTTCCCCACTTTTCCGTGCGATGCGCACAGCCTTGCCCTTCTCATCAATGCGGAATCCGACGCGGGTGCCCCTTTTGGTTTTGGGATCAAGAACCATCACATTGCTCCAGTGAATACTCGCCTCGTACTTCAGAATCTGACCGGGGCGAGAGGCATTTTTCGGAACGTGTCTCGTGCGCATGTTGACATCGGCAACGACGACACGCTGTATCAAGGAGAGCACCTTGAGGAGTACTCCGGTCTTTCCTTTATCCTTGCCCGTGATGACGACGACGGTGTCGCCGGTGCGAAGTTTTTTCATAGGACGTCGGGAGCAAGAGAAATAATTTTTTGATAACCCCTGCCGCGCAATTCTCTGGCGACGGGTCCGAAAACGCGGGTGCCCTTGGGTATGCCATCCTTCTGAATGATCACGCAGGCATTGTCGTCAAAGCGCACGGCGCTTCCGTCCTTGCGGCGCGTCGCCTGACGAGTGCGCACGATCACTGCCTGTTCGATCGCCTTCTTGCGCACGGTGCCTCTGGCCGTTGCCGTTTTCACCGCAATCACGATCACATCACCGATACCGGCGTAGCGCCGGCGTGTACCGCCGAGCACCTTGATGCACATGGCGGTCTTGGCGCCTGTATTATCGGCAACGATGAGCATGGATTGTTGCTGAATCATTTGGCAGAGGGCAGAGAAACTTCAGCTTCTTCAGCGGGCTTCTTGCGGTGACGCATGACACCTTCAATGTGTGCTTCTTCGGCAATCTCACTCACACGCGGCGCGCGCTTGATAACCTCCGTGATGCGAAACCTCTTGAGCTTGCTTAAGGGACGGCACTCCGTGATTTCCACAAGATCGCCCGCGGCGAGATCGGTGAAATCCCCTGTATCCACAAGAAAATTTTTGCTCCGGCGAAACCGCTTTTTGTAGAGCGTGTGGAACACATGGCGATGCACCGTCACGGTGACCGTGCGCTGCAACTTTGCCGAAGTGATGACACCTTGTTTGGTTCTCATGAATGAGGGGAGAGTGTAGCATTCTTCTCCTGAAGAACCGTGAGAATTTGCGCTAAATGTTTTCGCAATTTCTTCACCTGCGACGCGTCTTTCTCCTTGCTGAGTTCCACCCCCAGACGGATGCGCGCTGCCTCGCGACGCACGGTGGCCACCTCGGATCGCAGATCCTCGACAGACATCTTGCGAATCTCGGCAATGGTGGGGAGTTTGGCCATGGATTTATGAAGGAAGAGCGCGTGTGATGATGCGGGTTTTAAACGGAAGCTTATGCGCTGCAAGACGCAGAGCTTCGCGTGCGGCTTCTTCGGGGAGACCGCCCATTTCAAAGAGGATGGTTCCACGCTTGATGATCGTGGCGAAGTATTCAACAGATCCCTTTCCAGATCCCATCGGTACTTCCGCTGCTTTTCTGGTGACGGGGTTATGCGGAAACACGCGGACCCAGATCTTTCCTCCGCGCGCGACCGAGTGCGTCATGGCGCGGCGTGAGGCTTCGAGCTGCCGTGCCGTGAGTTCTCCTCCGGTGATCGCCTTGAGGGCGATCGTGCCAAACGCAAGCCTATGACCGCGGGTAGCGATCCCTCCAAAGGCACCACGTCTGCGGTGCTGCTTGCGATGTTTTAATTTCTGGGGTTCGAGCATGGGAGAGAGGGATAGAGACGTGCGAATCTCACGTCTTTACGAATCGACGTTCTTGGAAGTGAGAGTGGAAGACTGCATCTGTTGTACCTTCTTGAAGACCATCCCCTTGTAGACCCACACCTGCACGCCGATCGTTCCGTAACTGGTGGCGGCATGCTTCGTCGCGAGGACGATGTTGGCACGCAAAGTCTGGAGCGGAACGTTGCCATTTTTGAACGAATCGGAACGCGCGATTTCTGCGCCATTGAGTCGGCCGGAAACGCCGATTTTTATGCCGAGCGCTCCCGCCTGCATCGCCTTCTCCATCGCCATTTTTGCGGCGCGGCGGTAGGGCATGCGTCGCTCGATCTGTCCTACGATGGTTTCTGCGATGACCATCGGCTCTGTATCGGGGCTGCGGATCTCTTGGATATTCACTTCGAAGCTGCCGGTAAATCTCCGTTCAAGATCCTTCCGCAGTTCTTCGATGGCAGCACCCTGCTTGCCAATGATGACACCAGGCTTGCTTGTGTGGATAACCACCGTCACCTTCTTGTTGCGATCAATGTCGATCTGGCAAATGCCGGCATCCTTCATCCGACCGTTGATATAGCGGCGGATCAACACGTCTTGCAGGAAGAGCTCGCGGAATTTCTTCCCTTTGGCAAACCATGTTGAGGGCCACGAATGCGTGATGCCGATACGGAAGCCGTTGGCGTTGACTTTTTGACCCATAGACGAGGGAAAAAAGGGATTGAAGGGGAATAAGGGATTACGAGGTTTTGGAAATCTTGGAAGAAGCCTTCGTCTCCTTTGCAAGAGCAGAGGATTTCTTGGCACTTTTTACAGCAGAATCGACCTTTTGGGAAGCATTCGATCGCTTATTTCCCTTCAATCCCTTCTTTCCCTTTCCGGCTTCATCTTCATCCTCTGGAAGTCCCAATACTAATTCGATGTGACTCAGAAACTTCCGCATCGGTCGCACACGCCCACGAGCCATCGGCACGCCGCGGTGGTAAGCCTCTCCTTGATTCACGATGAGTGAGCGAATGACGAGTGTCTGCGCGTCCTGCTTGTCATTATGGGATGCATTTGCCATCGCAGAACGGAGGAGTTCTTCGAGCAGACGGGCTGCCTTCTTGTTTGTGCGCTCAAGAACGTGCATGGCTTCACTTGCGGTCAGTCCGCGGATCATCTTGCAGATGAGGTTTGCTTTCTTGGGAGCGATGCGAACGGCATGGAGGGAGGCTTTCATAGGGTTCGGGTTAGGGTTCTGGTTAGGGTTTGGAAAGGATTATTTAGCGGGAGCGGCTTTGGCGGGCGCAGCTCCGGCGGCTGCGGGAGCGGCTCCGGCTGCGGCAACTCCCTTCGCCTGGGAATCAGCCATCTTGCCACCGTGTCCTTTGAACTTCGTTGTCCAGGAGAATTCACCAAGCTTGTGACCGACCATCTGCTCGGTGACATACACCGGCGTGAATTCCTTGCCGTTGTGGACCGCGAACGTAAATCCCACAAACTCCGGCGGAATATCGCAGTCGCGTGCCCATGTCTTGGTGATCTTCTTTTCGCTCTTCTCGATCATCTTCATGACTTTCGCCATGAGCTTTGGGTCGACGTAGGGGCCTTTTTTGATGGAACGAGACATGATGGGGAGTGGGGAGGTCGGGAGTCGAGAATGGGAAATGGCTTACTTCTTGCGAAGCTTCTTCACACGGGGGCGGAGGAGGTGGCTTTTGGATTTCTTCTTGCGGCGGGTTTTGACGCCGATGGCGTTTTTACCCCACGGGGTCTTCGGATGCTTAAGCCCTATCGGGCTGTGACCCTCTCCTCCTCCATGCGGGTGATCCACGGCATTCATCGATTTTCCGAGCACTTGCGGCTTTTTGCCCATCCATCGCATGCGTCCGGCTTTGCCGATCGTGATGAGGTTGTGCTCGAGATTGGAAACGGTACCGATCGTCGCGGAGCACTCCGCGCGGAGACGGCGGATCTCTCCGCTCGGAAGCTCGACGATGGCATGGACTCCGTCGATACCTACGAGAGTGGCTGCAGTCCCCGCAGAACGGACGATCTGTCCGCCGCGACCGAGGGTCATTTCCAGATTGTGAATCTTGTACCCCACCGGAATATTTTTGAGCTGCATGCAGTTGCCGACTTTTACCTTCGTGCGCGGTGCGCACACGATGCTCTCTCCGATCTGCAAACCGTCAGGCGCCAGAATGTAGCGTTTCTCGCCATCGTTGTAATGGATGAGGGCGATGCGGGCGGAACGGTTAGGATCGTACTCAAGCGCAGCGACGATGCCGGGCACGCCGGTTTTATCTTTGCGCTTGAAATCGATGAACCGGAAAAGCTTCTTATGTCCTCCGCCGCGATGACGCACGCGTACTTTGCCTCCGCTCCCCCGCCCGGAGATGCGCTGCTTTCCTCCGGACAAGCTCTTTTCCGGTCGCTTCTTGCTGAGACCAGAGAAATCCGCGATCGTCATCTGACGTCTGGCGGGAGTCGTTGGGCGGCAAATTTTCATAGGCATGATTAGCGAGAGGTGAAGGCAGTGAGATCGAGAGCTTTGCTTCCGGATGCAAGGGTGACCATCATTTTTTTGATCGGGTGGCGCTTCTCCATCACCTTGCCCTGCCCGAGGAGTCTGGTTTTGCCGCGCGTGCGCATGACGCGGACACTTGCGACATCGATGTCATAGAACTCCTTGAGCGCTTTTTTCACTTCGATCTTTGTTGCGGCGGGCGCCACTTTGATGGAGTACGTCTTGCGCTCAGCCTTCAGGCGTTCAGCCTTTTCAGTGACAATGGAGCCGAGGATGACGCGGGAGAGGTCCATGAAATAGGGTTAGAGTTTGGGTTCGGGTTCGGAAACGGAAGAAGATTTTGCAGAATTTGTTTTCGTCTTCTTCGTCATTTTCTTCTTCGTCTTATCTGGAGCAACGGCAACCGGCGATTTTACTGCCCTCTCCGTCCGGTCTCTCTCCCCACCGAAGATCTTCTCTGCCTCTGCAATCGCATCCACAAAGAAAATGATATGGCGTGCGCCGAGAACGTCTTCGGGGTTGAGGTATGCAGCAGAGATCGCACGCACATTCGGAATGTTCCTCGTGGAAAGCGCGATACCGCGATGACGGGACGGCGTGACGATGAGAATCTTGCGACCGAGTTCCACGGGCATTTTCCCGAGACATGTAGCAGCTTCCTTCGTCTTCACGGTCTCGGGGTAATTTTCGAGTCCCATGATCGAACCGCTCTTTGCCTGAGCACTGAGCGCAGAAAGCAACGCGACCCGACGCATGGTTTTTGGCATATCCTTGTGGTAATTCCGGTTTGATCGGGGACCGAACGCTTTTCCTCCTCCTCTGAGCAATGGCGAGCGAAGCGGACCACGGCGCGCGCGTCCCGTACCTTTTTGGGCAAACATCTTCTTGGTAGATCCTATGACTTCACCGCGGTTTTTAGCATGGGCAATGGGGCGGCGGCGGTTGCTTTGCTGCATGACAACTGCCTGGTGCATCAATCCCTGATTGATCGCTGCTTCAAAGAGTGTAGCCGGAAGATCGAGAGATCCCTTCTTTGCGCCGGTGGCAGAGTAAACGTCGATCTTCATGCTTTGGGTGTGGATTTAGCATCAGCAGCACCCTTGCTAGGGGGCGGGGATTCAATGGTTAAATACACGGCCGCGCCATTTGGTCCCGGCACAGCCCCCCTCACCGCGAGTACGGATTTCTCTGTATCACACAGCACCACGGGGCGGGCATGCAGTGTAATCTGTTCGTTTCCCATGTGACCGGCCATTTTCTTTCCTCTAAAAATACGTCCGGGCATTTCTCTCATTCCCACAGACCCCGGCTCGCGCTTGAAGTGGCTGCCGTGGGTCGCAGGTCCTCCCGCGAAGTGATAGCGCTTCATGACCCCCTGGAATCCTTTTCCTTTACTCATTGCGGTGACGGTGACAAGGGAAGCCTCGGGAATGGTTTCCACAGCAAGGGTAGAACCGATCGTGAGTCCTTCGAGGGAATCCACGCGCCACTCTTTAAGAAACCTGAATTTCTGAAGCTCATTCCCTTTTCTTGTACGAACGATCTTCTTTCCGATACCAAGAATAACGGCGTTATAACCGTCTTTCTCCTTATTTTTGAGACGCACGATAATATTGGGCTCCACTTTGAGGTAGGTCACCGGAACTGCAGCTCCATCGAGGAACACGCGAGACATGCCGAGTTTGCGGGCGATGAGTCCAGACATAGGCTTGGAGGTTCATTGGGCCGGGTTAGTTGATACACAACACCGGGCTGGAACGTAAGCGCGGGCATTGTGGGGAGGAGAAGCCGTAACGTCAATGGATTTTTCGGAGGAATCACGCTTTTTCCAAAATGCCATGACGCTCTATCACGTCGATGCTGTTTTTTCGATGCATGCCACAAACCCACCACGCGACCGTCCCCCAAATATTTCGGGGCTCAGCCGCAGCGCGGGAAAGTGTTCCATACACAAATGATCTTGCACCTTCTCCGAAAGTTGGAGAGCCGGCTCAAGATCCCAATGACCCGTTCCAGAGATGTCTCTCATAGGATCTAGAGCGCGAACCGCTCCGCGAAAATGCTGCAGCACATCGCTCACCACCCTCTCACATTCCTCCACAGTGAACGTTTCTACAGAGTAAACGGCACGACCGTTGACTTTAAGCGCATGGATTGCACCTTGGAGAAGCCGACGCTGTTCAAGGGCACATCTGGCAATGCGCTCGGATGAGGAAATATCCCAAGGTCCTTTGTCACGTCCGAGATTGGCGAGACCGCTGCTACTCGGATCGCAGGAGATTGCATCAAATTGCTCTGGGTATCTCATCACCAGATGTTCTGCATCACAATTCATGACGGTGCTTTTCGCTCCAGATTCGCGAGCATGATGTACCTCCAATATGTTCTGTAGTCCTGCAGCGCGTCGCGTATCTCTATCATTGGAGATCAGATGACCACCGTGCGTCGACAGGGCATTGAGCAATCCGATGGATATTCCCCCGAGAGCGGCGCACATATCCAGCACATCGGCGTGTCCGTGAATGTGCGCTGTGGCAAGAACAGAGGGAATCATTCTGGTGGCGTCACTCTCATATACCGAAGGATTCGCATTTGGATACTTCACACTGGACTTGTACGCCCCCCAAGGAAACCGGATGGGAACCTGAGCGATAGATACTCCATCACTGCACCACGGAATCTCTTCAAATTCGGCTCCATCTTTCTGTAGTTGAGCCGCTACACCTTCCCGTCCTTTTTTCTGATACCGAAGCGCGAGGAACGACGTTCGCTGCGGTCGATCGAACATCGCCGTCTCTACAGAGGGCATGGAGAGCACAGAAAAGAGAGGCAAGAGATGCTTCTGGAAAACCGCCCTTTCAATTTCCCGCCTGACCCCGGTTATCTTCTCTCCGACACCTCGTGCCCTTGACAATGCTGTCTTGATCGAATTTTGAACCACATCCATGTCATTGCTCATACATGGCAAGGCACGCTCAAGCTTCTCCATGATAAAATCGACGTTCGCTGAGGATGTATCGCCCTCTGCGAGTCTTTCGACAATATCGCTGCCCATATCACGAGTGCTCAGAAAATCAGCCATGGAGCGGAAGTGTATCCCCCGAAGAGAACTTGGCAAGACACAAAGCACGGTTTCCTCAAGTCTACTGAGACGCTATCCTGAAGACATGGATCCCTTCCGTCTCAAGAAAGTCGAAGATCTCCGCGCTCACGGTCTCCAGCCGTACGCGGCGAAGTTCGAGCGGACCCATACCCTTATAGAAGGAGGCAAAGCTCACGATGATACGGCGATACGCGTTGCAGGTCGCGTCGTGCTCTTCCGCGACATGGGAAAGCTGACCTTTGCAACTCTCCAAGATCACACTGGTCGGCTGCAGATTGCCTTTCGCGAAGAAATAATGGGAGCGGAGGAATATAAGAGGATGATCAAATTGATCGATCTCGGGGATTTCATCGGAGTCAGTGGTGAACGCTTTACGACACAGAAAGGCGAGCCGACGGTTCTGGTAAAGGAATGGACAATGCTCAGTAAAACGCTCCGACAGCCGCCGGAGAAGTGGCACGGTCTCAGCGACAGAGAGACGCTCTATCGGAAGAGATACCTCGATACGATGAGCAACCGCGAGAGCTTCGAGCGCTTCCTGTTTCGCTCTGCATTCATCCGCGCAATGCGCGAGTTTTACTGGGAGAATGATTTCGTCGAAGTCGATTTGCCGGTACTTGTGAATTCTGCGTCGGGTGCTCTCGCTACACCCTTCTCCACGCACCACAATGCATTGGATCTCGATGTATTTCTGAGAATCGCGCTCGAGACACATCAAAAGGAATGCTTGGTCGGAGGATTCGACCGGACGTTCTCTCTTGGCTCTGTATTTAGGAATGAAGGCATGGATCCCTCGCATCTGCAGGAATTCACGATGTGTGAGCACTACGCAGCGTACTGGGATTACAAAGACAATATGCGGTTCACGGAGCAAATGCTGGCTGCGATTCTCAAAAAAACGCGCGGCTCGACCAAAACAAAAATTCCGAACCGCGACGGAAAACTCGTCGATGTCGATTTTGGAGGGTCTTGGCCAAGGCTCAGCCTTCGCGAAGTCATCAAGCGCGACTGTGGAATTGATTTTGAAGAGTGCGCAACAGCAGACGATCTGCGAGCCGCGATGAAGAAAAAGAAAATTGAACTCTACGTGGATGTCGCCGTCCTCGGACGGGGAAACCTGATCGATCAGTTATATAAAAAGGTAAGTCGTCCGAAGATTGTGTCTCCGACCTTCATTACCGAACACCCGATCGATCTCTCCCCTCTCGCACGGAGGAATGATGAAAATCCTGCGATCACCGACCGCTTCCAGCTTGTCGTTGGCGGC
>Ga0156271_174_pt1 | contig 21899 bp, 15 predicted proteins | sample RifCSPlowO2_12_FD_107920 | JGI IMG/M metagenome (GOLD analysis project Ga0156271, IMG submission 107920) | Candidatus Peribacteria bacterium RIFCSPLOWO2_12_FULL_53_10
TCGGATAAAATGAGTTCGAGCCAAACTGTAAAGACACACCAGTATGTATTCGAAAAAATCGGGACTCCATTTTTTTTCCGTTCTCTTTTGACATAAATAGCATTATGTAATAAAATAGAATTAAATCAACACCATGACCTCTGTCACAAACATCCAATGGACGACAGCCAATGCCGTACTCGCTCTGCACATTCCAGAGCCACACTGCCATACACCAGCACGCGAACCGATTCCGTCACTACGCACATTCGCATACTGGCTGTTGCCGTTCGGGATGGTGACAGCCACCGCACTGCTCTTCGTCGAAGTGAGCGCGGAGAGACAGCTTTCGCACGTCACCGTCGCATTGGAGCAAAGTCAGAGACTGGACATCGCGACAACAGAGCAAATGCTCATTCAACCGGGTGCCGGAGATATTCCTGTGATTGAAGCACCCGTGACAGCGCATGCTGCGGCACCGCGTGAGCAATGGACTCTCACTCCTCCACCCATTCCCGCATATGAACCGAAACATTCCGCAGCTCCACCGATGCCTCATGCCGAGCGCGGTGTTTTCCTCACACCTTCGAGCGCTGCAGACGCTGTATTCCTCGAGGAGACGATGAATCAAGTAAGCAAATTTCCCAATCCCGCTCTCATCATCGACGTAAAGGGATCATTTGTGTATTTCGCAAGCGGTGCTCCGATGGCGACCGAGATGAGACTTGTGCGACCACTCTATGATCTCCCAGCGATTGTCACCAAAGCACATGAGCGTGGCATCACAGTGATCGGCCGCTTCATCGCGCTCAAAGACCCTTCGCTTGCATCGCGGAAATCCGAGACACAAATCCGGCATCCATTAAAGATCAGAAGTGTCGGCAACGTCTGGGTCGACGGGGAGAACGCTGTGACGCTGCAGTACAACCGTGAGATTCTCGAAGATCTCGTTTATTCCGGCATCGACGAAATCAATCTCGACTACATCCGCTATCCCACGGAATACGCGCAGAGCGACATCGGATTAACCGGTGCCGAAAAAGCCGCACACATCGGCAAATTCCTCCGGATGGCGCGCGAAGTGATTGATGCTTCCAGACGTCCTACGAGACTCGGCATCAGTACGTACGCGATCCTCGGATGGAACTTTCCCGTGAACTTCGAAGCCGTTGGTCAAGACATTCCGCAGTTTGCAAAGATTGTTGATGTGATTTCGCCGATGGCGTACCCTTCGACATTCGCCATGAACGCGTACTACGAACCCGGACGGGACAAAGGCAGCCGCATGTACCATCTCGTCTGGAAAACGGTCGTGGGATACCGTGAGCTTGTGGGACCCGAAAACGCGCACAAAATTCGCCCGTGGATCCAGGGCTATGGCGTGACGGAGAAGAATATGAACGATCAGATTCAGGCAGTCTTTGATGCAGGTGCATGCGGATTTACGGTGTGGAGCGCGAGCAATGCGTACGGACCGGCGTATAAGGCAATGAGTAAGATGCAAGTACCACCGGATTGCGCGAATTGAAAATTGAAAATGGTAAATTCGCAAGCGCAACGAAAGCGTGCGACATCGGAAATTTTCAATTTTCAATTTTCAATTTCTTGCGTCGTATCCACCCCACCGCACCTGCCGCACCCGCGCCGATCAAAATGATTGCTCCGGGACCCGTGTCTCCGATGGGAGCATGCGTTTGCGATACCGGAAGGAAGGAGGCAATGGGACGGTACATCGGAACATACGACGGTGCGGACGAAGATGCCGATTGCCTGCTTTTCGTAGAGGAACTTGCAGACGAATGCGCAACGGTACGCAGCATATTCACCTGAAGACACCAGGGATTTTTGACGGTGGAGCCAACGGGATTCTCTGCATGGATCGCCTGCGCAAGCGGAATGTTTTTAACAATCGGAATGCCCTGGCGAGCTGCGGCGGCGCGGATATTTGTGGCATCCGTTTCCTCACCGCTTGCCACCACCTTCGCACACGGATCGGGATCCGGAAGAAACTTCAACGCAACCGCGATCTCCGTGGGATTCACGACAACGATATCGGCATCGAGCTGCAGACCCGTTTCCTCTGGAATCACCGCAGGACTGGAGGAAATCTCCCTGCGACAACGCTCTGAGCAACCGTCACCGTCAGCAGTATTGGCATCGTCACACTCTTCATCATTTTCCACAATGCCATTGCCACACCGGAAGGAAGCGCGCAGTACCAGAGAACAGTCCGATCCGCAGCCGAGACTGCCATCACACTCCTCGCCAGCATCGCGGACAGAGTCCCCACAGACCGGAAGCGTGCAACCGGGACGACAGCGATCCGCAATGAAGGCGGAATTGGCAGTTCCCTGGTCACACTGCTCTCCGCGGTCGACGACGTAGTCGCCGCACGCGGACTTCTTGCACGAAAGTCGGCAGGCATCGCTATCGGTATCCGAATTGCTGCGACCGCTGTCGCACTCTTCACCATCGTCCATGCTTCCATTGCCGCAAGCGGATCCTCCGGAAGATTCCCGGATGCAGAATGCAGAGCATCCATCGCCATCTGTATTGTTGCCGTCATCGCATTCTTCACTTTCGAGCATGATGCCGTCCCCGCAAACAGGGACAACCGACCCATCGACTGTGCATATCGAGCTACAACCGTCACCATCGAACACGTTGGCGTCATCGCATTCCTCTGGAGCATTCACCCATCCGTCACCGCAGTTGGAGGAAGAGGGCATACCACCGGACTCCCCGGCAAATGTGCCGTCTCCAGCAAAAGATCCGTCATCGGAACCTCCGTCGGGCGGCGGATACTCAATATCACCTTCGGAAGATGCCACTCCTCCGTCTGCTCCACATTCGGGAAGATAATTGAAATGACAACCGCCGATTCTGTCACTGTCCGGAGCCGTGCAGATCTGACCGCACGTTGCTACATTGAACACGCGTTCGCCGTTCGGACCCGCGCTCGGTGTCGGTTCGCACTCCTCGCCGGTGACGATGGTGACTTCACCATCTCCGCAGTACCGAATCTTGCAGTCGTAGGAACAGGTTCCGAGATCGTTGAAGCGTCCTGCATCACACTCTTCACCTTTGGATTCCTCCAGAATAGCGTTGCCGCATCCAAGAGGCGCTGGGGGGCGTTGGTAGTAGGACGTATTTGAGGAGCTGACGCCGCCTCCACCTCCACCTCCGCCACCGGAGGTGTTTGCTACACAGGTATTCGTACATTCATCGCTGTTGCTGCCGTTGCCGTCATCGCATGCTTCTCCCGTATCTTTGATGCCATCACCGCAACGCTTTAACAAACAATTCGTACGACAAGCGGCATCCGCCCCGTTGCTATTGCTGCCACCATTGTCACATGTTTCTGATCCCGCGATGACGCCGTCGCCGCAGCTCGTGGAACAGGTACTCGGCGCCCCGGTACACGTGTAGCCGGACTCCGCGGCGCAAGCGGAAGAACATCCGTCGCCTGAGGTCGTGCCGCCGTCGTCGCACGTTTCACTGCCGGAAACCACGCTGTCACCGCAGGCGAAGGACCACCGGAAGTTATGGCCGCTATCCGTGCAACTCGTTGCGCATGCAAGAACCACCCCCCCCGAAGCACTCTGATCCTGGACATTGAGATACTGAAGTGACTGCACTCCCGCCGTATCCAGAAACATCCGGGCGACGGATCCGGACTTTGTCGAACGCAGAGACAGCTTCGTGGAAGCGTCGGCGCCGTTCAAGACCAGTGATCCGGAGACGGACTGGCGGGAAGTGAAGTCGAGGTAGAGCGTCATGGCGGATGCTGCGACTTTCCGAAAGACATTGAACATGGTCGAGCCGCTGATGGTCTGGTTCGTTCCATCGAGGGTGAATGTGCCGCTGCCACGCTCGAATCCTCCCTGGTTATTGATATTTCCGGCAAGGGTAATGGTTTTGTTCACTCCGGACGGAATATCGATCGTTCCGCCGTAGATCCGGAGATCCCCGTTGATGTCGATCGTCGAACCGAGTGTATACACACCCGATCCTGTTGCCCTGTTGCCTTGGGCAAGCGCGCGGATTTCACTCGGTCCAAGTACCCGCTTGTAGATGCGGATATCGTCCAGTTTTCCATGGAAACTGTGTTCGCCATCGGATTCAGAACCGATCCGAAGATCCTGAGAGTTTGAAAGATCATTTACGCTGCCGATCGTACCCGTGTCCGTAGCGCTGTCCGCCGTCCCGCCAACGTAGAGTTCGGTGTTGGCTGCAGAGTCCTGGTCCCACACCGCAGCGACGTGACGCCAGCCTGCGGCGGGAACCGTTGTCGTGGATTTGAGGACGTAGTCATCGGTACCATCGGAGACCGCAAATTGGAGTGTATCGGTGGCATCATCGATCCACAGCGCGTACCCCGCTGCGGATGCTCCGCTGCCGGTTTTCTTTGCAAGGATCGTATGCTTGCCCGCAAAACTGCTGCGGTTCACCCAGCCGGTGATGGTGAAATCTTGGCGGTCATCGCTGTCCAACTGGTCTCCGATGTTCACGAAGTCCGTGGTGCCATCAAAGAGAAGTGCCGATGCATTGTAGAAGAGCGTCGTGCCGGTGCTTCCGACCACCCATCCTGAACTTGTGGAGGTGACCGGAATGCCGGAGACCGCACCGGAGTGACTGTACCGGGAACTGTCGCGGACGAGGCTTCCGGTGCCGTCATCCATTTTCCAGTATCCCCAAAGTCCATTATCGACCGTGATATTCTGGAGGGTCACACCGGTGAGCGCGAGCGTCTCGCGATCGACGGACGTGAGGAGGATGCCCGTGGACGTCGTCATCGTGCCCGAAACTGTGACAGATCCTGATGCCGTAAGCCCGTTGGTACCGAGTGTGAGCGTGCCGCGCACATCGAGATCGTGGGTCTTCACTCTGCCACCCGGCTGATAGGTATCACCGGTCCAGACGAAGACTTCTTTGCCCGAACCGCTTCCAAGAGCGGACGAACTATCCACATGGAATACGTTCAGGAGATCGGCGTCAGCCGTGTTATCCGCAGTCGCAAGATGTGTGTTGGTGAGAGCGGTACTCCCCGAGTCCGCACGGACGATCAGACGATCTTTGTACAGATGGAACGCGGTGATGCCCGTGGAAGAAAGAATCGTCGTTGTCGCGGCTTTTTCGGCACCGTTGTCGAGGAAAACGGTGAGCACGAGACCACCCGTGTACTGGAGATGATCCAGAGCATAAAAACCTGTGGAGGTGGTGAGACCCGTTGCAGCACGCGACCCGCCATCCATGGATGCGGCGACGATGCGGTTACTGATGGCTGTTGTTCCTTCGTCGCTGTACACCGTTCCCCAGACAGAGAAGACCCCGAAGTTCCAGAGAAGGTTGCTGCCAGAGTCGCTGCAGCCAGTCACGCAGTTGATGACAGACGCATTGACGTTGCGCGAATTCTTCACATCGAGAAACTGCACAGTTCGTGTACTTTGGGGATTGAGGCTCCATTGTGCACCGGTCGTCGAACGAAGCTTCAAGCGGGTCGTCGGGGAGCTTCCCTGAAGAATCAGCGCTCCGGTAAAGGTCTGCGTGAGTCCTGCATCGAAGCTGAGTGTGTCCACCGCCGTGACGCTCTTCGTGAAATTCTTGAATGTGGTGGATCCTGAAAGAGCCTGGTTCACGCCGTTCATGATAACGGTACTCGTCGCGAACGTGAATGTTCCAGCAGATTTCTTTGCCCAGCTTCCGGAGAGCGTGACGGTATTGCCCTCGGGCTGAAACGTTCCCTTGATGGTAATTCCACTGCCAGCGGAAACATTTCCTCCTGGTTTGTAGGTATCGGATTGCCAGATGAAGAGCGACTGCCCGCTCTGCGTCGCCGCTTTCGTCGCAGCCGTTGAACGGTAGACCGCGAGGATGTCCGAGTCTCCGTTATTATCGCCCGTGTTGAGGTGAGTGTTCGTGAGCGGGAAACTTCCCGAGTCGCTGCGCACAATGAGACGATTGCGATAGAGGTTGTATCCAGTGAGATCGCCTCCCGAAAGCGTCGTGACCGTCACGGCGTCTTCGGTCATGTCCTGAAGAAACGCAGTGACGACCACTCCAGCCCCGGAATGCGAAAGCCCGCCAATCACATAATTTCCCGTGGATGTCGTCGCTCCGGTTCCCCGAATCGATCCTCCATCAAACGTGACTGCAACGACGCGATTCGCCCCCACCGGGGTGATGCCTTCATTGTTGTAGACGACTCCCGCAATGAAGACATTGCGGAATGCATAGCCGTACGCAATCTCCGGAGGGTGAAAACTCACTTCCAAATGCGGTCTCAGCGCTATGCGTGCTTCGACGAGAACGAGTACAAGAATGACCGCCGTGCATGCGGCAGTAAGAATGCCGGAGAGAAAGTGTCTTTTCTGCATTGAATCCTACTATTCTACCATTTTTCCGGTGTTCTGTCGGTCGGCTGGATGTTGCCGGAATACGTATTCCATGTTAAAATAACTTGCTAGCACAAACAGAGATTCCCTTGCTAAGATTCGCCAAATGACACCGTCCGATCGACTCCAGAAGCGGCTTACAAAGATTGTCTGCACGATCGGGCCAGCATGCTTTGCTCCAGATCAATTAGAAGATCTTGTCAAATCTGGCATGAATGTTGCACGCTTCAATCTGACGCACGCAAAAGCGGAAAAGCAGCTGCCGGTCGTGAATGTTTTGAAAAAGATCCGGGAAACACATCCGGTGGGTATCGGCATTCTTCTCGATATCCGTTGCGCACAGGTACGGACGGGTGTCGTCGAGAAACCCGTTAAAATCTCCATGAACCAGGAAATTCTCTTCGGCGTCGAGAAGCTTGCCAAGGCGCATAAGGGTAAAGAAGTGTTCATCACTGTAGACTATCCGGCGTTCGGAAAAGACGTCTCCCAAGCGGAAAATCTCCTCATTGATAACGGCGAACTTTCCTTCGACATTGTCTCGATCTCACCAAGTGGAGTCGTACGAGCACGTGCTCTCCAGAACGGGAACATTGGTTCCCGGCGTCATGTGAATATGCCGGGCGCCAATATCAGTCTGCCGACCTTCACCGATGCCGACTGGGAGGATATGGCCTGTGCGGTACGGGAGAACATTGATTTCCTGGCTATCTCCTTCGTTCGCTCGGGAAAAGACATCGATCAGGTGCGGGCGTTTCTCCACAAGAAAAAAAGTACCATCCGCATCATCGCGAAGATCGAGACGCGTCAGGCGGTTGCCAATTTCCCTGCGATCCTCAAAGCCAGCGACGGCATTATGGTTGCACGAGGCGACCTTGGTGCCGAGCTCCCCTTCGAGCAGGTGCCCGTGATCCAGGATCAGATCGTCGCACAGTGCAGGGCGGCAGGAAAGCCCGTGATCGTCGCAACACATATGCTCGAGAGCATGATTGAGCATCCGCTCCCGACACGTGCGGAAGTCACCGATGTCGCACACGCAGCAACCATCCGCACCGATACAACGATGCTTTCTGGAGAAACTGCTTCAGGACGCCATCCTCTCGTCGCTGTGGACGCAATGGATCGCATCCTGCGGGCAACGGAAGAACATTTGCGATCCTCCGCTCAGGAAAGTCCTGTGCCCGTATCCTCCGATGCAGAGGCACGCGCGCAGGCAGCAATCACCCTTGCGCGTTCTTTGGATGCATCTGCCATCGTCGTTATGTCCAAATCCGGACGCAGCGCCGAAGCTCTCAGCAAATTCCGTCCGATGATCCCGATTGTCGCAATCACCGATGATGCGGCGGTGTGGAGCCACCTGTCGCTGCATTACGGGGTTTCTTCGCTCCTCTGTTCTTTCCAGGGAGAACTGGAAACTTGCGTTGTCCGCGGGATGAAAGCGGCAGTAGCAGCGGGGCTGCTCAAAAAAGGGAAAGGAATTGTACTTGTAACGGGAACGGAAATCACGGGGGGAAGCGTGATCAGCGTGCAGGCACGGGAAGTACGATAAATGTTGATGGGTATCCTTGATCAAAGTTGACTACAATAAAATAATGCGCGAAGGCAGGCTTTGCCTGCATGGAGCGCCTCTTCTTAGGGAAAAGAGAGCTCATGAGAGGAAAACCGTAGGTTTTCCTTTCATGAATTTATTTATCCCAGTTATGCCACGGCATCTCCAATTCATCCAGGGGGATATCGTCGAGAGATACCGGGCCGGTTGCCATTTTTGATCCTGTAAGAAGAGCCTTCAACCACACCCGGAAGACGTAGCCCGCTGCACCGAGAAGCACCAGAAGAATCGTGCCGAAGAGAGTCAAAACACCCTCCGTGGTGCTGAGGAAGGGTCGCACCGTACACTGCGCCGTGCAGCGGTTATCACCGTCACAGCCTTCGGAACTATCGACGATACCATCACCGCAGAATGCCGTGCGGCAGTCCATGTGGCAGGCATCGGGGGCGCTGTCAGAATTTCTCTCTCCGTCATCGCATTCCTCGCCCATTTCCAGGACACCGTCTCCGCAGACGCTTTCCTTCTCGCAGTGCCTCGTGCATCCGTCACTATCCTCCCTGTTACCGTCATCACACAATTCCCTGGATTCAAGGATCCCGTTTCCGCAGACCGGAAGCCGGCAGTAATTCGGGCATTCGTCGTCATCGACAAGGTTGCCGTCGTCGCACTCTTCGCGCGCTTCGCGGATGCCATCTCCGCACACCGGAATGCGGCAGGTATTGGGGCAGTCATCGGCACTGTTCTGGTTGCCATCATCGCACTGCTCCGTTCCCTCCTTCACGCCGTTGCCACAGATGGGCAGGCGGCAGCTATTGGGGCACGCGTCGCTGTCGAGCCGATTGGCATCGTCGCATTCCTCGCGTCCTTCCACGGCACCATCACCACAAGAGGAAAGTGCACAGTCATTGGGGCAATCGTCGAATGCATTCTGATTCCCGTCATCACACTGTTCTGTTCCCTCTCTGATACCATCGCCGCAGGCCGGAAGGCGGCAATCACTGGGACAAGAATCATAGGCAAAATCGTTCCCGTCATCGCACTGTTCCGCACCTTCCTTCATACCGTCCCCGCACTGGGAGAGGCGGCAATCGGTCGGACAGTCATCGGTATTGTTCTGGTTTCCGTCATCGCATTCCTCGCGTCCTTCGCGGATGCTGTCTCCGCACACGGAGATCCGGCAATCGGACGGACAATCGTCGAAGGCATTAGTGTTGCCATCATCACATTCCTCTTTCCCTTCACGGATGCCGTTGCCGCAGTCGGGAACACGGCAGTTATTGGGGCAGTCATCGCGATCGTTGAAGTTTCCATCATCGCACTGCTCGGTTCCTTCTTTTACGGAGTCGCCGCAGACGGCAAGCTTGCAGTCCGTGGGGCATCCATCAAAGCTGTTGCTGTTGCCATCATCGCATTCCTCACGACCCTCACGGACGGCATCGCCGCATGATGCGGTACGGCAGTCATTCGGACATTCATCAAACGTGTTCTGATTGCCGTCATCGCACTCTTCATCGACTTCTTTGATCTTGTTTCCGCAGCGCGGGCTAGCAGATGACGCGGGTGCGGCGGCGTGCTGAGTGGCAATGGAGGAGGATTGCTGTGTCTGCGGAGTGGCGGCCGGCTGCGTGACAAGCGTCGTCGCCGGCGCCGATGAAGCCGCCGCCGTGCACGCAGCAAGGAAGATCAGTTTGCATCCGTCTTTGCAGTATCCTTTCTCATCGCACACCGGCGGAGCGCAGAAGGTACCGCACGTCTTTTTGATGAAGCGCACCTGGGTCGTGAGTACGCCCGAGACTTCGTCGAGCACGTACATCTCCTCCACTTCCGGCTCGCATTGCTCTCCGATGTGCGCGTTCACTTTCCCATCACCGCAGTACAGGAGCTTGCATTCCTTCGTGCAATTGGTGATGCCGTTGTGACGACCAAGATCGCACTCCTCATCTTCATCGAGAACGCCGTCGCCGCAATCAAGAGGCACAACGGAGGATACCGAAGCAGCCGTCTGCTTCTTCACAGGACATCCGGGATAGCCGTAAGGTTTTCCGATGCAGTCCGCGAGGGATTGCTCGGCAACGGTCGCGCCTCCTCCCTGAAGTCCAAGGACTGCAGCAACGAGAAGCAGTGCCGATCCGGCCGCGCCTAACGGAATGATTCTTTTCATGGGTTTCCAAGAAGTATAGCAAAATTTGTGTTTTCTGTCGCTGCAGGAATGTTGAGGGATTGTTGTATTGTTGTATTGTTATATTGTTAGAAACTCAAACAAATATCAGCAATAGAGCAATTCAACAATGCAATGCGTTACATCCAATGCTTATTCCCGCTTCTCGATTCTCTCCGCCACCGACCGTGCCATCGTTTCCTCTCCTTCTACGTACTTAGCCCCTCGCACAGGAACCATCAGGGCAATCACCGGATCCTCACCCAGTTTTTTGAGTGCCTGCGCATCCGCAATCTGCATTTTCAAGACTTCCTCTTCGAGAAGCAGTTCCGAACGTTCGCGCTCCAGCGTCCTCAATGTATATCCCTTCGTCGCATTCGCATTCTGATGGAAGAGAATGAGGAGCGAGAGCGTGAGAATAATGCCACCGATAGCCGCCGTCAGAATGACGGTGCTCTGGTTCACCATCCGCCCGAGACTTGCGCGGCGGCGGGGTGTGATGGAAGAGACAGGGGTCACAATGGGGGAGGGTAGCAGATCACGCGCAACTTTGCACTTCGCGCCCTTGGATTCCTCACAATCTCCTCCGGTCCTGGCACCACTGCCTTTTTGGTAATTAATCGATACATCGCCGTCTCGATATCCTGTCCTGTGTGGGGATCTTTGTGCACGGTTACAAGCGCGCGGAATGCCTGCTTCACCAAACGGTCTTCGAGAGAGTGATAGGAGATGACACCGAAGCGTCCGCCGGGGCGGAGGAGCCTCGGTCCAGCTGCGAGAAGATCCTGCAGGGCCTGTATTTCTCCATTCACGGCGATCCGCAATGCCTGAAACACCTGTGCCATCGCAGAGGGGGCGCGCCACCCGAGTGCTTCCTCGACGCACTCCTGCAATTGTTTCGTTGTCGCGGGTCTTCCGCGGATAATCGATTGTGTAATGCTCCATGCGCCGCGCAGTTCCCCCCACTCACGGAGTGCCTGCGCGATCTCTTCCGCATCGGCATGTGCGAGCCACTCGGAAGCCGGCACACCGGAGGTACGGTCAAATCGCAAATCGAGCGGACCGTCGCTCCGGAAGGAAAATCCGCGCGCGGGATCATCGAAATGCGGCGAGCTCACACCGAGATCGGCAAAGACAATATCGACGGGGGTGGACAGTACGGAAGCGATATCACGGAAGTTTCCATGTACCAATTGCACGGCGTCCCCAAACGGCTGCAACCGCTTTGTTGCTTCCTGCAGATTTTCCGGATCTGCGTCGATGCCGATCAGTGCTCCGTCCGGAAGTACCTTCGAAAGCAGTGCCTCGGCGTGACCTGCAAGACCGAGTGTCGCATCACAAATACTCTCGCCGGGCTTCGGGGAAAGGAGGGTGATTGCCTCGGAGAGAAGGACTGGACAGTGTTGCATCGAAGGGAGTGTAGTGAATAAATAATTTGTTCAATTCATTTAAAATCGCAAATACTAATAATTATTGATCAGAAAGCCAATCCTCATGAATTGACATAAATAATATTTTACGTAAAATGCTTCACTTCGCCCATGACCAGCATGCTTGTTGCTTCCGCCATTGGCTCCATTTCATTGCTCTGGTTCACACCTGCGCACCCTCTCCAAATTCCCCTCTCGGACTGGACACCGCTCGCCGGAGACCACCTGCTTGTCGATACCCTGAATAACCAAGGCTACCTCGTGCGTGCGGATCATTCGCTCTACACAGAATTCCCGGTGATCACAGGACAGAAACGTATCGTCCGCTACATCGGCATGACCTATAACGCGGCGACCCCCGACTGGAACTGGGTGATGAAATCGCGGCACATCAAAGGGGACCACATCACCTACGGACCCACGGGAAGATTCCTCCGTCTCTACAAAGATGGCACGGAGTACACCCATTACGGCATTCATGCGCACCGCTCGGAAATGCGAATGTTCGGGGAAGAGAGTCGTTACCAGAGCATGGGGTGCATCATCGTCCAGAGCGCGGTGCTCGATATCATCGAGGCAACGTACGAGCTGAATGGAGAAGCGCTGAATGTCGTGACGCAGGAGGGAATCCCATGGGAAAACATCACAGAGGAAACATAGGAACTAACGAAGAATTCATGGATATATTATAAGTCAGCTCAGTCTTCAAACTGGAAAATTATCTTAACATTGGGCGTAAATAATATCGTTCATTCTCAAGTAGATATCTCCAGTTTCTGATGCATGTCGTTTCTTTTTTTTGAGCAGTTCCGTCAACTCCATCTTCCCTTCCAAGACAACAAGCAAGTCTTGCCCGTCCATGAGAATAACTCTCAGCTTACCACGTGAATGAGCAGTAACCCCATCGGCAGAAAATCCGTTGATTGAGAGCATTAAACCCAAGGTGTTATCCAGCCTTCTAGCAATTTTACTACTAAAGCTGTCCAATTTATCAGCAGCAACTGGTTTGGTTTGCCATTTCGCCTCAAGCAAGTAGTCAGTCCCATCAAATGAAAAAGACCCATCTATTTGCTCCCCTTCAATACGAAACGATGCTCTTGGATCCAGATCGAACAGATCGAAAACCTGCTTCATTAATTTCTCCATCGCATAACCTCGCTTTTGGGCATCAGGTTCTATGACAAGTTGCTGATAAACTTTCAACAAGCCTTCGCGCTGCTCTTTCACTAGAGTGAGTTTTTCAGTTTTTGTTTGCCTTTCTAACTTCCTTTCTTCTCCTGCTCTTTTTTCATCCAGAGATTGTCCAAACGTACCTACAATATTTTTCAGGGCAACCACGGAACTACGTGCCTTTTCCGCTTTCTCTTTTCCATCAACTTCAATTCGCTCCAAATGGGAAAAGTCTTCAATGCGAGATACTTCCACCATAAGATCAAGTACTTCATTTTGATATATCTCAGGATGACTTGCGAGATGACTGACTAAAGCATCTACAACAGAACGCTTATTGTCATCCCAATTTACAGAGTTCAGCAAAGAGGGATTGGAAAAAGCATTTTGCAGAAAACCACGTAAGTCACGTTTATACCAATAGATATGCACAAGGGCTTCTTTGAGAGCCTGAAGTGCAGTGGGGGAAATGCGTTTCATACTGATTAGGTTCACTAAAACCCAAAAACATGTTGGCGGAGAGGGAGGGATTCGAACCCTCGAGGCTTTTAAGGGCCTGCCACGTTAGCAGTGTGGTGCCTTCGACCGCTCGGCCACCTCTCCGTGGCAGATGCAGTATATGAGAAAGAGAACAACCTGGGCTAGGAGATTTCGTAAAGAAGAAGAGCCTTTCCGATTGCGTCAAATTTCGAGAGAATGTCCGCATGCACCCATCCACATATTCTTCGCAGACCCTAATACGATCCGTACCTCCGCATGAAACTTGGCACACGCTTTCTCCTGACCGCGTCCTCGATCTTCTCTCTACCCACGCCGATCACGGGCTTTCAGAGGAAGTAGCTGCAGAGCGCTTGAAGGAATACGGGGAAAATCGTCTGCAAGTATCAAAACGCGTGTCTCCGTGGAGACTCTTTTTCGCGCAGTTCCAGAACCTGCTCGTGATCATCCTGCTGATCGCCACAGCACTCTCGGGATTTCTCGGTGAAAAAGTGGAGGCGATCACCATCGCGGCGATTGTGCTGCTTGCAGTGGTCCTCGGATTCGTCCAGGAATACCGCGCGGAAAACGCGATGGAAGCACTGAAGAAGATGGCGGCACCCACGGCAAAGGCGATCAGGAGCGGAGAGGAGGGCGAGATACCGGCAATTGATCTCGTCCCTGGAGACATCATCTTGCTTGCAGCTGGGGATCGGATTCCCGCCGATGCGCGGTTGATTCATGAAGCGAACCTGCGGACGGAAGAAGCCGCACTCACCGGCGAATCACTGCCGACGGAGAAGGATATCGAAGCCATCGCCGATGCCAATGCCCCGGTCGGAGATCGCCGGAATATGGTCTACGGCGGCACATCGGTGAGCCACGGACGCGGGAAGGCAGTCGTCATAGCGACAGCCATGCAGACCGAATTCGGGAAGATCGCGGCAATGCTCCAGAACGTGGAGAGCGAGGAGACGCCACTGCAGCAGAATCTGGACCGCGTGGGGAAGGCACTTGCTCACCTCGCCTTCGGCGTCGTGATGGTCATCAGCGCCATCGGCTGGTACCGGGGCGACACGCTCATTGATATTTTCCTCTTCGGCATTGCGCTCGCGGTCGCCGTAGTACCTGAAGCCCTCCCCGCCGTGGTGACGATTTCGCTCGCGATCGGCGTGCAGCGAATGGTTCGCCGCCATGCGCTCATCCGCAAGCTGCCTGCAGTGGAAACGCTCGGCTGTACGTCGGTGATCTGCACAGATAAGACGGGAACGCTGACGAAAGATGAAATGACGATCCGCAAGATTTGGGTCGTACAAAAACTCTACGACATATCGGGTGCCGGGTACGCTCCGGTCGGAAGCTTTTCCGAGGACGGCAAGGAAGTACAACCTCATGACGGACTCCTCGAACTGCTGCGCGCAGGCGTCCTCTCTTCGGATGCACGCCTGATCCAGGAAGAAGATTCGTTTGATATCGCAGGAGATCCGACAGAAGGCGCATTGGTCGTCGCCGCGGCAAAGGCAGGCCTCTTTCGCGGAGATCTGGAGAAGCAGGCGCCGCGCATCGGCGAAATCCCCTTCACCTCCGAAACCAAGCGCATGGTGACGCTGCACAAGACCGAATCTGGACCGATCGCCTACGCGAAGGGGGCTCCGGAAATGCTCCTGCCTCTGTGCAATCGCATCTGGGGAGAAGTGGGGGAAGAATCGCTCAGCGATTCTCAGCGCAAAGATATTCTCACAGCAGCGACCGCCATGGCTTCGCAAGCACTGCGCGTTCTCGCAATCGCACGGAAGGGAGACACCGATCTGGCGGGAGCATCCACCGGGATGAAGTTCATTGGGCTTGTAGGGATGATCGACCCGCCACGATCGGAGGTCCGCAGTGCGATTCGCGAATGCCATGATGCCGGTATCCGCGTCATTATGATCACCGGCGATCACCCGGTGACAGCGGAGGCCATCGCGAAGGAATTGGGTATTCTCACCAATGAAAAAGTCGCTACGGGGCTGGAGCTCGAGAAAATGAGCGATGAAGAATTGGATCAGTCACTTCCACATATAGCCGTCTTCGCGCGCGTCTCACCGGGAGATAAATTACGCCTGGTCACCGCTCTTCAGGCGCAGTGGCACATCGTTGCCATGACCGGAGACGGCGTGAACGATGCTCCCGCACTCAAAAAAGCGGATATCGGCGTCGCCATGGGCATCACGGGAACCGACGTGACGAAGGAAGCGGCGGCGATGACACTCACGGATGACAACTTCGCTTCGATCGTCGCCGCGGTGGAGGAAGGTCGCGGCATTTTCGGAAATATCAAAAAATATCTGATGTATCTCCTCAGCAGCAATATCGGCGAGATCATCGTGATGACCTTCGCGACAATGCTCGGCTGGCCGCTTCCCCTCTCTGCCGTGCAGCTGCTGTACTTGAACCTCGCAACGGACGGTTTTCCCGCACTCGCGCTCGCGGTAGATCCTCCTGAGCCTGACCTGATGCTGCAGCGACCGCGCAATCCCCGGACGGGTATCTTCACTCGCCGCATGATCACTCTGATGCTCACGGGAAGCGTCTGGCTCGCAATCCTGATCCTCGGAATATTTCAGTGGGCTCTGCATTCAGGTCGCAGCATCACAGAATCGATGACCATGGCATTCGTCCTGCTCGTCGTTGCAGAATTCGTAAAAGCCTACAACTTCCGCTCGGACCACATCTCTGCGCTCAAAGGAACCTTCCGTAACCGCTGGCTCAATGGAGCAATCCTCTGGGAACTCGCACTTCTTCTCGCCATCGTCTACGTCCCGTTCCTTCAGATCGCCTTTGGCACGTTTGCGCTGTCCCTGCGCGATTGGGGAATCATCGTCGCACTGGCACTCAGCATCATCCCTGTACTGGAAAGCGCAAAGTGGATGATTCGCCAAGGGTATGCTGGTGCTGCGCAATAGAAGATTCAGAGGAAGCTTCTGCTTCCTCGTCTACGCCGCCCCCGTCTGTCGCGCCATCGCGCGCGCCTGCTCCAGAAGCGTCTGGATCTGCGCGGCATAACCTTCAAGACGCGGTCGCTTGAGGAACATCGGCGAAGAGACGGAGCGGCGAATTTCCGAGAGGCGTTGAAGATACTCCATCATCCGCGTGTGCAGAGTCCTGTCATCGACGGTCGCGATGCTCGTTTGAAAAATACGCTCGATTTCCGCCTGCGCAGATTCCGCAGAGTACTGGAGCTGCATCCGGAGAATCTCGATCGTGCCACGGGTCCGGAGTGCGCGAACACGCTGTGCCTCCGCCGCTTCCGGTGTCACGCGCTGCACCTCCGTCATGAGACCGATTTTTTCACAGAAACGAATGAAGAGTCCCGAGCAATCCACCTGCCACCAACGCATGCCATGAAAGGCATTCCGGGGAAATGCATGATGGTTGTTGTGCCAACCCTCCCCATACGCAAGGAGACCGACAAGCCAATGGTTGCGACTCGCATCCGTCGTTTCAAACTCGCGGCTCCCAAAGGTGTGGCAGACAGAATTCACACTCCAAGTGATATGCGTTGTGCAAAAGACCCGAACGAGCCCCGCCCATACAAATCCCGTCCAGCCTCCGAGCACAAAGGGAACGAAGAGCGAGAGCGCCATCCAGAATGGTGTCGTGCGACTCACGAAGAGCACGACGGGATCCTGGAGCAAATGCGGTGCATATGTGCGTGCTTCCGGGAAATTCGTCCGTGCAAAAAGCCAGCCGATATGCGCATGCCAGAAACCCTCGAGAGGGCTATGGGGATCCCCTTCCTCGTCGGAGTGCGCATGGTGCTTGATGTGTGTTGCCGCCCACTGCGTTGGAGTTCCTTCAAACGCCATCGCACCGCAGATCAGAATGATCATCCGAAGCCACGCAGGAGCGGAAAATCCCTGATGCGTGAGCATCCGGTGGTAGCCGACCGTAATGCCCATGCATGCGAGCGTGTGGATCACAAGAAGGAGAACCAGATCCCGCGGGAAGAAGATCCGCTGCCAAGCAAAGATCATTGCCGTAGCAATGCCCAGAAGCGGCGCCGTGACGAGAACAACAATCGAAGCTTTGTGCAGAGTGTCCTGCAAGCGGGCAGAGTACTTCATCCTTGTCATTGTATATCACAATATGAGAATCACAATTTTTTCCGAAGGGAGGATGATACGATACCCCTATGCCACGCACAGTCATCGGCATCGATTGCGGAGGAACAAAAATCGCTGCGGGACGATACGACACACATACATGGCTGTGTGAAGCCGAAGCATCCGCATCCACACATGCGAAGAAGGGATTTCAATATGCCCTCACGACGATGGCAGGGCTCGTAAAAAGGCTTAGGACAGGAAGCACGAGCGCCGTCGGCATAGGCGTTGCGGGACTCGTGAAAAAGCCACAAGGGAACATTCTCAGGCTACCCAACATTCCCGGCGCGGAAGGCGTAACCCCTGCCCATGCCTCGGTCACGCTCGGACTTCCGGTAACATTTGAAAATGACGCCACCTGCTTCGCGCTTGCGGAAGCGACGCTCGGCGCCGGGAAGGGAAAATCCGTCGTGATTGGCATCACGCTCGGGACGGGCGTCGGCGGAGGGATCATCTTGGACGGCAAAATCTTCTCCGGAGCGCACGGCTACGCAGCCGAGATCGGACACATGCTTTTACGTCCCGGCGAAACGCCCTATCCCATGCCACATCCCCGTGGCGATGTAGAACAATTCCTCTCCGGGACCGCGATGGGACTGCGCTGTAAAGAAGCGAAGCGACCAGAAGAGTATCTCGAGGGAGCCGTGTGCTCGTTTCTTCAGCCACAGGTCTTCGAGGAAGTCGCATGGATGTGTACGAGTCTTACGCATCTCCTTGATCCATCGATCATCATCTTTGGGGGGAGCGCTGGGCGAGCGCTGCAGCCGCATCTCGACGAGATTGCTGCGGAATTACAGAAATGGATGCTGCCGGGTGTACCGCTGCCGGAGCTGGCGATTGCCAAAAGAGAGGATGCGGCGATGGTGGGGGCAGCGATGGTTGCGAAAAATTGAAAATGGAAAATTGAGAATTGAGAATGTAATTCTCAATTTCGTTTCCACTCTCCATGAAAAACACCATCTCTGTCGGTTCGCTCAAATCCATGCGCTCCAAAGAAATCCCGCTGGGCAACGACAAGATTCTGCGGAAGCCAATCGCGATGGAGGGCATCCAGATAGGTTAATGAGCCGGAAAGCGCCGGTAGCGGCAATCCCCTGCTCACGCCAATCCCAACAATGCGCCGCAGATCGAGTTGCCGTTCTCCGCCAAGGCGATGCAGGAAATGATCCCGACCAGAGGATCGCTCTTTGTACATATCCTGAAATATTGCAAGCGCCTGCGACCGGACAATGCACCCTCCACGCCAGATGCGTGCGGTTTCCGCGAGATCTACTTTCCAACCTTCCGCATCACTCGCAGCTTTGATCAGCGCAAATCCCTGATGGTATGCAAGAAGAACGCCGAGCTCGAGCGTCGCTGCACAGAGCGAACGCAGTTTCATCGGTCTCGGCAGCGGATCATGAATATCAATGACATGGGAAAACTTCTTTCCTTCCGATCGAAGCGCAGCGTTACTGGAAAGAATACGTGCTTCCACTGCAGCTGTAATCGCCGGCACAGGTACTCCGTATTCCATCGCCGCAGCGACGGTCCATTTCCCCGTGCCCTTTTGTCCGCCCTTATCACGAATCATATCGACGAGCGCCTTGCCTGATTTTGTATCTTTCGCTTGGAAAATTGTTCCCGTGATCTCGACGAGAAAGGACTGCAGTTCCGGAAGCGTGTTCCATGCTGCAAACGTCTCCGCAAGTTGCGCATCGGTATATCCACCGATCGTTTTGAGCACATCATAGATCTCGGCAATGAGCTGCATCACCGCATACTCGATACCGTTATGGACCATTTTCACGAAATGACCGGCTCCCTTAGGCCCGATGTGCGTTACGCATTTGCCACCAAGACCATCATCGGCAGCCATCGATTGCAGTAACGGTAATACTTCGCGTATCGCTTTCCCATCTCCCCCCGGCATCATACTCGGACCTTTGAGTGCTCCCTCTTCTCCGCCACTCACACCCATACCGATGAGACGGATTCCTTTCTCCGCCATTTCTTTGATCCGTCGTTCCGTGTCGCGGTAGAGGCTGTTTCCTCCGTCGATGATGATGTCCCCGTCATCCAGATATTCCGTAAGTTCTTTGAGCACGGCATCCACCGCCGATCCTGCCTGGACCATTAGAAGAATGACGCGAGTGCGCTTTAGGCTTTTTGCAAATTCCGCGATGGTGATACAAGGCATAAATTTTCCTTTTCCGCCATAGGATGCAATGAAACTGTCGGTTTTTTCACGGGTTCTATTAAAAAGAGAAACTTCTACGCCACGCGATGCAGCATTACGGGCAAGATTTGCACCCATGGTGCCGAGGCCGATAACTCCTAGTTGCATGACAAGAGCTTACAGCTTTCGGCTATGCTGTTCCAAGAAAACATTCCGGTTGCAGAATCTTTTTTTGGGCACTAACGCATCGAACATACCGCAAATGATTCACCCTTCTTTTTCCAAGGAAATGTTCTGTACAAAACACACCGGCATTCTATTCTCCTATTATGTACACTAGCACATGCACTGAACTATTACGATATGGTGTGGCAATTCTCGATGATGTGCTCAATCCGTTATTCAATGAAGCCACTCAATTTGCAGAAGATCCGTCCATGACGAAAGACCTCGTTGAACAAGCGGACCATGTCATGGAAGATTTATATGTGTTAAAGGCAGATGTTCGTAGAGCTGCAGAAAATAGACTGCGTGATCTCGAGCAGTACGTTCCATCGGACAGCACAATCCGATTGCCCGATGTGGCACTAAATATTACCATGTGTAAGATTTTCCATGAACGAATAGCACGCATCCGAGAGCATGCAGAACTCATTGTACGCAGTTGGAATCAGAGGGATACATGAAGATTTGAGAATTCTCAATTTTTCTGCACCTTCTTCCAATCCTCCAAAAATTTCTTCAACCCGCTATCGGTCAATGGATGCATCGGTAACTTCTTGAATACTTCATACGGCACTGTGCAGATATGTGCTCCTAATTTTGCAGCCTCAACAATGTGCCGCGGATGCCTGGTGGAAGCGACAAGCACTTCTGTCTTGAACCGATTCCACTGCCATGCATCCATGATCTCTGCGATGAGCCCCATGCCATCTTCCCCAATATCATCCAATCTTCCAATAAACGGACTGATCATCGTCGCGCCAGCTTTGGCAGCCAGAATTGCCTGAGGCACGGAGAAGACGAGTGTGGTATTGGTCTTGATGCCGTGATTCGTAAAATGATGAATCGCCTTGAGCCCTTCAGTCGTCATCGGCACTTTTACGACAACGTGCTTGTGCCATGAGGCATATACCTTTCCCTGAAGTACCATGTCATCGAAATCGGTCGCTGTGACCTGCGCGGAGACACAGGGAACGAGATTGCACATCGCCATCACGGTCTCTTCGAAGTCTTTCCCTTCTTTAGCAACGAGAGACGGATTCGTCGTCACGCCATCAAGAACGCCCCATGCGGCAATCTCTTTGACTTGGTCTACATTTGCTGTATCCAAAAATAATTTCATAGAAAGTTAAGAAGGGGTGGCGGCTTGCCCTGAAGTCAGTGAGCGAAGCGAACTGTACTGCAGGGTATCGAGGAAGAGCTTCATAGGTGGAAGAGTCAGAGAATGTACCGATAAGGAATAACCGTGCAATTCGTCTTCTATTATACTGCAAACACATGCGTTCAGCCATCTTCATGATCGCGCTTGTTCTCCCGCTCCTCGCGGGCTGTACGCGGGCACAAGACGCTCGCAATCAACCGCGCTGGGAACAATTGGATTCCTCCGAGGAAAGCTCTGCATCAACTCTCGACAACCGATCCGCTGCTCCCGCAGTCCAAAATCCCCCGTCGAGCATCGCACTTCCCCGTCCGCAGCACTCTTCAAAGAATGCGTTACCGAGCACGTTCCAGATTCCGGTGCCCTTCATGTCCCAGGCACCGCATGCCAACTGGGATGATCCGTATCAGGAAGCGTGTGAAGAGGCGTCACTTCTCATGGTTCATCGTTTCCTACAAGGAGACAAAGACGGAGCAATTCCTCCCGATGACGCCGACCGCGATCTTCTCGCACTCATTCGTTGGGAAGAGAATCACGGTTACGGGCAGGACGTAACGCTCACGGAACTCGGCGATATCGCGAAGAATTACTACGGCTTTGCGCCGGTCATCGAAGACACAGTCACCGTCGAACGAATCAAAGAGCTCCTTGTTTCAGGGTACCCGGTGATCGTTCCTGCCGCAGGACGCGATCTCAGCAATCCCTACTTCTCCGGCGAAGGTCCCTGGTACCACATGCTCGTCATCACGGGGTACGACCGCAATGAATTCATCGTGAATGACCCCGGCACCCGCCGCGGCGAAGGATACAAATACGCCTACGATGTCCTCATCGCCGCCATCCATGATTGGACGGGAGTGAAGGAGGAGATACGGTCTGGGGAGAAGAGGATGATGATTCTCAAAAAATAATCCCTCACCCATTATACCGCCCTCACCCAACCCTCTCCCAAAGGGAGAGGGATAGTTAGATTGGATGCTTCTGCAACAATTTCACGTATCTGCTTCATTTTGAGAAAAAAGTGGATGGTCGCATTGGAAAAGCGCCGTCACGCATCCCG
>Ga0156271_181_pt1 | contig 21412 bp, 22 predicted proteins | sample RifCSPlowO2_12_FD_107920 | JGI IMG/M metagenome (GOLD analysis project Ga0156271, IMG submission 107920) | Candidatus Peribacteria bacterium RIFCSPLOWO2_12_FULL_53_10
CCCAACATCTCGGTCTTGGTCGTGCGGCTACTTTGCCGCTTCGGTGGGCTCGTCGGGTTTTGCCGTCTCAGAAGCCGGTATTGTGCCCCTGGATTCTGATGTCGGGGCGGGTTTTTGATCATCTTTCTTTGGCTCCGATTTTAGAGCATTGGGATTGACGATCTCGTGCGGGATAGACGGTCCTTGGGCCGTTCCATACCACACAACCACTTTTGTCCATTTGGTCGGAAGCGGACCGTATTCGGTTTGTTCTGATGAGAGGACATCCGTATTCGGTTTTTCCACTTCTTCCGTGTAGACATTCACGGCATACCACAGCGGCGTACCGTTGGAGACTGGCGTCCAAGATACCCAGTCTTCCTTGCCCCCTTCCTTGTCGGTTTTCTTAGCAGATCGCAGTCGGTCAGCGACTGTGAATTGCCCTTCCGAGGCTCGCGCCAAGTGTCTGTACGATGCATGGTCTCCAGTCTTTACCGTCAAGACATAAAAACTGAGACCGCACACGATTAACAGAACTCCGCCGATCACGTCCATAAACGCTCCTAGGGCATGGAACTTTCTAACTCCTCCGACTTCTTTTGTGAAGTCGAAGAAGTACACAAGCCACAGTCCCAAAAGCCCCAGCACAACCGTAGCGCCAACGCACAACATGTAGAACATTACCATTCTCCTTGTCATTCGAGACATGAACCTCACCACATTCCACAGACCAATTCCGCAGATGTGAATGAGCAACTACTATTATTATACAATAAAAACTAAAATAATCCAATAAAGTGCGCTTTCTCTGCAAATAGGTCAAATGGGCTCTATTGAGGTCTCTAAGGGGCATTTTCAGTCTTGCCTCCAATCTGCATTGTACACTATAATGACCATATGAATAAAACCGTCACCGCATCAGAGGCTCCGAATAACTTCTTTTCCATTCTCAAGGAAATTGAGGTTCCTGGTGTCTCTGTGACTATCACCTATGAAGGCCATCCAAAAGGGGTCCTGATGTCCAGCGAGGAATTTGATGGCTTGATGGAGACACTCGATATCATGGCGCATCCGGAGGAAGTGGCTGCTATTGAAGAGGGTATGCGAGAGAAAGAGAGGGGCGAGGTCGTGACGTTGAAGGAATTTAAAAAAAACCTTGGCATATGAAGACCTATCAGGTTTTTGTTGTGAAGCGCGCTCAGAAGGAGACGCAAAGATTGCCAAAGAAAGATCAGAAACGCATTGCAGCGACCATTGATTCTTTGCAGTCTGACCCTTTTCGGGGAAAGCAATTGCATGGAGATCATGAAGGAAAATGGTCTTTGCGTGTCTGGCCCTATCGCATCGTGTATACGATAGAGAGGAAGATTATTACGGTCACGGTATTGAGGATTGGTCACAGGAAAGACGTGTATAACTAAGGATTGGCTTCATGGAGCCATGCTGCATCTTCGACCGAATTCTGGTATACTATAGACAAATATCCACTCCCATGCCGGTTCCGCAAAAACTCACTCCACAGGAAGTGCAGCAGCAGCTCTTCGATGCTCTCATGGAGCAGATCGAACCGAAGCTGATGACCGGCGCCCGCAAGGAAACTGCTGCCGAGCTTGCCGCTATGAATCCGGAAACACGCGCGGAGTGGATGCGGTATTTCCACAGCGCGTACGAGGAATTCCTCAAGCGCTGGCCGGAGTTTGCTGCCAATGCGAGCAAAGAAGTGGGCAAGATGGGAAAGGCGATGGTACAGATCTCCGGAGACGCGGATGCCTCCGCTCTGAAAAATATCGAGAAACTTTTTGATGACAATGTGTCTCCTTCGTCCGCCGCATGATGCCGCATGATCATCATCGGCTGTTTTCTGCGGAGCACTCTCTGCAGGAGCATCGGATGATATTTTTTGCCACAGTTCCTGAATTGCCCGGAAGCAAGGAGCCGTGCAAGGATAAGCCTAAAAAGCTACCTTCTACATCAGACGCCCTTCCGATAGTTCCCGTTCTTAATCCTGTCGTAGAACCCACAAAAGAGCCGGATTTCAGCGAAGTGAAGTTCAACATGCGCCAAGACGAGCCTTCCCATATCTACAACGAAAAGCGCAGTGTAGTTGAAAATCCATCGCATGAAATCAGTAATATGAATCAGGAGCAGTTTAAGGTGCACCTGAAAACGATGTTCAAGAGGCACATGAGCGATCAGATGAAGCAGGAGCGCTCGCGGCAGCATCGTCTTGCCCGAGGACGGCGAAGGGCGGAGTCGCGCGACCGCTTTTCCGATCGCAAGAGCCAGCGTGCCTGGGCGGAAAAGGCGCTGCAGAATACGGATGCGATTTACAGCGAAGCAGAGCAGGAATTTCAGAACATCAAGCAGACGCCCGAAGCGCTCTTCGGAACGGCGGAATTTGAAGGCATGCTCGAGCAGATCACAACGGACATCTGGAGCACGGCAGAGTTCCAACGCGGAACTGTGGATTACCTCAAGGCATACGACAAGGCATGGGCGCTCTACATGGATATGGCGAAGCAGCAGACCCATGAAAAAGGTATCCAGGATCATCCGCTCTTTCAATCTGGTTCATTCCAGCAAAAGAGAGCTCCGGGCATTTACCAGAACGGCGAACTGGTGCGCGTGCCTTCCACATTCATCGGCAACCGACCCAGCAGCACCTACGCCGCTGCAAAAGTCCGTGAGCGTGCAGGAGGATCACAAAATCCCGAGAAGGATTTCCTAAAGAAGGAGGAAGCAGTCGTTCGCGGAGGATATGAACGGGGATGGCGCCATACATTTCGCAAGCGCAATCCGCTTGGAAGCGCCGCAGAAGAAGATGCGTATATCCAAAAGCTTGTCGATCAGAATCTGAAGAAGCAGGGATTCCGTCAGGAGCAAATCGACCGGACAAAGCTTCCTGATCCGGATCATCTACGACTTCCTCCGGAGGCTACGGTGAAAAATCCGAAGGAGTACAGGAATGCACATCAGAATATCGATGCCCGGGACCGGAGTGCGGTCGTTAGCAAGCTTGTGAAAGCGCTGGATCTCGGGAACACGGTTACCAGCCTGAAAGATTTCCATAAGAAAGTGACTCTCAACGAAGTGGAGCTAGGCATCGAAGGTGCGGGTATGCCGCAGATCCTGCGGTTTTCTACAAACGGAACAAAGCGACGCGGCGAAGTGAGCGGTATCCGCTCCGGAATCGCATTCGTCGATCGTGTGGGCAAGGAAGAAACGGAGAAACCCGATGTGCATGTGCTGGAATTTTCCAAGGTGGATCACATGCTCGAGACACTCGCAAAGCCTCCGTTTGATATTCTTATGAAGAGCGATGTGTTTACGGAACAGCAATGGAAGGTTCTCGATGTTCTTGATGATCTCAAAAGCAACGGTCACGCCTATGATCATACGGAGACGTATCTTCTGCTTATCCGCAAGTGTCAGGAGAAGATGATTGGAGGCTCTGCTCTTTCAGGGTTTGCGCTTGATGAGATCCGGGAAATGTATGACTTGATGCCTCGCATAGAAGCAACTCCGGCAGAGCTAAAGAAAATCTTCGGTTCAGGCACACTCGACAAGGATTATCTGATGAGTATTGAAATTGAGAAGGATCCACACACCCGAGATGCCTTCAGGACATTTACAAAAAGGCACCCCAAGCAGAAGACGATCGCGGAGGTGCTGCTCAAGAGTTCGTACAATGATGACAGCACATTCGACGCCTGGTTTACGGCTCTGAATAGGTCTTAAGGTGAATTGCTCCAGAAGCGTATTTGCGGTATAATGGTGGGAATGGTCAAAGTTCGTCCCTCCACCAACGTCGATGATCGTGAGCACGGCAGGTGGCTCTATGGATTCCTCATGCGCGGCATCGAGCACGAGCTTACGGAAGATCCGAAGGAACTCTTCGCCCGTTACGCATCGGAATCACCGATCGATAACGCTGCCCGCATGGAGCGCTATGAGAAGGCTTTCGCAGAATTCGACCGCGTACTTGGAAGCATTGCCCAAGCGATGACCAAGACCGCGCAGGCCGAGAAAAACGAGAGGCGCAGCAAGCTCCGGATGGAAGAGGCAACCGAGCATGCAGCTGAAGCCAGTGGAGCAGACAAACAATTGGATTCCTTTGACGACCACGCATGAGTTTCCCTTTCCGTTGCCACAGGCTCGGATGCAATCCGACAGGTCGGGAGTCGCGGCTCTTGCAGTTTGGTCGATTCGACAAAGGTACGGATCGGACGAAAGATGTGAACGAAGCACGCAATGTCATCGAAGCCGAACGCGACAAACGCTTGGATCGCACAGGAGCACTTTCCGATCGCCTGAATGCCAAGCGCCTCAGTGCCCCAGCGGTAGATCCGAATCGCGGACAGGAACTCCTCGAAGCCGAGCGCGAGACTGTACTCCTCGGCGATATGCCGGATACCCCGCGCTACAAAGGACTCCAGCTGAAAGTGGAAAAAATGGAAAAGATTTGTGCCAGTCGGAAAACGATCGAAGGCATCAAATTCGGATTCAACGGTCAGGAATTCACCCTAATCTCCGCAGACGAGGATTTTGTCCAGAAAGCGCTTCTGCATGTTGCTGAGGAAATCAGCGAGCTGAAGCGCCCCGACGATCGCCCCGAACTCCGGCTTCCTCAGGCACCGGGAGAACCCGATGAGGACTACGCTGCGCGCATCAAGGCTGTGGAGAAAAGCGGTGCTACCGCCAAAGAACTCTGTCGCAATCGCAAGAACGAAGACGCCGAGCAGTGGGCGATTTTGTACAGCGCTCTCCGGAAGTACAGGAGCGAATTTGACGGCTTCAAGCAGATTCTTGTGGCGCTCGACAAAGATCCCAAGGCTATCAACAAGGTGACCGAAAAATGGAAGAAGGAGAACCCGGCGAGCTATGCCAAGGCGCTTAAGGAAGCAGCGAAGAAAGACGCGACGGTGCTTAGCGGGAAGGAGAAGGAATTTGGCGATGCCACGTTTCTGCAAATCATTGATGATGCAGTTGTCGAACAACCTATGGCTTTGCGATACTATCCCGATACTCTCAAGCGCACCCCAAAATACAGAAGCCTGATGGTTCGCGAAGCCTCACGGAATGCTGATCTTCTCCGTATTGCCTCTGCAGAGTTTGACCGCGTATGGAAGGGGAATGATGCCGATTACGGCGCACTTGTGAAGGCAGCACTCCGGCAACAGCCAGCGCTTATTCTCGATCCTTCCTTGTGGAAGAAAGGCACAAAGCCGCTTGTTCTGAGCGATTTGCTCAAAGATTTTGATGTCGTAGCCAAGATCAAGGTTCTGAAGAATATTACACTGAAAAATGCCGACGCCCTCGGCGTCGATTTCCCCGTTTCTTTTGCACAGCAAGTGTACACATTGGATCGGAACCAGACGATTCTCACGGTTGTTCAGAACGAAGATCTCCTGTCCATTATTCAGGAGAGGGATCGTGCCTTCTTCAATAGGATTGTCGAGGAATTCTTCACCAAACTCACTGAGGATGAGCAGCGGCAGGCGCGCGGTCTTCCGCATTTTGAGAAGATGCGTGCATATGCACTGCATACTCTGCATATCCATCTGGGTTCGGCTCTGCTCGGTGACAAGGATCCGCATCGTATGGTGCGCAATCTCAATGCTGATCCGGCTCTCCGTGAATGGACTGCAATAAAGGCTGAGTGGGTCAAGGAAGTCATCAAAGGCACACTCACGTCACAGCAGGAAGCCCAGTGGCGAGCCATGGTTGCCCGAAATCTCTTTTTCAATGGGAGAGCGGTAACCAGGGAGAACGTTCTCAATGAATGCACGCGCATTCAGGCTCAGCGGGAAAAATACAAAGACATTTCCCTTTTCCAAGGAAGAGAGGTGCTCCATGTGGCTCATTCCGAATTGCGCAAGGACAAAACCAATCGTTTCGGCTCCGAACCTCTCAAGGAGGCAATTCGCTCACAGAGCATAAAGGATGGTTACACATTCATTCGCCCCAAGGCGACAAAGGAATCTCTGAAGAAAGCCAAAGAAGACATCCTCGTGAAAATCGTTTCCGCCGGTCACCCCTTTACCTTTGTCTTTGAAGGGCATGGCAGTCCTGAAGCGATCTATCTCTCGGATGGCGAGGTCATTGATGAAAAAAATGTCCGCGAAACACCGGATACTATTCGTATCACGGTCACCGAGCTTGCTGCCGCTCTACGTCTTCGATCAGAGAAGTACCGCCTGGAAGTCGGCGATCCCGTCGATCCGCGACGCAGAGATATCTTGGTACTGGGGTCATGTTTCAACGCCGATTTTCTTCGCTCGCTGCATGTCCGCCTGGGCGATGCGCAGAAGCCGATCGTGCTCGGTGAATCGGAGTTCGGACAGTACGGTTACGATCAGAAAGAGAATACCTTTGGATCGCATTTCTTCTCCGATGTCTTACAACTGAAGAAATCCAAAGATGGACACATTTCCAAGTTCAGTGATGTATTTGAGCATGAATTGGAAGGTGCGACAAATCCGAGCATCTATGTGCCTGACGAGAGAAATACGACGCAGCAGGTGACGCAGATTGATCGAGAGAAGGGGAGCAATGGTATCGGGTGAGATTTTTTCTCAGATCCTCATCCCCACATGCATATGGATCGCATGGATTTCTTTGTCATGCCGCTTGAGATGGTCGTCGTGCACGGAGATTTTGTCTGAGAGAGCGCCTTGGAAATCGTGAGTGAGTTGCTCAGCGACCACATCAAAATGACGCATAGTTTCATTTTTCCATTGAGACATATGGTCTTTCATTTCTTCCTTCCATCGTTCAGTGGCATCCAGAATTTCATCTTTCCACCGTTCCGTCGCATCATAGTGTTTTCCGATAGAATCCATAATAAGAGCAATGTCCTGCTTGGTTGCAGGAGCATTCAAGTTGCCTCTGATAAGCTTCTTTTTAGCCATGCTCGGAGCCTATGGAGCAGTACCAAAAGATGCAAGGTGTACAAACGTACAGCCAAAATTTCATTTGTCTTATCTCTACTGATTTCCATGCGTAATAGAAAAAAGGAGAAAAGACTTTCTGCATTGCATTGGCATTTTCTTCTTTCATATGTACCCTCTGCCCAATGGCAACCTTGATCCTCGCCGACGGAACGGAGTTCCACGGTCAGTCCTTTGGCGCGCAAACAGATTCCGATGGCGAAGTCGTCTTCAACACGGGCATGGTGGGCTATCCCGAGAGCATGACGGACCCGAGTTATCGCGGGCAGATCCTCGTCTTCACCTACCCGCTTATTGGCAATTATGGTGTGCCGAGCGAAGAGAAAAATCAGTGGGGTTTCAGCAAGAATTTTGAGAGTGAAGCGGTTCACGTCCGGGGCATCGTTGTTGCGCAGGTTTCCGAGGATCATTCGCATTTTGCTGCGGTCTCCTCCTTGAGCCGCTGGATGGAGCATCATGGGATTCCCGGAATCACGGGGATTGATACCAGAGCATTGACGAAGAAGTTGCGGGAGACGGGGGTGATGCTGGGACGGATCATGCAGAACGCCCCCACCCCTAGCCCCTCCCCCGCGGGGGGAGGGGAAATTCCAGATCCCAATAAGACAAATCTCGTTGCCGAGGTTAGTTGCACGGAACCCATTATTTACGAACCCGAAGGGGGAATCTGGGAGGCGACGATCGTGGCATTCGATTGCGGGATGAAGCGCAACATTTTGCGGAGTTTTCTCAGGCGTGGGATCCGTGTGCATCGCGTGCCGTGGAACTACGATCTCCAGAAATCCCAGATGCCGTACGATGGTGTCTTTCTTTCCAATGGTCCGGGAGACCCGAAGGCGTGCGTTTCGACGATTGCACAGATCCGATGGAGCATTCAGCAAGGAATTCCCACATTTGGTATTTGTTTGGGGAATCAGCTCATGGCGCTCGCGGTGGGAGGGGATACGTACAAGCTGAAGTACGGGCATCGAGGGGCGAATCAGCCGTGTCGGGAATTGAAAATTGACCCCACTTCGCTAAAGCTACGAGGGGCAGGAAATGAAAAATTGAAAATTACGGACCGATGCATCATCACGAGTCAGAACCATGGATTTGCTGTTGATGAAAAGTCGTTGCCGAAGGGGTGGCACGTATGGTTTTCCAATGCCAATGACGGATCGGTGGAGGGCATTACGCATGCGTCGGGAAAATTCCGTGCGGTGCAGTTTCATCCGGAGGCGACACCAGGACCGGAGGATGCGAATTATCTCTTTGATGAGTTTGTGGCATTGATGCGCAAGGGAAAGAAAAATTGACCCCACTTCGTCCGCTGAGGCGGACTTCGCGGGGCAAGGCATTGGCGCTACACTTTTCGTATGGATTTCGTCGTACTCTCTTCATCGCGCGGAACCACATTCCAAGCAGTCATCGATGCCATGAAGAATGGGAGTTTGGAGGCGCGATGTCTTGGGCTCATTGCGGATCGGGAGGAGAGGGGATGTGTTGCGAAGGCGAGGAGTGCAGGAGTGCCGGTGAAAATTGTGGATCGGGTGAAAGGAGAAGAACGTGAAGCGTATGACCGGAGATTGAATGAAGCGATTGGTGTCCTCGGACTTGCACCCCCCACCCCTGGCCCCTCCCCCACGGGGGGAGGGGGAGCCCGCTCTGAAGGTGTATTGGCGTGCTTGGGTTGGATGTTTCTCTTCTCGCCGTGGTTTGTAAAAAAATGGCATAAGAGGATTCTCAATGTGCATCCATCATTATTGCCGAAGTATCCCGGAGGGCATGCGGTCGAAGATGCATTGAAAGCAGGGGATCGCGAGACTGGAATGAGCATTCATTGGATCGACGAAGGCGTAGATACAGGGGAAATACTTGTACAAAAAAAGTGTTCAATAGAGAAAGGTGATACCGTCGATTCCCTGAAAGCGCGGATACAGGATCTGGAAAAAATCTGGTATCCGTGGGTGCTCCAGGACTTGGAAACAGAGAAATTGAAAATGGAAAATGGAAAATGAAATGTGCTCTATTCTTGTTTTGGTGATTGGTTCGTAATTTTCAATTCTTAATTCTTAATTCTCAATTTTCCATTTTCATGCCCGTTCCCAGTTTCACCACCACCTGTCTCTCCAATTGCGTGATTGCGCGGGATATCTATGAATTCCGTTTGCGAAAGCCCAAGGGATTTTCCTTCAAAGCCGGGCAGTTCGTGCTCTTCGATGTTCCGCTTCTCGAAAATCCCACAGATATCCAGACACGTGCGTTTTCCATCGCCTCGGCACCACGGGAAGAAGAATTATTATTTGTGGCGAAGATGAAGAAGGGAGGGAGAGCGAGCCGCTGGATTGCCGAATCGTTACAGGAAGGAAGTACTGTGCGTATGCAGGGTTCCTTCGGCGTGTTCACTCTGAAGCCGGAGAATGCCAAGGAATATCTCTTCATCGCGACGAGCACAGGAGTCGCGCCGTTTCGCGGGCAGATCATCGATGCACTGCAGTCCGGTGACATGCGCCGAATGGATCTCATCTTTGGCGTTCGCAGTGAAGAAGATCTGTTCTGGGTGGAGGAACTTCAAAAGCTCTCGACGCAGCATCCGCAATTTTCGCTCCATTGCTCGCTCAGCGTGGGTTCTTCTGCGTGGACTGGTCATCGCGGTCGTGTGCAGACCGTCACCAAATCTGCCGTTCCCGATGCCGCCATGCGGCAGGTCTATATCTGCGGCAGCCCCGCAATGACGATGGAGATGAAGAAAATGTGCATGGAGGTGTGGAAAATCGATCGGAAAGATCTGCATGTGGAGGGGTATATCTAGCAGTGGGTTTCTTGGGTTCATAGGGTTTGTTGGGTTGGTTGGGTTTGTGCATGCTCAACCCAAAAAACCCAATCAACCTCATAAACCCAAAAAACCCAAAATTTCTTTCATTTCATAACATTCCAAACAAGTCATCCTTGGGGGCGATTCCCGGCACCCACCCTTCAAAATTTGAAAATGGAATTCCATGGTTCCGAATGATCATCGCAGGTACAGATTCCCCGGCGTTGCCCATGAGCATGTTTGCGGCGGTTGCCAGTTGATCCGCAACGGCCTCCTGCGTCAACCGGAGATCTTTGCCGAAGAGATCTTTCATTCCGATCAGTGAACGCAGTGGATCGAAGCCGCTGACGGTCAGGGCGAGAGCTGTCACGCCGAGACGACGGGGACGGCAGGTGGAGTCGGTGAGAAGGACGGCGGTATGCAGTTGCTTATGCAATAGTTGCACACTTCTCACCGGGTCTATCGGCCATCCTATGCAACATCCGCTCTGCACATTGCTTTCATCGAGCCCGGCATTTGCGGCAAGCAGCACGCCCTCTGGAAATCCGCCGGGTTTCAGTTCGGTGAGCATCGCCTGCGGGCAGCCCGGCAGAATTGTTCCGTTCATGCGAGCGGTTTCCTCGAGAATCGCCTGACGGAATTCCGGTGATCCGCCGCAGCGGGCAGCCCATGCGTGCGCCTCGGGCGTCGGTCGGATGTTTTTGTAGTCGATGCGTCTGCCTTCGACAGTAGCGACCGCCTTTGAGGAAACAGCGACAATATCGTCCGATTGGATTGTTCCGTATTTCAAGAGGATGGCTGCGAGGTCGTCGCCGGGACGCAGGATGGGGGTTTGGATTGGCAGAAGTTCCACAGGATCATTGTAGAGACGTGCCGTTGGCACGTCTCAAATATGATCACCAAATCTCCGCCTCTTTTCCCTGTACCAAAATCATGTCCCGTTCCACGGTATCCTTCTCCAGATCCACCCGTGAGAGACGTACCTTGAGCAGAGCAGTCGACGGATGATGCAGTGTCAGATGTGCAGGTGTTTCAGGAACGTTCATCGAGAGCGTTGCCCCCGGGGGCAGTGTCCAGCGAATATAACCGAGGCCCGTTTCGGTTGGTGCTGTGTCCTCCAGCCGTGCGCGGCGCACTTCGCGGCGCTCCCAAGAATCGGGAAGGCTGAGAAGGAGAGTGGCTCCTCCTTCGTTGATGCAGTCGATGATCGCGCTTCCCTGAAGTGTACTGATGTCGAGTGCGAGCGCGGCAGACGCATCATGCTCAACGGCGATGGATACCCTGCCCTCCGTCTGCCATTCGAGAATCGTCGCCTTCAGAGGGCCGTTACTCAGCGCGGTGACACCGATGAATACCGCCAATGCGATGACCGCATGGATACCGAGGTGTTGCCGAGGAGCGGGGAGGGAATCCAAGGAGAAGACAAAGATCGGTGGACAGTGTACTCCTTGTAAGGAGACCAAAGAAACCAAGGAGACCAAGGAACCGATTCCACACGAGATAAGAGTCTTTTCCTTGGTCTCCTTGGTTTCACCGGTTTCCTTCCTCTTTTTATTTTTCTGCAAGCCCATTTATGGTATAATTATTTCAATGGAGCTCGACCCGCACACCCTGCAGCAAATCATCCAGCGGATCTATCAGCAAATGCGCTGTCCGCAATGCGGTAATCGGGTGCCGGTCGATTTCTCTGCCGTCCGCGTTGTAGCTGCGGGCTCATTGCTTCTGCAGCTCAAGTGCGAGGATTGTAATGCGTTCATCGTCCTGCATGCGTCGATCCAGGGAATGCCGAAAGTTGAAATGGAAGAGCAGAAGTCGGGCATCGTGAATGCTTCCTCCACGCTCCAGCTTTCGGGTCAGGAAATGGGCATGCTCCATCAGGCGCTTCAGGAATCAGAGGGATCGTTTGAGAAACTCTTTGCGAAGTACGGGGCGACGGAGAAGAAGGACAAATAAAGTTTCGGGTTGCGCGTTACGGGTTATAGAATGGAAGCATGATGAGGATTGTTCAGCGATTGCGTATACCTGTTCTTGCAATGCTGTGCATGGCAATTCTCAGTTCTTGCGGTGGATCATCTTCCGATGTGCAGACAGGAAGTGGAGGAGTCACTGTAAATATCCAGGCGATTCTTCGCGGATTTGCAGATGCAGGGACGGTCGTGTCAGCTTCGGTTCGTACGCTTTGGTCAGATGCCCAGAAGCGCGCTGCGAATATTGCGGAGGGAACGGAGAAGATCAAAGAGGGAAAGGAGCAGGTGGAGCGGGGGGTGCGGGGGGAGTGATGTGAATATCCAGATATTTTTTAAGAATTTTCTTGCGTTCGATTATTTCACCATTACAATGAGCGTACTTCACCGAAGTTTTTCCCCCGTTTCAGACGAACGGCGCGGAAAGGCTGCGGTGTTTCGTGTGTGGATATATGCACGTTGTTGTAGAGACGGCACGGTGTGCCGTCTCACGGGAGACGCAACAACGTTGCGTCTCTACGGAGCCACATTTCCCCACAATTACCCTTTCCTTCTTTATTCCCATGCCGCCCCCCGCACACAAGTCCGCAGCAACCGATAGTTTCGATGCAGTGTCCCTGTCTGTTGCTTCCCCGGAAGATATCCTCGGATGGTCCCGCGGAGAAATCACGAAGCCCGAAACCGTGAACTACCGCACGCAGAGGGCAGAGCCGGATGGTCTCTTCTGCGAGCGCATTTTCGGACCCACGAAAAACTTCCAGTGCTTCTGTGGCAAATACAAGGGAGTGCGGTACGCGGGAGTGGTCTGCGAGAAGTGCGGAGTAGAAGTGACGCGCAGCATTGTGCGCCGCGAGCGGATGGGGCACATCAATCTGGCCGTCCCGGTTACACATATCTGGTTTCTGAGAAGCTCCCCGTCCCGTTTGGGACTGCTTCTGGATCTCCCGATCAAGACACTCGAGCAGATCGTGTACTTCGCAGCGTACATCGTGATTGCGGTCGACGAAGAGGCGAAGAAGCTCGGAGAAAGTGAATTGAATGAAGGTTTCGAGAAGCGCAAAAACCAGGTGAAACGCGAATATGAGGATGCCAAGAAAGGATTGCAGGAAAGCAATGCCACACGCGCACAGCTCGACGCGCTCGACAAAGAATTTGCCGACAAATTGGAATCCCTGAAAAACAATCACCGCGACGCGGGTGATGATCTGAGTAATCTTGCCGTAGGTACGGTGCTCTCCGAGCTCAAGTTCCGTGAAATGAACATGAAGTTCGGTCATGTGTTTCGCGCTGGCACCGGTGCCGAGTCGCTTCGCGAAATCGTCATGAACATCAACCTTGATCAGCTCGTCTTGCACCTCGAGAAAGAGCGTGAGAAGAGCAGCGGGCAAAAACTCAAGAAGATCATGAAGAGGATCAAGCTCGTAAGCTCTCTCAAGAAAGCCGGCATCAAGGCCGAGTGGACGATCCTCACGCGCCTCGCCGTGATTCCACCGGATCTGCGCCCGATGGTGCAGCTCGATGGCGGACGGTTCGCCGCATCTGACTTGAATGATCTCTACCGCCGCGTCATCAACCGCAACAACCGCTTAAAGAAGCTCATGAGCATCGGCGCTCCGGAAGTCATCTGCCGCAATGAAAAACGCATGCTGCAGGAGGCGGTGGATACCCTCCTCAATAACTCCGCAAGAGCAGGAAAGACGCTTTTCACCGCAGGCGATCGTCGAAAATTACGGTCATTGTCCGATATGTTGAAAGGCAAGCAGGGTCGCTTCCGTCAGAACCTTCTCGGAAAGCGCGTCGACTACTCGGGTCGTTCCGTCATCGTTGTCGGTCCGCATCTCCGCTTGAACCAATGCGGATTGCCGAAGGAAATGGCGATGAAGCTTTTTAAGCCGTTCGTCATCGGTCGCCTCATCCGCGATGAGCAGGCACACAACGTGAAAGGCGCTGAGCGTATTGTCCAAGATGGTGGCAAGGAAGTGTGGGATATCCTCGAGGAAGTCATCCAGAACAAGTACGTGCTCCTCAATCGCGCTCCGACGCTCCACCGCCTCGGTATTCAGGCCTTCAATCCGCTCCTTATTGAAGGACTTGCAATCCAGCTCCACCCGTTGGTGTGTGCTGCATTCAATGCCGACTTCGATGGAGACCAGATGGCCGTGCACGTTCCGCTCTCGGACAAAGCGCAGAAGGAAGCGAAGGAACTGATGGCCGCAAACAACAACGTCCTTAAACCCTCTGCCGGAGAACCGGTGATCAACCCGGTCCAAGACATGGTGCTCGGATGCTACTTTCTCACCCAGATCCACGAGGGTCGGCCCGGACAGGGCATGGTCTTCAGCAGTCCCGGAGAGGCATCGCTTGCCTACGACAACGGATTCATTGATCTGCAGTCTCGGATCCTGGTGCGCTACACGTATCCGGATGGTAAACGCGAAATGGTTGAAACGTCGGTCGGCCGCCTGAAATTCCAGGAGATCGTTCCGCCGGCACTAGGCTTTCTTAATCAGACGATGAAAAAGAAGAACTTGAGCGACATTATTGCTCGCTCCCTTGATATCGTTGGACGCGAGGAGACGGTCGCACTTGCCGATCGTATCAAGGACATCGGTTTCCACTACGCCACGAAGTCGGGGATTTCGATCTCCCAATCCGATATCCGCATTCCCAAGGAGCGCGATGCGATCGTCGCTGCAGCAGGCGAAAACGTCCGGATCATCAACAATTACTTCTGGAAAGGTCTCATCACCGCTGATGAACGCTACAGCCACGCCATTCGCATCTGGTCGAAAGCCAAAAACGATGTCAGTGCGGTGATGGTCACCGACTTCCTCACGGTCCCCGAAAACCCGATCACCTACGTGATCGATTCCGGCGCGCGTGGAAACTGGGGACAAGTCACGCAGCTGGCAGGTATGAAAGGACTCGTCGCAAATCCCTCCGGACGCACCATCGAGCTTCCGATCCAAAGTAACCTCAAAGACGGTTTCTCCGTGCTGGAGTTCTTCATCGCGACCCACGGTGGACGCAAAGGAAAGTCCGATACCGCTCTCAAGACCGCTGAAGCCGGTTACCTCACACGCCGTCTCGTGGACGCCGTCCAGGATATCGTCATTCGCGAGGATGACTGCGGTAGCAAGAAGTTCCACTTAGTCACCCGCAGCGATAGCGAAAAAATTGGTGAGAAGTTTGAGGTTCGCATCTTCGGACGCAGGCTCGCTGAGGATTTGGAAGTCGGTGGGGAGACGATCGCCAAAAGGAATGACGAGATCGATGCCGCAATCATGGAGCGTATCAAGGAAAAGAAGGTCGAAGGCGTTGCGCTTCGGTCCGTGATGACGTGTAAAACTCTCCGGGGCATCTGTCAGAAATGCTACGGTCGCGATCTTGGTGATAACAAGCCTGTGATGATCGGTACGCCGGTCGGCATCATCGCTGCGCAGAGTATCGGAGAACCCGGAACGCAGCTCACCATGCGTACCTTTCACATGGGAGGAGTTGCTGAAGGAGGGGACATTACCCAAGGTCTTACCCGTGTTGAAGAACTCTTTGAAGCGCGTACTCCGCGCACTCCCGCTATTCTCAGTGATATTGCTGGCACCGTGAAAGTGTCCCATGCAAGCGGACGCACTGTTGCTCATGTCGTTGCCGAGGAACGCGGCGAAGACCGTTACCTCATCCCCGCAGGATACAAAATCACGGTCAAGAAAGGACAGGAGGTCCGTGAGCGCACGGTGATTGCGAAATCCTCTACGGACAAGTCGACCGTGAAGGCGCTCATCGCTGGTGCTGTCACTGCAGCGGAAGGTGGCGAAGTCCGTATTCGTCATGAACAGATTCAGGAACGCGATTACGAGTTCACCTCCCGTGAAACAGTTCTCGTGAAGAATGGTGACAACGTGGAGGCGGGTCAGCCCCTCAACGCCGGTCACTTCAATCTCCATGAGCTCCTCGAGAAAAAAGGCGCGTACTCCGTGCAGAATTACATCATCCAGGAAGTCCAGCATATCTACTCCTCGCAGGGGCAGACGATCAATGACAAGCACCTGGAGATCATCGTCCGCAAGATGTTCAGTAAAGTCCGTATCATCGATGCCGGCGGCACCACTCTTCTGCCAGGAGAGACCGCGGACATCGGTGAAGTGCTGCATCAGAACGACTCGCTCGGGAAGGGAAAGAAGGGAGCCACCTACGAGTCGCTCCTTCTGGGAATCACCCGTGCGGCGCTCGCGACCGACAGTTGGCTTGCCGGAGCATCCTTCCAGGAAACCATCCGCGTGCTCGTGGAAGCCGCTACGACCCGCAGAGTCGATGCGCTTCAGGGACTGAAGGAAAACGTCATCATCGGACGCCTCATTCCGACAGGCGAGGTCTATCGCCAGCGGTTTATATCGGAGGAAGCCGCAAAAGCGGAAAAAGCCGCGAAAGCCGATGCCGCCTAATCCTTCGACAAGATCAGGATAAGACCTTTTCTCTTTACTCTCGACCCCCTTCTCACTACCCTCTCCCCGCAATGCCAACCGTTAACCAGTTAATCCGCAAAGGTCGCAGCTCTAAGCGCCGCAAAAGCAAGGCTCCCGCGCTCCAGTACACCTGGAACGCGCTCAAGATGCGCGCGGTACCGCTTCCTAAAGGTGCGCCCTTCAAGCGTGGCGTCTGTATCAAAGTGACGACAATGACGCCGAAGAAACCAAACTCCGCTCTTCGGAAGATCGCCCGCGTGCGCCTCACGAACGGTCATGAAGTGAAGGCCTACATTATGGGAGAAGGTCACAACTTGCAGGAGCACTCGGTGGTCTTGGTCCGCGGAGGCCGTGTGAAAGACCTTCCAGGAGTCCGCTACCACATCGTCCGCGGTATTCTCGATACCGAAGGGGTTCGTGACCGCAAACAAGGAAGAAGCCGGTATGGTGCTAAAAAGCCGAAAGCTGCCTGATCTCTTATTTCCGAACCCGCCTGCCGGCCGTAGCTCCCAGAGGAGCGAAGGCTGGAACCCTACCCTCCTCACTTATGGCCAAGCCGATCAAAGCGTACATCCCCGAAGGTTCCGATCCCCAGATCGAGAAGTTCATCTGCTGCCTGATGCGCGAGGGAAAGAAGTCCATCGCGCGTGGAGTTTTTTGGGATGCCATGGAGATCATCAAGACCCGCACGAAAGATGCGCCGATGGAGGTCTTTAGCAAGGCTCTCTTAAATGTCACGCCGCTCGTTGAAGTCCGCCCCAAGCGCGTGGCTGGGGCCGTGTATCAAGTTCCCGTCGAAGTCACTCCCAAGCGCCAGACGGCGCTCTCCATCCGCTGGATTCTCGATGCCGCGCGTTCGCGCAAGGGCATTCCGATGGCACAGCGCCTCGCACTTGAATTGCTCGATGCCTCCGCTGATCAGGGTGCTGCGTTTAAAAAGAAGCAGGATGTGCTGAAGATGGCACAGGCAAATAAGGCGTTTGCACACTTGGCGAAGTAAATATGGCAAAAAAGGGACATAGAGAGATGGCAGAAGGACAAGGGCTTCAGATTGGGGCTAGTCCTGCAGCAGTGAAAAGAGCATTGAATCTCTTGGAAAAAGAGGCTGCTGGTAAGCCAGATCATCCAAAGTGGTCTCGGCTTGTGACTCATCGTAGGGTTGTAGATTTGCTGGATAGAGGAGTTTCTCTTGAAGATATACGCAAATGCAGTGAGCAAAATTTAGAAGGAATAGATGAAGTGTTAATAGTTGTTGATGATGTGAGCCTTTTCTTCTGTGAAAGTAATGAATCAAATCCAGCTCGTGCGATTATCCGTGAACAGTTACAAACAATATTGAATAGAAAATAGTATTGATACGTTTGGTAGCGAGTCATCAAGAAACTATTGGATCGTACGTTGGTGCATATTGTCGAATAGCTCTCCTCAAGCAACAAGTGATTGTTGCAAATGATTTTTTTGTAAAAAGGATTCAGTGGTCATTGGTTATTTCTCTTAAAATAAATGCCTTGAAAATATTTGGCTGTACGTTTGTACACCTCGACAATTTTTCTCTTGAGGCATAGCCTCGCGGTTCATGGTGCATGACCCAACAGCACCGGCAACCCAGGAAGATGTTCGTTTGCTCAGAGTCGATCTCCATGGTTTTGTTGATAATGTTTTGCAGCAGTTAGACGGTTTGTACGTTGTCATTTCTGATTTGAGGGGAGAGACATCTGACTTACGCGTTGGAATAGACGAAAAAATTTCAGCTTCCGAAGACCGTATGGTTCAGCAATTCCACGTCATTGCCGAGCAGATTCATCACGATGCCATCGGCGCGAACCGCGATGAAATCGAAGTGGTCAAAGACCGGGTGACCCGGCTGGAGCGCCATACCGGACTCGTAAAACGCTAAATTCCCCCTGTAAGAGCATTGCAAGGGCGTTTTCTCTTGCGTATAGTCTCTCGGAATTGGGTGCATGAGCATCCGCTTGTGCCTTCTTTTTCTAACTTTATCAGTTTCAGTCCCCATCCATCATGGACCTCAAAAACGTCAGAAATATCGGCATTATCGCCCATATCGACGCCGGAAAGACGACGACCTCCGAACGCATTCTTTTTTACACAGGAAAGAACTACAAAATCGGCGAAGTGCACGAAGGGGAGGCGACCATGGACTGGATGGAGCAGGAGCGCGAGCGGGGCATCACGATCACGGCGGCAGCGACCCAGTGCAACTGGCATGCGCAAAACGTCGATGGAAAAGAAATCGACTGCGTCATCAATCTCATCGATACTCCGGGGCACGTGGACTTTACGGCGGAAGTGGAGCGCAGTTTGCGCGTGCTCGACGGAGGATGCGTAGTGTTTGACGCGTCGCAGGGGGTAGAACCCCAGAGCGAAACCGTGTGGCGCCAGGCGGACAAGTACAACGTGCCGCGCCTTGCGTTCATCAACAAGATGGACAAGACCGGAGGAGATTTCTTCATGTCTCTGGCATCCATCCACGACCGCCTCAGTAAGAGTGCCGTGGCTATCCAACTCCCTATTGGCGCCGAAGATACTTTTAGCGGCATCGTCGATCTCATTGCTAAAAAGGCCTATCGTTTCGAAGGTGTACACGGTGAAAAGCGTATCGACATCGAGATTCCAGCCGAAATGATTCCAGACGTAAACGAATACCGTGCTGTTCTCATGGAAAAGATTGCCGAAGTGAATGATGATCTTATTGATGCCTTTCTCGAAAACGGTGCGCTGACCGACGAGCAGCTGAAAAAGGGTCTGCGTGCTGGAACAGTGAGTAATAAACTCTACCCCGTGCTCTGCGGATCATCCCTTAAAAATATCGGTGTCCAGCTGATGCTCGATGCCGTCGTTGCCTATCTTCCGTGTCCACTGGATATTCCGCCTTCAAAAGGATTTAATCCGAAGACGGATGCCGAAGAGTTCCGGAAGCCCGATAACAATGAGCCGCTTTCCTCGATTGCGTTCAAAATCGCCACGGATCCCTTCGTCGGAAAACTCACCTTCATCCGTGTGTATTCGGGTGTTCTTACGACAGGATCCTTCGTCTATAACCCAAGATCGGGTGCCCGCGAACGCATCGGACGTATTGTCCGTCTGCACGCGAACCAACGTCAGGAGATCGACAAGATCGAAGCTGGAGACATAGGGGCTGCCATCGGATTAAAAGACACGAAAACGGGAGACACGCTCTGCAGCGAAGATCATCCCATCCGTCTCGAAGCCATTACCTTTGCTGAACCCGTCATTTCGATCGCTGTCGAGCCTAAGACCAAGGCCGACCAGGAGAGGATGGGTATAGCTCTGCAGAAGCTCTCAGAAGAAGATCCTACGTTACGGGTGCGTAGTGATGAAGAGACGAATCAGGTCATCATCTCCGGTATGGGAGAGCTCCATCTCGAAATCATCGTCGATCGCATGAAGCGTGAGTTTAAGGTGGAGACCACTGTTGGAAAGCCCCAGGTCGCCTACCGCGAGACCATTCAAAAAGAGGTCGAGCATGAGGAGCGGTACATCAAGCAGTCTGGAGGACGCGGACAATTTGGACACGTCGTCTTCAAGATCACACCCCAGGCGCCAGGCACGGGTTACGAATTTGAAAACTCCGTTGTGGGAGGACGTATTCCGCGCGAATTCATCAAGCCGTGTGATCAGGGATTCCAGGAAGGTATGAGCAGAGGTATCCTCGCAGGGTACCCGGTCGTCGATGTAAAAGTGGAGTTGCTCGACGGAAGCTACCACGACGTGGACTCCTCGGAATTCGCTTTCAAGACGTGTGCTAGCATCGGTTTCCAGGAGGCCGCAAGAAATGCCGATCCCGTGCTTCTCGAGCCGATCATGAAAGTGGAAGTCGTCACGCCAGAGGAATTTATGGGAGACGTGATGGGGGACTTGAGCAGCCGTCGCGGACTCATTGAAAATACGAGTAACCGCGGACTTGCCAAGATCATCGAAGCCAAAGTCCCGCTTGCCGCGATGTTCGGCTACGCCACCGATGTGCGCTCGATGACCCAGGGTCGAGCGAGTTATTCCATGGAACCGAGTCACTACGACAAAGTGCCGAGGAACGTTGCCGAAGAGGTGATAGCAAAGAGGGTGGGGGTGCGGAAGCGGTAGCTGGCGACATCCGTATTTTTAGGGGAAAAGTTCTTTCTTGAGGTGATCGACAAAGTGATAAATTTATTTAAAATAATGATATGGATGAGCCAAAATATATCGAATGGGATGCTAGGCGGGATGAATTGCTCATGCATGCTTCTGTTTCAGCCCAAGAAATTATTGATAGGATTGAAGGGGAAGAAGCTCGGGGTCTTTCGCTTTTTGTGGAAGAAGATCGGGATCATCGCATACAAATGGCACGGCTTAAAATACTTCAGTTTCTCCGCTCGAAAAAAGCCAAAGATTCTGCCCTTATTTTAGAAAATCGTCATCATTGGAGAGATTTAGTCGCCGAATTTCGAACAGCCCTTCTTTTTTTCAGTGGTATTCCAAAGCGTTTTCATAATGACACATGCACGGAATTTGAAAGCCTTTTGATGTATGAGAAATCGAGACAATTTCTCTTTCAGTTAAGTGCCGATGAAAGAGAAGCAATTTTTCATGTTGTATGGGAAGACCTTGAGCGAGAAAGCGATGAGTATTATCAGGGATTCGATGATGAAGTACCACCACTTACTCCTTATGAGACCATTGAACTTGTCGGAGATGCTCAGGAAGAAGCCATAGAAGCATTAAAAAAACATGGATACCAAGATACAGGCGAACTACCAGGTGGTGCTGAAATTTTTACAATCCTTGATTTCGAAATAAGAGACCGTCTTGAGGAATTATTCAATCTTCGCCCAGGAGCAACCTGGTTTCATCGTTTCAAAGGTTGATTGCATTTAATCTGCCCAGTTCCTTAGCAGGAGCTGGGCTTTTTGGTTGATTTTGGGATGCTACTAACCTATAATGGTCAGTGAACATCCTATGAAGACCATTCGCATCCAAGTTGGCAAAGAGATGGAGCAGGTGCTCAAGGCTCTCAAGGGACGTTATCCGCTCCTCGATAACGTGGAAATTATCAAGCTCTCACTTTCGGATTTCTATCACGAAGGGCAGAAGCCTCATGCATATTCGCCGCAAGAAATGCGTTATGCGTTGGAGCAGTTACCGGAGCTTTCACTATCTGATGAAGAGCGCGAGGAGTTGACTAAAGCGATCGATGAAGCAAAAAAGGACGAGGGCATCATTCTTACGCCGCATGAAGCTGCTCAG
>Ga0156271_173_pt1 | contig 19925 bp, 17 predicted proteins | sample RifCSPlowO2_12_FD_107920 | JGI IMG/M metagenome (GOLD analysis project Ga0156271, IMG submission 107920) | Candidatus Peribacteria bacterium RIFCSPLOWO2_12_FULL_53_10
CAAATCGTACCGAGGTCTATTCCTGCACCATCAAAAACAGCGTGCATAAAGAAGGACAGGAGCATCAAAAGGAGTTTTTTGAGTACAGCAATTTTCAATAAAAAGGAGCCCACCTGATCACGAGACCAGGCGGGCTGAAGCTGCAAACCAGACAAAGCTGGTTACTCAAACCGGGGAAGGACCATCGCACAAGCAATCATTGTTCCCAACAACAATGCTGCTGCCAGCGTCCATCGACTGCCATGAACCTCTAATCGATAAGCTTCATTGAGCGTTGCAATATCGGTTCCGGAACGGGCAGTCTTATGGCGTATCCAGTAGTACATGCCTACGCATTTGCAAAGGACGGCCAATGCACCGAAGACCAGTAACAAGATATTGACGGGGGTGATCGTCATGATTCCTCCTTTCTAGGTCCCATTCCCCAGTGTTTGAAAAGAGGAACTTCCTGTAAATTATAATGAACAATGGCTTCTAAAAAACATGTTTCAATGGTTTTATGAGGAGTCCTTACGCATGACCCCGGATATCCCGATCCTCCGATATCCGGCTACCCGAATTACTTCCTCCCTGCATACCTCCACGCCATTTCAAAAATCTGCCTCTGCGTCTCCGCTACTTCTTTGCTTTCAATAATCACGCCAAAGACCTCGGTTCCTCCTCCAAACGAGCAAATAGCCACTTTGTGATCGTAGATATTGATCTCGTTTTGGAAATCAAAATCCTTTGCGGGAACAAGCCGGATTTCGCGTAGCCGCTGCCGGTCTTCCCCATGCACTTTTCTACCTGCAGCATCGTCCGGTGCAATGCCGCGGAGATGAAGACCCCGCTTCACGCGCGCCGCGACATATTCCTCGTCGTACTCCGGCCAGAACTGTCGGACGACTGAGGAGTTTGCGAAATTCAGGAGTACGCCGGAAGCCGTGAGCGTATCTTCGTAAACTTTGCGCACGCCTTCCCAGCCCTCGAAGAATCGCACGTGGGGACTGCGATGCTTCGCGCCTTGGAGTGATCGCAATTCGGGGAGAATACGTTCCAATGATTCGGCATTTTTGCGCGCTTCAATGCTGAGATATTCCGGTGCAACCGGTGCATACCACTTCGCGCGCATTTTCCTCTCCATCGTGAAAATCCCCTTCTGCACCATCTCTTCGAGCGAGTTGTAGCTCGTGATGCGGTTTAATTTGCTGCACTTGGCATATTCCGAAGCCGGCGCCGAGCCGATTTGGAGTCCCGTGAGGTACAGCTGTGCCTCTTTGGAGTCGAGACCGATGCTTTCGAGGATGGGGAGAAGGTCGCGAGCCATGACCGAATTGAAAATTGAGAATGGAGAATTGAGAATTCAACCACATGGAGAGTATAGCAAGCTGTTATTAATTTTTACAACAGAGGTGTATTTCAGAAGATTGTGTATCATCCTTTATCAAATTTTCCTCATGTGATGGCTGAAAATGAAGATTGTTGTTTTGTTGATAAACAATAGAACAGATCAATTCTTGTGCACAAGAAATCCATTGTTCTCCACTAAGAAACAGATTCAAACTCGCTTGCGAATTCTCAATTCTCCATTCTCAATTCTCAATTTTTTTTCCAATTTCTCAATATATGAACCCCGTCTCCTCCACCATGAAAGAAGCCCTCGTTGCCGATGCCAAGTTTGCTCGCACCGGAGCCGATCTTGAGTTCACGCCAGCTATGAAAACTAAAGCCGATGTGATTGCCTTTGCCAAAAAACACTCTGCGACATTCGCTGATTACACGTTTGTGGATGTGCCAGGGACGCTCCAACACACCACGAAACCGATCCATGAATTAGCAGATATCTTCGAGGGGGGCGCGGGCTTTGATGGCAGCAGCATCCGGGGATTTCAGAACATTGAGGAGAGCGACATGCTTCTGATGCCCGATCCCGCGACAGCATTTTTGGACACATTCAGCAGCGAACCAACGGTGGCATTGTTGTGCGACGTAAAGGATCCCCTGAGCGGCAAACTGTACGATAGCAGTCCTCGGACGATTGCCAGGAGAGCCGTGGAACGCTTACAGAAAAGTGGAGTTGCCGATGCGGCATACTTCGGTCCGGAGGCGGAGTTTTTCATCTTCGATTCTGTTCGCTACGACCAGTCGAGCAACGGCTGCTTCTACGAAGTGGATTCCAAGGAAGGAATCTGGAATACCGGAAAAATAGAGGAAGGCGGAAATCTGGGCTACAAGATTCGCAATAAAGAAGGCTACTTCCCGGGAGCGCCGATGGATCAGTTGAAGGGTGTACGTGCCGCGATGGTGCGAGAACTGGAAACCTCGGGCATTAAAATTGAGACCTCGCACCACGAAGTGGCAACTGCCGGACAAGGCGAGATCGATATGGAACGCGATGAAATGCTCACGATGGCGGATAAACTCATCCGCTACAAATACATCCTCCGCAATGTCGCCGCACAGTTCGGCAAGACCGTCACCTTCATGCCGAAGCCGCTCTATGGGGACAACGGCACAGGCATGCACGTCCATCAGAGCTTGTGGAAGAACGGTAAACCGCTTTTTGCGGGCAACGAATACGCGGGCTTAAGCACAATGGCGATGTCTTACCTTGCGGGACTTCTGAAGCACGCTCCTGCGCTCTGCGCGCTCTGTAACCCAACGACGAATAGCTACAAGCGCCTCGTCCCGGGCTTTGAAGCTCCGGTGAACCTGATCTACTCGGCACGGAATCGCTCCGCCGCGATTCGCATCCCCATGTACAGCAATAATCCCAAAGCCAAGCGTGTGGAATTCCGTATGCCCGATGCTGCCTGCAATCCCTATCTCGCCTTCTCCGCCATGCTCCTCGCAGGTCTCGACGGTATCGAACGTGAACTCAAGCCCGGAGCGCACACGGATGAGAACCTCTACAAGATGGAAGCAAGTAAGCTCAGTAAAATCCCACATGCCCCGGCAAACCTCTCTGATGCCCTCGATGCCCTCGAAGAGGATCATGTCTTCCTCACCAAAAACGGTGTGTTCTCCGAGGCCTTCATCGCCTCCTACATCGAAACAAAGCGCGCCGAGATCGCCGAAGGCTCTATGCGTCCCACTCCGTGGGAGTTCTACAAGTACTTTGACGTGTAATCCCAATTTCCGTACTTCCCTATTTCCCTCCTCACGTCTATGGATCCCACCCTCTCCATCACAGACATGAAGATCGCCCTCGATACCGTCTGGGTCCTCATGACCGCCTTCCTCGTCTTCTTTATGAATGCCGGCTTTGCCCTTGTGGAATCCGGCTTCAGCCGCGCCAAAAACTGCGTGAACATCCTCGCGAAAAACTACGTCGTCTTCGCAGTATCCTCTATCGCCTTCTGGATGATCGGCTTCGGTTTGATGTTCGGCAACGGCACAAGCCTCTTCGGTCAAACAGGATTTTTTCCCTCACTGATCAACGGATCTTCTTCCTTCTCTGCTCTCGACTGGACGGTCGTTCCTATGGCCGCGAAGTTCTTCTTCCAGCTTGTTTTTGCAGGCACTGCAGCGACGATCGTCTCGGGGGCAGTTGCGGAACGCATTAAATTCCCTGCGTTCATTCTCTTCTCCGCAGTGATGACGGCGTTCCTCTATCCCGTTGCCGGGCACTGGATCTGGGGCGGCGGATTTTTAAGTACGCTCGGTTTCCATGATTTCGCAGGCTCCACGGTCGTCCACAGCATCGGCGGATGGGCCGCTCTCACTGGAGCTCTTATCCTCGGTCCACGTATCGGCAGATTCTCAGCTACAGGAAAATCCAATCCTATCCGCGGACACAATATGACGAGCGCCACGCTTGGTGGTCTCATTCTCTGGCTCGGCTGGTTCGGGTTTAACCCCGGAAGCACCATGGCAGCAGACGGTCGGGCAATCGCCCATATCGCCCTCACGACAAACCTCGCAGCGGCAGCGGGCACCATCGCTGCATTGCTTGCCTCTTGGAGCATCCAAAAGAAACCGGATCTCGGCATGATTATCAATGGAACGCTCGCGGGTCTTGTCGCCATTACCGCTCCCACGGATGCCGTATCCATGTGGGGAGCACTCGCGATCGGCGCGATCGCTGGCGTGCTTGTCGTCTTTGCATCGTTTGCATTTGAAAAGCTCCGCGTCGATGATCCCGTCGGCGCGTTGCCTGTGCACCTTGTAAACGGCATCTGGGGAACGCTCGCGTACGGACTCTTTGCAACCTCTACAGGATCACTTTCAACGGTGGATGGCCTTTTCTACGGCGGAGGCATGACACTCCTGAAGACACAAGCCATTGGCGTCGCTGCGGTCGGCGGCTTCGTCCTCGTCGCTTCAGCGCTCGCCTGGGGACTCATCCGGATGACCGTCGGCATGCGTGTCTCGGCTACCGAGGAACTCGCAGGCCTCGATGCCGGAGAACACGGCATGACCGCCTATGCATTCGTGGAAGCACCGCTCTCCATGATGGATTCTTCTTCGATCCATCTGGGAAGCATTCCTGTGCGGAAAATGACAACGCCAGAAGTGGTGATGATGAGGCGATAATCTCCCCTTGATATGTGGACGTAGCGGAGAGCAGCGGCTCTCCGCTACTGCGCTGTGTTACTGTGTACTACTGTCCAAACGTAAACGCATAACCCTCCACCCCCTTCCCTTTGATCTTCAGGACGATCTCATGTTCGCCATACTCTCCTTCCCACAGCGCAAAGAGATCGTAACGATCGACGGTGAATGTTTTTTCAAGCTTCCCGTCTATAAACACTTCCACACGCGGTAGCGGAAGATCGCGATCTTCCGCTGCGGCATCTGCCATCCCCTCTACTCCCATCACCAAATTGATCTCTCCACCCAAAAACTTCATCCGAATCTCTCCGGTCTCTGAACGCAATACTTGTTGCTCCTCATCGACAAGCTGCCACGTCCCATCCAAATAATATTCGTGCAGCTTCATCTCCTCCGAAACAGAGTATGTTACTTCTTTGCTCGTCGGAAACATACTTCCGTTCCCAAGTGCCGCCCAACTCCTTGAGCCCAGATAAATTTCTGGTGTCTGTTTGCCATAGAACTCCTTTGAATCGTCTGAATCCTTTGCATCCTTTGAATCCTTCACCGTCACTCCAACTTCCAGCAACAAGCTCCGTATCGCCTCCTCCGTCTCCTCGTACCCCCCTTCCCCGAAATGCGTGTAACGAATATTTCCCTCCGCATCGATCAGATACTTCGCCGGCCAATAGCGGTTGCGGAACGCATTCCATGTTCCGAAATCATTGTCTTGTGCAACCGGATATGTGAGCCCGTGGCGACTGATCGCATCGGCAACATTCTTCTGATCCTTCTCAAAGACAAATTCCGGAGTATGCACGCCAATCAGGACAAATTTTCCCGTATCTTTGAACGTTTCCCAATATCCCTGGATATACGGAAATGTCCGGATGCAATTGATGCAGGAGTACGTCCAAAAATCGATCAGGACAACCTTGCCCCGTAATTCCTCCATCGTCAGCGGATTCCCATTATGCCAAGGACCGAGCCCTGCAAATTCCGGAGCGGTTCCAAGGTTGGGAAGTATTGAAGGAGTAGAGGGATTTCCAAAGCTGGAAGGCTCCTGTGCATCTTCTGAATCCCCTGCCCCGCGCCCGCCTGCCGGACGGGCAGGAAGTCCGCCCGCGGCGGACGAAGTGGTGTCAAATAACCTCTTTTCAATCTCCGTCCCCAGCGTTCCATAGCTCGTGTTCTGCACCAGATACGTTTGCACCCGCGTCAGCCACCCGTACTGCAACCCGACGGCTGTCAGAATCAAAATTCCTCCCGCAATCTGCTTGATGCGTCCGCTGTAGCGATTGAATGATCGTACGCGCTGCGTCACCGCCTGCCCTCCGTAGCCGACGAGGAGCAATGGAACTGCGGTACCGAGCCCGTACATCGCAAGAAGAAACGCCGCACGCGGTCCCGGTTCGTCGCGGATGAGTGCAAAGGCAAACCCGAGCGCAGGACCGGCGCAGGGCACCCAGACGAGCCCAAGCGTGAGCCCGATGATGAAAGCACTGAGGGGGTTTTCGCGCCCGAGCTTCGCGCCGGCTTCCTGTTGAATCTCCCCTCCAAGCTGCTGAATCTTCAACGCAATTTTGCTCCCCAGTTCCATCGCCGTCGCACCGAGTGTCTGAGCGCCGGTCACAGCAATCCATCCGTAGCGGTTGAAGAAAAATCCTCCGAGGACGGCTCCGAGGAGCTGCAGCGTGCGGTTGCTCGTGAGGAAACCCACGCCGAAGAGCAGGAGAATGTAATAGGTAGAAATACGCAGAACATCGGCAAAGGCAACGAATCGGCTGAGTACCAATGTCAGCAAGAACGTGAATCCGACGAAGCTGATGACCATGCCGAGGACAGTCAGTAGCGGTCGCCAGCGGTTCCTCCCAGCAATACTCACGCCAAGCACAATCGGCAGCAGCGGCAGAATGCAGGGCAGCAGGATCGTGAGCATCCCAGCGATGAAGAGGATGAGGGCGATCGGGAGAGATGACACAAAATTACTTGAGAAGTGCTTTTAGCTGCTCATCCGTTGGTCCTTGTGTGAGAGACACCTTCGTCCCCTGTCCGTCCACCACGACAAACGTGTGCTGATAGATCACGCCGTACTTCGCCTTCAGCTCCTTCGCCGTATCGTAATCTATTTTGTAGACGGAACGCGTGAAGTCTTTTGAAGGGAACCATGATTGGAGGGTCGCGTCTGCCTCCTTGCACTCAGGGCACCAGGATGCGTGGAAGAAAAACACTTTGGTCTTGCCATCCTTCATCACCGCATCGCTGTAGGCGGTATACGTCGCAGAAGCTGCGGCTACCTGAGGTGCCGGCGACGGAGCCGATGAGGGGGGTGCTATGACCACCGGCGGTTCCTGGATACTCGCAAAACCATCGCGCATACGAAGCCTGCCATCGACCGTCACCATCATTCCCTCGGGAAGCATGAGTGTCGTCCCGTCCGAGAGCGTCACGATGCCGTCCATCTTCACCGTGGTGCCATCTTCATACGTTACGTCCTTCTCCATCCGTGACATCTGTCCATTCTCCATGACGAGCATTGCACCGTCTTTCATGGTGACGCCGTCTTCCTGTTCCTCAGTGTCGACACTGCTCGTTGCCGCATCGGTGGCAGGCGGAGTCTCGGTGGTGTTCTCTGGAGCGCTCCACGGGAAACATGCGGAAAGCAGCAGAACAGAGATGCCGAGGACAAGCGGGAGGCGGGATCGCATACAATGAAAAAGGAAAGAAACAAGCGCTGCCTATGATAGCGCAAGAATAAGCCTAAAGAAACGCTCTTTAGCGTGGTTTTTGCTTTTTTGAAGCACGCGCTACAGGCTTTCCCAGATCTTTTTTTCGGGAAACCCAAGACGATGGACAACTATTCTGAAACGGACACCGATCGCACGTGCGATTCCGCGCCGTGCAGACGCTGCGCCCATGGCTGATGAGGAGTGTTGTCACTTCTCCCCATTCTTTTTTCGGTGCACCATGCATGAGATCCTGTTCCACTTTCTCCGGCGTATTTCCTCTGGTCAATCCTAATCTTCGGGCAACGCGGAACACATGCGTATCGACGGCAATGCCTTCATGAATCCCGAACACTGCCGAGAGGATCACCGAAGCGGTTTTTCGGCCAACGCCGGGCAGCTCCGTAAGCTCTTCCATCGTCCGCGGAACTTCGCCGTGATGCTGATCAATCAGCATGCCACACATCCCTTGAATGTACTTCGCCTTGTTGCGATACGTTCCACAGGAATGGACATCACGCTCGAGCTCTCTGCGCGGCACAGCTAGATAATCCGACGCTTTCTTGTATTTGGGATAGAGAATATCCCGCGTCACCATATTCACCCGGCTGTCCGTGCACTGCGCGGAGAGGATCGTCGCAACGAGCAAATCCAATGGCGTACGAAAGTGGAGAAACGTCTTCGGCGGAGTGTGACATTTTCGCAGAGTATCGAGCACGATGCGCAGAGTAAGGGGTGCCATCAATAGCAATATAACAATATAACAGTATAACAATTACGCTCAGGAAGAGACTCCACTACTGTCTGGTTCCCCTATGTCCTTCCTTCCTCCTTTCACCGTGTTTGATGTCGAGACGACGGGTCTCGATCCCAAGCGCGGCCACAGGATCGTGGAGATTGCCGGAGTGCGCATCGAAAACGGAATCATCCAGGCAGAAATGGCTTTTGAAGCATACGTGAACCCAGAGCGCCTGATCCCTTGGGAAGCACGTCAGGTGAACAACATCGACGACGCTACGGTTGCCGGAGCCAAGACCATCGATCAGGTATTGCCGCAATTTCTCACGTTCGCCGAGGGATCCTTACTCCTTGCGCATAATGCCGATTTTGACATGGGATTCCTGCGTGCGGAGAAGGAATTCTGCTGGGGATATGTCGAACTTCCCGAATGTCTCTGCACGCTCCACCTCAGCCGATCGCTCTTTCCCCAGGAATTTCGCCACAACCTCGATGTCATGGCGCTTCGCTGCGGTCTCACGCTTCCCACAGATCGTCATCGTGCACTTCCCGATGTACTCCTCACAGCACAGGCGTTCCTGAGAATGATCGAAAAGGGCAATATCCGGTCGATGGATGAACTGCGCAAGCGGGCTGCATTGAAAACAATGGTGAAGAATTAATTGAGAATGTCCGTCCTCCCCATCCTCATTGGCGCCGACCACCCGATGCTTCGCAAGAAGACCAAGCCTGTTGCCAAGGTAACAAAGGAAATCCTCAAACTGCTCAAGGATATGCAAGAGACAGTGAAAGATGCCGACGGTGCGGGAATCGCGGCTCCTCAAATAGGGCGAACCGAACGCATTTGCTTGGCGCTCATCTCCGGAAAAATGATTCCATTGATCAATCCGAAGATCACAGCGAAGAGTAAAGAACAGGAAACCGCTGAAGAAGGGTGCCTGAGTCTTCCGGGCATTGCCGTATCCATCCCCCGATCCGTAGAAATCACGCTGAAATACATGGATGCCAAGGGGAAGCCTCAAGAGCGGAAATTACGGGATTTTGATGCGCGGGTTGTTCAACATGAAGTGGATCACCTTGAGGGGGTTTTAATAGTCGATTATGCGCAAAACATATAATAGCCGCACCCCTGCAGGGGTGCGGCTAGATATTCGATTATTTGATGCTCTGCTACCCTAGCAATACTGTCCATGCCCAACCTCGAAGCCATCATCGGTCTCGAAATCCACGCCCAAATGAGCACGAAAACGAAGATGTTCTGCGGATGCGACAATGATGCGTGGAATAAGGCGCCCAATACCACGGTCTGTCCGGTCTGCATGGGGCACCCAGGAACCTTGCCTGTACCGAATGCCGGGGCCGTCGCAAAAGCGGTGAAAGCGTCTCTGGCCATCGGCTGCACCGTCGCCCCGGACTGTCACTTCGACCGCAAGCACTATTTCTATCCTGATCTTCCTGCGGGGTACCAGATCTCCCAGTACGATTTTCCGCTTTCGAAAGCGGGAAGTGTGGCATATGAACTGCGCGATCACACGGGAACCGTCACCGAGCAACGTATCTGCCACATCACACGATTGCACATGGAAAATGATGCGGGCAAGCTCACACACCGCGGCAAGAAAACGCTGTGTGATTACAACCGCGCCGGGACGCCTCTCATGGAAATCGTCACCGAGCCGGACCTCCGGTCTGCGGAAGAGGCAGTCGCGTTCACACAGGAACTCCGGAGAATCCTGATTGCGGTCGACGCCTCCGAAGCCGACATGTTCAAAGGTATGATGCGTTTTGATGCATCGATCTCCCTGCGAGAAAAAGCTACGGAGAAATTGAATGCGAGAAGTGAGATCAAGAACTTAAACTCATTTAAATCTCTGGAAAAGGCACTGCAGTACGAAGAGCAAAGATTGCGAAGATTATGGGAGAAAGAAGGCGGTCCAATGAAAGGGGCAATCACGGTAGGTTGGCTTGATGATGAGGAAAAGACGCGCATGCTCCGCGACAAAGAAACTGCCGATGACTACCGCTATTTCCCAGAACCGGATATCCCGCCACTGCAGTTTGATGCGAAAGAACTGGAAGCAATCCGCAAAAAACTTCCCGAGCTTCCGAAAGCGCTGCGCGATCGTTATCTGAAGCTCGGACTCGACTCGAAGCAAGCAATGCAAGTAATCGACGATGCGGCGCTTCGCACCGTCTTCGATGCTGTCTACAATAAAACGAAGGACGGGAAGCGAGCACTCAGCGTCGTCCTCACACAGCTCCTCGGATTTTTAAATGCCGCAAATAAAACTGTACCTGAAGGCCCATCGGCGGAATCAATGCTTGAGCTTGTGGAAGCCATTGCAACAGGAACGATTTCAGGAAATGCAGGAAAAGACGTCATGGAAAAAATGGTCGCAACGGGGAGATCAGCAAAGGAAATCATCGCTGCGGAGGGCATGCAACAAATCAGCGATGACTCCTCGATTGAAGAATTAGTGAAGAAAGCGATTGCAGCAAATCCCAAAGCCATCGAGTCTTGGAAAGCGGGAAAAGTTGCTGCTTTAGGTACGATTGTCGGATGGGTGATGAAAGAGAGCAAAGGGCAGGCGAATCCGGGGAAGGTGAATTCTTTGTTAAGAAAACAAATTGAGAATTGAGAATTGAGAATTAAATTCTCAATTCTCAATTCTCAATTTTTTTACTCCGCCCGCGACATATATTGTCCCGTCTCCGTATTAATCTTGATCCTGTCTCCTTCATTAATAAACAGCGGCACGTTCACCTGTAATCCGCTTTCCAGAACTGCCGCCTTATTGCCGCCCGTCGCCGTATCACCACGCACCCCCGGGGAGGTCTCTTTCACTTTCAATTCAACAGTGGATTTAAGCTCGATTGCTATCGGTTGTTCATCAAACACCAAAGCATCGACTTCTCCGCCTTCCACTAAATACTTTCCAGCTTCTCCCACGATCTCTTCGGAGAGGGAAAACTGATCGTACGTATTGAGGTCCATGAAGCCGTACCCCGTGGCGTCTTTATATAAATATTGCACACGTCGGTACCCGACATCGGCAGGTTCCACAGTTTCACTGCCCTGGAAGTTCCGTGCAACGACCGCCCCCGTCTTCAGATTCCGCAGCTTGCATTGCATGTTTGCCTTGGACTGGCTTTTACGGCCGAATTGCGAGGAAACGACGATAAAGGGCTCACCGTCGAGAACGACCGCACGACCCGGTTTTAGCTCGGTAATGGTCAAAAGCCCCATAGCCGCGGCAGTCTGCAGGGAAGAGCGCAGAGCGTCAACTATTGTTGATATTTCTTATCTTTTATTATATAATGATAGTACATACCCACATCCCACTATGCGTCTCTTCTCCCGTTTCCGCAGGTCATCGCGTTTCATCGTCGGTGGCGGCACGCTCCTGCTTGCGATGAGTCTCTACGGCTCCGGCGCGCAGACTTCCTCGCTACTAGGACGAGTATCCAGTGATCAGAAAACCACCGAACGCAGCACGCTCCATAACGTGCGGGAGTTTGGAACGGCCGTGCGTGCCCGCAAGGAATGGAAATCTATGCGCGCAAATATCCGGACCGCAACCGCAGATGCGCCACACACCGGCACGGCGCGCAATGGCACCACGGAAATCCTCCTCCGCAGTGCGCAATTGTCTCCGCAGCATTTGGAACTCTCCTACAGTCTTCCCAACTCCGGGTGCGTATCGCTCTGGGTGACGGGAGCGGCAAACCAGAAATTCCAACGGGTCACGGTCATCGGCGGCATCCCCTGCTCCACGGCTACGGGTGAGGTGTCCGCACGCCTGCTGCTCACGTCCGTCCATCCCGCATTGGCGGAAGGACAACTCGCCAAACTCTGCGCCAATAGCACGCTGCAATGCACGGAGCCTATCGCGATCACGGGGAAGAATCCTGCGGTGTCCCATTCCGCTGCCGGTGCACTCATCACCATCCACTTTGCTTCCATCGTCCGCAACTCGATGCTCTCAATCACCTACTCGAAAACCGCAGGATGCGGTGACCTCGTCCGGTGGAATGGTGCCGGTGACAGCCAGCAAGTGACGTTCCAGCATGATGGAGTCTCCTGCGATGCCGTGGATCATGGAAATGTCCAGATCCCCGTCATGGGAATGCAACCCCTCCTCGGTCCCACCCAGTGGATCCACCTCTGCATGCAAGACCAGCCGGGAAGCTGCAGCAACGTGATGCAGATCCGGTAACGGCAGGCGTACCGCCTGCCTGGCACCGAGACGGCTGCCGTTACAACGAATCCCCTTCTCCTCCCGCAACGACCGACCACTTCAGTTGTGTGATCGCTCGGCGAACCGGAACTCGTAGTTCCGTGTCCTCCGGCATTGCATGATAGAGCGCGCGGAGGATGCGACCTTCGTCGGTGCCTCCCTGAAGTTTCTTGAGCTCGGCAAGAAGCACATTGCTTCTGGACTTCGGCATGCGGTACTGCGTGAAGATGTTGTCTTTGATACCCTGAGCAAACGCTAGCACCTGCTCATCAGAAAGGTGTGCGACTGCGACCACTGGTTCCTCCTCGGGCAGAAATTCTATCGCCGCATGGAGCAGCGCCGGATCGAGATCCTCCTGTCCTTCTACGGCACGAGCGAAACGCTCAAGAAGAACCTTGGCCTCCTCTGTGCCGGCAAGATCGGGATGTTGTTCCAATGCCGTCAGATACGGCTGCAAGGCGCCCCATGCATCGGTGACCTGGACGCTATCCCCCGCCTCGGCTGCCTGCGCGAGCGTGGAGAGGCCATCGACGAGAAGTGATGCTTCCGCCTGCGTCGCATCCTCACCGGGCAGGGAACCTAAGGCTTCCAGAACGGTCTTTTTCAGGAGATAGCCCTCGTCGCCCATGGATGCGGCTGCAGTCTCCGCCGAATCTTCGGCCACGGCCTGCTTGAGCAGGAATTCCGCTTCGCTCTGGTCGGTGGAGGATCCCGCAAGTGCGACGAGCGTCCTGCGGTATTCCTCGAGAGGCGCGGCAACCGCCTCTACCTCCCCTTCCTCAATCAGAGCGGCTGCCTCATCGAGACGCACACCGGCATAGGCAATCTGCTTTTCGACGCGCGTGCGCCCGTCGAAGGTGAGAGCGACGTCGACGGCCTCCGCCGCGCGCTTCATTGCGTAGAGCTTGGACGTTGGAAGAATGCCGGCGCGGGCGACGCGCCGCTCCTGTTGCAACTCTGCGATATCCCTGCGATGCACGGCATCGCGATCGATATTTTGGCTCACCCATCCATCTTCGTACGCAACCGGAGCGATGTGGCGGATGAGCGGAACGCTTCCCGCCCAGAGCTGTATGCGGTCTCCGGCCACAAGTCGCGTTTCGCGGGCTTCCCGAAGAAGCACCGCGGAGCGGTTATAGACTTCGACGGTGAGAAGATCGCCACGCGTAATAGACACACTTCCCTCATTTACGGTCACGTGTCCTTCCGCGAGAGCGACCGTTATGCCCCGCAGAGTTTCTGGAATGAAAGCTTGTACCCATACGCGGCCCTCTTCGACCATGAACGTGGGCAGAATTTCCGGTGCTGGTTCCATTCGCTGCGTGAGATCATTGAGTGTGATGACCGTGTCGCGGTCCATACGGAGGACTCCATTGTTACGGAACAGAATGCTCGCTTCACTGTCGAGAGTCTTCAATCGCATGCCGGGTGCGAGCGCAATCTCCACGCTCACTGGCTGCCAGAGACCGCCAACGGAAACCATCACCTCTCCGCGCGTCGGCAACAGCGTCACGGCACTTTCGGCTCTCGTGGGAGGAGCAAAAAAGAGCGCGGGGCTGATACGCACAGTGACGATGAGCATCGCGACTGCGGTTGCCCAGGCAATCCCGCGATACGATCGGACAGCAATATGCTGAGGTTGAAGACGGGGAAGGATAAAGGACTGCCAAATATCCCGGGACATCTCCACCGGAGGTAGAAGCGCAGTGCGCACACGATCGAAGAAGGCAACCGGAGACCGGGTCACCACTCTCGCCACCCTCTCCCATACACGATCCTGAAGATCTGGAGCGGGCGTCATCTCTCGCGCAGCCATCCGGAGAGCCTCCGGAGCACCAATTCTCTGCGTTATACGCGAAAATATACGGCTTTTGGCATCCGTCGAAGGAGTGATGTCACAGGCAAGCCGCTGAAGGCGATGAACAAGCATCATGGCATAGAGGAGAACGATGGGATCGCAGCCCCGTTACGCCCTTCGCGGTATTCTAAGGGCAATTCTTGTTCAAGTTTTTTGAGCGCCCGAAATTTGAGGATTCTGGAAGCCCCCTGTGTCAGGCGCAAGACACGAGCCACTTCATCACTCGGCAATCCTGCGATGTAGTGCAGAACCAGAACATCCCGGTACCGGCGAGGCAGTGCATTCAGTGCTTTGCGCACAATCCGGACAACTTCTTTTTGACGGAACAAACCATCTGCAGAATTCAGCGTATCGGGATCCACCAGAGATTCATCGAGATCTTCCCATGTGCGACTCGTGCGGTACGCATCAATCACCGTGTAACGCGCAATGCGGAAAAGCCACGCTCCAAAAGGCACATCTTTCTGCACTTTGTACGTGTGCAACTTCTCCCACGTTTTCACGAACACTTCCGCGACCAAATCCTCGGCGACTTCCGATGGAGCGCGAAATGCGCAGTAGCGGTACACCTGCGGAAAATAGAAATCATAGATTCTGCTGAAAGACCCCGTGTCCCCGCTTTGGGCTTCGGATACAAGCTGCCGGATTTCTTCCGTGGAGAGCGCCTGGGTCGAAACCATAGTGGAGACGATCCTACGTGTTTTATTCCAATAAATCCAGTGAAAGATTGAAGAATAAAGGCTCCAATGTGATATTGAAACATCTCCGTCGCCATTGAACAATTCCGTCGCGCTTCTCCGCGAAGCAGGGCGAGCAAAAGCGCGCTGTCTGACGAGCGAGCCTCAGCGAGCGAGGAGTTCGCGCTTTTCCGCCATGTGAGCGGTTGAAGCGCAGGAATTGTTCACCAGGCGACACGCTTTTCTTTGTAAAACTTTCTTTTGGCAAGACAAAAGAAAGTTTTTAATAAGCAGCATCGCATCACTCCCACTCAATCGTCGCCGGCGGCTTATTCGTCAGATCATAAAATACCGCATCAATCCCCGGTAATCGCAGGATCCGATCTGTTATATTTTTGATCACTTTTGGCGGCAGCACAAACGCGTTCGCCGTCATCGCATCCGTGGAAGCAATCGGTCGCAACACAATGGATTGTCCGGACGCCGCACGCCTGTAGGCATGCGGCTGGCCAACTGGCAACAAAACAACAGGAAACTGCCAAATCTTTTCGTACAATCCCGCCGCCCGCATTTCCTGCAGCACGATGTCATCTGCTTCTCGAAGCAAATCTGCCCGCTCCCGCGTAATCGCCCCCGGCGTCACGGAAAATTCCATGCGCTCTGATTGCGACGTGCAAAGAAGCACACGATTGATTTCCTTGTTGCTATTCGGAACCCGCGTCGCAAGCTCGACAAGCTCTTCGGTAATCTTTGTTGGTTGATCACTGAAGACTGCAATCGCGTGCCTGTACGTTCTTCCATCACCCTGAACCCCAACGGATTGGACTGGCAACACTGTGAACGAAAAATTCATTTTCAATTTTCCATTTTCAATTTTCAATTGATTTTTGCTTTTAGCACAAAGAATACGCACACCCAACCCTGGCCCCGGAAACGGATGCCTCCACACCAACTCGTGCGGCAACCCCAGTTCCTCTCCGAGAATCCGCACTTCATCTTTGTATAATTCTTTGAGCGGTTCGATCACGAGTCCTTGTGCGATCATTTTCTGCACGGCTTCAACTCTATTATGATGCGTTTTGATCTTGTCAGCATGCTTCGTCCCTCCTGTTTCAATGGTATCCGGATAAATCGTTCCCTGCCCCAGAAGCCATTGGGACTTTTGATCTTGGGTATTTGAACCTTTCTTTGGTTCTTGTGTGTTCGGTTCTTTCGCCAGTCCCATCCTTTCAAACACTCTCTTCTGTACCTCCAAAAATGTATTTCCAATAACACGACGTTTCTCTTCTGGATCACATACACCATCCAAATTCCGGAAAAATTCTTCGGATGCATCTTCGACATGCAAATTATTGATCTTCAATTTTGCAAATGCTTTTTTGATCATCGCTACTTCTCCTTTGCGCATAAGTCCGGTATCCACCAGCAATCCCTGAACTCGATCCGCTCCTAATACAGTATTCAATAAGGTGAAGGCGACCGTGGAATCTACGCCACCAGAAACCAGCATAAACACCTTACAATCGCCGACCTCTTTTTTGATCTGCGCACCGACATGCTCCGCATAACTTTTAATCGACCATTGCGCGGGTTTGCACAGCTCGGCAAATCGCTTGAGTACTTCCATCCCATGTTCCGTGTGCGTCACTTCGTTGTGCCATTGGATACCGAAGATCTTCCTCTCCGGATCCATCATCGCCGCATTTGTACAATCTTTCGTGCTCGCAAGTCGCACAAACCCCGGCGGCAACTCCACCACTTCATCTCCGTGTGACATCCACACAGTCCACTTCTCCGGAAATCCTTCGAATACATTATTTTCAATTTTCAATTTTCCATTTTCAATTTTGCTAACGACTGTTTTTCCATACTCCTTGATTCGGGCGGTTGAGACCTTTCCCCCCAGCGCGTGCGCCATCCACTGGTGTCCGTAACAGAGTCCGAGTACCGGAATGCCGAGATCAAACATCCCGGGGTCAGCCTGCGGACTCCCCTGCTCATACACACTCTGCGGACCGCCGGAGAGAATGATGCCAGCGACTCCCTTTAATTCCTTCGGATCAATATCGCATGGATGGATGTAGGAGGGATATCCAAAGCGCCGGATGCGGCTGCCTATCAGATGAGCGTATTGACCTCCGAAGTCGAGGACGGCGATGGAACCGCTATGCACCATATTTGGATGATGGGAAATGGCATAGAGACCCAGCGAAGTCCGCCGCAGCGGACGAAGTTGGGTCGAGAATGGCGATGCTGCCAATGTGCGCGGAATCGTCCATGGGCACAGCCTACCCTTAAAACGGGCAATTTGACAAAATACCGGTACGGAGGGAGGATGCTCCTCCTATGCCGATTCCAGAAACCATTCAGGCGATCACCACACTCTGCGACAAAGCAGACAAAGCATCCGAAGAGTATGTAAAAAATATTCCTGGAGCCCTCGCAAAGCACGGTCTGGATAAGGTCCAAGCAAAACTTGCCGAGGAAGTTGGCACGCATACGCAGCGTCTCAATGCCGCATTGGCACAACTGCCGCAGACCGTTTTCATAAATGTCACTCAAGCCGTCAATGAAGCCGGTAAGATCATTGCAGATACAAGAGAATCTGTTGAGAAAAATATTCTGACTACGCTTGCAGCAAGCGACGTTGCACCGGATATCGCTCAGGCACTCCAGAAAGAGTTAACCAACCACCGCAGGCGCTTTGCAAAAATGCGCGCGGTACTGGCGCAATCAGACGTGTGGAAAGACCCTGAGGCAACAGAGGTGGGTAAGGACGACGATAATTTGGAAGTATCTTTTGGTACGGATTTGATCACGGGAGATGATCTCACCGATGAGTTGCCCCTTCCGGGTTCATCCGATGAACCTTTTGATGCAAAACGAAAGTCGCCTCATCTAAGGAAGCCCAGTCAATGATGGGTCTTTTGAAAGGTGTTGCACGGGTGTACTGCTGCAACAAGCATCCACACCGTAAGCGCCACCGCACTGTCTTCCCATGCGTGAAGGAAGAGGGCAGCGATGGAGATGCCAAAGAACGCTAAGGCAATTGAGAATTGAGAATTGAGAATTGAGGAATGAATTCTCAATTCTAAATTCTCAATTCTCAATTCAAATAACCTCTTCAACAAAATAAATACCAACACGATGTACAAGACGAATCCGATCCACCCCAACTCCACCCCTATCTGCAGATACCAGTTTTCCGGAAGCAGAGGACAAGAGCAGGGACGATCTGTAGGTTGCACTTGGATACCTCCGACAAATACACAAAGCTTCTCATGCGGCTGCGCCCACGAAACATCCGCACCGGTCGGTAATTCCACGCATGTATCGCTGAAGCGGTTGCTCGCGGGACCGGCAGTGCCGAGTCCAAGACCAAACGGATGCGCTTTCATTATGTGCAATGCTTGAAGAGGTCGTTCGATGTGCCCACCGGATGATGCAGTGCGTATGATGACACTGGGGAAGGCAATGGCTGCGATGACGGCGACAGCGAATAGTGAGCAGCTAACAAGGAGCAACTTCTTCTGGGACAAATGTTTCCATGCGACCACTGCGCCGATCACTGCTGCTGCGATCCAAGCCGATCGGGAAAATGTTAAAGCGATTGCGATGGCGAAGGGCACAAGAACCAAGGGCACAAGGGCACAATCTGCGCCCTTGGTCCTTGCGCCCTTGCGCCCTTCCTCCCCCAAAAAACCTGAAAGTAAAATACACAAGGGCACCAATAACCAAATGCCGAGCTGGTTCGGTCCACTGAATGTCGATTGCATCCTCCGTATGCCGATTGCTTCTATCTGTTGAAAAGGTGCGAGTGGTCCGCCCGGAACATAGAGCGAATGGAGATCGCTATATCCAAGCGCCGTAAACCACGACATCGGAAGGAATAACGTTGCAAGCCCATAAAGAACCACAATTACACCCACCCCCAGCAGCACAGCTACTGCTGTGCGGCGGAATTGGTCTGACCACGGAACCCGCCGAAGAATGAGAAAAGCAACAAGCGGAAGGAAGTCGTATTTGAAACCAAAAGCGTAATGGAGAATTGAGAATGGAGAATTGAGAATAAATGCCTGAATGAGAGACCAAAACAACAAAACGCCTATGCACAAATCAATACGATCCATTCTCAATTCTCCATTCTCAATTCTCAATTTCCTTGCCCATTCCGCAATCGCAATAATCAAAATCAGTCCAAGTAACGCTTCTTTCCAAAGCGCCAACATGGGCAGCGGGCTATGCCCCGGTCCCGCAATCATCTTCGTTCCGACGGTCACGAGGAACGCATGAAAGGGCAGTACCACAATGAGTATCAAAGTGAGCCCTTCGCGTATACGTTGAAGCATCCCCTACAACTTACTAGCTTGGAGCAATAAGCTCAATCGTCACGCTTTTTCCTCACTAAAGAAGAATCAAACGCCTCGAAGGAAACAAAATATTTCTTTGGACTCTTTGCCCGTGAACGGACATCTGCAAGGAACGCCGGATTACATTCCTCATTCATCTGATACAAACCGATTGTAGAGGATGTTTTCATACTACATTCCATCGTACAGTAATTGAGGCATGCTTAGAATGTTCGGAACCGAATCATATACAAGTAAGGGCAGACCAACACAGATGCCTGATTGTATCAGCCAACCGGAGAGCATTGGCATGAGAGAGCACGCCTAAATAGGATTGCAGCGAGTGTTGCAACGATTCCGGTGAGACTCTCCCCGCCTCGCATTGAGCGCTTTTTCCCAGTAAACGTCGGATCATCCGGCGCCGAGTGGAAGCACGGAGCACGCGATGATGGGGTCGCAAAATAATTCCGAGGAAATCGATCCCTTGACCGTATTTCCGCAGAATGATTTTGCGCGGATGAAGATGCAGGCGCAGGCGGGAGGCGAGAAATCCTTCGATGAGGGGAGCAAGCGACCGAAGGGAGGCGATGTCCTGCGAGACTATGACAAAATCATCGGTGTAACGGACATAATGCCGCAACCACAGATCCTGTTTCATCCACTGATCCAGCTCATGCAGATACACATTGGCGAAAATCTGCGATGTCAGGTTGCCGAGAGGAAGTCCTTTCCCTTCCCCGAAACTGCCGATGATCGTTCCGAGCAAATGCATCAACGATGGATCGGCGATGCGGCGTGCAAGAAACTTGAGAAGGATTTCATGATCC
>Ga0156271_141_pt1 | contig 19017 bp, 13 predicted proteins | sample RifCSPlowO2_12_FD_107920 | JGI IMG/M metagenome (GOLD analysis project Ga0156271, IMG submission 107920) | Candidatus Peribacteria bacterium RIFCSPLOWO2_12_FULL_53_10
TCAGCAGCTCATTTGTCTGATGATGCGTAAGTTTGCTTCTCTTGAGTCGCATGACTGACATGGTAGGAGATGAGAGTTTCCTATGTCAGCCCCATACAAAATTATCGATGGGCATCGCAGACATATCGCCGCACGTGGACTTGGCATGAAGACAGTGCCTTGCCGGACCTATACGAAACTTCCGAAAGGCGAGCTCGAGCGCATTCGTTTTGAAGTACAAAATAATCGTCGTGAATGGAAGCCGCTCGAGCGATCGGAGGCGTTGAATCGCATCAAGGACCAAAAGGGTTTCAAAACGAACAAGGAGCTTGCTGATTGTCTCGGGCTTTCCACGACACTCATTTTTTTCTCCTTGCAGCTGCGTAAGCAAACCATGGAATATCTCGGGCTGATGGAAAAATATGACCTGGAGGACACCTATCGGGTGGAATTTATACGTCTGAAGCAGAAGTTGCGGAGAATCAAGGATCTGGAAGTCAATGACATCACGATCATCCTGTTTAAAAAAGTGAAAAGTGATGTCATCCGAAGCGCAAAGGAATTCCGCCAGTTGCGGAAAATTTTCCTGCGAGCGCATTTGAACGAGAACGAATTGTACGAATTCCTGACAAATCCCGACATGTCCGTCCCCGAGCTGGAAGCACGAACGGTGCAGTCGGGCCCTTCTCTGCTCGTTGAAAAACTTCTGCTCGAACTCGGAAAAATTTTCCAGGAAGGTTCGGACGTTTCCCATCAGGATGCTGTGACATACATGCAGCTGCGTGATTTTCTCCTCAAAAAATTCCCCATCGCGAAAGCGGCATAAACTCTCCTGTTAACCTATGAACAGCATTCTCGAGTGGGTCGATCAAGGCGCTCCATGCAAAAGAGCAATCGCCTACTACAGGCACTCGGCGGAAGACAAGCAGGAGAACTCCGTACCCATCCAGCGCGAGCATGCGCAAAAATTCGCGCAGCAACACGGTATCGAAATCATCCATGAAGAAGCGGACGAAGGAAAAACAGGACTCCTCGCCGATCGTCCAGGTTTCATCGCGCTCTTCGAGAACTGGATCGAGAATGATGCTGCGCCCCCCTTTGAATACATTCTTGTCTACAGTGTATCTCGATGGGGAAGATTCCAGAATCAGAATGAACCTGCACACTATGAATTCCGCTGCACGATGAGAAAAAAGAGGGTCATTTACATTGAGGACGGTTTCCCCAAAGAAGATCAGCTGTTGATCGGATCTCTACAAATTGCGCTCAAACGTTACATGGCTGCCGAGTTCAGCAGGGATTTAAGCAACAAGGTTTTTCACGGGTGCGTGAAGGTATCGGAGCAGGGATACTCGGCGGGAGGTACTCCCTGCTACGGAATGGCACGGGAGCTCCTTGATGAACACAAACAGCCAATACGTTTTCTGCAGAGAGGTGAGCACAAAGAAATCTCTAATCAGCGCGTACGATTCGTTCCTCTGCATGATGAAACGACACAAGCCGTTCACGATATTTTCACGATGTTTGTCCAGGAAGATGCCAATTTTTCATCGATAGCTGCAATGCTGAATGATCGCGGCATCCCATCCGCGACCGGCGCGCTCTGGGATCGGGACAAGATTGTACGGATTCTGATGAACGAGACGTACACGGGAGCCAGGATTTACAACAAGACGTGGAATCGACTACGTCAGGGGAAGAGAGATAATCCTCGGCAGGATTGGGTCATCTGCAGAGATGCCTGTACTCCGATTGTCAGCCGAGAGGTGTTCGATAAAGCTCAGGAAAAACTGTGGTTCATCTTGGGAAAATGGAAACAAGGCAGACGAGCGATGAAGGAAGCAAGAATGCTGATTTTCAGAGGAATAAGCGATTTTTTCATGAAGAAAGGTATGACCGAAGACGATCTCTTTTTCGTTTGTCGCGATTTTCCTATGGTCTTGAGCGTTTCAACAGAAGTTCAACCCTCTGGAAAAGAATGGTGCTTCATTCTCCCCGAAGAACTGAGAAATAATAATGAACACATTTTGGGCATCGGCGTCGTACCGGAGCGAAAGAATCCCATTGATCGCTTCTTTGTCATCCCCGCTGAAAACTTTGGCATCGGGGGAATATGCACGTTCGCAGAGGCGGAAGAATGCTATGCACGATATGCAATTGCAACGGAGAAGCTTGAGGAAACTATTCTTGGATTGATAAGGCATGAACACGATCTTTCCTCTCTCGCTGCGTATACATAAGACTGTTCATCGAACCCGAGCTGCGTTATAGTTCTCGCCGTCCCCTTTTTTATGCTCAACATTCGCCGCACTTCTGCATTTCTGGTTTCTCTCACAATCCTGCTTCAACCAGCAATGGTATTTGCCGGAGAATGGGGACTCCCCGATACCGGAGACATCAGCCGCGGAACATTTATCCGCGCCGCCGCGCGCGCTTTTGAGCTGAAGGCGAACGGAAAAGACACACTACCGTACCGCCGCGTACCTAAAGATATGGCAGAGGTTGTCCGCGCCGTGCACGAACGGGATGCGCTTGAACTCTTCGGGAAAGATTTGCGGCTGGCGGCTGCAATCACCCGTGGCGAGGCGATCCAGATCGCGGCGATACTTGCAGGTCTCGGGCAATCCGGAGACGGAGAGACGGATTTCCGCGATGTCCGCGACGGCACCGCGCTCGCGCGTGCCGTAGACGTTGCTATCGACCAGGAATGGCTTGTGCCAGCGCGTTCGACGCAGTTCGGTGTTCTCCAGTCACTGACCGGCATCGAAGCCGAGAAGATGCTCAAGAAAGCGAGTGGAAGAGCGGGGCAGCAGCGCAAAGAAAGCGGCGACTCTATGACCACGCAAACGATCCGTATCAAGCTACCGCCTAAAGAGAAAACGACGGTCGTGCCGAAATCCGACATCCTCCAGACCGTCTGGCAGCTGATCAATGACGAGTATCTCTACACTGATAAAGTAAGCGCGGACGAAGCGGCCTATAAAGCCATCGAAGGAATGGTGGAGAGTCTCGACGATCCGTACACCACGTTCTTCCGGCCGGTGAAGGCGCAGAATTTCCGCAACCAGATTAAGGGCGAAGTGACCGGCATCGGCGCGCAAGTGGAGGATAAATCAGGCATTCTCACCGTTGTCACGCCGCTGCGGGGATCGCCTGCCGAGAAAGCGGGACTCCTTCCGGGTGATGAAATTCTCGCCGCAGACGGTGTGAGTCTTGCGGGTCTCGGATTTCTCGAAGCTGTGGAGAAGGTGCGCGGTCCCAAGGGATCTACGGTGAAGCTCACCATCCGCCGGAACGGAACCGAGTTCACGGTCTCCGTCATGCGCGACGTCGTCACTGTTCCCGAAATCGAGATTTCCATGCAGGAAGGAATCGCCATCGTGCGGATCATGCAGTTCGGGCAGACGACGGATACGAAGCTCCGATCGGAAATGGAGAAGCTTGCTGCAACACAGCCCAAGGGCGTCATCCTGGATCTCCGCAACAATCCCGGCGGTCTCGAACACGCGGCCACGATGGTCGTGAGCAACTTCTTGCCCAAGGGGAGTGTCGTCTCCATCATCAAGTCACGGAACTCCACGGAAGAGCACAGGACGGTCGATCATCCGACGTTCGATGCAACAGTTCCTCTTGTACTTCTTATAAACGGAGGCTCCGCTTCTGCGTCGGAAATCGTTGCCGGAGCCCTGCAGGATACCAAGCGCGCGAAACTTGTCGGCGAAAAGACTTTTGGGAAGGGGACCGTGCAGGCGGTATTGCAGTTCACGGATCAAAGCAGTCTCAAGATTACCATCGCCGAATGGCTCACGCCGCTCGGTCGCAAGATCGATAAGGTCGGCATCGAGCCGGATATCAAGGTGGAGTACTCCACGCAACGCGATGAGCAGTTGCTGAGGGCATTGGAATTGTTGCGGAGATAGCTTTTCCGATATTTTCTTTACACATCGCCCGCGTTTCCCTAGGCTACCGCAGCAATGGCTATCCATGCTCACAAACACGGCGAAGAAAGCAATGACTCGCTTCTCCAGCGGTTCAAAAAGCAGACCCAGAAAAGCGGGCTGGTAAAGCTTCTCCGCGAACGGAGCGTCCGCAAGAAAAAGCCAAGCAAGAGGCTCGTGCGTCTGCGTGCATTGAAGCGCGAGATCTATAGGGCGGAGAAGAAGAAGACGCAGTTTTATAGCAACATGTAGGAGGCTATGTTGGAATTATGGTGAAAGTCTCCGGATGTATTTTCCCGGATGCGATTTTTCTCTGTGAGCCGACGTAGGGGCATTGCATGCAATGCCCCTACGGTGCACGGCATTCCGTATTCCAACCGTTGCGATGCTATGCATGTCTCTCTACAATGCTTTGGACATGGCAGCCCAGAAATACACCGCAGAACAGATCCAGGTCCTCGAGGGCTTGGAACCCGTCCGTAAGCGCCCGGGCATGTATATCGGTTCCACCGATGTACGCGGACTGCATCATCTTGTGTGGGAAATCGTCGATAACGCGATTGATGAAGCCATGGCTGGGCACTGCGACAATGTTATTGTGATGTTACATGATGACGGTTCGGTCAGTGTCGAAGATAACGGCCGTGGCATTCCTGTAGACATCCACCCCGCAACCAAGCGACCTGCTCTCGAGGTGGTACTCACCACCCTCCACGCCGGAGGAAAATTCGGCGGGGACGATTCGGGGTACAAGGTTTCCGGCGGACTTCACGGAGTAGGTTCTTCCGTGGTGAACGCGCTCAGTAAAAAGATGCGCGCGGAGGTCTACCGCGACGGCAAGATCTACATGCAGGAATACGCGCGGGGAAAGCCCGTCGCAGATATGAAAACGATTGGCAAAGCGACCAAGCACGGAACGAAGATCACGTTCTATCCGGATCCGGACATCTTCGACACGCTGGAATTCAGCATTGAGTCGATTTTGACCCGGCTCCGCCAGCAGGCATATCTCACGCGGGGCATTACCATCGCTCTCCTCGATGAGCGCGAGAAACGCCCGGAGCCCGACACCCTCTTCCCGCGTCTGTACCGTTTCCATTTCGAGGGAGGCATCGCGTCCTACGTCGCCCATCTCAATGAATCCAAGGAACGCATCGGTCACCCCATTCATTTCGCAAAGGACACGCCCGATGGTTTTGTGGAGGTCGCCCTCCAGTACACGCAGACCTTTCAGGAGCACGTTGCCAGTTTTGCCAACAATATTCACACGATGGAAGGGGGGCACCACCTGACAGGGTTCAAGGCGGCAATCACGCGCACGATCAACGCGTATGCCCGCGCTCAGAGCATCTTGAAAGAGAAGGACGAAAATCTCACAGCCGACGATGTCCGCGAAGGTCTCACCGCCGTCATTTCCGTACGGTTGAAAGATCCCCAGTTTGAAGGACAAACCAAGAGCAAGCTCGGCAACGCAGAGATGAAGACCGCTGTGGAGACTGTCGTCAACGAAATGCTCGCGCAGTACTTTGAAGAGCACCCATCCGAAGGCCGTGATATCATCGCAAAATGTTTTCTCGCAGCACGTGCCCGTCTAGCCGCCCGCGCAGCCAGAGACAGCGTCATCCGCAAAGGAGCGCTTGAGGGCATGACGCTTCCAGGGAAGCTTGCTGACTGCAGCAGCAAGGATCCTTCCGAATGTGAGATCTTCCTCGTCGAGGGAGACTCTGCCGGAGGCTCTGCCAAGCAGGGGCGTAACCGCGAGTTCCAAGCGATTCTTCCTCTCAAGGGAAAGATCCTCAATGTCGAGCAGGCGCGTCTGGATAAAATGCTCGCCAATAACGAAATCAAGTCGCTCATCATTGCGCTCGGCGTAGGGGTAGGAGAGGTGAAGGATCTCAGCAAGCTCCGCTACGATCGCATCGTCATCATGACCGACGCTGACGTGGACGGTGCGCACATCCGCACACTGCTCCTCACGCTCTTCTATCGCTACTTCCCGGAACTCATCGAACGCGGTCGTCTCTACATTGCCCAGCCGCCGCTCTACAAAATCGCTCGCGGAAAAGATGTTCGTTACGCCTTCAGCGATGCGCAGAAGTTTTCGACGCTCAAGGAGTGGGGAGTGGGGGAGAAAGATCTTGAGGAAACTGAAGAGGTTGAGGAAGCTGTTTCGAATGAAGAAGGATTTGAAGCGTTAACGAAAGGGCACCCCACTACGCCCACCGGGCTTCGCGGGGCAGGGAAGGGAAAGGAGGGGAAAGAGGTAAAGAAGGCAAAGGTCTCTATCCAGCGTTACAAAGGTCTTGGAGAAATGAATCCCGAGCAGCTCTGGGAAACGACCATGGATCCGGATCGCCGGTCGATGCTCCGGGTGACGATGGATGAAGCGGAAAAAGTAGATCTGGCGTTTACGACGCTGATGGGGGCGGAAGTGGCACCGAGACGGAAGTTTATTCAGACGCATGCCAAAGGAGTAAAGAATTTGGATGTTTAGCATCCATTCGCTAAGAAGGGAGACCAAGGAAACCAAGGAGACCAAGGAACAGACGCTATACATTTTTTAGAGCTATGGTGAATCTCATCAACAAGTAGCTTACCCGGTTGATGAAGATGTCAGTTTTATGAAATTCTTCCAGAGAAATATATTGAAGATCTTTTGCAAGAAAGAAGCCGCTGTGCACTTCTTCAAGGGAAGCTGCTGAAATATTCAAAAATCGTATTTTGTCTCTTGTTGTTCGTCTTCGATTTCCTTCAGCAATATTTGCAGAAACACTGAACGAAGCTCGCTGCATCTGCGTTATCAGTCCAAATCGTTCCCGATCCGGAAATTTCCCAGTGAGTTGATACACCCAAACGCACAATTTATGCGATTCCTGCCAAACAATGAGTTTTTCGTGCATTCGAATATGCATGTACTCATTGTATTGATCGTAACATCTGTTCCTTGGTTTCCTTGGTCTCTTTGGTTTCCCAAAATCTAAAAAATGGCTTCCAATAGCCAATAATTCCGTTCCATACCCAAAAAGAACACCTAATCTTCATCAAAGTGATCCCTCAATGTATACGTATCCAAATTCTCCGTCCCCAGTAGCTTCAAAATCTCCTCCACTGCCTTCTCAAACGCAATCGACTTCTGCTTCCCTGCCGCCATGTCGCGCAGGATGACTTTTCCTTCTTTTACTTCCATTTGTCCAAGGAGCAACGTGTGACGAGCACCGAATTTATCCGCGAGGCGCATCTGGCTTTTGAGGCTTGCTTCGCCGAGCGCGCCGATGGTGTGAACGCCTTTCTCGCGAAGCTCAGAGATCAGCGTGAGGCACATCTTCTTGGCATCGGGACCGAGCTGAGCGACGAACACATCGACATGGTCTTTGTTCGGAACCGTCACGCCCGCCTGCTTCATGTGCCAGATCATGCGTTCAACACCCATTGCCACTCCCACGCCCGGCGTCGGCTGACCGCCGAGAAGTTCGATCAGCCCGTCATAGCGACCACCACCTCCTACAGCATTCTGTGCCCCAGAAGAGCTATCCCAGAATTCGAAGACGGTTTGTCCGTAGTAATCGAGTCCTCGGACAAGAGTGGGGTTTGCGGTGTGCTTCACCCCGAGTGCGTCGAGGTATTCGATGAGCGTGGCATGGTATTTCTTGGAATCCTCATCGATGAACTGATCCAGCGTCGGGGCACTCTTGAGGAGGATCCGGGTATCCTCTTCTTTGCTATCGAGTAATCGGAGAGGATTGGTTTCGAGTCGCGCGCGGTCGAGTTCGGGCAGATGCCGCTCCTTTCCTATAAAGAAGTCCTTGAGGGCGGCGAGGAATGCCTTGCGGTTTTCGGCTGTGCCGATGTTATTGAGCTGAAGCGTGAGGCGGTCGTCGATCCGGAGATCCTTGAAGATCTTTGTACAGACGTGAATGAGCTGCGCATCGAGACTGGGATCTTTGAGCCCGATCAGCTCCAGATCCACCTGATGGAATTGCCGGTACCGTCCTTTTTGTGGACGATCATACCGGAAGCACTGACCGATCGCGTAGAGCTCTACTGGCTGCGGCAGTTGCTGCATGCCGTGTTCGATGTAGCTTCTGCAGATGCCGGCAGTGAGTTCCGGACGAAGCGCGTACTGAACGCCGCCTTCGCTTTCCTCTGTTCCCGCCTGCTTTCCGGAAACCATAAAGAGCTCCTTCTCCACGATATCCGTGTGCTCGCCGATGCCACGTTCGAAGATCGCACGGTTCTCGAAGATTGGCGGGTCGATGCGTTTGTATCCCGCCTGACGTGCGCGGTGGCGCACGGCCTTCTTGATGTACGTCATGTACTGATGATCTTCGGGGAGGACATCGTGCGTGCCTTTCGGTGTTCGGAAGAGCGGTTCTGCCATGATCTCTGTAGAGACTAGCAGAATGCAGTAATGGAGAATAGGTCAGTTTTGCTGTATAATGACCTATTATGGAGCAGCTCCTCACCACCGCAGCACTCATCGCCGGAGGTATTTTTGCCGTGTGGATTCTCTTTGCGGATCCCGGAGAGGAGGAAGGCAAAGGAGAAATGAATATGGCGATGCTCGGAGCACTCTTCATGATTCCGGTCATCATTCTCCTCATCATCGGCATCGTACTCTTTTTGCCGATCCTTCTCGGTATCGCACTCGTCGTTCTCCTTGTATATGCCGCGTACCAGGCTGTCCGCTGGTTTCTTACGCGTGAGCGGGAGGAGAAGCCGGAGAGAAAGGGGGAGGGGAGAACACGCAAGATGATCCAAGACACCATCGAACGGATGAAGAGCTCGAGCCGATCGGTTCTTGATTCCCGTCCCGTACGTGTTTTTCGGGAACGGACAAAATTCGTGACAGTGCGAACGAGAAAGGCGATTGCCGAGACAGGAAAATTGTTCAAAGAGAGGACGAAGCGGACGACACAGAGGATCCGTGAAGGCGGTTTCAAGAGAGTGCAGGAGACGATGCGCCGAGTACGATCATCGGATCCGAGGAATGGGAATATGCGCAAGAGTGTCGGAGAAGTATTTCGAAAAAGCAAAGAGCGTGCCGTACGCGTAAGGGAATCATTGCGCTTGCACACACATGATCCCCTGGGCAACATGCGCAAGATCGGCTGGAACACGCGTAAACATCTGGGGGAGGTGTATCACCATCGAAAGAAGTGAGAAATCAGAGGTAAGTACAACGATTGCCCTTCTTTCTCCTCTCAGATTCGTTACAATCGGCAAGCAAATAGTGGTTGTTCTTTCTTATCAATTCCTTATGGCGGGCGTAGCTCAGTTGGCCCAGCCTCGCGTAGCGAGGCGTAATCTAAAAACGCGCCGCTCGTACTCTGTTCTTTTGTTAGCATCTTCTTATGGCGGGCGTAGCTCAGTTGGTTAGAGCGTCTGGCTGTGGCCCAGAAGGTCGAGGGTTCAATCCCCTTCGCTCGCCCCATCAATAGTGAATTTTGACATCAAGCCCTTTCTTTTTGGCTTCTGTTTGAGCAGAGAGGGTTCGACCACGGAGATTCTTGATGCAATTTCCTTGGGATCGAATCAAAGCAGCACATTTGCCATAGAGAAGCTGCAAAGACGTCTATTGAGGGTTTGGGTCGGGGTTCGGATGAGGATTCTTTTCGATGCTCTCAGCACGGATAAATGCTACGGGTGCATCATCGGGATTGGGCTTCGGATCGGATGTCGGAGTCTGATAAGCAGAAGCACTCGCAGGAGATGGTGTTGCTGTGGAAGTATCTTCTCTTCGCTGCTTATTCTGGCGGTACCGCTGGCGCTTCAGACGACGGCGTTCGCGTTCTTTGTCACTGAGGACTGTGGGCGTGGCAGAGGGCGGAATTGCCTGCTTCGTTGCGCCTTTCGAAGTTTGGACAGGAGCAGGTGCAGGATCTGGAGAGGTAACGGGTACAAGCTTTGCAGGAGCCGGAGTTTTGGGTTTGGGAGTGGAAGTCTCTGGTTTCGGAGTTTGCGGTTGCAGCCACGCGGGTAGTGCTCCTGTATTTTCTGAAGATTCGGGAGCAGTCGGTTTTGCTGCGAGAGTCAGAGGAGCGTTATTTGTCGCAACGACACGTGTTTGCTGCAGTGCATTTTCCGGAGCAACGACTGCTGCCGGTAATTCTGTTTTTTCTGGTGCGGGAGCGGGAGTAGGTGCTGAAGGCTTTGTCGGCATCGGCGCCGTTCTATTGGGCTGCAGCCACGTAGGAAGTGCACCATCAATGGAAGGAGCCGGTGCAATTGCTGCAGGAGCGGTGGTTGGGGCAGGGGGTGTAACAGGTGCTGGAGGTGGAGGAGTCTTCGGAGTCTGCTCTGGAGCAGTTTCGAGTTTCAGAGGAGTCACAGGTTCTTTGATCGGCACAGGTGCCGGGGATGGAGCTGCCACAGCAGAAGGCGTCATCGGTAGCGTGGTTTTCTTTTCCGCATTCGGTGTCAGCCAGTCGGGCATCGTCGCGTCGCTGAAGGGAGATGTGGATTCTTTTACGGGCGCAGGAGATGGTGTCGGCGCGGGAGTTGTAGCCGGCTTCGGAGTCGTCGCTGGCGTTGGTTGTGTCACCGGTTTGGGTGCCGGAGCAGGAGTCTGTGCGGGGAGAGGTATTACAGAAGAAGACCTCGGCGTTTGCGGAGTATCCTGCAGCCAGCTTGGGACAGGACCCGGTGCAGCCGGGGACACGAGCGGCGGTGCAACGGGTTTCTTTGGTTCGTCATCCATCACCTCGGGCAAGCTCATCGGAGCCGGAGCGGCAGCAATTGATCCCGTGCTTTCCTTTCCAATCGCCATTTTTTTGTCGGCTTCCTCCAGATGCTCCGCGAGTGATTTTCCCTTCCGGAGTTTGAGCGTGACGATGGTGACTGTGCCGCCGATGATAGCAGCCGCCACGAGTCCTGCGAGGATCTTCAGGAGCCACGGGAAGAGAGAAGATGTTGCGGAAGGTGTCCCCTCTGGTGTGGGTTTCTCCGGCTTGGGAATGGGTTTTCCTGGATCCGGCATGAGTTCTGGAGCTTTCACCGTCACGGTCTGCGTGAGGTCGCGGATATCGATACCGTTGCGAAGATCTTTCACGCGCACACGGACGATGTAGCTTCCCGAGGACGCGAAGCTGTGCACCGGTTCCATGAGCATGCTCTGGCTTCCATCGCCAAAATCCCAGACAGGGAGTATCGGCGTCTGCATCGTGGGCAGATCACTGACGCGAAAACGCAGGCTACCGTCGTGTTCCTCTATCACGGCGATCCCGCCGGTTACAGGGACGGGCTCCGGATCGGGGGAGGAGGGCACAGGCGACGAACGAACGCTCGCCGTGAACTGGCGCAGAAAAGGCATGCCATCCGCTTGTGTGCCTGCGACGGCGAAGGATACCGGCGGATCTCTCGTGATCCAGAGAGTGAGCGGGAGGCTCTCACTTGCGAGGAAGGTTCCCCCGGCGCTCGGATCATTCTCCGTATCACCGTCACCATTTTCATCTGTGGAAAGATCGGCATCGAGTGTGATGCTCTGAAGCATTCCGGGCGTCGGACGGATGCGCACAAGCTGCCGCCCTTCACCGAGTACGATCGCACCGTTGCTATTCGGAGGAACGGTTTCCAGAATGTTTCCGGATGCGGATAACGTTTCAGGCTCCCCTCCGACCGTGATAGCAAAGGATCTCCGGATGCTTTTGCCCCCGGGAGGAACGATTTCTGCGCTCAGAAGATAGCGACCGGGAGCAGTAAAGCGCGTCCGAAATGCTCTGCCTCTTGCCGCCTGCAGAAAGGTGCGTTCCAGAGAAAGCACCCAGGCGTACTGCGTTTGCGGAGTTCCTTCCTGTGCTAGAATTTCAAAGACAGATCCCTGTGGCAGTGCAATCTCCTCGGTCGTGGCGGTGCCCTGCGCTTCCACCATCTGCATGCCAAGAGCGATCCCGCCGATAAGCACCGTGAGGACCGTGAGCTGCCGGAGGAAAGGGGAGCGCGCGGACACGGTAGGCGGAGGGATTAGACGAGACTTGCGACGAAGCGAACGATCGTCGAAGCAAGCGCGATGATGATCAGACCGATGATGGCGTACATGATGATTTTCTTCGCGGTGTCTTTGCGTCCTTCGTCGCCACCACTGATGAGGAGCATGATGCCGGCGATCACGATCACCACGACGGCAATGATGCCGACGAAACTGAGGAAGGTGGTGAGAATTGTGAGGATCGAACCGTAGATACCGCTCGTATCCGTTCCGGTCGGAAGACCCTGGAAGAAGGCGACGATCACGTTTGCCAGTAGAATGAGGACGATGCCGATTGCCGTGTAGAGCACGATTTTCCTCGCCGTATCTTTCGAGGTGTCGTTGCCGAGACCGAGGATGAGATAGAAACCGGCGATGATAATGACTGCCACTGCTATAATGCCGACGTAACTCGTGATGACGTTGAGAATACTTTGAATGACTGCAATAAATATTCCGCTACTGGTTCCGGTTGTGAGATCTCTGAAGAAGGCGACAATGGTTTCTGCAAGATTGATGATGACGATGCCGATTGCCGTGTACATGATGATCTTCTTCGCAGTGTCCTTCGAGCTGTCGTTCCCCAGGCCGAGGATGAGGTAGAAGCCGGCGATGATGATCACCGCAATCGCCAGAATGGTCACGTACAGTCTAACGGTCGTTATGATGTTCAAAATAGTGATTCCGGGATCGGTGGTTGGTATCCCAATGCTCGTTGCGGCGCCTGCCACACCGGTGTTAATGCCGCCGCAGGTTCCCCCCGGACAGAAAACGGATGCATGAGCGAGCGTGAGGAGACTGATGCCGAACAAGATCGCACAGGATGAGGCGATCTTGCCGATACGGCGCGTCACATGGCGGATCCGGTGTGTCGTGAGGAAGAATTTGAGCATTCCCATAATGATAGCAGATTTTGGGGTTTGAATCAATTGTTATACGCTTCCTCCAACATGCGCCCCAGACGCCATTCGGCGATTCTCGATGCGGCAGGCACCTCCGCGTTTCTCGTTACGCATCTCGTGAATATCCGGTTTTTGACGGGCGTGGATATGAGCTCAGCATTGCTGCTTATTGAGCCAAAATGCATGAGGCTCTTCACGGACGGTCGTTATCTCGAAACGGCTTCCCGTAGGGTTTATCGGGGGATACAGGTTCGTGATAGTGCGGAGATCGGAGAAGCGATGAAGCGCATGCGGACATGCGGGATAGAGGATGAAGGGCTCTCGGTAGAGCGATTCCGCAGATGGAAGAGCAAATTTAAGAATACAAAATTTGTTCACACATCGGGTATTATTGCGGAGTTCCGTCGGAGCAAAGATTCCAAAGAGATTGCTGCTTTTCGTCGTGCGCAGCGGATCACTCGCGAGATGATTCGCCGCGTTCCTTCTCTTCTCAAGCGTCCGATTCGCGAGATCGATCTTGCATGGCAGCTGCAGGTCTGGGCGAGAGAGCTTGGCGCGGAAGGACTGTCGTTTGATCCGATCGTCGCTTTCGGCACACACACGAGCAGTCCGCATCACAAACCCGGAAGTCGCACGCTCAAGAAAGGGCACATCGTCCAGATCGACTGTGGCGCAAAGTATCGCGGATTCTGCGCGGATCAGAGCGCGGTCTTTTTCACGGGAAAACCGACGCCGCTCCAGGATCGTGTCTTCACGGCGATCTGTGAAGCAAAGGATGCGGCGATTGCCAATATCAAGCCCGGAGTCTCGGTTCGATATTTGGATTCTGTCGCTCGAGAAGTATTGAAAAAATATGGGTACGAAGAATTTTTCTGCCATGCGCTCGGGCATGGGGTGGGGCTCGAAATTCATGAGGGTCCGACACTTTCGCAGAAAGCTCCGGATCGGAAATTAGTGAAAGGCGAGATCATCACGATTGAGCCGGGAGTGTATTTTCCGGGACGGTTTGGGATGCGGGTGGAGGAGGAGATTATTGTTGAGTAAACCAAACCTTACAGACCACCTCCTCAAAATTTGCTATAATGATTCGAAAACATGAAACACAAACTTCCTCTGCGCATTCGCGCAACCATCACGCTTCTGGCCTTGTTTGCCCCGACAAATGTCACTGGCATCGATCCCGCGATGCCCTACGAACAGGAGTTTGTCCTCACGGCGTACTACTCGCCGCTCCCTGGGCAATGCTGCTACGTGCGCGGCGGATACGAAGCCGACAAAATTCTCAACGGTGAAGGACACACGGCGGCGGATGGAACTGCAGTGTACCCGGGCATGCTCGCCGCGCCTCAGTCGTACGCATTCGGCACGCGCGTTAAACTCCCGAGACTCGGGACACTGACCGTTCATGATCGAGGAGGCGCGATCCAAGTCCTGCATTCCGGCGCACATCGCTTGGATGTCTGGGTGGGAAGCGGAGAAGAAGGGCTTGCGCGCGCACTTGCATTCGGTGTCCAGCACATCCGTGGCACCGTGTATCCGCTCGGATCGCGGCAGCCTGAAAATGATTTTGATCTCGCGCGTCTGCGGGCTCCGATGGAACGGCTCTCGCCATTCGGCGTGCAAACGGAAAATCTGCTTGCACTTAGTCCGAAGCTTGGTGACCGCAATCTTTCCTCGGCGATTCTCCAAGATCACCTCAGAAGCGCCGGATACTTCGATCACGTGTCATCGGGATATTTCGGTCCCGAGACACAGGAAGCCATGAAGCGCTTCCTCAACGATTTTGAACTTGAGGAACCGTCTGACCGACTTACAGAGCGCTCGGCTTCCTTTCTTCTTGCGGCATCGCGCCGCAGCGAGGCGGAGCTGCCGATCCATGGCATCGTCGAGAAAGGCGGCAGCGAAGATACGATTGCGCAAGCACAGCGCATCCTCCGGTTCCTCGGATACTACGACGGACGAACAGACGGCGCATATTCCCTCGCGCTCCATAGTGCGATCCTCCGGTTCCAGCAGGAGAAGGGGCTCGTAGGTACGGCAATTGATCCCGGTGCCGGACGCATCGGGCCTCTCACCAGACGTGCACTCGAAGCTGAGTGGAATCGCCGGCTTGTCGCTGTTCGTGCGGATAAATACTCGACTATTCATGCTGTAGAACAGCAGTTGATCGATGGAGGAAAGACACTCGATATGTTCCTTGCGGAAGGACACACAGGTCAGCGCGTTCGTTTGCTCCAGCATTTACTTGCGGAGCGCGGGTATTTTCCTGAAGAGAAGATCAACGGTAATTTTGGTGCACTCACGCGATCAGCAGTCTTCGATTATCAGGTGGCATCTGGCATTGTCGACAGTTTGAGTGACGATGGAGCGGGATCGGTGGGTCCGGAAACATTGCAGAGTCTGCGGAGAGAAGAGAGAGCGAAGGCGTACCGGATTGTGCGGGCGGAGGGATGGAAGGCTCTGTGATCATACATCAACCGCAGCCAGAAAGGCTGCTCCCGATTTTCATGCACTTATGCACTTTGGAGCAGGCTTTCTGCCTGCGGTTTTGCCATACAATTTCACACATCTCCCGCAATGGATTATTCACCTCTTTTCTGAGACCATTTTCCCGTGAAACATCTCCTCGCGATTTTTATCGTGTGTATCCTCGGAATTCCGCAAGCACATGCGGCGGAGCTCATTACGCGACGCGATGGATTTCTTCTGCTTTGGCAGAGCATAAACCGTGCTGCGTACGAAACGCGCGAGGAGCCTTTTTTGGACGTTCAAAAAGGGGATAGAGGGTTCCTGGAAATCACCTATGCAAAAAACCGCGGTCTGCTCGATGGAGATTCTTCCTCGAAGAGTCCCGGTGACGGTGCATTCCATCCCGACGATCCGCTGATACTTGAGGATGCGTTGCTGTGGTTGTACCGAACGCGCAATGTTGCGGAGCTTCCCGAGATGCAGCGGGAACATTTGCCGGGATTGATGGAAAAATATCCTGTCATGAGCAGCGGAAGATCGCGATCTTCCGCTACGGGGTCAGCACTATCGGCAATCGTTTCATCGGATAATCTCCTCTCCCTCATGCACTCCCTCGATCAGATGCTTTCCGAAGAAGTTCACGAAGTGAGTCTCTATGGCGAGGAGTTTCACGGCCAAGGTACGGCATTTGGGGAAACGTTTGATATGCATGCGATCACGGCTGCGCACCGGAGTTTTCCCCAGAACACTCTCGTAAAAGTCACCAACGTGGAGAATCAAAAAAGCGTCACCGTGCGGATCAATGATCGCGGTCCGTACGTGGACGGGCGCGATATGGATTTGAGCGTCGTCGCATTCATAACGATCGCCGAGCGTTCGAAAGGCGTGATCCGCGCACGGTTCGAGCGGCTTGGAGACGCGACGCTGGTTTCCGGGTGCTCGCTTCCCGATGGTCAGGAAGTGACAGAGGCTCCAAGATTTCAGAAGCGTCTCACCAGAGATGTCCATTTCCAGCAGGGGATTCCGCATCGAAAAGCTGCGGGTGCGCCGCTCGTACTCAAGGCCAACAAGTGGTTTGTCGTCCGGGGCGTTACGTACCCCGACGGGCGTTTCGTCCGTATGCAGGACTGGGTGTCTCCGGAAGAACAGTTCACCTTCGTTCCTTCGATGCCGGGGGAATACCTGTTTCTCTTTGCGACAGCCAAGGGGCTCAAGAGGCAGATGCGGATGGAGGTGGTGGAGTGTACAGTCGGGAATCGTGAGATGGGGAGATCGTGAATCGTGCATTCATTTCTCACGATCTCACGACGCACCACTCACGAACTCACTATTGCCATGGAGCAAATGGTCCATTTGTGATAAAATGAAATGAACTCCTGTGCTCGTCGTCCTCCGCGTCCTCTTCTGGCCGATCCTGTGGCTCGCTGTGGCTCTCTCCACCACGATCGTCAATGCCCATATCTGGATCGATCTGTGGGAGTGGTATCGGGCAGATCCCGTGGACAAGACATTCTTTCTGGTCTCGCTCTATTTCGTGTGGGCGTTCATCAAGTACGAGGCCCGGTTCACGTTTGCATGGTTTCAGAGCCGCAACCTTGTCTCGATGAAAGTCATTCTTCCGCGAACCGATACCAAGCTCGACCAGGAGAAGCGCACGGAAAAAGATTTCAAGGAAAAAGTGGCGGTCATGGAACAGCTGTATCGCGCACTGTGGGAAGTGCGCAATCTGGATTTTTGGCAGACGATGTACTTCTGGATCACCCGAGATATTCGCATCAGCTTCGAGATGTATGTGGAGAAGGGGTTGCTCAGTTTCTACGTCGTCACACATCCAAGGCTCGTTTCGATCGTGGAGAAGCAGATTACCGCATTCTATTCCGATGCGGAGGTCACCATCGAAAAGACTCCTGAGATTTGCCCTAAGGGGTACAGCCTGGTCGGGTATTTTCTGAAGTTCCAGAAGAATTTCTCGTTCCCGCTGCGGACGTACGAGCTCATGCAGGACGATCCTCTGAATGGTCTCTCCAACGTGCTTTCAAAAATGGAGCGTGACGAGGTGGCAGCCATCCAGATCGTCCTCACTCCCGCAATCCGCAAGAAGTGGAACAAGCTCACCAAGCGCGCGGCGAGTTCAGGATTCAAGGGCAAGAAAGAGGGCATCTTCGCGCACATCCCGGTGCTCGGATTCCTCATGAGCGGCTTCGCTGATTTCGCGTCTTCCAGCACCAATGCGCCCGGAGCGAAAGGCGGGGACTCGTTTGTCCGTATGGTCCAGCCTGAAGAAGAGCTCTACAAGCGCATGGCGGAGAAAGGCGGCATGAGTTTCTATCACGCGTCCATCCGCATTGTGGCTGCCTCGAAGGGGACGCAGCGGGCGGTGGAACTCACCAATAACATCCAGGTTGCATTCAACGCTTTCAAAGATCTCTACGGGAACGTTCTTGTGAACAAGCGCATGTTCGTGGATTTCCTGCCACACGTACTCAATGGACCGATCATCCACTGGCTCTGGAAGCACCGCATCAACTGCTTTCTGCACAAGGATTGCATGATGACGGAGAAGGAGCTGGCCGGTCTCTACCACTTCCCCGACAGCCGCTACAACAAGATCCCAATCATCCAGTGGATCACCTACCGCGTGCTTCCGCCGCCGCCGGATGCGCCGACAGACGGCATCCTTCTCGGATACAACCGTTACCGTGCCGTGGAAACGCCGATCCGGTTCCGGGGAGGGGATCGCACCCGCCATCATTACGTTATCGGAAAATCTGGTTGCGGAAAATCCTCTCTCATCAGCTGGATGTCCCGCCAGGACATCGCCAATGGCGAAGGGCTCTGCATCGTCGATCCGCATGGAGATCTCATTGAGGACGCGCTTGCACACACTCCAAAGGAACGTGCAAAAGATATCATCGTCTTTGATCCGTCTGACGGTGAACGGCCGATGGGTTTGAATCTTCTCGAGGCGAAAACCCCCGAGGAGAAAGACCGCGCATCACTCGACGCAATGGAAATATTCTTAAAACTCTTCGGCAACGAGATCTTCGGTCCGCGCATTCAGCACTACTTCCGCAACGGGTGTCTCACCTTGATGGACGATGAGGAGGAAGGGGCAACACTCATTGATGTGCCGCGTCTCTTCGTCGATGAGGAGTTCCAGAAGTACAAAGTGAGCAAATGCAAGAATGCCGTCGTGCGGAGCTTCTGGGAGCATGAAATCGCGAAGACCGGTCAGCGCGAGAAAGAGGAGATGATTCCGTACTTCAGCTCGAAGTTCGTACCTTTCATCACCAATACCACGATGCGCAACATCATCGGGCAGCCGAAGTCCGCGTTCAACATCCGCGAAGTGATGGACAGCGGCAAGGTGCTGCTCGTGAATCTGAGCAAGGGAAAGATTGGCGATGTGAACGCGCAGCTCCTCGGTCTCATCTTCGTGAACAAAGTGAACATGGCCGCGCTCAGTCGTGCGGATGTCCCCCGCCCGCAGCGCAAGCGGTTCTACCTGTACGTCGACGAGTTCCAGAACTTCGTGACCGATGCTTTCGCCACGATTCTCTCCGAGGCCCGCAAGTACGAGCTCGCGCTCATCATGGCGCACCAGTACATCGGGCAGCTTGTCGGAAAGACTGAAGCGTACGGCCAGGCTGGGACAAAAATGCGCGACGCAGTCTTCGGTAACGTCGGCACCATCATGAGTTTCAAGATCGGTGCGGAGGACGCGGAGTACATGGCGAAAGAAATGGCACCGGCGATCTCTGACCAG
>Ga0156271_145_pt1 | contig 18784 bp, 16 predicted proteins | sample RifCSPlowO2_12_FD_107920 | JGI IMG/M metagenome (GOLD analysis project Ga0156271, IMG submission 107920) | Candidatus Peribacteria bacterium RIFCSPLOWO2_12_FULL_53_10
AGCTTGCAACTGATCGCGCAGCCGTCACCGAGGAACTCCCGGCAGCGCGGATTGGCAAAATCATTGCAGGGTGCGCCGATGGACTCCGTAGTGCCCCCCTCTGCCGTCATCCTCGTCCAGTTCTGCGGGCACAGAGCGCTATCCGTCCAACCCCAGTATGCAAGCCATCTGAGCGACCAACAGTGGCTGTAGAGACAATACCCGCCGCTGCACGCGCTGTCGGAAATACACCGCGCGAACGTCGTTTCATCGCGGGTAACGAACGGTGACTGCGCTTCATCCACATTGAGTCCAACGTAATCACACTCTTCACCGCGGCGGCGGTCTATGAATCCGTCCCCGCAGCGCGCAGGGCTGCAAAGTGCAGTGCAGTTTGCATCAGTTGTGGGCCGCCCAGGAGGCGCACAGGGATCGCAGGATTCCCCGAAATCCACCTTCGCATCGCCACATCGTGGTGGTGGAGCGCTGGATGCCGGAGGAGATGACGACGAAGGCGAGGAGGAAATTCCTCCTGCTGAAGAAGATCGCGGAGCGGAGGAAGATGGTGGGGCGGCGGATGAAGAGTTTGCTGCGGAAGACGATTGCGCGACGACGGAAGAGGACTGCTGTCCGGTGCTGGAGGAATTGTTGCCCTGGGAACTCTGCCCACCAATTGCTCCGATGTCCCCGCCTAGACCACCAAAACTGGAGAATCCTCCGTTGTTGCCGCCCAACCCGCCGGCGCTGCTACTCTCATCGGCGCTGCTTGCCTGCCCCGTGCTGCTGCCGCCACCTATACCCCCTATATCACCGCCGGGGTCGCCCGCAATTCCACCCATGTTTCCACCGGGAATGCTTGAGCCGCCACCCATAGTTCCGCCAGCTGCGGGTCCTCCAGCCACTGCCCCGGAAACATCAGCGGATACATCTCCTCCCATTGCCACTTGCGCTACCTGTTTATCTGAGGAATAACGTACGACTTCCGAAAGAACCGCCGAGACAAGGACAACGGCTACCATCACCGAGCCGATGCCGAACCGATGCCGGAGAAGTGCAGAGGGCATGACTTGAGGGGAAGGATAGCACAAGGGAATGTTGCAAGTTGCACGTTGCAGAAAAGAAATTGCAACCTGCAACCTGCAACATCTCATTCCCAAGACAATCTATGACTGCAATGTTTTCCATTCTTCAAGCAACCTTCTCTCCTCCCGCGACAGCTTCGTCGGAACTTCCACACGCACGGTGACATAGTGATCGCCATGACCGCGTCCTTTGAGTGCGGGCATCCCTTTCCCCTTCAGACGGAATACCTGGGAGGGTTGTGTCCCCGGCGGAATGCGCAAGGACACAGAACCATGAACCGTATCGACAGCAATATCGTCTCCGAGCATCGCCTGAAGCACCGTTATGACCATCGCCGAATGCATGTCATCGCCCTCACGCGTGAATCGCGTGTCTGCAGGGACATCAATGCGCACGAAAAGATCGCCAGAAGTCGCGCCGCGCCTGCCAGCTTCTCCGTGGCTGCGGAGCCGCAGTGTCTGACCATCTGCGATACCTGCAGGGATATCGACCGTCACCTCGTCATTGGAGAGCACCCGCCCCTCGCCGTCACAGATCGCACACATCTTCTCGGGCACTTTCCCCGATCCTCCGCACTTCGCACAAAGCACGCTCTGGCGGATCGTGCCGAAGAAGGATTGCGCGGTGCGGGTGAGCTGCCCCGTGCCTCCGCACTCGCCACATGTCACCGTGGCGGCGCCGGGAGCATTGCCCTGACCCTTGCACTCCGTGCACGTCTGCAACCGGCGGACGGCGATCTTCCTCTGCACGCCAGTCACGCTCTCCATAAAGTCAATCCGCACGCGCATCTCCAGATCGCGACCACGCCCTTCTTCTTTTTTCGGTGCCCTTCCACCGCGACCGGAAAAAAATGTTTCAAAGAGATCGCCGATACCGCCGAAGTCTCCACCCTGTGCTCCGGAAAATCCCGAGAAATCAAATCCACCGCCCCCGTGTGTGCCGCCATTCCCTACCCGACCAAACTGGTCGTATGTTTTTCGCTTCTGAGGATCGGAGAGCGCCTCGTACGCCTCATTGATCTCTTTGAATTTATGCTCCACGTCTTTATCCCCTTTATGCTTATCGGGATGCAATTCTTTGCTAAGCTTTCGGTACGCTTTTTTAAGATCCTCGGGAGAAGCATCGCGGGAAACACCAAGAATGGAGTAGAAATCTTTAGGCACACGGAAAGATTACATGAGGAAGGAAGTATTCGGATATCGGGATACCGGGGTATCGGGATACCCGGATATTCGAAATTGACGCCACTTTGAAGACCTTCTGAGAAAGGCAATTCTGTGATATAATACTTCGATATGCCTCGTCCTCTCCTTCACGGCATCCGGAAGAGCATGCAGTGGCTCACGGTGAGCCTCGGTGTGCTGACGCTTGCAGTAGTGGTCACTGCGGTGGATCAGGGAACGTCTCTAGAGGGACGCCTCCTTCCCTCACACTTGCGTGGAGCGGTTCCCTGGAAAACGATCAGTGCGGATCAGATGGAGAAGGGGACGACCGCGCCGGCAGACACCAATGTCATCATCCAGATTCCCGATGATGCCTCGCAGATGACACTGGACGTACTTACCGGTTACCGCGGGAGAGACATCCGATTTTGGGGATACTGTTTTCCGGAGAATTACGATCGAGATTCTGCACTCAGCAAGCGGCAATTCCCGGGGACAATCTTCTTGTCACACAAAGAACGAGAAATGCGTCTGGAACAGCAAATGAACCTGCGCCAGGAGAATTTCACGGTCGAGGAGGATCTGACAGAGGAGGATTTGAATCAGGAGCGCACGTACCGCGGGGCCATCCGCCACCAGCAGGAAATCTTCCGTGGAGGAACCTCGTGCTATTTGATGACCGAACAACCGCTCCCCATCGGAACGGACAACGACAAAGACCGTGCAAACAGTGCAGTCGAGCGTGACATAGGCAGCGACGCGCAAAACGCCGATACGGATGCGGACGGCATCAAAGATGGACCGGAAACCTTCTTCCTCGCGACGAATCCCGTGCTCCGTGACAGTGACGGCGACGGTCTCATCGACGGCATCGAAGATACCAACCGCAACGGTCACCGCGATAACGGCGAAACCGATGCCACAAAATGGGACACGGACGGCGACGGACTCTGCGACGGCATCTGCAAGGTGGATAAGGGCAGAAGGCTCCGCGGCGAGGACAAGAATATCAATGGTGTACTCGACGAGGGGGAGTTCGATCCGCTGCTCATCGACAGCGACGGTGACGACATTCTCGACCTGCAGGAGGTATTTGTGTGTGAATTGGGTGGAGGAACAGAATGTTAAGACATTGCGACAAAGTCCTATTTCCGCTATACTACTTTGATGCCCTCCCCGACCCTCCAGAGACTGGCAACTGCGGCAATCGTCGCACTCACGCTCATCCCCAGTGTCGCGTCGGCGTATATGACTGCGGAAGATGTCCTCCTCAGCAAGGAATTTTTCCTGCCGCCAACAGCCCGAGAGACGGTAGCAAGAAGTAATCGTCAGGCAGAGACCTCTGCAGAGCGTCGTACACGCGAACAGGAGGATGCATTTGCCATCCAGCATGCGGCAGCTCCCGAAGAGATTCCCGAAGAGGAACTCATTCCGGTAGATGAGGAAGGAACGGATGACCCCGCAGCGGAACCGACGTTGACATCGACTGATCTTGAATTGCTTCGCACGCTGCGGCTCCTCAGCCGCATCAATGATCGCCAAAATGTTCTGCAGTACGGCGCGACGACCCAGGGAGATGCTTTGCACGCTGGCGCACCTCCGCTTGCTCCGACTGGGGCAGGAGCATGGCTGGCTGCGACGACCATGATCGGAGCTGTAGGGTGGACACTGCGCAGAGCGCGGAAGGCGGAGAGGGGATCGTGGTTGGCGTAACGGATTGTTGTGCTTATTGTGTTTGGTAAGTTTTTTGCGGACACCAAATCAACACAATTCTCTCTCGTTCTCTCTGTCCATAGAACGTCGTTTTCCTCTACAAATAGAGCTCTTTTCATAGTCCAATAAACAAAATCCTCGAGCCGATGCCCCCCTCTGCTACTCTGCCTCCATGCTTCAAACCCTTTCTCTCCGCGGCAAAAAATGGCAGGCACGTCATGGCAGCGTTCTGGATCAATTGCCCGTGACAGATGCCTCGACCGTCCGTAGGACACTCACGCTATCGCGTGGTCTTCTGGAGTCGGGTTTCACGATCCCATCACCTCCGGATCTCGCACGTGCTGTAGAACGCATACGGCATGCCGTAGCAACTAGGGAATCCGTGGGGATCTTTGGGGATTACGACTGCGACGGCATCACTGCGGCGGCGCAAATGGTGCGGTACTTCGAGCGCAAGGGAATGACACCGACCGTCCGCCTGCCCCATCGCGTGCATGATGGCTACGGTCTTTCGGAAAGAATTGCGGAGGAATGGATCGCACAGGGCATCAAGCTCCTCATCACTGTCGATACGGGTATCTCAGCAATCGAGCCGATCCGGATGCTCCAGATAAAGGGGATTGATGTCATCGTCGTCGATCACCACCACGTACCGGCGGAAGTGCCGCCGGCCTTCGCGCTTTTACATCCCGCACTCACGCCGGGCTTTCCGCTTCCACACCCCTCGGGAGCGGGCATGGCGTTTCTCCTTCTGAATGCTCTGGAGAACGGCGCATGGGAAGACATGCACGGTGACCGGGCACTGGCGATGATGGGAACGGTGGGAGATCTCGTGGAACTGAGGGGAGTGAACCGCGCGATCGTGCAGCGCGGTCTCCTTTCCTTTCAATCCATGCAAGAGGGACCACTGGCAGCTCTCCGAGACAGCGTGGGAAGCACAGCCGCTCTCACGAGCACGGACATCGCTTTCCGCATTGCGCCGAGGCTGAATGCCGCCGGACGCATGGATGACCCGACGCTCGCGCTCAATGCTATTCTGCGCGGAGGTGCGTACATCGAACGACTGCATCAGCTCAACCGCGCACGCCAGGAGATCACAGAAACACTCGTGCTGCGCGTCACAGAGGAAATGCAAAGGGATGCGCCGCTCATGGCAAGCGCTTCTGCCGAGTATCCGCATGGCATCATCGGACTGATCGCGGGATCACTCACGGAAAGCACCGGACGACCGAGCATCGTCGCCGCAATCGACGGAGAGTATGCAACAGGGTCACTGCGGAGCCCCGCGTGTTACCACGTCACTGAAGGGCTGAGCAAAGTCAGTGATCTTTTGGAAAGCTTCGGGGGACATGCGCAGGCCGCTGGGTGCAGTTTCCGGGTAAACCGGTGGAAAGAACTCACGAAACGCCTCTCAGAAGATATCGCCGCCCATGTGCCCATGCGCGATCTTGTTCCGAGTATCGACATCGACGCGCGCATCGAGACATCCGCGATTTCTCTTGCATTTGTCGACGCGCTCGACGCGCTCCAGCCATTCGGTCAGGGGAATCCCGAACCGCGCTTCCTGCTTCAGAATATCCAAGCGACGGCGCTGCGGCGTGTGGGGACGGACGGAGCCCATCTGCAAGCGAGAATCGCCGGTCACAAGGCTGTGGGTTTTCGCATGGGATCACTCTTCGATCAACTCTCCTGTCCTCTCGATATTGTCTGTCGCATCGGCGTGGACAACTGGAACGGGAAAAGGGGGGTGCAGGTGTTTGTGGAGGATGCACGGAGAATTGCGTAACCGCAGCCGTCTCGGCTGCGAGGCACATGCACCAGCTGCGGGCAGACCTGCCTGTCGTTAGGCGGGCAGGCGAGACGCCTGCCGTTACACAGGCACCAGCGTTCCCTCCATCTGAAATACATCATTCACCGGCACATTCATGGCTGCGGCGATCTTAAAGGCAAGGAGCACGGAAGGATTGGTCTGCCCCCGCTCGATGCTCATAATAGTCTGACGGCTCACGCCCGTACGAAGCGCCAGTTCCTCCTGGGTCATGCCCCGCTCAAAGCGGAGGCGCTTGATAGCATTGAGGAGCTGGATGGAGGACATGATGAATCGTGGGAAAAAGAGATGGACGCGGGCACATCGTGCATCTGTGCGTCACAGGCACAGCATCTTGTCTCAAGTGCGGACGCAAAGCAAGAGACCCATGGGAATGAGATACCATGCAAAGAGCGCAAGGCTTTTTTTGGCTACAAAACGCCGAAGAAACAATATTGCCACGACACTTGCAAGAAGCGCCGAGGTGATGCCTACAACTATCACCGGTAGAGACGGGAGCAACACATCACCCGAAGCGATGTCTGCTGCGGCAAAAAGCGTCGCTCCCGCGATGATCGGCGTCGCCATCAAAAAGGAAAAATCTAATGCATCTGGTCGTTGCAGTTTGAGCATGCGCCCCGCAGCGATCGTAAGCGCCGATCGGGAGAGCCCCGGCGAAAGCGCGAGCGCCTGCGCGCAGCCAATGATGACGGCATCACCGATGTTTAATGCGTCGCGCGTGCGCGCCTGCGCGAAGCGTTCCGCGGCGATGAGGATCAATCCGTTGGCGATGAATTCGAATCCCACGCTGCTCACAGAGCGAAGCGAAGACCCGATGATCTCTGCAAGAAAAAAACCTGCAATGACCCCGGGGATCGTAGCAAGGGTGAGAAGGAACAAAAGCTTCTGCCCCTGTCTGTCTCCGTTGAACGGAGAACGCGCCATCCTCCACCAGTCGGAGGAATAGCAGATGATCAGCGCGAAAAGCGTTCCCGCATGCAGAAGAACATCGAAATCCTGCAGGCGGTCGAGGGGTAACCCCATCGCGGATTCCGCAAGCAATAGATGCCCGCTGCTGCTGATCGGGAGAAACTCGGTGAAACCTTGGAGTAAGCCGAGGATGATCGACTGGAGAATAGTCACGGTGCAATAGTATCATCCCTGCGGCTGTTCCCCTTTTGACATGCAACTCATTGATTTCATTCTCAACATCGACGAGCACTTAAGCGCGATCATCACGCAGTACGGTCCGCTCACGTACGGCTTTCTGTTTCTCATCATCTTCTGTGAGACGGGATTGGTGGTGATGCCGTTTCTTCCGGGCGACTCTCTCCTTTTTGCGGCAGGAACTTTTGCCGCGATGGGCTCACTTGATCCCGGGATACTGATCGGACTTCTCACAGCCGCAGCCATCCTCGGCGACGCCGTGAACTACTCCGCAGGACATTTCTTGGGACCCAAGGCGTTTGCACGCGGCGGATGCATCTTCAAGAAGGAATATCTGGATCGTACCCAGGAATTCTACAAGCGTCATGGCAAGAAAACGATCATCCTCGCGCGCTTCGTGCCGATCGTGCGAACCTTCGCGCCATTCATCGCAGGAGTCGGAGGAATGCCCTACACTGAATTCGCAATGTACAACGTGATCGGCGGAATCCTGTGGGTGATTCCGTTTGTTGGTGGCGGATATCTCTTTGGGAATATTCCCGTGGTGCGGGAGAATTTTGAACTGGTAGTGCTGGCAATCATTGTCGTATCACTCCTGCCCGGATTACATGAATGGTGGAGGCACCGGAGAGCAACGGGGAACGGGCATTGATGCAATTCCACTGAACTCCTCCACCCCTAACCCCTCCTCCACCCACCTTCGCCAAGGCTTCGGTGGGCAGGCAGGAGGAGGGGAATGTTTGTTGTGTGTTGTTTGCATGCAACAAGGAAACATCGTGCTCCTTCACTCGTGAAACAGGGCTCCCCTTCCTCCCGTAGAGGAAGGGGTCGGGGGGATGGAGGAGTCTCTGGAGATGGAGATCACCCTTTGCAAATACTCCCTCCATACGAGTACCATTCACGGAAATGACCCCTTCTCCCTTCCACGGGATCTTCTCCGCTTTTCAATCCGCACAGGAAATGCCGGATGCTGTAGCGGGTGAAACGGCTCCACAAAATGCTAAACGCTCTTCTGCCGGGAAGACCGTCGGTCAGATCGCCGTCGATATTTACGAAGTCGACAACTACTACATCATCCGCGCGCCGATTGCGGGCGTACGGCTTGCCGATCTCGACATCGAAGTGGATGAACGCTCGCTTACGATCCGCGGCATCCGCAGAATGTCCGATCAAATCCCCGCCGATCAGTACTATCTGGAAGAATGCTTCTGGGGGGAATTCAAGCGGACGGTGACGCTCCCAACAGTCATTGATCCAAGGAAAGTGAAAGCGACCTTTAGCAAGGATTCCATCTTAAAAATTCTGATACCGAAAGAGGATAAGGTAAAAATCGTCAGGATTTCGGAGATCTGAAAATAGAAGATACAAGATGCAAGATACAAATAAATCCTAAGCTCCAATATCCAAAGCGCTCCGGAGGCTTTTTGAGATTTAGTTCTTGTGTCTTATTTGTATCTTGCATCTTGTATCTTGATTCTACCGCTTCTTTCCCGCCCTTCCCCGCACGCTCGGCTTCTGTGAAATGGTTCCTCTTCCCTTCAGTTTCCTCGCCACATCCGCCTGCATCTGCTTGAGCGCCGTATAGACATCCTCTCCACCCATCACATGCCAATCTGCACTCCGCAGAAGTGATGCGAATTCTCTGAGTTGTTTCTTCGCTTCATTGCGCATGGCTGGACTCAGATTTTTTGCATCGAGGACGTTCCAGAGGTGTACCTGAAGCACATAGAGGTTCTGAACCTTCGAGAGTGCGGAATCCAATTTGGTCATGGGGGTGTGGGTATAGGTTTCGGAGTATTGTAGGCGATTTTGGAGAAAGAGTCAAATTCTGAGGACGGGAAAAATGTACAGCAGAGGCGGAACCGCTTAGGATAGATGGCAAATGCAGGGGAGGCTCCGCAAGAAAAAGGCAGAAAACATCCATGAGAATTTTCGTACATGGATGCGGTTTTTGACACTCACAAACAATGCGCCGAAAAACCGGGAGATGCTGAGTGAATACTTCCTGGTGCAGTGCACATCCTCCCCGGAAGTCCTCCAGACATTTTTGAACGTCCTCCATAAAACCCTGGAACGGGAACAGCGTACAAAAATCAACATACGTCTCGCTACGCTGTATCTCCACATACTCTCGCCGCTCTGTGAACGCTTCGGTCTCTTCGCGGAAAAAACCCTTCTCGACAGTCTGTGCTTTTTCATTGTTTCTCCTGGGGAATACCGCACCGTTGAACGCTATCTCACCACGTATCAGAGGAAATCGCACGATGTGATTCGTACCATCCGGACAGTGCTCGATACGCTCCTGAAAAAACGCGGACATGCCTGCGAAATCCAGGGTCGATACAAAAGCCTGTATAGCATCTACGGCAAATTGCAGCGCAAGGGGCATGAGAGCCCTCTGGCATTGCGGGATATTTTCGCATTCCGCATCATTCTCAAAAACAATAATGCCGAGGAGTGTTTCGATGTTCTGAATCTCCTCCACGATCTTTTCCAGCCCGTCGCCGAATGCTTCAAAGACTACATCACGATCCCCAAAGCGAACGGCTATCAGAGTCTGCACACCGTCCTCAGCGGCATTACGCCGGCATTTGATTTGCCTGTGGAAATTCAGATCCGCAGCCGCGCCATGCATGAATTCGCCGAGGAGGGATTTGCCTCTCACTGGGTATACGCTCGGGCAAAGGAAATGCGAATCCTGACGGAAAAGGAGCGAAAAATCCTCTCGCATTTCCTCTTCCTCTCCGAGCACGCACAGCAAGAGCAGATGCTCCTCTGTCTCTCTCCCGATGGAGATATCGTGAAACTTCCCCCCGGAGCAACGGCAATCGATTTTGCCTATCAGATCCATACCAAGCTCGGCGACAGGGCGCGGGCTGCACGCATTAACGGACGCCTTCGGGACATCCGCGCTCCTCTCAAGAACGCCGACTGCGTGGCAATCGTTTCCGACGTGGCAAAACATGGTCGCTCCGATTGGATCGCACATGCATCGCTCTCTTCCACCCGCAAAAAAATCTATGAAAACTCCCGACGTTAGCGTCATCCAGCAACGGCTTATCGACCACATGAACGAAGCAGTGTGGATAGGGGACAACGAAGAGCGCACCATCTACGCCAATCCCAAGTTCTGCAAGCTCCTCGGCTACACCATGGAGGAAATGCTGGGACGTCCCTCGTATGATTTCTGGGACAGGGAGAGCGCGGAGCGCGTGCGATCCGTGAACAAAAAAGAGCGACGCAAGGGCGTCAGTTCGAGTTATGAGGGGAATTTGCTAACGAAGGACAAACGGAAGATCCCCGTGCTCTTAAGCGGCACACCGCTGCCTGATGGAGGCACCATCGGCATCATGACGGATCTGACGGAGCTGAAAAAGAAAGAAAAAATGGAGCGTCTTCTCGGGCACGCCATCCAGAGTGCTAACGACGCCATTATCATTCTCGATGAGCGAGGTCTGATGCGGTCATGGAACAAGGGCGCCAGGATGATGTTCGGATTCAAGAAAGAAGATGTGCTGGGAAAATCCATCCGCAAGACGCTCCATATGGAAGGGGTGGATGCCACCCTCACGCGCACGAGTATTCGATACAATCATCAGCTCGAAGCCAAACACAAGAACGGGCAAATCGTCCGGCTCGCGGCAACCATCACACCGGCGCCGTCTGATGACGCGGGGAAAGGATCGGACATGTGGCTGCTGATCGCCCGCGATGTCACGGCACAGAATAAATTCGAGGAGGAGCTCGCACTCAAGTACCAGAAACTCCGCGATGCCTATAACAAATTCGGCATCACGCGCAGGCAGATGGACTACATTTTTGATCTTGTGCAGATCTGCACGACAACGCATTCCCGCAAACAACTATCGGACTTCGTCGTGAGCGCCGTCATCATGCTCACGCGCGTCGATGCCTGCGTGCTGCGGTCCTACAACCCCGCGAAGAAATCCCTGGAACTGCTCTCTTCCTTTGGACTATCCGACGATTGGCGGGGGAAAGCCGCTATCAAGTTCCGGGGAGGTCTTGCCGAGAAGGCTTTCACTCTGCGCGCGCCGCTCAAGGTGATCGATCTCACTCAGGAACCGCGGTATCACTCCCCGCACCTCGCCAAGAAACACAATCTTCTCTCGATGCTCATTATCCCGTTGATCGTAGAGGACGCACTCGTCGGCACGCTCTCGCTCTATGTGAGCCCGGAGAAGAAGCTCGAGCTTTTCGAGAATGAATTCATCGAGCGGTACGCTTCGATTGTGGCCCTCGCGCTCTCGCAGACTGCGGCTTCGTGTTGAGAATTCCACGGATGTGGTGGAGGAGGGCATTGACCAGAATGTGGGGACCTGCTTCCGCCTCCACACGACTGGCAGCTTCCTGCCACATACTATCAATACTGCGCGCTCGCACACCAAAGGTCTTTTCGAGCGCGGAATCGATGGTTGTGAGATCCCTCATCAAAGCCGCACGATCATTGGGCGACCGTAAGCGCACCTCGGGATGTGCCTGTATTCCTGTGACACGACCATCAAAGGCGGAGTAGGCGATGGTATGTCCCGTCAGCCCACTGACGGCAATAGGAGATATAGCGCCTCCTATGCTGTGCGAAAGACCACCGAGGTGGCCGCTGTGGGTTTGTGCTAGGGTCATCGTATGCGGGCAGCCGTCGAAGAGGGGGTGTGGTTGCGTCACCTGCACCGGAGAAGGGCAGAATTCCAGCGCACCGGCCTCGGTCACAAGACCATGTTCTTTCATCCTCCTTCCAATTTCATCCGCCATTGTCTGGTACCCGAAGCAAATGCCGTGCATGTGCACACCAGAACGAGGGTCTGCCGCCTGATCGAGGATCTGACGACCAATATGCTCCTTGAAAAACGAACCGTACGCATCGTGTGCGTCGTAGTAGCTCCCTCCAACGATCAAGAGGCCTGGATGCTGGAGCGAGGCATGTAATTTTGCATGCACGACAGGCATATGGCGTATGACCTTTTCCGGGTCAGATGGATTAAAGTCGATGCTGATCGGCTCCAGCAGCTGCGCATAATCTCGACCGAGCAGTCCCTCCAGTTCTCTGCAGAGGAAGGTATTGGTCGGACAATCCGCAAAGCGCACCAGTGTGATCGGCGGCTTGCCGCAACTCTTCCGGAGTTTATGGAGAAGTTCCACGAGCTCTAAGCGCTTGTGACGAAGGGATTCCTTCAGACCGGGTAGTGCGAACTTTTCATTTGCAGGCAGTTCATGGAATAGCCGGGAAAACTGGCTATTGAAGCCCGTGGATGGCTCTCCGCCCCGCGGAATGGCATGAATGGATGATGGAGGGAGCTCATGGAACCCTCGCACCATCGGCTTTTCTTCGCAGCGACCGAGTCTCGGTACAACGTCCGCACGCAATGCATCACCGACGATTTCCACCGCCTGGTCGATGTCATGATCATCCAGCAGTGGATCGGGGTCGTAGCGGGTATTGCATCCAAGATCTAAAAGTAGTGTTTTGGTGTTCTTTCTCTGCTCTTCGATGGTCCGCTCGGTACTGGAATTCTGGTTCCTGTCTGGCGATTCTGTGCTGCCGGCATGCTCTTGAAACCCTGCATCTGCGAGATGGTCCACGAGCGTGCTATAGAGCGCCTCATCATACTTCGTGCGAATGTGTGCTTCCCGTGCGGCTTGGAAAAGAGAAAGCAACCGCGTGCGACTATCGTAAAAGTCTCCCCCTAAGAAACCTGCCTTCACAGAGGACTCGCGATCGAGATGACGCCCATAGAATGGACGCTGACTTTCATCATCCTTATCGCGCGCGACAAGTACTTTCGCCCGTACTTCCTCGGCAATCCCGGAATCCATAAGGTGATTGCGCTCGGTCAACTTCGCCGCCGCCATGCGCCGGATGACCTTGTGGACGATGGTCTGCACTTGATCGTGCAGACGGTAGAAAATTTTATCGTTGCCGCCGGCAAGTTCAATGAGTTGTCCGCGAATACTATTGATGATCCGAATATCCGGGCGCAATTGCATGACATCTGCAAGAGACCTGCGATAGACAGCATCGCTGAACATCGCATTTTTATCCGACTCTGTTAAAAAACCATTTCGGGCGGTGGGATGCCGGCGTTGGATGAGTACGGAAACAGGATCATGGGATTTCTTGTCCAATATCACCTCAACATGCAGTGGTGACCCTTTTACCTTTGCCATGGCAGATTGTATCTGCGCGAAACGAAGAATGCGTGTCTGGGACTGCCGCAAACCGTCAGTAAGCAGCACGCCCCCGGGTTTCAGTGTACGGAGATTCCACTCGATATCTGACTCGAAATCTTGATGGGATTCATGGGAATCGGAACGGACTGCGGAAATAAGAAGGCAAGAACCCCCGGGAATCATTTGGTGTGTATCGCGGTCGGTGAATCTGCCGATGAGCAGATTGTGCAAATACATTTCCGGCCCCTCTCGATTGAGATCGAGAGGAGGAGAATGCAGACGGTAATCCGGTTTCTTATATTGGTCATGCTGTTCCAGGGCATCCATAAATCGATCGTCGAAGACTTCTCGAAAGCAGACGAGAGGATCTGGGGTATCGGATCCCTTGGCGACATCCGGCTCACTTCCGCTTTTGATCACGATCTTTCTCATCTGCGCAATGTCTAATTTGGATTGCTGGAGGAGATTGCGAACCGATGACATACCGACCAAGTTGCTTGCAAGCAACGTGCAGAGACTTGCGACACTGGAAGGAAGCTTCCATGGCTCCCACGCATCTGCATCCGCCTGTATGGATTGCAGTGCACTAATGGAACTTCGCATTGCATCATTGATGACGACATGCTGTGGCTGTACGGCAGTCTTCCATGTCGGTCGCTGCGCGTTGCATGCGGTCTGCAATGCATGAATAAGATGCGTGATATGGACAAGAATGTCCCCGCGTTTCTTCTTCAGATGTCGATCAATTTCCCACTGCGGCAACCGTATCCATCGCAAGAGCCGATTCTGTGAGGCAAGAATATCAAGAGACGCCTGCGTATCATGCTCAAACTCTCTCGATTCCCGATATGCGCCCTGGGCAATCATGGCACCATCCGCAACACACAAATCTGCTTGTTTCTGCACCGATGACACGTCACTGGAACGAAACTTTTCCGCATCAGTGATGCGATCAGCAGATACCCATTCTGGATGGGCAAGAAATGCAAAGAGATCATTGAGATCGATGGACTGCTTCTGCTGCTCCTTCCGAAGAGCACTCCCTTGGTCCCGTGCACGATCAAACCAGTGGTGCCCCAGTTTCTCGGCAAGGAGAAGCCCGAGGACATGTACGGTCATCTTCACGCCCGCATCCTCAGCGCGATCGGCACGGACAAACCGCTGGAGCACGGACTCCAGAGAGAAATAGAGTCTGTCGCCGACACCAACCTCTTCCCATACCTCCGCTCTGGGTCGCTCATGCTTTGTGCCACAAAAGAGGAGATCACCCTTCCACGCTTCAGAGTCGGGATCGGGATCGCGGTTCCTCCGCTTTCCTTTGCGCAAGTAATACATGAGCTGCCCGTTACCCGGTCCTTTATGGAGATGCACGCACGTCTGCGATCGCGTCCGGACATCACCGGGATGCGCATAACGTTCGGCCATGACGCGCTCAAGCTGCTGGAAGCTCTGAATTCCCAATGCCTTCTCGGCAGCCTCGATGCGATCGACGCTCCAATCCGTCTGCACGAGCGGCCATGCATTGCCGGAGAGTACGAGCAGTTCCGCAACGTCACGATAACGACGGTCTTTTTCTTCGGCATGGGCTCTATCAACATTGCGATTTCTGTACTGCTTGAAGTCCTCTGCGATGAGGCGTCGCGCTTCATCAGGACTGCTTGTTGGCATCGCCCCGATAGCATGCAGTCGATCGAGTTGGCTCTGTACACCCACCCATGTGCTGTGCTCCAACGATTCCTCGAGTGTTTTCTGTAGCCGCACTTCCGGCGATGCCGGTGGTGTGCTTTCCCCCCTTCCTCCGTGAGGGGGCGATTCGCGAGAAGGCATACGATATACGATAGAAAATCAATTGCAATATTATGTCAATCTTGCGATAAGTAAAGAATAAATGGCTCATGAAAGCCTTCAAAAGACGCTACACTCCGTTCCATGCAACTCACTCAAGCCATCCTCCCCGTCGCCGGTCTCGGTACGCGGTTTCTGCCATGGACGAAGGTGGTGCCAAAGGAGCTTCTGCCACTCGGCAACCAGCCGATCATCGCGCATCTTGTCGATGAAGCCTTAAGCATCGGGATTCAACGCATCTGTTTCGTGATCAGCCGCGGCAAGGAAGCGATTCCCCAATACTTTTACAAAGATGCCGCGCTGGAGGCGGAGCTCCTGAAGCGCGGGAAGAGCCACTACCTCGAGCAACTGAAGCGTTACGACGAAATTGAACTACATGTGGTCTACCAGGATGAACAGCTCGGAGATGGTCATGCGCTGTTGCAGGCGGCAGATTGGGTGGAGAGTTCAAGCGTCGCCGTACTCTTTGGAGACGATCTCTTCATGGGGGAGAAAAGTGGATTGATGCAACTGAAAGCCGCCGCGAAGCTCACGAAAACCGATCACGGAGCGTTTGTTGCTCTGGAAAATGTGCCGCAGGAACAGACGCACAAATACGGCATCGTCACGGTAGATCGCGCCCATCCAAAGAATGAACGTGTGCTGAAGCTCAAGGGAATGGTGGAGAAGCCACACCCATCGAAAGCACCATCAACGCTGGGCATCGTCGGACGGTATCTGATTCCGAAGTCGCTTTTTAAAACACTTGAGAAGATCGGAAAGAACTCTGCAACATCCAAGCATAAGGAAATCCGCCTGATTGATGCACTCATCCACGATCTGCCGCACATACCGATCCACGGTGTGCACTGTGAAGGAGTGCGACTGGATACAGGGACACCAGAAGGGTATAGAGAGGCAGTGAAGATTTTTGAATGATGAATAAAATGCTGAAGATACAAGAAACAAGATACAAACAAATTCTAAATGCCAAGCTCCTATAGGGAGGCTTTTGGAATTTTTTATTGGATCTTCTTTGTATCTTGTTTCTTGTATCTTCAAAATTACTTCTGACACCTATATCCAAACGGCGGCACCCGATAGTTCGGCTTGTTGAAGGAATAGTTTGTACAGTCCACACCGACTGCAGGTTTTGCGACACTGCTCGCCCGAACCCAACGACCGATCGCAGCATCGTATTCGTAAATATCGACATCCTCATTGGCATACGAACCAAATAGACCATGATTGCCGAGAAAGGTATACGGACGAGGATTGTAATAACGGCGGCGGTTGAGGGGGTGGAGTCCGTGCGTTATGGATCTCTGGGGACTGTTGTAGTAAAAGTCATACACTTCCGCATAATCAACATCGAGATTGCGGTGGTCGGATGAGCGTCGCTCATGGAATTCCCAAGGGTGGACCGTATAGGCACCCTCGGCTGCAAAGGCAGCGGTACAGAAAAGCCCCGAACTCATGAGTGCTACAGGCAGAAATGCGACGATGGAATAAGGATGATATTGCATAGGATTTGACAAAATGGCAATGAAAGTACCACACGGCATTTAACCGTCAAGCAATCCATGCAGATTGCTGAGGAAAGTAGGGTATTGTTATTTTTCTTGATTATTGTATAATATCAGTAACATTCATATCCATTCCCAATCATTTTTATGAAGAACCGCCAAATGGTCGTTGCCGCTCTTGCCGGGATCCTTGCCGGAACCGTTATCGGGGCAGGTACCTATTTCACCGCTCAAACGGTTTCCTACCGCTACAGCGACCGAGATACCTTCCGCATCATCCGTCAGAACAAAGACCTACACTCAACTAAAACAAGCCCCACACGCTTGGGTCGCCATGAGGCTGCCGGCAAACGTTACAGCATTCCAGAGGAGTGCCAGAAATTCAGTGGTGCTCGCCGCACACGCTGCATCGAAATCACGAATGATGGAGCGGAGTATCAGGAGGGACACGAATAATTGTATTCCATGAATCCAAAGAGCTAATGGAGGCTGTTCCATGCTTTCCTTGGTCTCTACGGTTTCCTTGGTAACCTGATGCTTGCATAATATTACAAATTATGTTATTATAGTTCCAACATTCATATCCATTTCCCCATTACCCGTATGAAGAACAATTCTACTCTCGTCGCCGCTCTGGTGGGCCTTCTTTTGGGCACAGCAGTCGGCGCCGGTACCTTTTACTCAGCGCAAGTCGTTTCGTATCGCTACGGCGACATAGACGGCTCACGGGAGCAGTACCACCGCAGCGATAACCGCCCAAGCGAGGTGACGCGCACGGTCAACACCAAGCACCGCGCCGCTAGCGGCATGGCAGAGGCCTATGAGGAATGCGAGAAGTTCTCGCCGAGACGCAGAGGAGCCTGTATGGAGGCTGCCGATCGTGAAACGAATGAGTACACAGGAGCGCAGTACGATGAAAATTAATCAGGTACGCATAGAGAAAAGACCGGGGCAAGAGCCCTGGTCTTTTTTTACTTGCTCTTGCGCCTGAGTAATTCAATCTCATCTCTTAAGTCAGCTGCCTTCTCAAATTCCATGTTCTGCGCAGCAAGATCCATCTGGTTTTCGAGTTCTTCAATGAGGCGTTTCATCTCGTCTTTGGGAATCTTCTGCGGATCTCTGTGCGGACGCCGCAGCTCCAATTTATTGGGTTCTTCGGCAATGTCGTGGATCGCCTTCTCGATCGACTTCGGCGTAATGCCGTGCTTGATGTTATGCGCCTCCTGGATAGCACGGCGGCGGTTGGTCTCGTCGAGAGCCGCCTTGATCGCATCCGTCTCGCGATCGGCGTAGAGCGTCACGTGACCGTGGAGATTTCTCGCGGCGCGCCCAATAGTCTGAATCAGCGCATCGCGGGAGCGGAGAAAGCCCTGTTTGTCGGCATCGAGAATGGCAATGAAACTCACTTCCGGAAGATCAAGTCCTTCCCGTAGCAGGTTGATACCGACGAGAACATCGATCTCTCCTGTCCGAAGCTGGCGGAGAATTTCAATGCGTTCCATGGTCACGATATCGCTATGGAGATAGCGCACCTTTTCATCGCGATCGGCGAGGAACTGCGTCATGTCCTCCGCCATTTTTTTTGTGAGCGTGGTAATGAGAACGCGCTCGCCACGTTTCTTGGCTTGGGCAATTTCTTGAGTGATGTCATCGATCTGGTGCTTACTTGGCTTTACCATAACGATGGGATCGAGAAGACCTGTAGGGCGAATGATCTGTTCGACAACGAGATCTTTCTGTGCCTCGCCCTTCGGCGGCATACGGCAGTGGCGGTACTCATAGGGTCCCGGCGTCGCCGAGACGTAGACGACCTGATTCAAGCGCTCCTCGAATTCCGGGAACTTCAGCGGACGGTTGTCGTGGCTTGAGGGGAGGCGGAATCCGAAATCGACGAGCGTCTGCTTGCGGCTGCGGTTGCCTTCGTACATGCCACCAACCTGGGGAATAGAAATGTGAGACTCATCGACAAAGAGCAGGAAATCCTCCGGGAAGTAATCGAGAAGGGTGGAAGGCGGGCAACCGGCGACCCCGTCATTATTGAGGTAGCGCATGTAGTTTTCTATCCCCGTGCAGTAGCCGGTCTCCTTGAGCATCTCGATGTCGTACTCCGTGCGCTGACGAATCCGCTCAGCCTTGGCGAGTTCCCCCATTGTCAATAATTCTTTTTCGCGTTCGCCCAATTCCGTGATGATGCCGCTACACGCCCCCTCAATCTTCTCCTTGCTCGTGACGTTGTGGGATGCAGGGAAGATCATCACTTCCTGCAGATCGGCGATCAATTCGCCCGTGAAACTATCCACCTCCTGAATCGTATCGATCTCATCAAACGGCATCTC
>Ga0156271_101_pt1 | contig 18582 bp, 14 predicted proteins | sample RifCSPlowO2_12_FD_107920 | JGI IMG/M metagenome (GOLD analysis project Ga0156271, IMG submission 107920) | Candidatus Peribacteria bacterium RIFCSPLOWO2_12_FULL_53_10
GGTCCGGGCCAGATCATCGATTCCGCCATAGGGCGATAGACAGGACTGCCTGCATCCCACGTGGAACCAATGACGATGAGACGATCACCTTCAATATAGAGATCGGTTGGACTGAATGATTGGTCGTCGACATTTATCGTTGCAATATTCCGGAGATTGCTTGCAGGAGTGGCATCGACGATGCGGATTTCCTGATTGCGGACGATGTAGAGATATGTGCCGTCGGTCTTGACGATATCCCCTTCATCGACGCCTTCAACTTGGACATTGGTTCGCGAATAATCGTCGTTGGAGAGACGGGACAGAGTCCCGTCTCTACCCTCCGGTGTGCCGGTGCTGGGTGCCATGGAAGGCACAGCACGCATCATCATGTCGCCCTCTATACCGTATCCGCCACTTGTGCGTCCCGCTTCCTCCGTGAATGCACGAAGATCCGCGCAGGATTTCGCCGTTTGTGGAGTATTGCTCGCAAGATTGATCTGCACTTCAGGATACTTCACGTTGATGTAGCCCTTCGTAGGTTGGTCTTGGATATTAGCACTGAGTCTCCACATCATCTCGGCCATTTCTCCACGGCTAAGGCGCTGGTCAAGACCATTGATGGAGGGTGGAATAGCGGAGGAAGATTCCAGCGCGCGTGCATACGGCTCGTACCAATCGACTGAGTTCTGATCGATTTTCTGGTCGTAGGCGAGTGCCAGAATCTTGCTTGCTTCGACGAAGTTGATCTCCTGCTCCGGCTTATACGTTCCATCGGGATATCCCGCAACAATACCCTCTGACTTCGCCGTGCAGACGTAGGCGGCAAACCACTGTTCTTTCACATCCGGGAAACAATTCTTGAGATCGGCGATATCGCCTCTGCTCTCGAGCACGATCTTCAGAAACTCCGCGCGGTTGATGTGTGCAGAGGGCTTGAAGAGTCGAGCCTGCCCTGAGCTTGTCGAAGGGTCGGCATATCCTTCGATCACGCCTTGTTCCTGCAGGGCATTGATTGCTGTGCTGTAAGAGGTTGTCGATGAGACATCGGTAAATGCGAGAGCGGGTGCTATCACAGCGAGGCAGAGCGTCGCAGCGATAAAAGCAGAAAAGCGGACGGAAGCGGAAACCATAGTGCAGAGGTGAAGAAATAAATGCAGTACTCGAAGTGTAGCAAGCTCCCCATCTATCTCTCTATAAGAGAGGTTGGGGGACTGTAGAGAAGGAGACGAATGGGAGGGGAGGATCTTACGAACGCTTACGGAATCAAGATCTTTGGTGCTGGTTTTGCCTCCCCCGTTGGTGTCGAATGGGGTTGGAGCTGGCGGAATAATTGCCCAAAGGGGCTATCGACATTGCATGTATGTCCGTCTGCCGCTGCATGTGCGAGTTTTCGTCGTCGAGCTTCACGATCCGTGCATACGGCTTTATAGCATCGACCCATCAGCGCATCATCAATGGTGATTGTTGCGCTTGCATCGGCATCTCGCGCAAGCAATAGTGCATCTTCGATATGTCCTGCCCATACGTCTATATCCGCACCGGAGAATGCATTGGCTTCTTCGCAGGAAGGGAAGGCATGACGAGCGAGATGCCCGTCTGCTATTGCAGTATCGTATGTTTTTTCGATTGGAAACAGATCAATACGTCGTTTCAGCATTTGTGAAAGGCTGCTTACATTGGGACATGGCACTTCAATCGCTCTTCCGAAACGCCCCCCTCTCAAAAATCCGGTGTGCATCAATTCTGGGCGGTTCGTAGCGCCGATGATGAAGATATCTTTGCGTTTCTGCAGTCCACTCATCCATTCGAGCATGGTGTTCTGTACGCGCAGAGTTTCCTCATGCATCTGAGCAACAGAGGGATCATTCAGCGCGGCTTCAATTTCATCCATAAAAGCGATGATCGGCGCGTTGTCTTCGAGATATTGCAGGAGACTATTCATATTTGTATTGGATGCCCCTACCCATTTATAAAATACATTCTGAAGTCTGACATGAGCAAATTTAATAGGCGTTTGTCCCGCAAGTGTTTGCCTTTCAATCACATCGCGAGCAAGGGCTTCCGCAAGCAGCGTTTTCCCTACGCCGTGTGCTCCTATAAGGATAGCGTGCTGTGTGGGCGTAACGGCGAGATCGCTATGGAGCAGGCGAAGAACCGATGGTCGCAAACGCTCGATTGCCTCATCAAGACCGATTACGTCCGCGTAACTACGCAGTTCTCCGGGTTCCGTAATAAGCCGAACCGTTCCTGGCGGAAGATCGCGGTCAGGATTGATAGGTCGTCGTTTTTTTTCACTCTGCTTTTCATTTCCAGTGGGTGAAGCTGCTTCATCGCCATCTCCCAGTTGAGGATGCTTATATATGGGAACTTGCAATTCCGCACATACCTCGGCAATAGCGCAGCGTGCTTCGGTAGCGAGACCTCCGATGAGCCAAGCGGGAAGGGTTTGCATTCGTTCAGATGTTATTGGCGGGTTGGGCATATTTTCCATAATCCACCGAAGTGAATGCAGATCTTCCCATCGCACTTTACTGTCGCGCCTGGAATCCTCCTCCGTCATTGCAGGAACTACTGCTAACACTTGTTGCATCTGTTCTGTGGCGATGAGCGCACAAAGTCGCTCCCGGATACGTTCCATTATTCGTTGACTCGGTTCACCTCTAAGTCTTGTGATTTGCTCATGAGAGAGAATAAGGCCAGGTTCAAGATTGGCAAATCCTTCGATGATTGTAAGAGCAGGAATAGTATCTTTTTTTGCTCTGTGTAGAAGATTTTCTTCCGCTTCTGCGTGCAATTGGTCGAATTCTTTTCGTAAGGCTCGGCGAGCCTGCTCGAAATTATCATCTGTAGTACCATCGCCGGGAGTGTGGGCTTCTGCCATGGTGCATGAGTGTGCATGGTATGGGTTCGTTGCTCAAGAGAAGAAACTGCAAAAAAAGCAGGGGCAAGACCCCTGCTCTTTTGCAATATTGCAATCGATTTAGAAATCTCCGCCCATCCCTCCTCCCGGCATCGCTGGTCCTGCTGGCTCTGGCTTCGGGATATCGGTGATGCCGACTTCCAATGTCAGGAACATCGAAGCCACAGACGCGGCATTCTCGAGAGCGCTGCGCGTGACTTTCTTCGGATCAATGACCATGCCTTTGACGAGGTCTTCGTATTTTTCCGTGAGAGCGTTGTATCCATGATCGCCCGTGAGATCCTTCACCTTGGCAACGACGACTTCCCCGGAAACTCCGGCGTTTTCCGCAATGTGGTGCGTCGGCGCAGTGAGGGCGATCATGACGATCTCGATACCGAGCTTCTCGTCGATGCTTTTCGTTTCTTTTAAGAGCTTCTCGAGACCGGGAAGTGCGCGGATGTAGGCTGTGCCTCCTCCAGCGACGATCCCTTCCTCGGCAGCTGCGCGGGTAGCAGAAAGCGCATCCTCCACGCGGTGTTGCTTCTCTTTTTGCTCTACTTCTGTGGCCGCACCTACCTTTATGACGGCGACTCCGCCACTGAGTTTGGCGAGGCGTTCCTGAAGTTTCTCGCGGTCGAAATCGGACTTGGTCGATTCGATCTGGACTTTGATTTCATTCACGCGGTCCTCGATATCCTTTTTCTTTCCGGCACCGCCGATCACCGTGCAGTTATCCTTATCAGCGACGACTCTGCGAGCCTTGCCGAGATCTTCGATCGTGGCGTTTTCGAGTTTCAAGCCTACCTCCTCAGAGATCACGCGTCCTCCCGTGAGGAGAGCGATATCCTTGAGGATCTCCTTGCGGCGGTCGCCAAAGGCAGGAGCTTTGATCGCGAGTGTGGAGAAGGTACCGCGGAGTTTATTCACCACAAGAGTGGCGAGTGCTTCGCCATCCACGCTTTCTGCAATGATGACGAGTTCCTTCCGTCCGCGTTGTGCGAGAGCCTCAAGCAAGGGGAGGATCTCTTGGATGGAACCGATTTTCTTATCGGTAATGAGGATATACGGGTTTTCAAATGTCGCCTCCATGCGTCCCGTATCCGTCACGAAATATGGCGATATGAAACCCTGATCAAACTGCATCCCTTCGACATATTCCTTTTCAAGACCCATAGTTTGCCCGGCTTCTACCGTGACCACTCCGTCCTTGCCGACTTCGTCGATGACTTCGGCGATCACTTTGCCGATTTCCTCATCTTGGGCAGAAATCGTCGCGACTGCGGCGTACTCTTCCTTCTTGCTCACGTTTTTGCGGATCTTCTCGAGGAAGTCCGTTACTGATTTCACAGCTTTATCAATACCGCGCTTGATGGAGATGGCGTTACTGCCCGAACTCAAGTGCTTGAGCCCTTCCTCCATGATGGCGTGCGCGAGAACCGTGGCCGTGGTCGTTCCGTCCCCCGCTGCGTCATTGGTTTTCGTTGCGGCTTCCTTCACAAGCTGAGCGCCAAGGTTCTCCCAAGGGTTTTCGAGCTCGATTTCCTTGGCAACGGTGACACCGTCTTTCGTGACGGTCGGTCCGCCGTACTTCTTTTCAATGACGACGTTGCGCCCTTTGGGGCCCATCGTCGCGCGGACGGCTGCAGCGAGTTGCGTGACACCGGAGAAGATCTTTTGCCGTGCGTCGGTGCCGAAGAGGAGTTGCTTTGCCATGATAGGAGAAGTGAGAAAAGTAGAGAAAAGGGTAGGAAAGGCAGAAAAGTGTATTCAGGATTACTTGACGATGGCGAGAACGGCGTCGAGGTGGAGGATTTTGACTTCCACGTCTTTGCCGCTCTTGTCTTTGAGTTTCACATCGTCGCCGGCGTATTTACCGAAGAGGACTTTGTCGCCGACTTTGAGGAAGTCTGTGGGATTGCTGCAATCTTTGCCGACTCCTCCTTTACCGAGTGCAACGACGACGCCTTCTTGGGGTTTTTCCCCCGAAGCGGTATCGGGAATCACGATGCCCGAGGCCGTGACTTGTTCCTTTTCGAGCGGGCGAACGACCACGCGGTCGCCGATGGGTTGGAGGTGGATTGCGAGCTGAACATCGTCTTTTGCCATAGTCGGAAGGAGAAAAGGGTTAAAGAAGTGCTGAAGAAATGGGCTTCTCGGAGAAGCAATGCTCCGTTAGCAGTCGGAATTATAGAGTGCTAATTCATCTCGTCAAGTGCGAGACACGTCTGTTGCTTTGAATTTGGTATTTTCTTTCTTTTGTCTGCCCGACAAAAGAAAGAAACAAAGAAAAGCGCACCGTGCGCCAGAGCCCCTCCACCGGCCGCAACACCCCCCGTGGCGCACGGGACCCCGCCAACTGTTAGAGTATTGGAGATGCTTCGTCGCAATATTCTTCTCGGGCTTCTTATTTTTTTGCCGCTTGCAGTGTATGCACATTCTTTAGGGAATAGTTTTGTGACCTGGGATGACCGGCTTCTGATTGTGGATAATCCGATCGTGCACGGACTCACATGGAGCAATATTCGCGCTGCATTCACCTCGTATGATCCGGAGCTCTATATCCCGTTGACGCTGCTGAGCTATCAGATGAATTGTGCGATCGGGGGGCTGGAGCCGTTTGGTTATCATCTGGGGAATTTGGTGTTGCATATCGCGAATGCGGTAATGGTATGTAGTATTTTTCCACTTCTTATCAATCCGCGCAGCCGTAGCGGAGAGCCGCGGCTCTCCGCTACGGCTGCCTTCCTTGCTGCACTCCTTTTTGCCGTCCATCCCCTCCACACCGAATCCGTCGTTTGGGCTGCAGCTCGCAAGGATGTGCTCTCGACCTTTTTCTTTTTATGGACGGTATTGTTCTATCTTCAATCGCGGGGAGACCAAAATATGCGAAAGAAATATTGGTGGAGCGTTGTGGCATTTGCCCTGGCGCTTCTGAGTAAAGTTTCGGTCATTACGTGGCCGCTGATGTTGCCGCTGATGGATTGGTATCGTGGCGAAAAGATGGATCGAAAGATGCTTCAACGAGCATTGCCTTATTTTGGCTTGAGCATCATCTTCGGCATCGTCGCGCTCGGTGGGAAAATCGCCAACACCGGATTCCTCTACGAAAAAATCCTGATCGGCTGCCGGGCAGTGACGTTGTTGCTGCAAAAATTCTTCATTCCTGTGCACCTCTCGCCGTTGTATCCATTCACCAAGCCGATTGATTTTGCCACTCCCGAGCTCACGATCTCACTTTTGTTTGTCATTGGGGTGACTTGCATAGTGCTTTGGCTGGCTTTCAAACGTGACATGCGCCTACCGCTCTTTGCCTGGGGCTGGTTCCTCCTTTTCCTTGCACCGAGCTCCAGCAATGTGATGAAGGGGCATAATGAACTACTCGATATCTATGTGACGTCGGATCGGTATGCGTATCTGCCTTCGATGGGATTATTTTGGATTGGGGCGTTGGGCGTTGGGCGTTGGGTCGAAAAAAAAACGAAAGTAACGTATGGGATTATTTCTTTGGTTCTGTTGCTCTTCTGCGTTCTTACATACCGCCAATCTCTCGTCTGGAAAGACACGCTCACGCTTTTTACCCATGTAAGCGAAGTACAGCCAAATTCTTATGTCGCTTGGACCAACATTGGTACCGAGGAAACGCGTCGTGGAAATATCAATAGGGGACTTGAGGCCTATCGCAAAGCACTCGCAATCCGCGATGATGCGACGACGTGGTACAACGTGGGGCAGATACTGCGGGCGCAGGGAAAAATAGAGCTTGCGATTCAGGCATATGAAAAAGCTGTGAAGAGCAGTCCGTTGGAGGAGGATGCGAAGAGAGCATTGAACGAATTGAAAATTGAAAATTGAAAATGGAAAATTGCCTGTCGACGTCATAGTTTTTTTGACGGCGAACTACCGCGAGGTGTACGTACGTACAACTTGTTTTTTTGGATTTCTCGCTGGATATTTATGAGATGCAAAAGCCAAATATCGTACTTGATACATTTTTTCATCTGAAGGGCAGGACGCTGGTTCTCATTGATTGGGCGAACGTATTCCATGCGCAACATAAGAACGGCTGGACAGTTGATACGCGCAAGCTATTTTCCCTTTTTACGAAGCATGAGAACATTTGTGAGATCGTTCTCTTTCACGGAACGGATCAGCATGAAAAGTCTGCCTTCTTTCTTAAAGAGCAGGCAGCAATCGGCTACCGCATCGTAACGAAAGCTGTGAAGAAAGTACCGCTAACGACAGATCACGAAGGTAATCTTCTTGCCAAGCCGATTCTACGACGCAAGTGTGATTTTGATATTGAGATCGCGAAGGAAATTCTCCTCAATCTCGATGATTATCAGGGATTCATTCTCGTGAGCGGTGATGGGGACTATGCTCCAATCTTCGATGTTCTCCGCGAGCGTCGAAAACAAGCCATCCTCGTTTTTCCAAAAGGGGGTCTTGGTCGGGAATATCTTGAAAACGAATAACGCAAAAGAGCAATCTTTCTCTGTTCTCTCGAACATTTGCGCCCCTTTATTCAGACAAAAAATATCCCGACAGGATCGAAATCCCATCGGGCGTGATTGATTCTATTGTAGCAGGACATGGAGCATGGTCAAAGGATTTTTTGAGAATATCAGACCTCAAAATTCTCATTTCACTCCCCACACCTTCTCCTTCAGCATCCTCTCCCCAATCCACGGCAACGTCACCCTATCCATCTCCGTTCCGCTCTCGTCGTACCCTCGCACCAGAATCTGATACGCGGCAACGGGTTCCTTCGGAATCGGGAGAGCCCACGAAGCCGAGGAAAACCAATGCGATGTCCGCTTCATCAGACCGAGAGTGTCCCAGTTTTGTTCCCCGCTGGCTGCCTCCGGCACGACCCACACTTCCATGCGCTTGATGCCGCCACTCTCCGCGACGAAGTTCCCGTTCTCCACGTCAAAGAATGCGATGTGCGGAGCTTCGGGACTTTTGTTTTGCATGCCTGTTGCGATTCCTGCAGCAAGCATCCCGGCAGCAATAATGAGGAGGAGGGAGAGATTGCGGCGGAGGTGTTTTACGTTCATGGCGAAGGAGATGGTAGACCGGAAATGTGGACATGCAAACAAACCCGGAGTCTTGGAGACTCCGGGTTTGCTCAATCATTGCGATTGACGAGTAGTTGTGGCGATTAGGCATCGCCGGCGAATTTGAACCCGAGGAACGGGTGGCGCGCGGTTTTCGCGCGTTCGATCCGTTCGTCCGGAGTCAGACCGCCCGTTAGGGCATCGAAGAGCATACCCACCATACCGTAGTACGTCAGGCAGTAGATGGCGTGCTTTGACTTTGCCATCGCTTCTCCGTCGAGGAAGTTTTTCGGATCGAACTTTCCTCCCGATCCGGGGTCAACGAGACCTGCAAACGGGTGGATGAAGACGCCACAGGTAATGACCAGCTTTTTGTCTGCGTCAGCGGGGAACCATTTGTTCTCCCAACAATCACAGACAGCTTGCGCTGCCCCAGACTGCGCATCTCCCCACAATTGTACCACACGATTCAAGCTCTTGGTGATCACTTTCGTCACCAAAGCAAGTCGAACCGGTGGTGCCAAATTGGCAGTCACCAGTCCCTGCATGTTGTTGAGACCGTCGGCCTGACGGCAAAGGGCATTGGCAAAGGCGTGACCAACAGGCCCATTCTTGTCCCCGACCAGTCCGTCATGATGCTGAATCTCGTAGCCGAACTTTCCATCGGCAACGAGGCACTCACACGGACAGAGAGTAAAGTCGGCCACACGCCAACTCGGGTCCATTTTGAAGGGACCGTTCCAGTCCAATTTGGGCTGCCCGAAATTTTCGGGAACTGTGAGCGTTCCCAGAACTTCGAGCAAACGTGACATCGGGCTTTGCATGACAGAAACTCCTTTTCGGATGTGGGCACAACGGCCCAGTCTAAAAATCCCGCTACGGTACCGTAGAGGGGTTACGCAGAAAGGCGCGCGCCTATTGCGACCTACAACGATGTAGGCAATCTACACACTTCGTAATGTGCACAGTGCCTACATCGGCTTCTCGCCGATGCAATGAAAGAGCATAACTGCCAAGCTCCACTCTCATTTCGAAAGCAGAAATCCTGACCAATCCATTCTGCTTACTTTTGGCTATCTGTCAACGAATTTGTGGTCATTGTTCCGGTGCCCCATCGTCTCTTTTTGAGGTACATTTCGATCTCTTTCCCCATTCTCTTATGGATGGCATCGTGCACTTCGAACTCCCGGTAGATGATCTTGCGCGCGCTCGGGCGTTTTACAGCATCTTCGGATGGGCTCTCCAAGACTGGCCCATGCCGGATGGCTCGACGTACGTTGGCATCCACACGACACCGATTGATGAAAAGACTCGCTTACCTCTCGAGGTCGGCGCGATCAACGGAGGAATGCTTCTGAGAAACAAGGAGGTGCAGGCTCCGGTCTTCGCGATCAACGTGTCTTCCATCGATGAAAAGGTGGAGCAGCTTTTGAAAGTCGGAGGAACCGTGGTGAAGCCTAAGGTGGATATGATGGGCATGGGGTTTTATGCGTACGTGAAAGATACGGAGGGGAATGTAATTGGGTTGTGGGAGGATGCGAAGAAGTAGGACAATTCAATGGCATTCATGGAACGTAGAACGTACACTGCATGCGATTTTTCCTTCGGATTCTGCAGAAATTTTTCCTCACCAGTCTGGCAGTGTTGCTCATTGTGGCAGCCCCAATGCCCGTGGGATTCGCGGCATCCCGGAGTAGTGCTTCTTCTATGCCTCCTGTTTCAGGATCTTTACGGTTCAAAAAATCCTACATCGCTCCGCGCAGCTCTTCTTCCAGACAAACATCAGTTCGTGTGACCAAGAAAAAATCTTCTACAGATGTTTTCGTATTCCCTTTCAATAATACATGGAAGGAGGCATGGAATTTCTACGTCGTGAAAACAATTGCACGTGCCACGTTCAATAAACATAAGAGCGGAAAATCCAATCATGGGGAAGTCTTCGACTCGCTGGATCTGAGTCGCGTGAATCCTCTCAAAGAAGAGGGGGGAGAGATCGCAGAATTCATGCGTGTACAGCTACCGAAAGGCGCAGGGAGTCCGTTTACCACGCACTTCTACAGTCTTCCGCCTTCGGGCGTCACCGCGCTTGCCTGCGGAAGTATCGTTCCGTCTGATGATATGTACTTGCGCTACTATGTGCGCTTTCCGAAGGAATTCGATTTTTCGTCCACGGGAGGTTTGCCGGGTATCGTCGGAGGTATCCTCAATCAAGTGGAAGGAACACATAGTTTGTCGTACTTCGGCGTGTGGATGGGTTGGGACAGACTCGGTTTCATTGAATACGGCGGTTTCCGGGATGAGCTCGGAGTAACGCGCGTGAGTACCACGAAGTTTTCCGCAGATGGCAAGTGGCACAAAGTGGAGATCGCCGTGCGATCCAATGTTCCGCCTTTGCATAAAATGAACGGTTCGGTGGAAATCCGCTACGACGGAAAGGCTCTCATATATGTCCAGCGCGCAGCGATCCGGAAGCGTGATCAAGATCGCTTTGAATGCTATTCGTTCATCGTATTCGCTGGAGGGCTTGATACGATTACCAACTTATCAAAAGATTCGTTCGTTGATATCGGAGGAATTGCCGTGAGCGGCAAGCCGATGTGGTAATGCTTATAGATTCTTATACGTCTTTTCATCCCTTTTCGTGATACGTTTTACTTCAACAGATCGTGTCTTGGGATCGACGAAGAACAGTATCCGATACCGTCCCAAGCGAACGCGGAACCAGCCTTTCATGCCCGTTAAAGCGACAATGCCGGGAACTTTTGTTGCATCCCTTCCGAGCTGCGCGATGACCAGTAAAATTGCCTCTCGGTCTTTTCTCGAGATCAATCGCAGAAATTTCTCAATTTTGTTCATGGTTGATTTTCTTAATCAATCGAATCATTTCCCTCGCAGGTATTCCTTTTCCATGATTATCCCGGTCCGCGTCAAAGATGATTTCTTCTGCAGTGGCTTGCGCCAAATCGAAAGGATGGATGACCAATCGATCTTGATGCATTTCCACAATGAAATTATTCGTAGAGAAATGACTTCTCCATTGCTTTGGCAATGTGATCTGACCGCGCGGCGTGCTTTTGACGATTTTACTAGTCATAAAAGTAGGGAAGTACGTAAGTAAGTATAGCGTACTTTCACTGCATTTGCAATATCACGATGGTGCCGACGGAGAGAATCGAACTCTCACAGGATTGCTCCTACACGCTCCTGAAGCGTGCGCGTCTACCAATTCCGCCACGTCGGCATAGTATGACAATACCAGAGGGCATTGCTTTAGAGTACGATTTTCCCATACGCAAATATTTCCCGGTAAGGTTCGATGCGCATGTGCGTCTTGGTTGCATATGTCCTACGCTCTCCGGTTCTTCACCCTGATTTTCGCACTATTCCTGTTCCTCACTGGTTGCCTTGTCGACCGCGCACCTGCGCCCATTCCGAGCGCGCGCAATCGTCCCGTAGCATTGACTTTCGGCATGCATGTCACAACGGATGCAAAAGAAAATCCCATCGATCCTCCCGAGCGGTTCGATGGATACCACGCGGGTCTCGATTATGAAGTCTCTGCTTCCGAGCTTGATGAAGAAATTCCGATCTCCGCAATCTGCAGTGGAAGTGTCCTTTACAGCGGATTTGCCGAAGGATACGGCGGCGTGCTCACACAGCGCTGTAACATCAGTGATGCATCGGTGACGGTCATCTACGGTCATCTTGACGGGGATGGTCTTGCTTCAGAGGGAACCATCCTTGCTGCGGGAGACCGTCTTGGCAAACTTGCACCTGCACGTAGTTTCTGGAGTGACCTCAACCGCAAACATCTGCACCTTGGCATTCACAAAGGAGAAGTGCCGGACATGCGCGGATATGTGCAAGAGCCTATGGAACTCGAGGAATTCATCGATCCGCGTGCAGTGCTTCCGCGGGGGGCAGGAGGGAGACAGGTATCGGTGTATCGGGTTCCCGAAGAAGCAAAATGATCTTGGTAAGAATGTCCATACTTCTCCGTCTTCACTGTCGTCATGCGTACCACACTCCACCTTCCCCACTGGCATATCTCTCCTGCTCAGCTGTCTCCTGTAGTGCATTCTGAAGAGGATGCTGCAGTGCGGTATCTCCTCCTCGGACTTGGTATTGTGGTCTTCTCCGTAACGGCGATCTATCTCTATAGTGCTGCGTTATAAGAAAATACCGAGCATCAATCTCATCTCCAGAACCACCCCGGTGCGAATCGTGTATCACTATTCCGTGTATTTTTGCGAGGAGTTCGTTTCTCCTCGTGCTCAGGAGGTGCTTCCTGTTGGTGACGTTCCATACGGCGTCGCACGCGGTCTTCAAGTTTTCTGGAAGAAGCAGAGGAGGAGCGGCGGATTCGAGGAGTGGAACTCACTGAAGCCTCCGGCGCGGAAGTAACCTCTCGGTATTCTCTGCTCCGCTCGGATCGTTCTCGCGAAGAGCTGCTTCCGAGGAAATCCGAAATCGGACGCGGATAGTGCGGAACGCCGTACATCGGAGCGGCAGAGTACACCCCATCTGCGTTCATGCGTCTGCCCGGAGATCCAAACTGGATAATGACGACGAGTCCCAAAAGCACACTCAATCCAAGGAAGAGCATCTGGAGCGCAAATATGCGTTCCGCATGCGCCGGAGAATCGGGAGTGATATGCATATTTCCGTACAGTATAGCAGAAATAGCCGTATCCGTGAAGACGGGTTTTCCCTTGTTTGAATGGGCGCGATGCAGAGGATTCTTCTCCATGACTCGTGCATACTGTCTCCGCATGCAAAAACTCTCCTTCTCGCGTGTTCCACCTGTGGAAGGGTTGCTCCTCTGTTTTCTCCTCTTTTCCGTGCTCTGGCGCGGGGGAAAAAGTCTGGAGACGACGTGGATGCTGGTGGGTGTTGCGGGAGCTTTGGTGCTTGCGGATACGCTTCGTTCATCTGAGAAAATTGACCCCCCTTCGCTCTTGCGGAGCTTCGGCGGGGCAAGGAATGGAGAATTGAGAATGGAGAATTCTTTCGGCTTGCTCTGGGTATGTGCATTCGGATTTCTCGCATGGACAACGCTGTCGTATTTCTTTTCCACAACGAGAAACTACGGCTTGGATGAAGTGCTGCGCGATAGTGCACTGGTTCTGATTTTTCTCTGGACGATGCGACACGCGGGAGGGGAATCCGGAGCGCGTTTTCCCCATCGCTTCATCCATACGATGACCGTGGCCGCGGTTCTCGGAGCCTTCTTCGGATTGCTGGTGTACAGCATGCAGCCCGTGAACCGCTTCGTCGGAACGTTCTTCGATCACCGTTTCCATACCGATTACTGGCCGAATGCATGGGCGCAATTCGTCCTTCTCGCATGGCCGATGATTGTATTGTGGATGCGGGGAAGGAACGCGCGGTTGCAGGTTGCAGGTTGCGGGTTGCTGGGACTCGTCTTGGGGACGCTGCTTCTCAGTTATTCGCGGGGAGCGATGATTGCGTTTGGGGGACAGATCGCGTTACTGGGATTATGGGAATGGGTAAGGAGAAAGAGTGGTGGATTGCAGCCCACTACGCCGAGCCTGTCTGCCGGACAGGCAGGGCTACGAGGGCCAGGGATGACAGATTGCGGAAGAATGTTTGCACGAACCTGTGTGGTTGCAGTGATTGCAGTCGCGTTGTTCTTTGCGGCGAATGCCATGCGTGGACAATTTCATCCAGTGCAAAGCATCGGAGAAAAAGTAACCTTTACCGCTGACGAAGGAGGATCATCCATCAATGAGCGCAAGCAGTTTTGGAAGCAATCCATCACATTGATTTCCGAGCGACCGCTCCTTGGCTGGGGTCCGTACAGTTTTCGCTTCGTGCATCAGCGCCTGCAGACATCCGTGCTTGCGACATCGGATCATCCGCACAACATATTTTTGAAGCTGGCTACCGAGAGAGGAATTGTCGCTGCGATTCTTTTTGCGATACTGGTTGTTGTGATCCTATGGCCGATGGTTGCATTGTTGCATTGTTGTATTGTTCGCAAGCGGATGGCGAACGGAGTGGAACTCGATCAGCAATACAGCAATACAGCAATACAGCAATCATTCTTGTTCATAGCGGTTCTCGGTGTGGTTGCCCACAACCTCATCGATTATAATCTGCAGTTTGTGGGGATCGCTCTGCCGTTTTGGATGATGCTTGGCGTGCTTGCGAGCGCAAATGCAAAATGCACCCTTCGACAAAGCTCAGAGCAGGTACAGGATAAAGCAAAAAAAATGAATACAAAATTTGTTCATAAATTAGAGCTTACAGTAGCAGTACTATTGTTAACTGTTGCCTTACGAGAAGCAGTCTTTCTCGTCACGTCTTCCATCGGGCGCCATGCCGAGACACAGGAAGATTTCACAACGGCATTGACGTGGTATGACCGAAGCGCGTCGGAATGGTTCTCGCGCGATATGCATCTGAGTCGCGCGCTACTCAGGACAATGCAGGGAGAAACGTTGCAGGCTCAGGAGGCGATGGATGCATTCTTCCGTCTCAATGCCGAGGACCCGCGTGGATGGAGGTTGCAGGGGGACATTGCACGAACGAAAGGGAATCTGGAGGCTGCCGCTGATGCGTATGCAAAGGCATACGAGCTTGGGAGGTGGAATGATCTGAGCATTGCGCTGGCGCTTGCGGAAGTTCTTGGGGAAAGTGAGCAGGGAGCAACGAGCAGTGAGCAATTTTCCCTAGAGGAGATGAAGCCGGAGATGGACGCATTACTTGGATCGTTTATTGAGGCGATTGTTCGCAATGCGCATTTCATCGCGCTCTCGCACAATGCGGAAGATGCCATAGCGTTGAGTGCATTCCTCGCCAAGCAGTTCCCCGAATCTGCTCCACGCTACGAAGTATTTGCCGCGCGGGCAGATTTCGCGATGCGGGCGGAACGAGCAAAGCTGAAGCGTAGGCCTACTGGCTATTTGTGGTAATGCTCTTCATGAAAGAGTACGTGGACAAAAGTATGTAACAGAGCATCCGTAGAATTCCGTAAAGAGCATTTATTCTTCCCAAGTGGATAGTTACTGCTATAACAGGCTCCAAGATCGTAGCTTACCAAGCGCCAAAGACGGGGAAGTTCTGCATACTCCGCGCGAGCATGGCTCTCTTTTGCGGTGCATTTGTGATGCTTATGGGTGTAGAGCACGTACACGCTTTCGGTGTGACGAGTATCGGCGGACCACCCGACCTTCAGCAGAACGTGCCCGTGGAGGCTTTCATCGACCGAGAATTTACGCGGGCGCTCAGTGGACAGACGCTCACATCGGGTACCGTTTCGCTCAAGACCAATACTGGCAATGCTCAGGATGGCGCACCCACAGGGTCGGCACTCTGCACGATGATCAAGCAGTACGCGACAAGCGGCATCAAAGAGAAAATTGTCTGTGAGCATGCCAATCTCGAAGCGAGCACCTGGTACACCATCACCTATACGACGGGGATCAAGACCGGCACGGGGCTGGCCCTCCCCGCCAATGTCTCCTATCAATTCAAGACTAGCAGTTTCTCCGGAGGCGGCAATTTCATCCGCCCGCCGGTTGTCATTGGATCGGTGCCGCGGCCGGGGTCCGTTCTTCCGCTCAATGCGCGCATCCGCGTCTACTTCAGTCCCGGTGGCAGTGGCACAGGTTCCACCATGCGCACGGGGACATCTTCGGGGTCTGTACAGCTGGGGACCAACGTGCAGGTTTTTGCCACAAGTAACGGGCAACCGACGGGCAGTAACCTGTTGGCATGCGGTACACCTGGGGGGAATCCCGCTCTGCCTACCGATTGCAACATGGCATGGCATGAGAGCGGTGCCACCCTCACGGTCACTCCGGGCAAGAAGGCGCCGACAGCATCTACAGGCTCCACAGGGGGGACCGCGCTCGTTGCTGGAAATTCCTATGTTCTCATTATTAAGGGACCCTCCGGCGGGTTTGGAGGGACGGGCGGTGTGCGTAATAGCGACAGTATGGCGCTGATGGGTCCTGACTACTTCGTGCCATTCACCGCGACGGGCAGCGATGCGTTCGGTCCTACGGTGAAGGCCTCTTTCCCGGAAAATAACGCGACGGGCGTCGATCGCGCCATGTACAACATCGGCGTCGCTTTCACCGAAGCGGTGGATGAGTCTCTGATCACGGAAACATCGCTCCTTCTCTACGAAGCCGGCGTGAACGGGGCATGCAACGGTGGCGGTGGCGATGATGTCCAGATCACAGGCACTATCGTGGATTACTCCGAGTCGGAGAATATCGCGTACGTCTCGCCGAGCGGACTGCTCACCGCAAGCACAAAGCATTGCTTGGTCGTCAATACCGAGATCAAGGACATCGCGGGCAACACATTCGATGGCGACCGCTCCACGGTAGGCGATCAGACGAAGACCATTGCGTTCACGACAGGCGCCCTCGTCAACGGCGCGGCCGCACCCGATACCGATCAGCCGAAGGTCGACTACGCCAACGCGGATAACTTCAGTATCGCCGTCACATTCAGTGAACCGATGAAGTTCGATCCCGTCGCGATCGAAGTCGGCCGTTCCAGCAGCGATCCTTTTGCGGTGAATAATGTCCGGAACTGGACGCTCGAGTCACCTCCCGGAGTGCCGGTGAACCTCATCGGCAAATTCATCGATTACTTCCCGAGCAAACTTACTGCGGTCATCGAGGGGCTTGCTATGCCCCCGAACCAGGAATTCAAGGTCAAAGTGGCAACGGGTACCGGTGCTGTGAAGATCAAAGATCTCTCGGGGAATCTTGTCGATTCTACCGGTTCTCCTCCAAAGAATGAGGCAAAGGGGCAGGTGAAAAGCATCATGGATACCGGCGGACGCCTGGGTCCTGGCGAAGGCGGCGGTGAATTTGATTTCTTCAAGAACGGGACGAGCCCGACCATGGTCATGCCGATGACGCCGATGGCGGGCGCGACGAGTAACTACCGCATCGATATCACTCCTGCCAAATCCATTCCTTCCGGAGGAACGATCGTGTTCACCTTCCCGGCGGGATTTTCCACGGACGCCACCTGCGCGACGGCGCTCACCGGTCCTCCCGAGAACGCCGACCTCAACGGGCCTGCGACGGGGACAGTGACCATCGCCTCCATCGTCTGCAACAACACCGCACGCGCGATCACGGTCACGACCGGCGGCGCGCAAACTGGTTCGGGCATGCGCGTGTCTCTTCTCCTCCAGGGTATCGTCAATTCTCCGTTGCCTAAACTCCCCAGCGAAGGAGGCGGATATATGGTGGACATCAAGACGAAGAACACCTCCGGCGATGTTCTGGAATCCAAGACCTCCATGCCCTTCCCGCTCATGCAACCGGGGTCGCTTGGGCTCCAAGGAACGGTGTTCAAGGATAACGGTACAGGCGGCGGCACGGCTGGTGACAAGATCAAAAATGGCAGCGAGGCCGGTGTCCGCGCTATCAGAGTCTGCATCGAGGGTCCGATGGGCTTCAATTGTGCAAACACGACGGGTACCGGCGGCTACGCTTTCAATCTGCTCGGTGCCGGTTTCTACCGTATTCTGCTACCCGGTATCGAGACGGGCAGTCTCGTGGTGTCCGGGGCTCCGTATCGTGAGATCAACCTGACGAGTACCCAAACCGCGGTGGACTTCCCGCTTACGGTTGTGACGACGAGCGTCCGTGTGGATATCACGGGCATCCCCGACAATACGGCTCTTGACGTGTTTGCGTTCAATACCAGCGGTGCGGATGCGGGCAACACCGTGAAAAATGTGCCCTATACGGGTGCAACTGCCGGCATCTCCCTTCCCGCAGCTGCAGGCACGTGGAAGGTAGGAGTGGGACCGGCCATGCCCAAAGACCCCACGCAGATGGGGCGCACGGTGACTTCGGTGAGCTTCTCGATTCCGACGCCGAAGGAAGTCCTTGTGCCGATCTCGGGGAGTTCCTCCATCGCTTTCTCCCTGCGTTCGGCCAGTTACCAGATCAAAGGGAAGGTGATCGATGGCTCGGGGTCCGTGATCAGCAACGCATTCGTGATGGCGCGACCAGCAAATATTGCGTCGCAGGGTGGTGATGCCATGGCCATGTCCCAGAGCAATGGCACGTTCATCATCCAGGCGGGCAGCGGCACGTACGCCGTCCAAGCCATCAGTCCGGGGATGCCGCCATCGACGCCTGTTTCCGTTCTTGTGAAGGCGAACGTGAGCAATGTCGATAACAATCTCACTGCGGACGTGAACGGTCCCGATGGCACGCTCATTACGAATGCTGGTCTCAAGGGGAGCGCTGTCAATCTGGAGCTGATTCTCGATAAGGGCGGCGTTTCCATCGCGGGTTCCGTCCTCGATGAAAACGGCAATACCGTGAATAATGCCTTCGTCCAGGCGAAGAAACTCACCAGCGGCAGCTTCAACGGCGAGTTCTTCGGCTCTCCCACAACCAATGGCGCTTTCACGCTCTATGTCGATACCAATGCTTCGTATAAATTGACGGCGCATGCGCCGGGATACGGTGAGCTTGGGAGCAAGACGGTGAGTGTCACCACGACCAGCGTCACGGGCCAGAATATCCAGGCGAGCGCGAGTGACTTCGGGACGATCAGCGGCACCGTCACCCAAAACAGCGTTGCCGTGCAGGGAGTATTCGTGAACGCCTTCAGTGATACCGGCGGCAA
>Ga0156271_164_pt2 | contig 18302 bp, 19 predicted proteins | sample RifCSPlowO2_12_FD_107920 | JGI IMG/M metagenome (GOLD analysis project Ga0156271, IMG submission 107920) | Candidatus Peribacteria bacterium RIFCSPLOWO2_12_FULL_53_10
TTGAGACGTCCGGCCGGACGTCTCTACGTATGCATTTTTGACCGCATGACCCGTGATATTGGCTTCCACAAGCCCTCCTCCAATCTTCCCAAATACCAATATTCATGCTATAATAATATGTTAACTCCTCTACACATGCTTCTCCTGATTGCTGGCGCCACCGATATAACCAGGGAACTCCTTGCGGCGATGTTCCTCGAGGAGCATCCGGGCTGGAAGCACCTCGCTCTCGAGGATATTTATGCAGATGATAACGAGTCGGAAGCGATCGATGAATTCCAGATGTCGTTTAATACGATCATCGCGTGCGAGTGCGTGCGTGATGCCCGCAAAGCTGAGAAATGCCCCGTACTCATCACCTGCCCAAGCCCGGCGATGCTGGAAACCGTCCAGGAAGAATTCCCAAGAGAACTCGTCTGCGTGCGCATCGGTTCCGATGAGCAATGGGACGGGCAGAGCTTCCATCATGAAGTCGATGGGAAGAGGTGTTCCCTCAAACAGATCGGGGGGTTTTTGAGGAAGTTGGCATGCGCGTGATTGTGTGTGTAGAGATGGCATTCTATGCCGTCTCCTCGAAGGCAAAAAGACGGCACAGAGTGCCATCTCTACGGGATGCATGTATTCGTTTACAATAGCAATATGCCTTTACCAAAATTCCTGATTGCCGACGATTCCGATGCCAAACAACTCATGCTCGAAGGCTTCCTCCGGCATAACCACTGGAAAGTGGATCTCCTGCATGCGATGACAACGGAGGAAGCGAAGAAATTGATCGATAAACATCCTGACATCGCCTTTGCCTTCATCGACTACGAAATGCCAACGGAGAACGGACCTGCAGTCATCCGGTATTTGAAAAAAATAAATCCTGTGGCACGGATTGCTCTGATTTCTTCGAGTGACAGTGACCGGTATGTCACAGATGCTAAGACAGCGGGGGCGGAGGTCTGTATTTGCACGTCGTATCAGAGTGATGTGGTCCAAGAGGAAATCGGCGGTCTGATTGAATCCTGGATGGCGTGAAGTATTACGTATTAGGTATTACGTATTATGTATAGCGACGTTATACGTAATACCCAATACTTAATACATAATACTTCCATGAAAATCCTTTTCACCCGCTTCCCCTTGGAAAGCCGCTTCGGCGGAGCGGAGGTACAGACATTGGCACTCATGAAAGGATTGAAGGAGCGCGGACATGAAGTTGCATTCATGGGGAGCTGTTCGACACTTTTAAAAAAAGTTGCAGGTTGTAAATTGCAAATTTTTGAATTGGATATAGGCATTCCACCCGTGAGCAAAGTTGCCGCATTCACTTTTTTGTGGAGAAAACTCTCCATGGGGAAAAAAATCCGTTCTGCAATTTGCAACCTGCAACTTTCCTCCCGTCCGGATGTCGTCTGTATGCTCAGCCTCTCCGAAAAATTGCTCCTCACAAAGCATCTAACAGAAGAGGGGATCCGGGTGATCTGGATAGAGCATGACCGCATCGGACGCTGGCTTACCAGAAATCCTTGGCTGCCAAAACTGCGAAAATTGAGCGAGCTCGCGACTACGGTTGTTGTTTCGGATCTTAGTAAGAAGATCTATGAGAAATTAGAATTCCAGAATGTCATTGCTATACCAAATGGGATTGATACTTCACGGCTGTCGCCCCCACCCCTTGCCCCTCCCCCACGGGGGGAGGGGAAACTCCGCATTGGCACGATTGCTCGCCTCTCCAACGACAAAGGCATCGATGTCCTGATCGATGCAATACGAGATTTGCCCGATATTTCCCTTACAATCGTCGGAACTGGACCAGAACGAGTGAAACTTGAAGCGCAGCTCTGTAGCGGAAGATCGCGATCTTCCGCTACAGAGCTGGGACCCAGCAACCAGCAATCAACAATCATTCTCCCCCTTGTCGATGACCTTGCATCCTTCTACCGCAGCCTCGACCTCTTCGTCCTCCCTTCACGTGAACACGATCCCTTTGGTCTCGTTGCCGGCGAAGCGATGATGATGGGAATTCCGACGATTGTGACAGATGCCTGCGGGATCGCGGGGTATCTTCAAAATGGACGTGACGCCGTGATCGTTCCCGCCGGATCCGCCAAAGACCTTCGCAATGCCATATTGGATTTGAAAAACAATCCGGAGAAGCGTGCGCTGATGGGCGCGATCGGCAAAGGGACGGCGGAAGAATCATTCTCGATGGAGAGAATGGTGAGAAGCTATGAAATAGTTTTGAAAGAGAATAAAACAGTGGAATAGAAATGGAAAAAGTCCTGTAAAAGCCCGACAATGGTCTCCACATGAGAAAAACGCTCGCGGGAATTTCATCGGTGATCCTCTGCGTAACAATACTCGGGATACTGCCCGATGTTGCTTTTGCCGCCACCCCTTTCCGCATAATCTCCCGCTCCGAGTGGGGAGCCGATGAATCTTTCCTATACACGAAAGAGGCAGCTCCCTTGGAAAAACAAACCGATCCACAGGAGAAAACATCGGAACCCGACACAATTTCGCAGCGACAGCAGGATTGCATAGAGAATCGCAAACTCTATCCGGAGGAATTTGTTCCTGCGCGTACGGTACGCAAAAAAAGGGACGAAACCTACCGCTGGGCGCTGGAGTACAGCAAGGAAGTGAAGTTGCTCGTCGTGCACCACACTGCCATACAAGTGACGGGTGATGACCGCGACTCTGAAGAGCGAATGCGTGCGCTGTATGAAATGCACGCCAATGGCAGGGGGTGGGGAGATATCGGATACCACTACGTCGTCGCCGATGACGGCAGTATTTTTGAAGGGAAAGCTGGTGGTGATTATGTCACAGGTGGTCATGTGTACTGCGGCAACATCGGCACCGTTGGCATCGCACTTATGGGAAACTTCGACGTGGAAAAACCGACGCAGGCGCAGATGCGTTCACTGCAGTGGCTGCTGATCACGCTTTCCAAGCGCTACCACATTGATCCCGATGACAAGACGCGTTTCCATGGCAAGGAAGTGCCCACGATCCTCGGGCACAAAAACCTTCTCTCCACGGATTGCCCGGGGTACTACGTTGCAGAAACCTTGAACCAGGTACGCATCAATGTCGCACGCAACGACTACAGCATGCCAATCCGCTTCCCGGTGGTCGCAAGAGCTAAGAGTGCAGGCATTTTGGCGCAGAGACAAAAGGAACGATTGGGATTGGCAACGAACGAGCCGGTATCGGGAATTTCTGCTGTCGGAACAACGACTATCGAAGGTCGCCCCGGCGATACGGCAATCTTTCTTGTGGAGTACCGAAGCGGGAACACTGAAGTTGGCCGCCGCACCAGAATCGCAGAAGTTTCGAGGAGCAGTAACCGTATCGGCCTTAGCCAAGAACTCGCAGGTCGCGATATGCTGGTTCGCACTGATCTCCTACTTCCAGAAAGTCTTCCGCCACAATCGGTGCAAGCTATACGCCTGAAAGTGGAATATCCGATTGAACCGGGAACATACACACTCACGATCGGGGGAGTGGAGTACACGCTAAAGGTAACGGGTCGCAGAGCAAGAAATGCCGAACCTTTTTCCGATGAAACATTGCCACTAATAGAAAAATCTACACTTACTCAGAAAACCGCTGGCGAAATCGCAAATCGCAAATCCGACTTCGGCTCTGGCCTTCGCCGAGACGAGTCGCAAATCATAACTATTCGAATACGCCTCTCCACCCGCGAAGCCGCTGCGACAAGTTGCGATGTAGTTGACCTCAAAAAACTGAAGACGCAATACCGCGGTACACTCGAGTGCACCATGATCGAAGGCAAACCCGCGATCATCAATACCATCACTCTTGAGGATTATCTCGCGGGGCTTGCGGAAGAACCCGATACAGAGCCGTATGAAAAACAGCGTGCATTTGCAATCGCAGCACGGACGTATGCGGCATTTTATCTGGACCCGCTTCAGAGAAAATTTCCTGGTATGCCCTACGATGGGGATGATTCACCGACACGGTTTCAATGGTATAAAGGAATAGCGTTCGAGCTTAAAAATCCCCATTGGGTGAAAGCCGTGCGTGCAACGGCAAACAGTGTGTTAATGCTGAACGATGTACTGATCAAACCGCCGTACTTCTCCTCAGACGACGGTCGGACGCGTAGCCCCGTTGAAGCGGGATGGAAGAATTTTCCGAACGCAGAAATATTCGGAAGCAAGCCCGACCCGTGGTGCAAGGGAATGCCTATGGCAGGACACGGAGTGGGCATGAGCGGGTGCGGAGCCGAGGGGCAGGCGGGGGAAGGGAAGACCGGGGAGGAGATATTGCGGTATTACTATCCGGGAACGGAAGTAAGGGAAATAGGGAGTACGGAAATAGGGAAATAGGTTCATTTTTCTGCCCTATTTCCGTATTTCCCTATTTCCGTAGTTCCTCTAGCAGCCACATTTACCACCTCGCGCTCATCGTCGCAGACCGCAAGCAGAAGGGCTCCATGAAGTTTTCCGAAGAGCAGAAAGCCGTGTGGGAGTTGCTGGGATTTACCGCGATTAAGCCGAAGCGATAACACTACCGCAACAAACGGCGGGCGTTGCCCATGCGTCGTGCGATAACTTTTCGCGCTTCTGCAGTAATATCGTTTTTGGGATCACTATTAGTTGTAGCAGCTCCAGTATTGGCCTGAGGAGGAGCATCTGGCGCTCCTTCGGTTGAATCTACTGGAGAAGCCAACTCTGTTTCTTCTGTGTGCATGAATGTACTGAACGGATCAGATAATACCAGACTACAGAATCGACGGAGGATGCCTATATGCACATCCAGCATCATCACAACGATTTACCTGTAGGAAAGGGGTTGCCTGCCAGTTGCCAATTGGCATCATCCCCAAGGATGTCTGCACTCTTTAGACCTACTGATGTTTGCTTTGAGCACTGCGAGATTGCTGCCGCTGCCTCCTGCTCATAAGCATTCACTGCACGCTGAGGATCAACTTGTGCCATAGCAACACGAGCTTCACCTCTTGCATCGGATCTGCCACCAAGATGATCGAGTACTCGTAAAGCAGGTTCACGGAGGGAGGGATATGTTGCAGCAATGTAAGAAAATGCCTGGCAAACTGCCCGACATTTTTCAGGTTGAGCTATCGGATCCGTCTGTCCCTCTTGCCGAACAAATACAAATTGCTCTAAACATCTCCCGATGAAATTACGCTGCATATGATCTAAACGTTGATCGAGTTCCTTCTGATCGGTACAACTTTCATCGAAAGCAAACAGGCCTTCTAACCCTGAGATGAATTCCCCTGGCACTGCAATTTCATAATGAGTGAGGTTGATTTGAAGATGTTGTGTGGCCGATTGACCCTCAAAACATAACTGCCGGTACTGCTGAATTCTCTGCTCTGCGAGTGCCGCTTCCGGTGACGGCATATATCCCGGTCCGCCAGGAATGAATGCATGCGTGGGTGGTAGATCTAATTCATCCGTAGAAACTGTTGAAGTCTCCAGTGAAGAATTTAGCATGCAACCATTACACACCTCTGTCGATGGAATGCAAGTGCTCCTGAAGCATCACCTTCATAAAGATTGCTTCACCTCTTTTTTAGGGAATTCGGCTTCCATGACAAAGCAATGCTTGCACATGAGGACGCGGACTGCATTGGCATAACTGGTAAAAAGCGGTTTGAGAATCTGCGTCCGATCAACATACTCATGATGGCACCAGTTGTCGGTGGCACGGCTCACGTGGTGATCTGATGACCCATGTCCATGAACGGATGCCGGCTCTTCACGCCTTAAAAGATCACCCATAGTTCAAGACGATATCGCCATGCTTAGCAAAAGCAAGACTATGCCTTCCTTTTATGGCTTTTTTGTCGAGGGAGAAATGAGTGGCTGCGATGGTCGCATCTGTCTCTGGGGCAATGGAGTTGGCGTCGGTGACACGGGAAGACCCGGACCGACGGTAATGGGGGGAGTAATTCCGATCACTCCTCCGACAGATGTTCCTAATTGGTTCCAAGGGGAATTCTGATCGATAAGTTTTTTCTCTGTATGTGTCAGTCTTCCCAAGACACCAAGCACAAGATTTTTGTGCTCTGCGTCCTGCTGACCAAATAAATACAGAGCATACGATGCAGTGTAAGGGGAACTCTCAACAATAAGGGTGCGGACAAGATGCGTGATCATATCCACGGGTGAGCTTGTAGATTTTACGCATTCAAAAGCGGCGTTTGCAGCGGATATTGGTATGGTTCCTGTTCCTACCAGTGCATTGCAAAAATTCCGTGCAGCGCTGGAAATGACACAGATCGCACCCGCTTGGTTTTGGGCTTCCACACTCCATTGCCGCATTTGCTGTATGAATTCAGGAGAGAGTGCCATAGCAATGGAGATTACAGTGCACTCAGCAATTCCTCAAGGCGTGGCGTCTGCTCCCAAACCACTCCAAGATCTTCGCGACCCATGTGACCGTACGAAGCAAGCTTCTTATATTGGGGCTGCAATAATTCGAGATCGTGGATGATCGCTGCCGGTCGAAGATCGAAAACTTTGGCAATCGCCGCTTCGATACTGCGATCAGAAAGTGCGTGACCGCCTTGCACCTGTTTCAGAGTTCCGAATGTATCCACACGGATGGAAACCGGCGCGGCAATGCCGATGGCGTAGGCGATCTGCACTTCACACTTTCCCGCGAGCCCCGCTTTCACCACGTGCTTTGCCACCCAACGCGCAGCATAGGCGGCACTGCGATCTACTTTGCTTGGATCTTTGCCAGAGAACGCTCCACCGCCATGGCGTCCGTAGCCACCGTAGGTATCCACAATGATTTTTCTACCGGTGAGTCCGCAATCCCCGGGAGGACCTCCGATGACAAAACGCCCCGTCGGATTGATGTGGAATTTCGTTTTCGCATCGATGTATGCACCGCACACGGGCTCGATGACGTGCGAACGGATTTCGCGGCAGATCTGCTCATGGCTGACTTCCTCGGCGTGCTGCGTGGAAACGACCACACACTCCACGCGCTCGGGTTTGCCATCATCGCTGTACTGCACAGTGACCTGACTCTTGCCGTCCGGACGAAGGTAATGGAGTCCATTTGCTTTGCGAACAGTCGCAAGTTTCTTCGTGAGCCCGTGGGCAAGGCTGATGGGGAGCGGCATGAGCTCGGCTGTCTCATTGCAAGCAAACCCAAACATCAGCCCCTGATCTCCCGCACCCTGCTCCTGGTCTTTATTTGTTGACTCATCAACGCCCAATGCAATGTCCGCGCTCTGCGCTCCCACACAGACAATGACCGCGCAGGCTTTATGATCAAATCCATACACTGCATCGTCATAGCCGATCTCACGAACGGTTTCGCGTGCGACTCCGGCAATGTCGATGTACCCGGACGTGCGCATCTCTCCGGCGACAACAACGAGACCAGTTGTTGCAAGACATTCACAAGCGACGTGTGCGTGGGGATCTTGGCGAAGTGCATCGTCGAGGATGGCATCGGAGATCTGATCACAGAGCTTGTCGGGGTGACCTTCCGTAACGGATTCAGAGGTGAATAGATGAGACATATAGAGTGGGGGAAAATATAACTAGACCCTGAGCGAAGTCGCCTCAGCGACTGAGTCGAAGGGCGGTAACGGATTCGGAGGTGAAGAGGTGGGACATGAGGATTGGGGGGTAGTGAAATCGGGAGTCGGGAGATCGGGAGTGGGGGAAATCCGAGTAAAAAATCGCTTCCTGTTTGGGGAAGCGCGAGTGCGACCTATCTTCCCCCTATGGGGCTGGAGGTCCCACCGTGCCGAGTCTTCGGAGGTTGGGGGGCGGATCAATCGGGCCAGTTCCCTTTCCGCCACTCTGGATAGCAACCGATGATGTGGGGGTATCCTAAACCCAGAATTTGACCTGATCAAGCGGAAGAACCGTCTGATTTTGGGCTGGAAGGCGCTTCCATATTACCCAGAAAACGCAAAAGACAATCTCTGCATGGTCCTTCTAGAATGAGTGATCGCCTTGCGCCAAGGCGAACATGGAGATTTGGACACGCTTCGGGCTTCCCTTCTTTTTTATGCGGCTGGGCCTCACGACAAAAATGTTCGAGGAGTTCTTGCGGCTGCAGATCGTCACCAGTATGTACCGCGGGGCTCAACAATTGCTGTAACACATGTGCCCCGTAGGGACCGAGCTCCAGCTCGCTAGGGTGCACTACAACACTTATGCCTCGTTCATGTTTGGCGAAACGATCCAAAGCGGATGACATCAACTTATAACTTACTCTCATATTATTGTACTTCAAGGAAACTGATTCCTGCCCTGCAGAAAGCTATAATTTTCAAATACATACTACAACACGATCTCACTTTCTAGCTACGGCTCGCCGTGCAATCGGGCGCTCTTTAGGGTACGTTTCCCCTCCTTCGTATGAGCCTCCCCCGCCTCGCCATCGTCTCTGTCGTCCGCAATGAAGCGGACATTATCGAGACATTCGTGCGGCACCACGCAAGCATGACATCGCGGATGGTGTTCGTGCTCCACCGCTGCATCGACAATACCGGGGAAATCCTTCTCAAACTTCAAGGGGAGGGAATATCCATGGAAATCCATGAAACTCTGAACTTGGGTCATATGCAATCTTCGATACTCTCAAGTCACATCCGGAAAATGGTGGCGGAAGGAGAGGTGGATTGGATTGCCCCTCTCGATGCCGACGAATTTCTTGTGGCTGCAGAAGGGAGAAATGTTCTTGATGTGCTCGCCGCATCTGGCACGGATCGCGTACAGACGATCGCATGGAAAACGTATGTCCCGACTCCGGAAGACGATATTGCCGAAAGCAATCCGATCCGGCGCATCGTACATCGTAAGAATCCGGAACTTCCCCCCTTCCGCAAGGTCCTTCTACCGGTACCGCTCTTGAAAGCAACTCCCTGGAATCTCCCAATGGGATCTCATGAGATTTTCCATGGAGTGACCGGAGAAATACTTCCCTCGATTGCATCCGCCACTCTTGCTCTCGCCCATTTTCCCGTGCGCAGTGCCGAGCAAATCACGGCAAAGATCCTCGGAGGATGCATAGCGCTTGCCATTACTCCAAGTTGTGATCTAAGGCGCTGCTACCATTGGCAAGCACTTGCCAAAAGCTTGGCTACGGGGAGACCGATATCCATCAGTGAGCTACGCAATATCGCCCTGCGGTACGCAGTACCAGATGGGGTACCTGCCATACCCGGACTTCTTCGCGATCCTGTGCCCACGGAAACCGGCAGGCCGCGCTTGCAGATTGTGCGGGTACATCCCATTGCCGTCCTCATGGATGCTGCGACGGCAAGTACAGAGCGCTTGGCAGAATACCAGCGGATGGAAGAACAGAGCTCTGAAGGAGAAAGTGAGTTCTCTGTATTCACACTCGACATGCAAAAAGGGATTGAGCGATTGCAAGGACCTCTGCAAGACGCGATGAAGGAAGGAGTAATCGGCGGAGCTGTGTCAGAGGATCCGCATGCTTCCGCACTTGTTTGTGGGCTCGCACTAGTTTCGGCTTCCCTAGCAACAAGCGAACAAGTGGGATCAGCGCTCACCCGTCGTCAAAGATTGGCAAGCGCTCTCCCTCCATTTCCAGGAAATCTCCAGTGGATCTGTTCCCTTCTTGCAACCAATAAATTGCCAAGCACTCTCGAGAATGCCATTCAGGAAATCATGCGAGTGCTCGCGACGGCGGATATGGCTGCTCATTGCCAGCAATGCAGACGTGAAGACGCTTCGGATGATCTTCTGCTCGCGCTCGCCGCGCGGATAAAAGGGCATGATCGCCCGGCAACCCCTCTGCCGCTCGCGACCTTCCTTGCCCAGACCATCCATCAGGTGCTCACGAGCGATGGAGGAATACCAATGGGTCTTTCCGATGCCCGTGTGCACATCATTGATGCTGCATGCGGACGAGGAGAAATCGCCGGAGAGGTACTTCGGCGTACGGTGAATGCGCGCCTTGAGCATGGTGCAAATCCCGATCAGCTACGACGAGACATCCTTGGGCGGATGCATTTCCATGAATATTCACCTGTGCTTCGGAGCGTTGCATCGCTGCGCCTAAGCCTCATGCTGGATACCCTGCGGATACCACTTGTAGAAGGGGAGAGTCTGCCGATTACCGTGAAAGAACCTATAGAAGAGACGTTCATGGTAAAGAAGGATGTGATTCCTGTTGTCTGCACGGCTCTCATGGGGGAAATGCGGATCAAGGCACTGAGTAGGGAAGCAAAGGAAATCCTTGCACACTACGTGCGATCTCTTCGACGCAGCGGGATGGACCGTGACGTTGGGACCTCCCAAGTGCTCATGGCGATTGCAGAGGCACATGCACGTTTGAAACATACGGAGCGCGGTGTTGCGGCCTTCATCGCACCGCGATGGATCCTCCATGCATCTGCCGCAGCAGGCATGCGCGAAATGTTGCTGCAGGATTTTGAGCAGGTACGCATTCTAGATCTCCACGGACAAACGACGAATGATGATGTAGCAGGAAACATTGGCGATGAGCCTGTTGTAGGAGCGGACCCAAGCGGCACCTGCATATTGATGCTCATTCGCGCTCCAGATGCAGTGCAACGCACGCTCTTCATGGAATGGAAAGGATTGAGGCTTCAGAAGTACCACGCACTCCTTTCCCAGGAAGCACGAACACTTCCGTGGAAAGTGATCGCACCAGAGAAACCGGGGTATGTGTTTTTACCTGCATGATCTACAGGAAACCGATAAGATCAAATCCCTTATGTCGCTCTCCTTCACATCCGATTGGTTCAGTCCGCATATTCCGGTGTGGGAAGAAGTGCTTGGACATCTGAAAGGAAAACCCGGTCTCGTATTTCTGGAAATCGGAAGCTACGAAGGCAGGAGCGCATGTTGGATGCTGAGTACGATCCTCACGCACCCGACAAGCCGTCTCACATGCATCGATATTTTTGACCTCAATGATGAGAATATCGACATTGGAGCGCGACTCCATTTTCCAGTATTAACGGGGGAAGATATGGAACAGAGATTCGACGCGAATATCCATGTGCTGCAAGCAGAGAGCAAAGTCACAAAACTCAAAGGGCAATCCCGCAAACTTCTGCGCTCGCTCCCACTGGATTCCTTCGACTTCATATACATCGATGGATCGCATACCTCGAGCTCCGTGCTGTCCGACGGCGTTTTAGCTCTCGATCTCCTCAAACCGAATGGGCTCCTGATTTTTGACGATTACCGGTGGAATGGTTTTCCGGAAGCGCCACTGAGGAATCCTCATGCCGGCATCGATGCATTCCTAACCTTTTTCAAAGATGAGTATGAGATGATCCATAAAGATTATCAGGTCATTGTCCGAAGAAAAGAAAAGGTAACCGCATCAGATGCCTCCCTTCGCCCACACTAGCCATGAAGATTATCACCATTTGCGGAGCCAGAAATGAAGCGGATATCCTGGAAGCGTGCATGCGTCATTACGCACTATGGTCATGCAAAATTATTGTCGTGCTCCACCGATGTCAGGACAATTCCGTTGAGATTATCAAGAATCTGCAGCGTGAAGGTTTGCCGATAGAGTATCGCACCGACGAAGATCTGCTCCATCTCCAGGCAGAGGTGATGACCGAGCTGATGTACAAAGCAGCAGAGGAAGGAGCAGATTGGATCATGCCAGTCGATGCCGATGAATTCGTCGTGGGTGATGTACCAGATATTTTGGCTCAACAGAGTGGGGTCTCTCCTGTTCGTGTTCCATGGCGATGCTATGTACCCATGCCAGAGGATCCGTCGTCTGAAAAAAATGTACTCAGAAGAATCACGTATCGGCGGGTACATGAACACCCACAGTGGTCCAAAGTCATTGTACCGGCAGCGCTCCTCAAGAGGACAACAGGAAGGAGCCTCTGTGGCGGTAACCATCTGCTTATGGAACCGAATGGCAGCTGGGTGCAGCAGTGTGATACGTCACTGACTATGGCACATTTTCCCGTTCGATCGAAGCAACAAATACAGCGCAAAGTCTATGCAGGATGGCTGACATATTTCGCGGATGCGCGGAAACCACACGGAAATACCTTCCAGTGGAAAGCGATCTTTGAGGAAATGAAGAACAGTGATGCAATCACTCCGGAAGATCTGCAACGCTACGCTCTCGAGTATTCGATGAAAGTACAATGGAATCGTTTGCCTTCATCGTACAGAGAAAGGGGAGATGCAACATGGATACCGTGGGATGGAGATCACACTCCGGAGTCCCCCGTACAAGATCCTGTCCCATGCAATTTCGATATTCGCTATCCGATACGTGAAGTGGAGCCACTTGCGGTACTTCTTGAAACCGCAGAGGCCTTTTCGATTGCGTACGGAGAATCCCAACTCAAAAAATATTCGTCAGCCGTGGAATAATCTTCCTGTGCCGACATTCTATGACATTACCTCCCATCGTTATCGCCTGCAGCACGGACGAGGGTTATGCACCCGGTCTTGCCGTCATGATCCGTTCACTCCTCGACCACTACCGCGGGCAAACCCCCCTGGAACTCTACGTGCTCCAGACTGACCTTTTGGAGAAGACGAAACAACGACTGCTCTCCTCCACAAAAGACCCCCGATTGAAGATCATCTTTTTGCAGCCGGACATGTTGCCGATGCAAGGTCTCCCCTGTTTTTTAAATGTCCATCCTGCAATGTACTACTATCTGGCATTGCCGAAACTCCTGTCATCGTACGGCAAGGTACTGAAAATGGATGCGGACATGCTTGTTTGCGGAGATATCACTGCTCTTTGGGAAACAGATCTCGATAATCACCCGATGGCCGCTACACGTGAACTGCGGTCTCCATATGTTTCCAGCGACTGGGCATTGCCAAATTATCAAGAGCTCGGCATTCCGCCCATGACGCCGTACTGTAATGCTGGTTTACAGCTCATTAATCTGGACATCTGGCGTAGCGAAGAGATTGCAGAAAAAATCATCGAACATACCAGGAAATACGAAAGTATTGTCCGCTACTGGGACCAGGACGGTGTGAACGCCGTGCTTGCAGGGCGCTGGCTGGAACTCGATCCAATATGGAACGTGGAGGCTGAGGCATTAATCCTTACAGGATGGATTCCGGAGCATCCGGCGGAAGTGCACAATATTGTGGAGCATGCGAAGATCATCCACTACATCGTGCACAAACCATGGAAGGAGGGTTGCATGCATCCTCGCGCCGCACTTTTCCAGCGATATCTGAAAAGGACAGCATGGAAATCGCTCGCCCGCGACCTCTGCCCATGCTGGTTGTGTCGCATGACAAAGGTCGTAAAATCCCTGTTTCCAAAATAGCGATCTTGTGGCTGCCATCACGCTCCATCTCTCCTATACTGGGGTGCATGGTGCTCCATAAGACTGCATCGGGATTAAAGGCCAACCGCCCATTCAACCTAGTGATTTTCGGTGCCTCCGGACATCTAGCCAGAATCAAGCTTTATCCGTCACTCTACGTGCTCGCTCTTAAAAAAAGGCTGCCCAAAGACTATGCGATCATTGGCTTCGCGCGCTCCGCGATGGACGAAAAAAGCTTTCGGGCAATGGTGGAAAGTTCCATACGCGAATCGATGCTGGAGGTGACGGAATGGGCGCTCAAAGAACTCCTAACACACGTTCACTACAGCCAAGGTCAGTATGATCGTGTTGCGGATTTCAAAGCACTCGCGAAGCGCATGGACACCATGGAGAGGCAATGGAATAAGCCCGTTCGTCTCGCCTATTTCTCGATTCCTCCGACGGTCTTCCATGATGTCCTCGAGAATATCTGCAAAGGAAAAATCCATCATCGCAAAGGAGAGAATGATTTCCGCTGCATCATCGAGAAGCCTGTGGGATCGGATCTGGAGAGCTTCGAGCAGATCCGCCTTGCCCTCACACAGTGCTTCGGGGAAAAAGAGATCTATCTGCTCGATCATTATCTCGGCAAAGAAGCCGTCCGCAACATCTACTATCTTCGCTACGCCAATCCGATTCTCGAGCGCATCTTAAAACACACGCTCATCCATCACGTGGAGGTGACGGCGATGGAGTCTGCGGGACTTGAGGGTCGTGCTGGATACTTCGATGCCGTGGGGACGCTCCGCGACATGGTGCAATCGCATTTGCTCCAAATCTGCGCTCTCCTCTCGATGCGCCTGCAGGAGGATGACAGCGTGCAAGCAGCGCGAATTCATGCACTCGATCAACTCTATCTTCCGCATGCGGTTTCGCTCGATGACATCCTGGTGCAGGGACAATACGCGGCGGGAACGATCGGCGGAGAGCATTTTCCAGGATACCGCGAGGAAGAAGGGGTTGCGAAGAATTCCAGAACAGCGACCTACACCGCACTCAAACTGATGTCGCGGTCATCGCGCTGGGAGGGCGTTCCCTTCTACCTGCGAACGGGAAAACGCTTGAGCCGGAAGGAAACACGCATCTCGATTGCATTCCATGAACCGCAGAAAATCGGCAAAGGCGCTACCCCGAACCGACTCGATATCATCCTCCAGGGAGAAGCCGGCATGCGTCTGTACCTGCAGACAAAACTCGGCGGAACGGAACCGGAATTTCGGCCACTCATCATGACAGACCCTCTCGTATGCATGGGCGATTGCCTTCCCGAGCACGGACTTCTTCTTTTAGAGGCGATCATTGGGAAGCAGCAGTGGTTTCTATCCTTTGATGAAGTACGCATGGCATGGCGTATCATTGATCCACTGCAAAAACATCTTGATAAGAAGGCAACGAAACTACATGCCTATACGGCAGGATCAAATGGACCCGAGGAGGCGAACACGTGGATGGAGAAACAGGGAGTGAAGTGGTTTTGAAAAATCAATAGCCGCACCCCTGCAGGGGTGCGGCTAGAGGATTATTTCCTCAAAACCCCATGTAACTCCTCCGCCATTTTCGCTGTCGCCATTTTTGCAGCTTCCTGCCAGTCCTTTCCCTTCGATGCGTAAATGATGCTCCGTGATGCATTGACAATGGCTCCGGTTCCGTCCGGAATGAATCCGTGTTTCACCTCTTCCGCCGTTCCTCCCTGCGCGCCGTAGCCTGGAATGAGAAAGGGGATATGGGGCATGAGCGTGCGGAGATACTTCATCTCCTCCGGATACGTTGCGCCGACGACGGCTCCTACGCAGGAGAGGTTTGTTTTTCCCAGATGCTGCGCACCCCAACCTTCCACGAGTTGCGCGAGATGCTCATGGACAACTTCATCGCCTACGGGAAGATCTTGGAGTTCGCCGGAGGAAGTGTTGCTGGTTTTGACGAGAACGAAGATGCCTTTGTTGTTTGCTACTGCTTGTTCAATAAATGGAATAATGCCGTCCGAACCGAGATACGGGCTTACGGTCAATGCATCAATGGGTTTGTCTTTTCCTAGATACGCCTCGGCATAGGCTTCGCATGTTGAGCCAATGTCGTTGCGCTTTCCATCAGCAATAACGAGAAGATTTTTCTGCTTTGCGTATGCAGAAATTTCCCAGAACACTTTCATACCCTCCCAACCGAGAACCTCAAAATACGCAAGCTGGGGTTTGATGCAGCAGGCGAATTCTGCTGTGGCGTCGATAATGCCGCGGCAGAATGTGGCGACACCGGCGGGAGGTTTTTCGATGCCTTCGGGGAGCTTATCGATAACCGGATCAAGGCCGACGCAAACGGGAGAGGTGGCTTTTGTGCGGGCGGTTAGCGCGTCTGCGAAGTGCATGGCACCCGGATAGTAGCGGAGAGTCGCGACTCTCCGCTACATTCCTTATGGGATAATCACCAGATTTCCACAGGATCAATCATCCTCGAGAAATGAACTGAAGACCACGACCAATCATTAGGATTGTTGACCAATCCGTGACGCCAGGCATTACAACGAACGTATGCGAGAACATTTTCACGTTGATCATCTGTTTCGATCTTTTCATCATGGAAACCCTTTTGCCAACTGAGCGGAAAGCTGATGGGGTCCGCCTGTAGCGGAGAGTCGCGACTCTCCGCTACAGGCGGACGAAGCATATTGATATCCTTCATAGAGTGACTTTTGAATGATTGTATAAACCTACTCAATCCTTTTTCTCCGGGCCGCAAAACAACATGCATATGATCCGGCAATATACAAAACGCATATACCTCCGCATGATATAAATTTCGTGTCATCCACAAATTATTTATCAATATTTCCGGAACACCCGTCCACGTCAGCCACGGAATTTTTTGTTTTGCATTCGTCGTCACATGAAAAATGCCCTGTTGTTCAAAATGCTGTTGTGTCATATATCGTCGTTCGTGCTCTGTCGATACTGCAGCGCCTCCGCCACATGCTGAATCTGTATCGCTTCACTGCCCCCCAAATCCCCAATTGTCCGCGCAACCTTAATCGTCCGGTGATATGCACGGGCAGATAACCCCAATTTTTCCGCGGCCTTCCGGAGTAATTCCGCGCAAGGAGCATCCAGCGGGCACATCCGATCGATATGTCGCACGTCCATTGCGGCATTGGTGACAAGTGACGTTCCTTCAAAACGTTTCTGCTGTTTTTTCCGAGCCACAATCACACGCTCACGAATCAGAGCGCTTGTTTCCGCATTCTTCGGTCGCGTTCCCTGCAAATCCGCAATCTCCACGGGATCGACGGTGATTGTGAGATCGATACGATCGAGGAGGGGTCGCGAAATCCTCGACATTCTCCGTGGTGGACCACCCACTGCCATCGGCGGATTCATTGCTGCAACCAGCGTGAAATCCGCGGGGAAGGTGACACTCCCTTGCGCTCGGGTAATCGTAATCGTCCGATCTTCGAGCGGCTGTCGGAGTACTTCGAGCACCTGCGAGGGAAACTCCGCAATTTCATCGAGAAAGAGAATCCCACGATGTGCCAGGCTGATTTCCCCCGGTCCCGGCATCTGACCGCCACCGACAATGGAGACAGCACTCGCCGTGTGGTGTACGACACGAAAAGGTCGGTCGGCGATTAGCGGAGAGTCTTCGGGGAGGAGATTGGCGACGGAATAAATCTGTGTCACGTCGATTGCCTCCTCCGTCGTCATCGGCGGGAGAATGCCACGAAGCGCGCGAGCGAGAAGTGTTTTCCCGGCCCCGGGTGCACCGCTCATCAGCACATTGTGGCCTCCTGCAGCGGCAATCTCGAGCGCGCGCTTCGCTGCCTGTTGTCCACGAACATCGGCGAAATCCGCATAGTGTACTTCGATTGGTTTACCGACCTTCATCGGACGTACAGGAGGACAATCAATCTCGCCTGCGAGAATGGAAACAATCTCTGTAAGATGCGAAACGCCAATCACTTCGATACCGGGAATCAATGCAGCCTCTGCTCCATCCATGACGGGCACAACAAGCGTGCGGATTCCCATATCACGGCATGCAACTGCAGCGGGAAGCACCCCGGTCACATGCCGCACCGATCCATCCAATGCGAGTTCGCCGAGAAACGCCATCTCCTTCAGACGATTATCTTCTATCTCGAGTGCTCCGCTGATGATCAGGAGCCCGACGGCAATTGGAAGATCGTAGCGTGGACCCGCTTTCCGAAAACTCGCCGGTGCGAGATTCACAGTGATGCGCCGCCCAGTCGGAAACCGGTGACCACTGGTCCGGAGCGCCATCCGCACTCTCCACTCGCTCTCCTTCACGGCAGTATCGCCCAAGCCCACGATGAACATTTTTCCGTCGCCCGGAGGTGCGCCGATTTCCACGAGAACTTTCTGTGCACCGACGCCGATCGTTGCAAATGAGATGAGTTGTGTGAGCATGGAGGGGCATTGTACGGATGGATGAACCTTCACTGCCGGACTTTTTGAAATGGAGTTTTTCAAACGTAATAGGCAATTTGAAAGGAATGAGGCTCCTTTGAACATTTCAGGTGTACGTTTGTACACTCGCCAAACCCCGCAGCCTCCGCGCACTATTCTCGCCACGATGGCAGATCACCTCATCACCGGAAGGAACGGAGAGGACGTTGCGATGCGTTACCTCCTCACATCAGGCTACGGACTGCTCGGACACAATGTCCGCATCGCCAGAGACGAACTCGATCTCATTGTTTATGACCCCGTCGACGGCGTGATTGTATTCGTGGAAGTAAAATCACGGACGATCAATGATCCAGACTTCACGCCGCTTCTGAATTTTACCGAAGACAAAAAAGCGTGCGTCACTCGCGCCGCAGAGCGATGGATCGCGGATCAGGAACGGGAATGGGGGTGGAGGATTGATTTGGTGTTGGTGGCAGAGGGGAAGGTGGTGGATCATTTGAAGGACGTGGGGAATTGAATGGCCGCCGTAAGGCGTAGAGACGTGCCGT
>Ga0156271_177_pt1 | contig 18079 bp, 10 predicted proteins | sample RifCSPlowO2_12_FD_107920 | JGI IMG/M metagenome (GOLD analysis project Ga0156271, IMG submission 107920) | Candidatus Peribacteria bacterium RIFCSPLOWO2_12_FULL_53_10
AGCGAGGGGACAATCGTTGGCACCACCACCATTGACCTCGACGCACTGATTATTCTGGCATTCATTATGTTTGATGGGACTGCAACCATTAAGAATAGGATCGCATTCATTGGGAATATCGCCGGGGACAATGATGCAAGCGGAGAAGTCTGCGGTGCATACGGTGTACTCTCCGCAGGGAATAGCATCGGAGCATTCATCAGCACCGAGAGTGTTTACCGTGACACATTGGTCTGCATCATTGCATTCAGTATGAGTCGGACCACAGGTACCGCATCCGAGTATTGTGTCACAGGCATCGACTCCGGCACCGGATACCTCTATGCAGGCACACGCACTATTGCATTCCAAGTGCACAGGATCCGAGGAAGATTGCGAGGAATCAGTGGAAAAACTTGAAGAAGAAGTGCAGGCATCCTCCGGTTCACAGGTATTTTCACCGGGAATGGGAAGGACTATGCACACATCGTTTTGGCACTCGGCATGAGCCCCGCAGGGAATGATTTCACTGCAATCGTTGGATCCAACTCCTGCAATGGTAATACATTGATCCTTGTCATTGCATGCAGTGTGAGTAGGACCGCAGGTGCCGCAGCCGAGTATGACATCGCAGGCATCGGCTCCGGCACCGGATATCTCGACACAAGCGCACACACTATTGCATTCCAAGTGCACAGAATCCGAGGAAGATTGTGAGGACGAGCTGGAAATGGAACATCGAGCGGCATCACACACTTTGTTATATCGCCGCTCTGCACACAAACCGTCGATACAGACTGGCACAGTGCAGGATTGTGCACACTCCATACCACCTCCGGGAGGAGTAACATTCGTGCAAGCACCGCACGTCTCTTTTGGAGCCGGACAACACCGATAATCGCAATTTGTTGCGTCCTCATCGACACAGATTTCTCCTGCCGTACACATGCTGCAGTGCGGTGCACCCATGTCCGGAATGCAACGACAGCTGTCACCCCCATTGCTGCAATCGGCACTCGTTGCACAGGCGACTGGTGGAGACGAGGAAGAGGAGACCGGGAAGCAACAGAGATTACCTCCTCCACAGGGAATATCTTTCAGTCCCATGGTCTGGCATTGATCCGGTGGCAGGCACTGGGTACCCGGAATGGTGCAGATACCACTGGAGGAAGAAGAGACCGGGAAGCAACAGAGATTACCTCCTCCGCAGGGAATATTTTTCAATCCCATTGTCTGGCACTGATCCGGTGGAAGACACTGCGCGCCCGGAATAGTACACACCGTCGAAGACGTGCTGGATGCGGATGAAGAGGATGAGGAAGATTCGTAGCGGCAATCCACGGAGCAACCATCGTTGGGGACGGTATTGCCATCGTCACACTGCTCTATCGGGCGATCGACGATGCGATTGCCACAGCAGGCTCCGGCGCAAATGGATGGATCGGGTTTGCAGCTGGTTAGGAAGAAATACGATGTCTCTGGGATACAGGGACCAAGTCCGTAACATTCGTTTTCATCGCAAAGATTGAAGAGCCCATCGCCACATGTCTGGCAAGCCGAACATTCCGGTGGTGGTAGCGGGCAGTTGGGAGGAGCGCCGTGCATGCTGGAGGAAGACGCGTTGCCCGAAGAAGATGGACTACTCGATGAAGAGCTGCCGCCCGAGCAGGTGATGCAACTGCCCGTACAAGAGGGTGTTCCACAGGTACCGACCACCACTTGTTGACTGCCCGGCGCACAAACCACACCTACAGGGGTGCACGTTGGTGAAGGAAAAACGTTGCATACGGCACCAGCCGGACAGCTGTCTCCTCCGATCGAAGAGGGAGTACTACTGCCTCCGCTGCTGCCACTACTGCTGGTACTACTATTATCGGTGTGACTGCTGCTGCCTCCGCTGCTTTTTGGATCACCCGGGAGAGAACACCGGCACATGCCCGGGACGCACTTCCGACCGTTGGGGCATCCGCAAAAACCTCCACTCAGCACTCCGTTGGTCATAATTTGTCCAATCTCACATTCTTCGTCGCCGGTCAGCACGCCATCGCCGCAGAAATCGCCCTCCGGCGCGCACTCACAGTTGCCCAAGCATTGCTTGCCTTCACCACAGTCACTGTCCACATCACATTCACCCGGCATGAGAGGTGACCCATCCCACCAAATGTTATGGCAGAACTCTTCCGTGGGATGGCACTCACAAAACCCCCATTGGCATGCCTGCCCTGTGGGGCATTCAATGCCAATCTCGCAGGTTTCCGCAGGCAGGAATTCCGATGCCGGATCGAGCACACCGTTGCCACACAGTGGGAAGTTGAATTGATCTTTGGGTTCACAGATGCAGTTTTTCTTCCTGTTACATTGTTCATTCAGTGCACAATCGGGGCTCTGCTCACACTCCTCACCAGGCTCAAGCTTATTATTTCCGCAGACATTTTTTTCTTCGCACCTGCACAGAGATAAGTCGCATCTCTTTCCATCGGGACACAACTTTTTGAGGCTGCACACCTCATATCCTCCCCAGTCACAATAATCCTTGTAGTTGGGATCGATGCAGTGCGGCAGCGAACTGCTGGAGCTTTGGGCACTCGAACTTTTTGGTTTGGAAGAACTTTTGGAGCTCTTTGGAACCGCAGAACTTTTGGGCGCAGAGGAAGAAGGGAGTGCTGAGGAACTTTGTATGGATGAAACCGATGAAGAAAGCGCACTGCTTTGGGAAGATGAACTAGAGCTTTTTGGTGCAGAGCTGGAAACCACGCTGCAAGCGGCCGGGGCACAGGCTATGTAGCTGGTGCCTTGCATGCACTTTTTATCAACGCAAACAGGCACTTTGCATTTTCTATTGCATTCTAATTTTCCCCCAGGGATGTTGATATTCTGGCAACCACTACATGTCTGCTTGCCGCAATCTGCGTCTTGAGTACACCTGGCTTTGGAGGATTCTGAACTCCATGTCGGGCAGTTATGAATGAGAATCGTCGGTCCGCAATCACCGCAACCGGTGCAGGGGATTCCAGGACACTCACCGCAGCGCCGCTGCTGCGCAGGAGGACATGTGCAGCCGCCCCCTCCACCAGGACCTCCTCCGGGACCTCCACCAGGTCCACCACCCGGACCTCCTCCGGGACCTCCACCAGGTCCGCCGGGTCCTCCTCCATCCGCGCACCCTGGAAGATTCACATGTGTACACGCTCCCTGATTCCCGTTGAGGACACAGTAATCGACCGTGCAGGTATTGCCGTCGTTGCAAGAGGCGACACTATAGGGATCTGTAGGACAGCATGCACCCGTGATGCCGCCGCAGTACGCGCCACCGGTACCGCCCGTGGTACCACTCGAAGATGGAGCAGGACAAATGGCGTTGATACATTTGTCGCGACAGCAGTCGGGATCATTGGGTTGTCCGCAGGGAAAATCATACGACCCCGCAACATTATTCATGCATTGCTGATAACAGGTGTATGCTTGACCTCCAGCTGCAGGAGGAGCGCCCCCAGCTGCACCGCCTAATGTAGGATTACATTTACAAACGCACTCCGCTACACACCGCTCGATTGCTGGCTGCCCATTGAATTGCGAATTACATAAATTACGACAGCTTGTCGATGTTCCCCCACGATCCAGAGGCGGATTTGGGCATATAATAAGACTGTGGCACATCCATATATTCTGAGTAGGATCAAAAATAAGCTCTGTGTTCGGGGGGCAAGTGCAACTGCAAACATTCCAGGCAATCACGCCTCCGGCATCCACGCACGCAGTGGCCGGACGAGGGACTCCGTCGCTAAAATTCAGCACAGGCGGATTCCCACATGCGAATTGGCAGCCCGTCGTGCAACTGCCCCCGTTGAGCGTGCCGTTGTCACACTGCTCATTTTCCCCGTTCCCATTGGGAGATTGTGTAATGCCATCACCACAAATACCGCCCGCTACGCACATGTTTTCGCAGCCTGCCAGCGTACTGGTGCCGTAGGTGTACCCATCCGGACATGTTTCTGGGGTCGTGAATGGCACACAGGCGTGGTCCGATAGCCTACAACAGTAATAGACTGTGCCACCTCCTCCTCCCGTCCCACCAAATTCTCCACCCTGATTCAGTCCTCCCGGTCCTCCCGATTCTCCCGCCTGCCCCAGTGGATCACTCGTCGACATCTTCGATACAACGGCAACCATTCCCAGAACGAGCAACACTCCGATGATGGCGCGATGGCGAAAACGGAACGGGAGCATGCTCCGCAAGAGTATATCAACTTTTGCGAAAATATATGCACGTCACAATTTCCAACGGAAATAGCAACTCGCAACAACTTTTTTCTACCCCTCCCACCCTGTCCCGACTGCAAGCGGTGCCTCGCCCTCCATCCACCGGTAATGCCCCGTGCCATCGCTCCACTGCACGGCGCCAAGAGTGGAAAGAGAGCCTGGTTCGTTGAGTAGGATCTGCAAAGAGGGTCCTTGAGTATTTGGTGCCATGCTCACGTCTCCGGAAATCCGGAGTGTCAGCGCTCCTCCGGTGATTGATCCCATTTCTTCCGCAATAGGGCAATCCACAAACCCGTCTGCGCCGAAGGAACATGTGCCGGAATTTCCTCCGTCGGAACGTATCACCCGCCAGTTCTGTACAGTGATGCCTGCGGGCATACGCGTAGTGAAGAGCAGATTTTCCACGATCAATAGTGCGCCAGTGCTTCGTCCGAGGAACCGGAATTCCGCTATGCGCTGATCCGCCCCCAGAGTCATATCCCCTTCCTTTGGTCCAGCATTTTCCACACGGTTGATGATGGTGCTTGCTGTCTGATGCCCAGGATGTGACCACTCGACGGGCAATGCCTGGCTCGTTTGGATGTCTCCGGTCTTCGCGATGATCATGGACATCGATTTCACTTCGACAAATTCCTCGGGAAACCCTCCCTGAAGCGGCGTCTTCATCGTCGCCTCGATGCCGAGGGGAATGGAGCCCGGACCCACTGTTGCTTCGCCGATCGCTGCCTCTCCTTTCCAGCGCTTATCCAGCTGATCGAGAACATCGGGCTTGAGTGTGATGAGTGTTCGTCCTGTATTGTCGACCAAATGCAGCTCCAGAATCGTCCGCAGCTCTTTTTTCATATTCACCGTGACAGAGCGAATATCCATCGGTTCAGAAAACTGGAAGACTCCCGAAGCAATGGGCTGCGTGCGGGTGCCGATAAGGAGGAACCGGGAAGGAGTGGGGTGGGTCCAGCGCCCCAAAGAGGAAGAAGAGGATGCAGAAGAAACAAAAGATTCAGAGGAGGATAAACTCGCAGCGGAGAGCCGCGGCTCTCCGCTCCTGCCCCCTCTCTCCATCGCACGGTATTCCTCAAGTTGCCCCTGGGAATGCGCAAGATATGCCGCAGCCAGCCGCGCCATTTCACCGCGCGTGAGGAGATGCTCCATATCCTGCTCGAGTCCTGGCAATCCCACACCGGCGCCATACGCTCCTTCGCGGTACTGCACATACCATTCGCCAGGCGGCGTCTCCACTTTGAGCTGATACAACTCTCCGAGTATTTTGAGTGCCTCCGCGTAGTTCACAGAATTCTCCGGACGAAAATATCCATCGAGATATCCTCCGACAATGTCATGCCCTTTTGCATAGCACACGTACGGACTGAACCAGTCCCATTGTCCTACATCGGGAAAACAGTTCCCTGCGTCTTCCTCAGGACTGACCGTTGATGCTGGGTAACTTCTCAGAACGATCTTCAAAAACTCGGCTCGATTGAGAAGTTGATCCGGGCGGAATGTGCCATCGGGATTTCCTTCGATCGCCCCGGCTTCAGTAAGAACGCTCACGCCAGCCATCACGGCACTATTAAAAGGGGTATCGGTGTATTTATCGGTCTGATCTTCAAAAGTGAGAGCGATGGCTATGACCGGCACGAGGAGTCCCGAGAGGATCAGGATGCGTTTCATGAGGAGTATTGTAGCAAAAACAAGAAGACCTATTGCATTTCTTATCTCCAACCCTAACCCTATCTCTAGTTTGCTCCCGTAGTTCAATGGATAGAACGACCCTCTCCTAAGGGGTAAATGCAGGTTCAATTCCTGCCAGGAGCACCAAAAATCTTACGTCTCCAACACTATCACCTGTCTTCCCTCCGCCGGCAGCCCTCCTTTCAATTTCCACTCGGGCACCGCCGCCGTCCCCACTGCCCCGATGATCTTGAGCACATCATTTGCGGAAGATTTCTCCGAAGCGAGCGGAATGATGACTCTGGGATCGACTTCTTCAATGATCTTCTGTGCGATTTTGGGGTCGTCGCCTTGGATTGCCATGATGGCGACATCGCCGAGAACTTCGAGTTCGTGATCGGTCCAGTCGTGCAGAGGCGCGGGAAGAATCGCAATCCGCACTTCCTCCGCTTCAATGACATACGACACATGCCCTCCTTCTTTCTGTCCGATGCCACGGATAGAAACACCATTGATGTCATACTCTCCCGGCCAGGAAATGATGCTTTTTCCCGGCTCTTCCTCTGGCTTGCTCAAAAATGTCAGCGCTCCTACTACGGGCTTGCTCGGAAAAAATGCGAGCTTCGTCTTGTTTCCGGTTTCAATCAGGAGACTGCGACCATCGGGAGAAGTAAACGTCAACATGCCAGCATGTTAGAGAGAAAAAGTAAGAATGGAAAATAAATCCTCAATTCCCTGCCCCTCCGAAGCTCCGCAGAGCGAAGGGGGGTCAATTCCCTGCCACGCGAAGTCCGCCTCAGCGGACGAAGTGGGGTCAATTACTCTTCAATCCGATCAATACTTGCACCAAGGCTCCTTAACTTTTCATCAAGGCGATCAAATCCCCGTTCAATGTACCGCACATCCGTAATCGTCGTTTCGCCGTCCGCGCAAAGTCCCGCGAGAACCATGGCGGCACCAGCGCGAATGTCATTACTGGCAACCTGCCGACCACGAAGGGGGGTCGGACCGATAATGAGGGCTTCGTGGGCGTTCAGGACTTCGACGTGTGCCCCCATCTTCTCAAGCTCATAGAGATATGCCATCCGTCCTTCAAAAAGTGTTTCGAAAATTCGGCTCACACCTTTGGCTTGCGTAAGGGCGACGCCCATAGGAGCCATGAGATCAGTCGGGAATCCCGGGTAAATAAGCGTCTGGACTTTGGTAGCGTTGAGCGAGGAGAGTTCCCCATCCACGAAGAGCGTCTTTTCCGCAGCATCATATTTCCATACGGCCCCCATGCGGCTCAGCACATCGAGAAACAGTGTAAGTTGCTCAGGATCTGCACCGTGAATGCGCACTCTGCCACGGGTGACAAGCGCTGCGAGCGTGATGACCCCCATCTCAAGGTAATCATTGATAACGGTGTGCTCGCTACAAGACAGTGTTTTTTGTCCATGCACGATCACCGTGTGTGTTCCGATTCCCTCGACCCGCGCTCCGAGCGTCGTGATGAATTTCTCCACATCCTGCACATGTGGTTCGGCGGCGGCGATATCGATGCGTGTTTCTCCGGGAAGGAGTGCGGCAGCCATCAGAACGTTTTCCGTCGCAGTCACGGAGAATTCCGGAAGGATGACGCGACCGGGTTTGAGCGATCCTTGCAGATGCAAGGATTCTTCCGTGCTCATGTCGACCGCTCCCATCTGTACCAGTGCCATGACGTGCGCTCCCACCGGGCGTTTTCCGAGCACACATCCTCCGGGATACGCCATCTCTGCAACACCAAAGCGCGCGAGAAGAGGACCAAGAAGCACGATCGAACCGCGCAGCTTCCCGACATACTCCACGGGGATGGGCTTACTGACCATACGGTCCGTGCGGATGCGTACCGTGCCGTCTTGGAATGATGTATCCGCTCCGAGGAATCGGAGAATCTCCAACATCACTTCGATGTCTCTGAGCTTCGGGACATTCCTAAGAACTGTCTCACCCGCACAGAGCACGCTTCCGGCTATTAATGGCAAAGCAGCATTTTTGGATCCGCTCACGGTGATATCTCCCCGCAAAGGGGTGCCGCCGCGGATGCGATAACGGAGATCGGACATGGAGCAACAGTATAGCGAACAGTGGCTTTCTGGGGAGAGAATGGGGAGAAAATCCGAAGATACAAGATGCAAGATACAAACAAATCCTAAGCTCCAATACTCAAAGTATCAGGGCAATTGTATGATTTAGTTCTTGTATCTTATTTGTATCTTGCATCTTGTATCTTCAACATTCTTCGCCTGTATCTTCAGAATGTTTCCCGGCGGTGCGCGAATGATTCCACAAGCAAAAGGATGGCACCAATGGTGATACAACTATCCGCCACATTGAATGTTGGAAATGTTCCGATCTGAATGAAATCCGTGACGAGACCGTCTGGAATACGGTCGATGATATTGGCGAGGCCACCACCGAGAATGAGACCAAAGGCAACCCGCCCAGCAGCGGAGAGTCGCGACTCTCCGCTCCGCGCGCGCACCGAACGAATCGCGATGATGGCAACGATGACCAAAGCAATCCCGATCAATATTTCCTGCATAACCGGAGGCAACCGCAATCCGAATGCAATGCCAGAATTGTGAGAAAGCTCGAAACCGGCAAAAGGTCCGAGAACGGCGATGCGCTCTACAAGAAAACGATTCACAAGCTGGGCGGAAGCAACGCTGAGAAGTAACGCAGCGCCGGTGATTATCCCAAGAAGATGCATCTCACCCATCTTGCTCCTTGTGAAAAACCCTGTACAATAGAGGTAAGGGAATTGATGACTGCTCCATGATTCATGGAACGGTCGGTTTTTCATTCTCCCTAATCCTTATCTTTATCCTAATCCTATTATGAAAGCCTCCTTCATCGCCGCGGTAAACCAAATCTGTTCGGAGAAAAACGTCAAACCCGATCAGGTCATCGAAGCTGTAAAGCAGGCAATCGCCACGGCATACCGCAAGGACTTCGGTAATAAGGAGCAGGAAATCCGCGTGGATCTTCCGGAAGGAAAAGAGCATCCGGTGATCTTACTTGTGAAGGAAATCGTCGAGGATGTGGAGAATGAAAACTTTGAAATCAGTCTCAAGGACGCGAGGAAAATCAAACCCGATGCCGAAGCGGGGGATGAGATCGAAATCGATGTGACGCCGGAAGGATACGGTCGCATTGCTGCCCAAGCCGCAAAGCAGGTGATCTTGCAGAAGCTACAGGAAGCCGAGAAACAGTCGCTCTATGAAATGTTTAAAGACCGCGAAGAGGAACTCCTCACGGCAACCGTAACCAAAGTGGAGCCCAACTGGGTCACGCTCGAAATCGAAGGCATGACCGTCTCGCTTCCGTGGAGAGAGCAGATCCCGGGCGAGCACTACTACACAGGCAAGCGCATCCGCGTGTACCTCGACACGGTCGAGCTTACGGGCAAAGGTCCGCAGCTCCGGATCTCCCGCACACACGCGGGATTGGTGAAGAAATTGCTCGAACTCGAGATCCCGGAAGTCCGTAACGGTGACGTGGAAATCATGGCGATCGCCCGCGATGCCGGCTTCCGCAGCAAAGTCGCCGTGAAGAGCAAGGATCCGCGCATCGATCCGATTGGCGCCTGTGTCGGTCAAAAAGGCGTACGCATCCAGGCTGTGATGGAAGAGATCAATGGCGAGCGTGTCGATATGATTGAATGGAGCGAAGATCCGATCCGTTTGATTTCGACTGCGCTCCAACCTGCGGCAATCTCTGCAGTGATCATCGTCAACGACAATGAATCCACCGATGACCAAGGCCGCCGTGTGAAGAAGCGTGCAGCAGTCTTCGTCGAAGAGGCGCAGCGCCCGATGGCAATTGGCAAGAAAGGACAAAACATTCGTCTTGCCACAGAACTCACCAGCTTCGAGCTCGATATGTACAACTACGAAGAGCTTCCTGCCTTCAAGGCAAAACTTGCGGAAATCCGCGGAGGACCAGTGACCGTGATCGAGATTCCCAAAGAAGGAGAGGAGGAGGCTGCTGCCGTGGAACCGACAAAAGAGGAAGCTCCGGCGGCTCCGGCTGAAGCCGTGAAGGAAGAAGAGAAATCGGCAGCGACAGAAGAGGGTACGGCTGCGTAATTGGATGACATTGCCGTAGGGGCATAGCGCGCTATGCCCCTACTTAAGCCATTTTCGATGTTGACAATTTATTAATACATGCAAAAGTTCAATCATGGGATTGAGCCATACAGAGCCGGCATACACCGATAAAGCTGCTCCATTTATTGAAGAGTTTGGAGGGAAGCTCGGTGGACTTGAATTCCTTCGAGCAACTGATTCAGAGCTCGCAAAGCACATTCTCGAAACAACCATTATTAAGCCAGATGCTCCGGCAAAGGGAATCATCCCGCGACAGTCGCACAGCATCCTACGCGCCTCTCATCCTCATGACTTTCAGGGGTTGGTGAATGTAATTGATTCAGTGCCTTACAATATTCTTGAGACGAGAGAAGAAATGGCGACCATCGTTGAAACGATCCGTCGTCGGGCATGCAGTGAAGAAGTATTGAAATATGCGAAATACGAAAACCCTGCATATGATGGCAATGTGGTAGTTGGTATACAGCCACTTATCAACGATGACGTTCTCCACCGCAATGATTATCGAAGAGGTTCCGTGGTAGAGCATCCCAATCGACCAGAGACATACCTAGTCGAGTGGATAGATGAATGGGAAGTATTGAACACACAACAGCGTGTTTTGCTCTCCGCTTTGTACAATCAACGGGGAAAGCTGGTGGAAAACTTTTTGGATCATGAACCCGTGCCGACTGATACATCGGCATTAGTGCATTTGTACGATCAAATCCGCCGATCCAAGCTCGTCCGCGATGATTGTTCGTTTCAAATGGAATTTGGCAGTACACCGGTACTGCCTGTGCTCATTTATCAAGTACGCGCATTTATGAAAAGAACGATACCTGATTTCCATATCGACCCAAGAGAAGCAAATGCCAATGTGGTCTTTGGAAGTACGACAGAAAATGGTACGACGCTCCCCGTCGTTATACAAAGTAACGGATCACCAGCATGCCCTACAGATCCTGTTGCGATTCTTACCCCACGACCCACAGATCACAGGAATTTGAATTTCCAACCACAAAATGTCGGAGTGTATCTTGCTGGTCAGACCCATGGGAGAAGCCCACGACCTAATCTTCAACATGGAAATTTTTGGCGGGCACAAAAAGCAGATGTGACTGTATTCGAACCATATAACATGCAGAATGACTTCGCAACTTTGGCACAGGTCAATGTTGATAAATCACTCCAAGAGCTGCCCGAAGGTATGCAAGACTGGAAAATCCATATAATTGCAGACGGCAGAAATGCCATCGTCCGAAGAGTGGATTAAGCTATCCCGTCAGGGAGTAGGGGGCATAGCACGCTATGCCCCTACTTCTACAAGTACTGCTGGCTGCCATTATTCATAAGAGACGGTAGCGGAGGTTTGCCTGTGGTGAGCCTCGTCGAATCCATGATCCTCCGCTACGGTACCCCCGTGCCTCTCCCCAACCTCTCCTTCACCGTCCTCGACACCGAAACGACGGGATTTATCCCGCGGACAAATCGCGTGATTGAGTTTGCATCCGCACGCATAGAGGAGGAAAAAATCGTCGACCGCTTCGAGCAGCTTATCGCGATTCCGAAGAATGATGTGCCGCCGGTGATCCAAGTCCTCACACGTATCCGCCCCGAAGCCCTCACCGGCAAACCGACCTTTGAAGAATGCAAAACAACGATTTTCGAACACATCGGCGAGGACACGCTGATCGTCGGACAAAACGTCAGCTTTGATATCAAGATGCTCAAAGGGGAGGGGATGGATTTGAGTGAACGCCTGTGGATCGATACGTCGATGCTTGCATCGCTCGTCTTTCCGGAGCTCGCAAGTTACTCACTTTCCTATGTGAGCACGGTTCTCAAGATCAACCACGAACCCGTCCACCGCGCGATGGGCGATGTTGTCGCCACCCTGGAATTATTGGAGAAATGCTGGGATCGCATTCTGGAACTTCCCCAAGACAAGCTTGATGAGCTCCGTGATGCATTTTCAAAAAGTTCTGCAGGATACAAACTCCTTGCCCGAGCGTTGCCAAAAAAATCCATAAAAAAAAACCAACCGACTTGGCTTGTGCAACCTGCAACCTGCAACCTGCAACCTGCACCTCCCATGAAGGAAAAAAATCATGCATCGTACACAGCCGGTGAGGTAACACTGTTAACAGATACCTTGAATCCCCAGACCCTCCACACCATCATCGAAAACGCCGCAACAAATGATGGAACCACATGGATCGCCGTCAAAAACCTCGAGAATACACTGCGCAGACTTAGTCCTCTTCCCAAAAACGTCCGCGTCCTTCATCCGCCTTTTCTCCTACTGGATCCTCCGGCAGCAATGCGGCTTGCAGCACAGGAATCTCTTACAGGTGATGAGGCGACGGTGCTTACAAAAATCCGCTGGTACAACCCACGCGCGCAGGGCGATATTCCGATCCATGGAGAAGAGCGCGCGGTGTGGAATGGAAAACTTGCGGCAACCGATACCTCAGATGTGTATCTGGAGCAGTTTAAGAATCTTCCGGCGGCTGTGCTGCTTGACCAGCGTCAACTGCTGCGATTTTTGAGCGATCCCACGCACGAAGCCCATGGAGCGATGCAACCGGGCATGCGAATGTTCATTGATGATGCATCGATACTCGAGGATACCGCGACGAAAGCCTACGGATGGTCGGTAAGTTTGGATGGACTGCGGGCAGCCGCCGAAGGGAATCCTGATCTTGTAAGCTTTACCGATCTTCTCCAAATATGGATCGAGAAAATCCGCAGCTTCCAGGATTTGCGGTACATCGTGAAGACCGACCTTGAGGCAAAAGAGGCAAAAGCTCTCCGGGAACGTATTCCGATGGTGAATACTTCAGAAACGCCGATTCTACTCCAACGCATCTTCGAGAATATCGATTCCATTTTGAATCCAGAGAATCTCCAGGGACGCATCACCTGGATCGAGCAGCGGCAAAATGGCAGCCAATATCTGGAATCGGTTCTCGAACGCGTAGGAACGATGTTGCAGATGAGCCTGTACAAAACGTATCCGACGACACTGCTGCTTCCCGCAGGACCCGAGGAAGAGTTCCGCGAGATTCTACCGCCGGGAACAACGGCAATCCGCTCCCCTGCGATTCTTGAGAAAAAAACAATACCGATGATATTCCCGGAAGCCGTTTCACTCGAATCGATTATGAGCAATCCTCCACCAGGAAAAACCGTCGTCCTCGTTGGCAGCCGCAAGACGATCGAAGATGCCTTCGTGCGGCACACGGAAGCTCTTGAGGAAAAACATGTGACACTGATCTGCCAGAGCCTCAGTGGAGGCCAGGAGCGTATGCAGGCCGAATTCACTGCTGCGAAAATGCCTGCTCTGTGGCTCCTTACCCCATGGACCTATGAAGGTGTAGAACTCCCTGCGGGAACCGTCGACAATTTGACCATTTTCTCTCTTCCTTTCGATCATCCGGATCACCCTGTCCTCAGTCGCCGAGCCATGCATTACCGCGATGCATTCGGAGAGTATTCACTGCCACGATTGAAAGCACGACTGTTTAGAATTTTGCGGACATTTACACGGCATGCGACGGAGAATGCGAAAGTGCAAGTATGTGATGATCGGCTGAGGACGAAGAAGTATGGAAAAGAGGTAAGGAGTTATTTGGAGCAATATGGGGCGGATACCGGAGAAGAGGTGAAGGTGGAGCAGATGAAGCTTCTCTAAATACCCCCTCTCCCTAACCCTCCCCCACAGTGGGAGGGGATGTTTATTTTTTGTTTTTTGCATGCAACAAGGAAAAATATTGCTCATTCACATGTGAAACAGAGCTCCCCTTCCCCCGTGGGGGAAGGGGTCGGGGGATAGGGGAAACTTGTGGAGAAATGGATTATTTTGAAGAATTCTCTGCCTCCGATACCGCCCCCGCCACCACACACGTCACCCTCCGATCCTCCCCGATATCATTGCACCCCGGCGGTGTATCACACTGCGTCGCCAATCCGTTCGTATACTGAATGTAGCGCTGCTTTTTATCCGAGCATTGGATCTTGCACGCATGCGGCTCGAGCATTTGATAATCGTACGCGTAGCCGACGACGATGGGTTCCCCCACGCACGGATCTCCTTCCTGGGCGATATCTCCGGGCGTTCCATGGTTCACCGATCCGCGGATCGTCTGCAGAACGAGAATCGCAAGGATGGCGGTGAGGACGCCGATGGTGACCTTTTCGGGATCGAAACGCATAGGTGCAAATTGCAGAACTTGTCCTGAGCCTGACGAAGGATGGAAGATTGCAGACAGTGTGTATTTGCAATTTGCAATTTGCAACATGCATCCTTACGCGTGCCCCTTCCCTCCCACCACCACCCACACCGTTCTCCAGAGAATCCACAAATCCAGCAACATGGACCATTCTTCGACATAACGAAGGTCGAGCCGTACTTCCTCGTCGAAGACCAGCGTAGAACGCCCGGAGATCTGGCTTAAGCCCGTCATGCCCGGTTTCACGGCAAATACTCTGCGCTGAAAGGGATTGTAGCGCTCCACTTCATCGCTGAGGTGCGGGCGCGGACCCACGAGGGACATCTGACCGAGCAATACATTGAGTAGCTGCGGGAGTTCATCCAAATCGAACCGACGCAGCCACTTTCCCATGCGCGTCACGCGTGGATCGGCATGGATTTTAAAGAGTGGCCCGTCGCGTCGCTCGTTTAAGCCCAGAAGCTGTGTTTTTTGCATATCGGCATTGCGAACCATCGATCGAAATTTGAGAATGGAAATCTGCTTGCGTCCGTGTTCACCGACCCTTGTGGAACGGTAAAAAACCGGTCCTCCGGTTTCGAGGAAGATCGCGACAGCGATGAGAATAAATGCCGGCGAGAGAATCATTATGAGAAGAATGCTCGCGACAACATCGAAGAACCTCTTGAAGATGCGGCCCCAGTTATCGAGCGGCGTCGGCTGGAACTGAATCATGGGGAGGAGACCGAGGCGTTCGACTCTGAGTTGATGGGGAACATCGGTAAGCACCGGCGGCAAAAAGGCATAGCCGACGTGATGGTTGCGACAGTAATCGATGAGGGAAAGCGTTGTACGGCTAGCAGGATCCGGATCGGTCTGCAGCACAAGATCCAAGTGCCTTTGGTGTTCCATGCGTTCCAAAGCAGAGAGATCGGGAAGATGCCCGAGATACAGATACCGGCGATCGGTGGTGAGGACAGCTTTGGCAATTTCGGCAAGAGGATGCATACCGAGAGAAACAACCAGCCGTACGCCGTAACCTGCGCGGAGCATTGCGCGCTGTAAAAAGAGAACCGAAGCGCGAGCGCATCCCACAAAGAGGACGATGAAAAATGTGGCATGAAGCAGGAGGATGCGGGAGTAGAAGAGTTCGCGTTTGAGGAGAAAGAACCACGCCATCACCGCGACGACCCAGAGTAATGCAGCAATCAGGATACGCCCGGCTTCTTTCCACCCACTGCGGTCTGTCCTGAGCGCATACAAGGAAAGTATGGAGGCAATCACAAGAAAAATCAGGATGCTCGGTAATGTGAAGCCGGAAACAAATGCGTCAAGAGATGGAAGATTTTGTGGAGGGTCGAGAAGCTGTATGCGTGGCAGTAGATCGATGCTACTTTCGCGGAGTCTGTAACTCAAGAGCAAGGCTGCGAGGACAGCAAGCGCATCGAGGGGGATACGGAGGAGCCCGAGGATGGCTTCGGATTTCTTCATGAGTACAAAACAAGTATACGAGTGTATGAGTATACGAGTATATGAGGGTGTGTGTAAGAATTCCCTCGTACACTAGTACACTCATATACTTCTATACTTCTCGCATGCATCTCGCACTCCGCCTCTGGCTCCCCCGTCTCGCTCTTCCTGCGATCCTACTCCTTACACTTATCGCGTACGGTCAGGTGATCGGGTTTGATTTCGTCGACTGGGACGATACGTCACTCGTGCTTGGCAATCCGCTGGTGCAAAATTTTTCCTTCGCTGTTTTTTGGAGCTTTGAACCGGAACTGTATTCCCCGCTGAGCCTTCTGAGTTTTTGGTTTGAACACATGCTTGTGGGCTTTGAGCCGTCATTGTTTCACTTCACCAATCTTGTCCTTCATCTCATCAATATCACGCTCGTATACCGGCTGGTGCTTTCTATGCTTCGAACAAACGAACAAACGAACAAACGATTTTTCTTCGCCGCATTTGCCGCTGCCCTCTTCGCCCTCCACCCCGTCCAAGTGGAATCGATCGCTTGGATCTCCGCACGCAAAGAGCTTCTGTGGACGCTCTTTGGGCTGCTCGCACTGCTTGCCTATGTACAGGGACCCAAAAATCTTCCACAGGCACACCCTGTGTTGCGATTCATGATGCGCCACCGCGTTTTTCTCTTCACGTTTCTCGCACTCCTCAATAAACCGACTGCCGTTGTTCTGCCATTGCTGATGCTCACGATCGACTGGCGAAACAAGCAATTGAGCGTGGCATCCTTCAAAGAAAAATGGCTGCTCTTTAGTCTCGCCGGACTCATCGGTCTCTTGGGGATCCTTGGAAAAACCGGAAGTACTATCGACCTCTCACTCTGGGATCACCTCCTCCTCGCTATTGCCGGCATCCCGTATGCCCTGCGACTCCTTGTCTGGCCATTCGGCTACGCCGTACTCCATCCCGCCCAAGAACCCATTGCGATAATGACACTGACCTATGGAGGATCGCTCTTGGCAATGCTGCTTTTCGGATTTCTCCTCTGGAAATTCCGCAACAGATTTCCCCTTGTGACTCTCGGCCTCGCATTCTTTGTCCTCACGCTCCTCCCCGCCCTCTTCGCCCCTATCCACGCCGAAACCATTACGATCCTCTCCGAGCATTATCTCTATTTCCCCCTCATCGGTATTTCAATCGCAATCTCCGGCATCCTTTGCAATTTGCAATTTGCAACTCCGCGCTTCCTTCGACTCCTGAGTCCTCTCGTTCTTCTTGGTCTCCTCACCACTCTCACTTTCCTCCAAGCCTCCGTCTGGCGCGACTCCACCACTCTCTTTGAATCCGTCCGCACCGTTTATCCCCGCTCGGTTCCAGTCCTCACCAATCTCGGTGCGGCGTACGCTCGCATGGAAAAGTTCCCCGAAGCGGAAAGCATCCTCCGGCAAGCGGTTGGACTCGATCCGGATTTCGCGCAAGCGCATTTCAATCTCGGGGGATTGCGGTACGTCCGTGGCGATTACCCCGGTGCGATCACCGCCTATAAACGCGTGATTGAACTCAAGGAAAATCATGTCGATGCGTGGCGCATGCTTACATGGAGTTATCACAAGAGCGGCGACATTGCCCGCGCGCGGCAAGCGTTCGATACGACGATCCATCTACTCCCAACACTGCGTGATCTGCTACCGGATCTCAGCGCAGACACGGGTGTTGCGTTGTAGAAAAACATGCGTTGGATATGAGGGGTTTTTGAATACTCTTCCAAAAGACTGAGGCAGAAACTCCGGTGTATATACGTGCATTTATGCTAATCACCACTGTTTTCTGTTTACTCCCAGAACCCTTGATTTCTGTAGTGGCAAAGAGTAAAGTTTACAAAATACTTAAAAAGTAGTTTAATATCACTTTTGTCCGCCTCAGCAAATCATCCCTTCCCCCGCACTATGGCACCAGCCATACCGAATCCTGCCTCTCCCACACTCACACCCACCACCGCATCTCCTTCGGCAGAAGGCAGACTACTTCCGGAACGTAGTCTCATCGATTGTCTGCATGATTTACGCTCAGCCATTTTCCGACGCAGACCCATTCTCGGAGAAATCAAGCAGAAACACGGCTGGAAGACATTGCATCGCTATTCACAGGATTTTTTGGATGTGAATCCTTCGCCGCATCTCGATGCACGTAAGCAGGAATTGATCGCTGTTGCGGAAGAACTCCTCACCGAACGCCTCGGCGCGAAGGTTGCCGGTGAAGTCGCCGCGCAGCTGGAGCGGTGCGCTCTCGTTTCAACGACCGATCACCATTGCATCATCCATCATCCGTTCTGGGTGAATGCCAACATCATTTCAGCTATCCCCTATACGGGAAAAACTGAGG
>Ga0156271_104_pt2 | contig 16612 bp, 16 predicted proteins | sample RifCSPlowO2_12_FD_107920 | JGI IMG/M metagenome (GOLD analysis project Ga0156271, IMG submission 107920) | Candidatus Peribacteria bacterium RIFCSPLOWO2_12_FULL_53_10
GGTATCCGGGATGACCTTTCCACGTCGCTTCTTCACCTTCCGTGTTCAACATTTCGATCACGAAAGTGATACCGAGGCGCTCCGCTTTCTTGATCAGACTTTCCTGAGCGCTTCCGCGGATTACTGTGTATCCTTCAACAATCCGTTGACACTGGATAGCCCGATCTTCCTTCGTGTCAAACCCGGTAAAGACCAGAATGTACTTGATGCCAGCTTTAGCCGCTCGATCAAGAGCGGTATCGATGGCAGCGTACGTCCGCTCAGCCGTTTCGGGATTGTTGAATCCCGGCACGAACGGTGCGACGGGCTTGCTCTCGGGTCCTTCAACCCCCATGTCCGGCAAGACACAACTGAGCCGAACTTTGGTCGCCTGAACTTGTGACCATTGATCATGGGCAACAAGATCCAGATCAGCATCGAGTGCAGTCGCCAGACCGCAAAGCCCGGCAGTGTCATGCTTGGCTCCGAAGAGCCTTTGACACCAATCTGTGACGGCGAAACGAAAATGTCGATTCTTCACGGTTTGAGTCTCCTTTGACTGAGGTACAGCGGCAATTCCCAGCGGCTTGCTCGGAGCTTTCACGTCAGCTCCGCAACCGCACAACAACAACACATCGAACACCATGATGCCCAACACAGACATCGAGAACTTTTTCATCATTCATCCTCCGGTTTGAGAAATCGGGAACATGCGCGGGGCAGCATCTGGGTACAATATGAGCTCCTTTCTAAAACCCACAGTGATGCCAAAGACCGTGATCTGCCAACGAGGCAAATCTAATTACTATTGCACATTTGTTAAGTGAAGTTGTCAAACATTCCCATGAGGAAATCCTCCATGATCACTTTCTCAAGAGATACACCCGTGGTACACTGGTGTTACACCCTCCTTCCTGCTATGCCTACCTCCAAGAAACGCCTCAACCTCACGCTTCCAAAAGACCTTGCCGTTTTCTTAAAAAAGATTTCGCTCAGAGACGACATGCCGCAAGCGGCGAAGGCATTGGAGCTTATCGAACGCGGATTGGAGATGGAAGAAGGAGTATTCAAAAAAGAATTTGTGAAAGAGATCAAGAGACGAGAGAAGGATCACCGGCTGATACCCGCTGAGGAAGTATTCAAAAGACTATGGTAAGGATGACCTTTTGGAACGTGGCAGAGCGCGATTTGGAGAGATTTCCACATGCTCTAAGAAAAATACTGCTTTTAGGATGCCGTGAAATATTCGATGATTGGGGGATCGGGAAAATGCTGACAGGTTCGCTTTCCGGTTACCGCATGCATGGTTCGACTTCGCTCACCACAAGTCGGGTCAGCGTATATCGGGTTATCTATGTCGTGAAAGGAAGCTCGCACATTGAAATCGTCGCCATCGGACATAGGAGGGATATTTATGAGCGGGTGAAAAAGAGATGAAAAGATGCTTATGATGCGAACTCTTCAAACCTCCCCTTCTCCATATCATGAATGATGTGGTCGAGGTTCTTTCGGATTTGGTCAACGACTTGGGTATTGTTCATGGCCATGTTCATGCCAAATATCTTGTCTTTCTTCAGGCGAATGAGTACGGGAACAATTTTCTTACTCTCTGTGACGAGGAAAACGATCATTCGTGCATCTCCCTTTTTTCCTATACGGACCTTGTAGAACCGTGTGCCCTTCAGCATGGACTTCGTCTCTACTGCCAAGCCCTTCTGGACTTTTTGTGACCCTTCCAAGATATCGTCCAGCGTCACCATGCGACGGAGGGGGCTAATTCATGTCTAGCGATGTACTGCGTCAGTATCACCATACTAACGCAGGAGTCGTGCGAGCTTCTTTGCCTTGGCGTTGATATCTTTATCGGCAAATATCAATTCTTCAACCTCCGGTTCCTCCTCTGACACATCGATACTCAATGCAATCTTCCCATCCACAAACCCCCTCATGGCATACACGAGGAGCGCCTTGAGAGTAATACCTTGGCTTTTCGCTTTCTCCAGAGCTCTATTCTTCAGTGTTTCCTCAGTGGTAAAGGATACTTGTGTCAGCATGGTGGATTAGGTAACTATCTATAAACTATTTTTAGTATATCTTAAAAGTAGTTTGCAGGCAATGGCTCCTTTGCACTTTCTGCATTGCTCTGCGAGCAATGGAAACGATTGTATATGGTGTCACGGGCCGGGATTGAACCGGCGACCCCGGGCTTATGAGTCCCGTGCTCTACCAACTGAGCTACCGTGACATACAACTGTGGAGAAAGAACAATACCAACTGCTTGCCCCACGAAGCTCCGTAGAGCGTAGTGGGGAGCTACCGAGACATGAGAGAATTATGAATCAAGAATCATAAATTATGAAGAGAATTTCAACGTATACTCACATCAATGCCTACGACTCTTCTTTGCTTACACGGCTGGGGTGGCTCGAAAGAATCCTTCACGGAACTCCGCGAAGCTTTGAAAGACTCTGATATCACGATCCTGACGCCCGATCTTCCGGGATTCGGAAGTGAGCCAGAGCCGAGCCGACCGTGGACGACAGATGATTATGCGGAGTGGGTGGCGGAGTGGTTGCGATCAAACAGACCCCCTCTCCCTAACCCTCTCCCTACGGGAGAGGGAAAGACTCGACTATTCCTCTTGGGTCATTCACATGGAGGTCGCATTGTCATAAAACTTGCACAGAGTAAGTCATTCTCAATTCTCAATTCTCAATTCTCTATTGAACATCTGTTTCTCTGCGCCTCAGCCGGCATCCGCCACCCGCGGCATTTCAAACGCATCCTCGGTCTCACACTGGCAAAAACAGGAAAAACGCTGCTCCAGATTCCCGGTCTCAAGTCCCTGGAACCGCTGGGGAAGAAATTCCTCTACCGACTTGTGCGCGTTCATGACTATGAGAAAGCCTCTCCCGTCATGCGGCAGACACTCATCAATGTGACCAAAGAAGATCTCCGTCCCCTGCTCTCAGGCATCACCGTTCCCACGGATATTTTCTGGGGGGAAGAGGATGGCATGACGCCCGTTGCCGATGCGCATCTGATGCACAAAGAAATCACCGGAAGTACGTTGCATCTCTACCCCGGGGTGCGGCACAGGGTGCACAGGGAGAGAGCTAGGGAGATTGCGGAGGTGATTGAAGAATGTTGTTTGTAGGCACTTCTGGCAAAACCAGCGCGGACACATTTTTCTTGTTTTGGTTATTCTGTTGAATCACACGAGTAGGATCATCGATATACCTGCGCACACCCCGCGCCAGTTTCCTCAGGCGGGCATCCACGCCAGAATTTTCCCCGACCGGGAGATGCGCGAATGCCTTCTCATCGCTCACGGAACGCATTTGATCTGAGGAAGGAAGTTTTTGAAGACCCCGCGCCTGGGAATAGACCTCAAACATCATTGCACCGGGATCCGGATAGGATCCGCGAAAATCCGCATCAGCACGGAGATGCGAAAGATGCGGGGCGAATTCTTCCGTGGTGAACACCATCAGACGGGGGAAATCCTTTCCTCCAATACTGTGACAAACGCCCTGCACCATAATGAGGGAACAGCCATCCGTGTGCCAAATCTGCAACTCTCTGCCTTCCGCCGTTCGTCCATCAAATGCACTTCCATACTTGTTCTGGTGACCAAGTGTTCCGCTGATATCGCTCAATGCTTGCGTCGGAGAGGTCTGTTGCAAATCTTGCGGCTGTTTGCCAAATACGCTCTGCGCCAGATCGACATCATTCATATACCCCAGAGCTATAACCATGTTCTGATCGGGATCTTCCACTGGCGGAGCCAGCTGATAGAGATCTTTCCCATCAATCACCTTTCCGAATGCATACACCTTTTGCAGTTTTCCCTCTGCACACAACACACCGAATGCAGGGGGATTCTCGGAAATTTCAAGAGGTGTACGGTCCCGAAGAAGAGACGGAATGTGCGGCAGTGGCTGCTCCTTGGGTTCTTCCACGGAATTTTCCCTGGCGACCAGAGGCGCTGAGGGTTCCTTCTCAGAAGAAGGACCGGAAAATTGAGTCTTTCCCACGGCAATGGCTCCCGTAAGAGCCATGAGCCCTGTGAGTGTTTGTACCCATTTGTTCCCTGCTATGTTCCGCATCATTCGACGCCTTGCACTCACGCGGCGCGGCTTGCCCGTCTGCGCATCGACTTCATAGGTGACATTGCCGGGAGATGCGGCAAGTAAGGGTTCCTCCGGATTCGGAACCGTTTCCACAAGCCTCTGCGAAAAAGAAAGTGCCTCAAGCGAAGAGTCATTTGGAGATATTTCGTCCAGGTTTTCCGTCTCTGGAGCAAGGGCATCGACCTCGCTTGTCATCGTGGGAACATATGCCGCCTGGAGTGAAATCTCCAACTCCGGTGGCAATGGAATGCGGCGTTCGGCCACAGGAATGCTGAGAAAATTGGCGTACGCCAGCTTCTCATCTGGAGAGGCATCCCGCAGGAATTCTTCATGCAACACACGCGCAACCTCAGACATGGTCGGTCGTGCCTTCGGAATTTTTGCAAACATCGCCTCCAATAGAGTCCGGAGTGGTCCTGCGCGTACCCGGTCAAAATTGGGAAATTCTCCCCGATGAGCGCGGAGAAGCGCCACCTGATCTTTGGAAACATGCACGAACGGATGTGCGCCGGTTAGACTTTCAAAAAGCATCAGACCAACAGCATAGACATCGGAAGCCGCGGTAGCGTTCTTGATATTATTACCTCCATCATACAGTTCGGGAGCCATATAGAGCGGCGTACCGAGCACGTCACCCGTAGCGGTCATCGTATGGTCCCGCTCGTTATCATCGATGTGTGCCATCCCGAAATCCAGAATTTTGATCGCCCCGCTTGAGATCAATTGCACATTTTGCGGTTTGAGATCCCGGTGCACCAGTCCTCTCTTTGGCTCTTGCATGGCAACGGTGGCGGAATTTCCTGCGATGAAAGTGACGCTGTCCGCCGTCGTATCGTGCGCCCCGTGCAACGTATGCACTTCGGAAACAGATTGCGCGATGCCGGCATACAGCAACAGCATCCACCGCTCCGGACGCGCTGCTCCTTTTTCAACATCGCGGCTGATCGCTCTCTGGAGTTGAGCAATGGAACTTCCGTCCAAATACTCCATTACGAAAGAAGGGGTTTCCTTGTCGTCTTCAAGCCCTTCTGCAAATTCCGGATGCGGAACAATATCACCAAGTTGCCGCAGTACCTCGTACTCACCCACAAATCTTTCACGCAACTTGGGAACATTACTTGTGGTGCGTTTGTCAGGATCGAACACTTTTCTTGCAAGCTCTCTTCCTTCATAGAGAACTCTCTCCACATACCCACAACCGCCCCTGCCCAGTTCCGTTTCTACCAATCCAAAATGCAAGGCACCATCTGGATGACCATTTTGGTGTGTCACGACGAACGGATCTATAGGATATTGTCGGACGGTGTTATCCGACATGGCACCAGCACGCTCTATAATTCTTCGCAACCGATCGCCATCTTCACCCACAATCTTTTGTATAGCCGGAAGCTCTAGCGCACGAGCAGTGAGCGAATCGAGTACTTGGTCTTGCGAAAGATTGCTCAATGCAGGATCCGTAATAAGGGTTGCCATGTGCATCTCCATTCCGGGAATTCTCTTGAAGGCGGCAATCACGCGACGCAGAATGTCTATGGGCAACAGCTTCCCATTTGCAGACAGCTGAACATGCCCCTCCTGTACTGTTTCTTCCTGTAATCCTCCACCCGGAAAGGCATCAAGAGTTGCATCGAGAGCCGGCGTAGAAACATTTCCGGCAAGCATAGCAGAATCATACCAAAGCAATAGTATATCGCAATGCAATTGGCTATTTTCAAGAAAGGGTTATCACAAAGAAACAGCCGGCTTTTTTGCCGGCTGAAGAGGAAATCCGAGGATTACGAGCAAGGTGGAGTAGGAGGATCCTTGTCCCCGTCTCCATCCTTATCCGTCCAGTACATCTGGCAGACCAGAGAGCAGATATCATCGGCATCGCCGTCAAAATCGCAATCCATGCCCATCATGGAGGAAGTACTGTCCGCTGCGGTATCTGAAGAAGAAAATGCATTGAAAGATGTAGAGGATGATGTCGCTGCTGCAGAAGAGGGGAACGATAGAGAAGATGTCGAAACAGAAGAAGCTGTCGCCGTCGGAGGAACATCCGCCGGAGGAGTACTGGAAAGCGGAGGCGTACTCGAAGGTGGTGCAGTCACGGAAGTTGCACTGGAGGTCGAAACGCTGGATGAAACCGACGATGTACTCGCCGGAGGCGGTGTCAAGAGCGTTGCCGGCAGACTCGAAGAAGGTGACGCAGATGGAACGAGATGCATCCCCGGCGTCAGAGTCCCTCCTTCAAACTCATTGGAAACGCGAATGTCCTCCGGAGACCACTGCGGCTCCACGACAGTAAAATTCACTTCGGTCTCTGTTTCTGCTTCTGTGACCACCGGGGCAGCTCCGTGCCCATCTGTCGGCAAAGCAGGTTCCGGCATATAAAAGGCATCATCGAGACGGATCATGCCCGGTACAAACGCAGGACGTCCAAAGATCGTCGAGAGAACATCTGGAGCGGAGCGGAAAATTTCGAGAATACGCGGACCATTCACAAAATCAGGAATCGCATCGCCATCATCATCAAACTCTGCAAGGCGCTCCGTAGCGGAAGGATCCGTGAAAAAATTCAACGTGCTTCCGAGGAGGTTTACGGGGAATCCGATGGTCACGACTCCGAAGACGAATCCGGCGTACGCTCCGATAAGTCCGAGGACGAGCTTGCGATTGGTCATATGTGTGTTTGGAAGTTCTGTATATATTATAATACAATACTGTATTTTAATCAAATGCCCCTCCAGCCGGGGGTTCGTGCATCAAAAGCCTTCTTCGCGTAGTCTTTTCCTGTGCCAGATACCGTCATTCTCCTCCTTTTCGCCACTGCGGCGCTTTCCCCTTTTCTGACCTTTGCCCATCTATGGCAAGTCAAAGAGTGGCGATGTGACCGGCTCCTGGATCACCTCCGAAGCGAAGGGACACTCCGGCAGCTGTGCGGCATCGTACGCGTCCCCGTCGTCGCGGCGGCACTGCTTCTGACATCCGCAGGAATTCTTTCTCCTGAGTATGCCGCTCAGGGATCACTTCTTCTCCTCGCAACGCTCTCGATCGTACAGATCGTCCTACGTCGCCAACCGCAGCCAGTATGGACACAGAAAGCGAAAATGATTGTCGGGGGAAGCGCTCTGCTGACGCTCATTGCAGGATTCCTTCTGCTGCACTTGGGGAAGGCTATCTTCCTTCCTGTTCTTATTCTCCTGCAACCGCTCTCCGTCATACTCGTGTGGGCGGCGCTCTTTCCACTCGATACATTTCTGAAGCGACGGATCCTCAATCGCGCACGCTTGCTTCGGAAAGCGCATCCAGAACTCCTGGTCATCGGTGTGACAGGCTCCATGGGAAAAACGACGTCGAAGGAACTCATCGGCTGCGTTCTTGGTAACGCCGCAATTGCGACGCCAACGTATGTAAATAGTGAAATCGGCGTCGCACGCTGGATGACAAAAATCCTTGCCTCCCCACTCCCCACTCCCCATTCCCCATTCCCGATACTCGTCGTGGAGATGGGCGCTTACCGTCGCGGAGAAATTGCCCTCCTCTGTTCCATCACTGCGCCACAACTCGGTGTAATCACGGCCATCGGCACACAACACGTCGCGCTCTTCGGATCACCAGAAGATCTCCTCGCCGCCAAAGCGGAACTCATCGAAGCACTCCCGGAAAGCGGTCGTGCATTCATCAATGTGGATAGCACGATGGCCGGAGCGCTCCGCAGTCATGCTGCCTGCCCTGTCACCACTGTCAGCACCGGAGGCACAAGTGACCTCGAAGCTTTTGATATTGAAGAAACTCCTCATGGCATCCGCTTCCGCGTCGGCGAGAACACGTTTGCTCTGCCTCTCCATGGAACACATAACGTGACGAATGTGCTCCTCGCGATAGCCGTCGCGGAACACCTCGGCGTAAAGCGCTCCGTGATCGCCGAGCGTCTCTCGCGGTTCTCTCCGCTCACAGGAACATTTTTCCTCGAGGAAAAATTCGGCGTTGCGATCCTCAATGACACCCATAACTGCAGTCCCGAAAGCGCAGCCGCTGCAATCCGCTGGGCAGAGAGTCGGCATGCGACGCAGAAAGTGCTTCTCACTTCGGGAATCATTGAGCAGGGATCCGCCACCGAACGTGTACATCGCGATCTTGGAAAACAGTGCATCCCAGTCTTCCAAAGAGTGATCTTCTTGAATAAAAAATTTGCTCAATTCTTTGCGCAAGGATATGCGAATAATGTGGAATTATTCTCCAAGGAAATAAACCCCGTAAAATCCGGTACGCTGCTGGTGTGTCTGGGAAGGATGCCACGATCGACGATTGACCGACTGTTACCGTCACCGTAATTTTCAATTCTCAATTCTCAATTCTCAATTTGTTCTCCTTTCCCGTTCATCATACCTTCGGCCCTCACGCAACTCTCTCGTACACACTGCGAAGTCTCGGGCTTCTCTTCCAACCGTGGAAGTGGCGAAACGGGAACGAACGGGAACACTTGCGAAAGGCATTGCAGCAATCCTTCCACGGAGATGTCTTTCTCTTCTCCTCCGGGCGCGAAGCACTTGCAGCACTCTTCCGGGCGATCCAGCTTCGCAGCGATGAGGAAGTGATCCTCCAGGCCTACACCTGCGTCGTCGTTCCGAATGCCGTGCATGCCTACGGTGGCGTGCCGATCTACGCTGACGTTGATGGCGATACACTGAATCTGGACTGTGCTGACGTGGAACGGAAGATCACAACGAGAACACGTGCAATCATCGCGCAGCATACATTCGGCATTCCGGCTAATCTCCCTCGCTTGAGGAAGCTGTGCGATGAACGTGGGATCCTCCTCATTGAAGATTGCGCGCACGTGCTGCCTGACGATTCCGCCTCTCCCATCGCACGAACAGGAGATTTCTCCATCCTTAGTTTCGGCAGAGACAAGGCGATTTCGGGCGTTGCCGGCGGAGCGGTGATTTCCCGGAAGTCCGATGTATCAAACGCGCTGAAAAATGCCGAGGATCATGCCGGTGAACTCCCCCGCTCTGTTATTGCGCGCTATCTCCTGTATCCGCGCATCTATTTCAAAACGCGAGTGCTGTATGTGATCGGACTCGGCCGAGCGTGCCTCGCACTCTGCAAGAAGCTCCATCTGCTAATCCCCATAGTCACACCAGAGGAAAAAAAGGGAAACATGATCCTGCGAATGCGAAAGCTTCCCAATGCTTGCGCCGCACTCGCGTTGCATTCCTTTGAACGCTTACCCATGATCAATGCACACCGAAGAAACCTCACACGTTTCTACATCGAGGAATGTACGAAGCACGGATGGAATGTCATCCCTGGAGTGACAGAGCATCTGGCACTCCAGAAATTCCCACTGTTTTTTCCGAATGCCGACAGGCTGCGAGAATTGTTGAAGCGCGAGAATATCTATCTGGAGGACGGCTGGACGGGCTGTGTGATCTGCCCTCGAGGAACAGCCACAGAGACCCTCGGCTATAGTCCTGGAATCGGTCCGAAAGCAGAAGGCATGTGTGAAAAGATTTTGAGTCTGCCAACGCATCCGACGATGTCGATGAAGCAAGCTAAACGGCTGGTTACAGCGCTAAACGATCTAACAGCAAAATGTTGAACTGCTATATTGTTGTATTGTTCGCAAGCGATGACGGGACTATTGCTAGGCTAACAATCTAACAATACAGCAATATAACAATGCTATGCAGATCGAAAAAGCACACGATCAACACCAGTGGGATGCCTTCCTCGCAGCGCAACGCTTCCGTCCCTTTCTCCAGAGCTGGACCATGGGCGAGGTGTACCGCGACTGCGGTGAAGAACCCATTCGATTGATTGCGAAAGAAGGTGACGCCATCGTCGGGATTTGTCAGGCAATCTTCGTCCCTGCGCGCAGAGGAAAACATCTGGCAATTCCGTACGGACCCGTTATCGATGAGAGTGTAGATGCGGCTCCTGTCACGAGAGCACTGATGGAATCCTTGAAAACCATTGCGCAATCAAAAGGATGTTCTTTTCTTCGAGTAAGTCCTTTTGTCATTCTCAATTCTCAATTCTCTATTCTCTATTCGATCCCCTCTCCTCTTCATCTGCTTGCGGAACATCTTTGGTATTTGCCACTGAAAAATCCTGATCCGTGGCGTAACTCAGATCCTCCCTCTCCTCCTTCGGTGGAGGAAGACCGAGGGGGTGGAGGAATCCCCGAGGAACAACTCTTCAACGCATTGCGCAAAACCACCCGCAACCTCATTCGTCGCGCCGAAAAAGAAGGCGTCACTGTGGAGGCATCCAAAGATCCGATCAATGATCTTTGCCATTTCCTCTCGCTGCACGACGAAACGCGCAAACGACACAAATTTACGCCGTATACCAATGCCTTCTTCAAAGCCCAAGTCACGCGCTTTGCGCCAAGGAATGAATGTACGCTCTACCTCGCGTGGTATCAAAACCAGGTGATTGCCTCGTCCATCCACATGCATGCATTTGGGGAAACCAGTTACCACCACGGCGCGAGTTCGCATGCGTTTCAGAAAATCCCCGCAAGCTATCTTCTCCAATGGACCGCGATCCGCGATGCGCTGAGGCGCGGAGACCGCGTGTATAACTTCTGGGGCATCGCACCGGGGAATCTCACAGATGAAGGCTTCAAGATATCCGAGCCGAAACATCCGTTTGCGGGCGTGACACTTTTCAAAACGGGCTTTGGAGGGAATCTTCTGACTCTCATGCATTGTCAAGACATCCCCATCACAAAGAAATATTACCTCACGAGAGGATTTGAGATATTGCGTAAATGGAAACGAGGGTTTTAAATGAGTACATGACGAATACACAACTCAACGAGATTCTGGAACTGCTGCGTCGCATGGATAAGCGCGACCGGCTTCGCACCTGGGGTGGATTTTTCCGTAGCATCCTCCACTTGATCCCCCTGATCCTCATCATCTGGAGCACATGGTATGCCTTCGCGCATTGGGACGAGCTGCTCAAGGAAATCTCCAAGGCGGCGGCGGAGCAGTCCGCAGCAGTCATGCAGAATCAGGGGGGTGATTTCAGCAAACAAATGCAGGAACAGCTGCAGAAATTGATGGGGCAGTAGAATTAATCAAAGATGATGTTGGTCATCTTTGCTTTAGAGAGCAGAATAATATTGATGAGTCTACTGAGTTGGTTGAGCGGCTCGAAAGCAAATACCAACCCAAAGAAAAAGGCGGTGCATACTACACGTAAAATCTCATCAAGCTGTCCTTACTGCCATGTAAGCTTGGAGAAGACGCCGGGCAGAAAATCAAAATGCCCTCACTGTGGAAAGGACATGTATGTAAGAACTACTCAAAAGATTTTTGATTCACATCTTCTTACGAAAGATCAGGCTTTAGCCACAGATGCCATTCGCGAAAACGCATGGAACGGTTTAGATGCAGATGTTTTTCGAACACTCATTCAGTCTCGTCCACATGATAAGCCAACTGATGTTCTTTGGAATTATTTTCAGAAAAAGAATTTGGAAATGATGAAGAGAGGAGATTTTCAAGCCTTGAAAATGCTGAACTATTCGATGGCTCTCTTCCTCAATAAAGAAGGCAGAGATCATAGGCATTGCCTCCAAGCGGCTGCAAGGTATCAACTTGAGCAATTTCTACAAGAGGGTTTTGTCGGAAATGTCCATATCAGTGTGGGTGAAAACTCTTGCTGTGATGCATGCAAAAGGAATGCTCATAAAGTTCTTAGTCTTAAGGAAGCAATCAAAGACCTACCTATACCCTGCAAAGACTGTTCACATGTAATACACAATGACACATACGGTTTTTGCCGTTGTATTTATGTCACAGATCGATTCATCTAAAGAATGTCCCCACAAGGGAATGCTTGTTCACGCAAACGCCAGATACACCGACTTCGTTCTCAGATTTCTCGGTATCGCATTGAACTTGTATCCGATACTCGCTTGTTCTTTGCCCTTCACAATCCCCACGACATCTTCTGGTGTCATCGATCCAGAGACAATGAAGCTGGGTAAGCGCAGGAACTGCGTGCGACTGAACGATGCTTCCGGAGCCGATCCCACGCCGAAGAGGTAACCCGCTTCACCAGAGAACTGCATCACACGCTCGTTCACGCCGCCAATCGGATAGCCGATTGCGAAGACCGGCTTGCCGGTCATCTCCTCAAGAAGAACCCGACTCTGCTCAAGCTCCAGCTGCATCTGAGCATTCGTTAATGATCGCAAGTCGTCTCCCGTGTGACCACCCGACTGCACGTCAAAGCCATTGGCAGAAAGACTTAAGACAGTCTTCTCCGTGATGCCACCGATGCCAATGTCTGCCGTGCGGAGAAAAAGCGTTGCAGAAACTCCGGCCGCCTGCAGTGCATGGGAAACTTCCTGCACATTTTTAACAGTCACATCAGAGACAACAAGCAAAGCAGTCTTTGGCGGCACACGTGCGTCGCGGTCTTCCTGCGTGAGCACGAGCTGCCGCAGATCCCGCAGCGTCCAGAGGGTAACACCGGCCTGCTTGAGCGCTGCGATGTGGCTGCGAAGAGCTGTAATAGTGTTGTCGCCCGAAGTGAGCTTGTACTGCAGCACCGGCAGCTTATAGGTCTCCTGACGGACGAGGAACTGCGGTGCAAAGGGCGAGAGATACTGCACAGCCACGTAACCTTCGCCGTTTGCAAAGGGAACGCGCGCCCAGACTTTGTCCATGGAGATCGGACGCACGAGCGCTTGCCCAGGAAGCTCTCCGATCTTCTCGCTGCCCGCATCGGGAGCTTTGCGGACGTTCAGGAATCCGAAGTCCACGAAGTACACGCCCTCGTATTTCTTGCGCTCAGCAGCGAGCTGTTCCTCCGATACCAGTTTTGCAATGTAGCGCGTGGAAACGTATCCCTCTTTGCCATCATCAAGTTTGGTCTTCGCCCATGCGGCATCGATGAAATCGAGAATGGTGAGCTGGTCGCCCTGCGAAAGTCGCGCCACTTCGCTCGCCGTCACTTTGGCTTCACTGCGCACGTTCAGATACGCGTTCGTCACACGGTAGAGCTCCTCCCCTACCCCCGTCGGTCCCGAACGGATCGCGTCATAAGATTTTGCCATGGAAAGATCCAGCTTTGGCAGCTCTCTACTTGCCCCCGATCCCGCTACGCGTTCGATCCTCGGCTCCCCCATCGTCTCTCCCGTTCCCGATCCTGCGGAAGATCCCGCGAGCTCCCTGAACCGCGCCACGTCGTCTTCGGTAAAGGTGAACACATCCTCTTCCGGGGGCGATGAGGCGCATCCCACAAAGAGAAGACCGAAGGACGCGATCAGCAGAAATGCGACAAACGGACGTGTGGCGATGCCGCGGCGATGCCGAGTGCGCGTCGGTTCATAGCGGCGGCGGGCCTGCACTGCTTGCCCACCATAGCCTTGGCGAAGGTGGGAGCCTATCGAACGTGTGGAGGGAGACCGGACCATAAAGAGAGGGGAAATTGAGAAAGAAAAATTGAGAATGGAGAGTTACATGCGGTCGGGAACACGGAGCGTGAGAAGTTCTGCACCACACTTCAGGACGGTGGCAGTGAGTGCGGTGAGTGCGAGACGTAGTGTTTTTTGGCTTTCCTCAGCCTGAATAATCGGCTCGTTGTTGTAGAATGAATTGAAAAGCTGGCAAAGTTGATAAAGATATGTGGCTAGGACATGAGGCATATGCGACTCCCGCGCTTCCGATACCACTTCAGGGAATTGCAAGAGTCCGCCGATCAGCGAGCGTTCCACATCGGAAAGAGAGGAAATATTGTTCGGCAAGAATGAGTCACCCTTCACCTCGGCCTTTCGCAATACGGATTTTGCTCGCGCATGCGTGTATTGCAGATAAGGAGCGCTGTTCCCTTCGAAGCTCAGAGCCTTATCCCAATCAAAAAGAATATCCATCTTCCTGTTCTGACTGAGGATTCCATAGACCACTGCTCCGATGCCCATCATCTCCGCGAGTGTTTCGACATCATCCGTCTGGATTTTTTCGCCATGGCCTTTGACGACTGCGCGTGCCCGTTCGACAGCTTCGTCCAGCACATGCTCTAGTTTGAGAATTTTTCCTTTTCTCGTACTCATGTTGCCATCGGCAAAACGCATTCTTCCAAATAACACATGCTCCAAATGTGGAAGTTGCCACCCCAATCGCTTCACGATCGCAAAAAGTTGCTGAAAATGCAGTTGCTGTTCCTGTCCCACAACGTACAGAGATGCCTGTGGATGCCACTCATCAATGCGATACCGGACGGTAGCGAGATCACGCGTGAGATAAATGGTTCCTCCGTCTCCCTTGATGACAATTGCCGGCGGAAGGTTCTCGTTCTCGAGATCCGCGATCAATGCTCCGTCTTTTCCAGGAGTAAATACCTTTTTCTTTTTTCCTTCTTCAACAATCGGCTGCATTTTATTCTCATACATGCTCTCTCCGTGCTCGTAGGCAAGATGAACATGAAGTCGTTCATATAACACATATATTTCATTCATGGATATGTTTACGACGGTCTTCCAGAAGGAACGAATATCGGCATCTCCTTCTTCTAGAGAACGGAATGCATTGCGAGCCTCTGCTTCCAGTACAGGGTTCTCTTCTTCATCGTGAAATTTCACGTAGAGCGCTAGAAGCTCGTCCACGGTTTTTGTACCGAGATCTCCTTTTCCCCAGTGTTTCCACGCAACATACAATTTGCCGAACTGCGTTCCCCAATCTCCGATGTGATTCACGGTTTTCACGTTGTATCCCTGATGGATGTAGAGGTTTGCGATCACCTGTCCGATCACCGTGGTGAGGATGTGATGAATCCCCAGCGGTTTGGCAATATTGGGACTGGAATACTCCACAATCACCGGCGCCTCCTCCTTCCGCGTGACCCGTGCCGTACACGCCTCGCGCGTCTTCTTGAGTTCATCAATCAGCGCTTGCGGCTTCAACCACACATTCACATACCCCGGACCCGCGACCTCTGCCTTCTCCACCGAAGAATCCTTGGCGAGTTTCTCCGCGAGGGTTTCTGCGATGACTTTGGGATTTTTTTTGAGTTCCTTCGCGAGCTGCATGGCAACGGGAGTTGCGAGATCACCGAAATCCGCCTGTGCGGGACGCTCCCATTCGACCGTGACGTTTTTAACACCGTACTCTGTACGAAGGATCTTCTGGGCCTTGGATTGGAGGGGTTCAAACATGGATGCAGCACCGTCCACCTGAACAAAACTTCTACTCAGGTTTCAGCGCGAAATGTAGCACTAAACCACAGGATTACCATGTGATAACAAAAATTGATCTTGCATACACTTTGTACTCATGTTTTGAACACAAAATTTATACCTTGTTTTACTTGGTCATTTTCTTCGAAACACGACCATTTTCGGATATCCGAATATCGGGGTAACGGGGTAACGGGAAATCACTCAAAACGATGCTTGCCCCGTTATCCCGATATCCCGATAACCGTTACACAAACTCCTTCTCTCTCCGCCTAAAAACCGCTATACTGTAACGAAATGCTCCGATTGCGCATCGCGCTGTCCATCGGCCTCACGGTCCTCCTTGCAGGATGTTCATCCTTCGGAGGAAAAGAGGAAAGCCCGAACAAAGAGGGCAATCTTCCCATCTCGGGAGCCACAGAAGGAATCTCTGCCATCTATAAGCTCACGACAGGACCAGCCACTCTCCTTCCCCGTCCGAGTGTGGCTCTGGGATTCTACATCGCCGCCTACCTCGCGCAGGGAATTTTTCTTCCCGTGCGCTCGGCGTGGATCGGCATTGAGGCGCAGCAAAAATTATTCCTGGGACAGGGAAGCGCCTCCGCAGACGAGACCTTCACGCTTTTGCAGGAGCTCGGCAATATCCTGCAGGTGAATGTCTCCGATATTCTCAATCGAAGCCCCGATCGACGCGAAATGCTCGACCAGTATCTACAGTCGCTGCATAACGTTTTTGTGCTTGCCGAACGCAAGAAAGGTGAACTGGAAAGTTCATCTGAGGCACTGCGTGCAGAGGAGCGGGAAAAGCGGAAAACAGCCGATGAGATCGAGCGCGCCATCAACCGAGCACTGGATGATGAAGACTACACCGGTGCGGGATCCCGTCAGCGGGAACTCATGGAGGCTCAGGGGAAAGTTGCGGAAGTCGAGACCAAACGGGAGCAGACGGAGGACATCGGAGACCGCTTCAAAAAGCTTCTGGAAATCGCCGAACAGCGCATCATCGCAATCGAGGCAAATCGCTTAATCCTCATCGCGGGACTGCAGGTCGTGCAACTGCCGGGTATTGAAGATTTGGATATTCTTCTGGAGAAAGGAAAGCGAAGGAACAGAAGCGAAAGTACTATTGGAGCAGACCAGATCCGATAGGAGTGATGATGTTTCGTGGGTTTTTTAGTTTTATTGATTCTATGAGCTTAATGAGATTTAATAGCGGTTTTGAGAAAACCCAATAAACCCAACCAACCTCAGAAACTCCATAAACCCCGTTCCCCGCATTCTTGTTCAAATCCATACTTTCTGCTAAAATAATAAGATT
>Ga0156271_167_pt1 | contig 16539 bp, 19 predicted proteins | sample RifCSPlowO2_12_FD_107920 | JGI IMG/M metagenome (GOLD analysis project Ga0156271, IMG submission 107920) | Candidatus Peribacteria bacterium RIFCSPLOWO2_12_FULL_53_10
AACCGAGTGATGCAATGATTTGATCTGAGTAAAGAAAGGTTAGTGCGTGTTCGCTTCTTTCCCATAGGATAATGGATCCCATTTATCACTCCACCATTCATGCATCTCATAGACTGGGAAAAGTACATTCTCGTCGTACATCGAAATGATTTTCTTTCCCGAGAGATCGCATGTGCGGTGATAGAGATTGAAAAAATTACGAAACATCAAACGACGCTGCCGTCGGCATACAGGACAATCGATAGGATCAGAAACCGTCATCCGGTTATAGAAATCCCGATCGATTTCATCGATGGAAAATTGTGCGCCGCAGGTAGAGCAGGTGTTATCCATTATTGTATACTGAAGATATGTTCACCCGATACGTTGACCATATGATGGCTAAAAGAGCCCTATACGAGCGATTGGGAAGAGGAAAGGGATTTTTTGGCAGTGTGCGAGGGATCCAAGGAGTCTGGGCTAATGCACCAACGCGCAAGGCATGCGAAGCTGAGCTCCGGGAAGTTCTTGAGGAATGGCTCCTCCTGAAAATACGCAAGAAGCAGTTTGTCCCGACAGCTACATAAATCCGCCAAAAAAACATCCATAGATGGGATGACAATCCCCCCATACCAGTGCTATCATAGTTGCATGGATAGTATGGTTTCAGTGGCACTGACGTACGACGAAAAAAGCGGGCAATGGGGCGCGTGGCTTCCCGACATCGCAGCATACGGCTCCGGATCGACACCTCAGGAGGCAATGGTAGATTTGAGACGAGCACTGGCTCTCTATCGAGAAGAAGTCGGGCAGGAGAAAATGATGGGAGAAATTGCTCCACCGACACAATCGCTCTCTGTTCCACTGGAATCCCTTGTCTAAGCTGCCGCGGCTCTCGGGAAAGGAGATGCTGAAATTGTTTGAGAGCAAGGGATGGAAACTTGTGCGTGTGCGCGGAAGCCATCACATTTTTCATAGTACCGCTGGGAAAGTGGCTGTTGTTCCCGTGCATGGGAATGACTCTGTGCATGTAGGCATCTTGAATAATCTTCTGCGCAAACATCTTGCTCTGTCTGAAGAAGAGATTGAAAAATTGTAGAGCAGCGCTTTGATATCGAATGGGGAGAGTATGCATCGTTAATACACGGAAGAGAGATAACACTCATCGCAATAGATCTGCTCAGTGCGCTCCGGCGAATAGCTCGTCGCAATCGGCTTGCTGCACTTTCCGCACTTCCGATCCCAAAGCTTACGTGGATTACGCATCGCGAGCCGATTCAAATGCCTTTGATCAGGACAAACGCGGGGAACCGGGAGCTTCATCTCGCGATAGAACGCCAATTCCTGCGGGATGATCTTGTACGGTCGCCCGGTCACTTCACAAATGAGGATCTTTTCGCAAAAATCATCTCCAACTTGATCAATATTGTTTGATACTTCCACAATCGGTCCTAGATATTTCTCTTTCTGATCATCTACATGCCATCCCCAGTCATGCTTCAGTGCTTCCTTTTTTTCTACGGGGAAATATTCCTGAGCAACCGATTCGTTATAGGAAAATGGTGACTGCTTAATCGGAAAGAATTCGCCATATTCCCTAGTTTTTTTCATATGCTCAATGATTTTTGGCACCAGTTTCTCGTATTCCTCCTTTGTGTATTGTTTATTCAATACGCAATATTTGGCTCTGCGGAGCCCAATGCAACCGAAAAGATTGCTGCTTCCCTGGTGACACGCATCACAGTAGAAACTATCACTGACTTTGTTGCAGAACTTCGAGAAACAGACGCGCGAAACCTGATATGCGCCTAAATAATCGCAACAAAGTTCGTTTTCCTCGGTATAGTTATTGTCGTAGCAATCTTTGAGATCCACAACCTGTGCGCAGTATTTACAATCATGCGATCTGTCCGCATAAAAACTCTGCAGGACATTTTTGCTTTCATAGACGTAGTTCCCGGATACGTCTTCCACTTGTCCGCTCTGCATGTAGCGATGCGGAATGGAGAGACGTAATTCCTGAATCTTGGCCTTGAGTAATGTTCGCGCCTCCGGATGGCAAAGATCGAGCTCTGCTTTCTTCCGGAGATACTCCTCTTTTGTAAGTTGCTCATTGAAGATGCAGTACTGCTTTTTGCGGAGCCCCGCACACCCGATACAATCGGAACATCCCTGACAGTCGAAGCAGAACGAAAGATCATTCGAGTGCCAGCAATCTTGGCAGTAAAAGCATCGATTGAGTTTGCGGCAATCCACGCACTCGTAGCAGCTCTCGCACTCACGAACGACAAGGGTATCTACGCAATTCCGGGAATAATACGGCGAGCCGTAATAGCAGTTTTCCGAGTACACAGAGCCAAAAATCAGGTAACTGCCTTTGACGTTGCCGATGTAATTGCAGTAGTCTGCATTCTCGGAATTCCATACAGACAAACTGAGCTGCGGCACGACACTCTGAAGCTCTGCATATTGCTCAAAAAACGGTCGGGAGAAATCAAACGGCCTGCCATAGGAAAGCGGATCCCATTTGTCCGTCCACCATTCGTGCGCGTCATAGACATGGATGCCCGTGTGCTCGCCGAAATTCGTGATGACTGATTTTCCTGTGAGTTCGCACTTGCGATGGTAGAGATGACGCTCGTTGCGCCATGCAAGGCGGCGCTGCTGGCGACAATCCGGGCAGAGCTTTGGCGGTGGAATGTCGTAACGTTTGCCGGAAATTTGTGGAGAGACTTTGGTATAGAAATCGAGATCGGTCTGGGTGACCTCAAAGGGAGCCGAGCAGTGGAGGCAGGTGCTGGTCATGTTTTTTCTGGAATATGGCGGGCAAGGTGCCACCCGGGATAAAGGTGATCGAGGTTGTCACGTAGAGCATTAACGGTCCCTTTAATTGCATACACAATGACACTTTTCACATCACGAGTAGTTTCGTCGATAATCCGTTCCACGAGGACAACATCCTCTACGCCCTCCCGATCCGCAATACGGAGTGTTGATTGCCAAACGTCTGGAAAATCGTTAGTACAAGATTGCATCGCATTCCAGATGCGATTTCCCGTACGCACGGTGGTGACAAATTCTGAACGCATAAAAAATACTGAGGATATGATTTCGCCCCAGCGTTGTTATCCTGCATTGACTAGTCACATTTGTCCAACAGATATTAAAAATCCTATTCAAAATGACATTTAGATACAAATTATTGATAGAAATACTGTAGAAAAAGTTCTACAACAGTGGTATAATTTCCGTAACATATGATTTCCCACCTTCGTCCGCCCCGGCGGACTACGGCGGGCAGGCAGAACTCCCCTTTCCTAATTATGATTTCCGAATTATTGAAACTCGGTCTGACCGATGAAGAAGCACGCATCTATGTCGCATGCCTCGAGATCAACGGCGGTCCTGTCTCGGTCATCGCGCGGAAAGCAAACGTCCATCGGGTCAGTGCGTACCACACGCTGGAAAACCTGCTCGAAAAAAGACTCATCAGTGTCTACAACCGAAACGGCGTGAAATGCTTTGCACCGGAGGCACCGGAAAAACTCGAACAGATCGCACTGGAGAAAGTACATCTTGCAAAAATGCTCCTGCCGCAGCTCAAGACGCTTGCGAGTGCGCAAGGCTTTCGCCCACGCATCCGTTTCTACGAAGGTATGGACGGCGTGGAAAGAGTGTTCACAGAATCTCTTGCAGCCAAAGGGGACATGTCCGCCATAGCTCCCTCAGGAGCGAAGGCGGAAATTCTTGGCTACACCAACCTCAAACAGATCGCCGAACGTATTCCCACATTCTTTGCGCAGTACACGCACCGCCGCATGAAAAGTGGTATCAAGGTGCGGTATCTTTCGCCTAATACTGTTGAGAGCGTACATGCGATTGACCCTTTTCTCCCAGAAAAGTACGATCCGAACTTGATTGAGATCCTGCTGGTGAACAAGGACCAGTTTCCCTTCGACAATGAAATTCTGCTCTTCGGAAACCAAGTGGGCATCGTTTCGCTGAATCCGGATGAACTGCTTGGCATCATCGTAGAAAGTGCAACACTGGCGCGAACGATGAAGGCGATTTTTGATCTGGCGTGGTTGGGGGCAACGGCGTTTGTGGCGAAATAATGGTGCGACGGAGACGCAACAGATTTGCGTCTCTACGGTGTACATTCATGGTGTTAAGGGATCAATGGCTTCTCCAGGTCTCAACGCCTTCGCCCTTTCCAGATACATTTTCGCCTCCTCTTCCCTCCCCTGCTTCATCCTCAACCGGTACATCTGCACATTCGCACCAAAATAACTCTCATTCCATCGTAATGCTTCAACAAGTTGTTCCTCTGCTTCAGCCAATTCCCCACGGTCAATGAGAATATCCGCGATGCGCACGCGAGCACCAACGTAGGAAGGATCCAATGCCAAGGCCTTGCTGTAATACTCCAATGCCAGATCGATATTGCCGCGGTGCTCCTCAAGATTGCCGATGGAAAAAATTGGTTCCGGAAGATCCGGCTTCATTTTTGAGGCTTTCGTGAATTCTGTGATCGCATCTCCCACTTGTCCATTAGCGGCGTAAATATTTCCAGCTTCGAGGTGGTAACTGACATCATCGCCGTAGGTTAATCCTTCTTTGAGAATTGCAAATGCTTCCGAATTTCTATTCATCTGCCGGAGCGCTTGAGCAAGTGTTGCGCGCGCAGGGACAGATGCGGGATCTACCGCAACGGCGTGGGCGTAGAGAGATTCGGGGGTATCCCAGATGCGGGTCTGATGTCGAGAGAGAACAACCAATGGAACAATAATGAATATAAGGGAAAGAAAATTGAGAATTGAGAATTGCCTGCCAACCGTAGCCTGGGCGAAGGCTGGAGAATTGAGATGTATTTGAGATTTGATTGTTGGGGGGATTTTTTTGAGGAAATGTTGCAACAGCATCATCACAACAAATATCACACCAATAGACGGCAGATACGCATATCGATCCACCGCATAGAAGGAGATCAATCCTTTATGGAAGTTGAAGAAGGTCGGGCTGAGTGTGGTGAGATAGAATAGGAATCCAAAGGCGATCCATGGTTTACTTCTGCGGAAATACCAGGAAACGGCGCTGAGAATCAGAATGACTATCAATGGAACAGCGAAATATGGATCAAGGAGGGTAATCGGATCGCGTTGCTGGTAGAAGACGCTGAAGCCGATGGGCACGAAGAATTGCCAGAGGTAATGACCGAAACTGCGGATAGCAACGAGACCTGTGTCGAGCATCGATGAAGAACCGACAATGCGCTCTTTGCCGCTGAGGGCGATGAAGGCGAAGAGGAAGGAGAGTATGAAGAATGGGATTTTATTTATAAACAGCAGACGCCTCCGTAGCGGAGAGTCGCGACTCTCCGCTACGGAGGCGAACCAATCTACGAGCAACAATATGACCGGCAACGTCATCGCCGTCGCTTTGCTTAGCAACGCGAGAAGTCCACAGAGAACGCTTCCCCAATACCAAGCATTCCGATGTGCCCCTTCCCTACCCCGCAGATACAACACCAACGTCAGCAAATAGAAGAACGTAAACAGCAGATCCTTACGACCGGCAATCCAGACGACCGCTTCGGCATGCAAAGGATGAAGCGCAAATATCAATGCTCCGGCGAATGCCGCAACGCCAGTAGAGGAGAATCGCGACTTTCCGCTACGGTCCTTTAAGAACGTCTGCAACATCAGAAAAACCAAATACGCATTCGCCACATGCAACATCACATTCCCCAAATGAAACCCAAAGGGACTCAATCCACCCAACACGTAATTGATCTGAAAAGAAACGAACGTCAGCGGAATGTAAAGCTCTGGATCGAAATGCGTGAAGACGTAGCGAAGATTTTCCCAACTCAGTCCCCGGATCGCGAGATTCTCGCGAACAAGGAGCGTGTCATCAATCGGTGCGAAGTCATGCACAAGAGAATGACCAAATCCCAAGAACACAATGACCAATAATAAGCCAATGAGCGCGATCATGCGTATTGCCTGCGCAGACCAGAAACGTTCTAACACCATCCAATTCTCAATTCTCAATTCTCAATTTTCAATTGCGCATTATGATTCCCTACATGCCCTTCCCCGTCCCCCTCCCCCCGCACCTGGAACACGCTGCTCAGCAACTGGGCATCCGCATGGAAGATATCTCCGAAGCTTTCACCCGCGGATCGGGGCATGGAGGGCAAAAGGTAAATAAGACCAATAGCTGCGTGGAGCTCTTTCACCGCCCAACGGGAATCTCTGTACGCGTCCACGAGCAACGCGAACAGCATCGCAATCGCGAGCTTGCCTATCACATGCTGATCCAGCACATCATCGACAAACACACAACGGAGGAACAGCAAAAGAAGCACGAACTGTTTCTGAAAAAAGTGAGCAGGAGACGCCGCACGCTGAGCGCCCAGAAAACCGTTCTCCTAGATAAGCGCCTGCATGGGGCGCTGAAGCGCAACCGGAAGCCATCGGTAAATGATCCAGAGTCACATATATGACAGAATCGTGCATTCCTGTATGATTGCGCACCGTAGTGATCTCTTTGTTTCTTTCCCCATGTTCTATGACCCGTCGTCTCCTATCTCTTTCCGTTATGGGCGCTCTGGCACTTTCCGCTCTCCCCGTTCTCGCGCAGGATGCATCGTCCGAGGGCGGCGCTTCTTCCGAGAGCTCTGGCTCAAGCGCCAGCAGCACCTCGGTGACCTCAACAGCTACTTCCCGTCCCAAGCCCCCCCGCAACCTTGGTCAGGCGATCAAGGGGGAATGCGCGAAGCTTACGGGCAAGTCCCGCGAGCAATGCGTAAAGAGCACGGTCGTGGATCGCAAGGTGACGGGAAAGTCGGTCGTGAAACAAGCCAAGAAGACAGCTAAAAAGAATTGCAAGGACTACACGAAAGGCTCTGATGAATTCAAGACATGTGTGGGCGAGCAGAAAGAAATTGGAAAAGAGCAGAACCCCAAAGCCGCAAAGATGATCAAGAAAATGCTCGAGAATAAAAAAGGTAAGAAGGGCTCAAGCTCAAGCGCATCGTAAAAATCACAGGATCATCATCATTGAGACGCCTCCATATTCCGGGGGCGTCTTGCGGAAGAGAGCGAAAAGTGGAAAATATTGACGATGCCGTACCTTATTCCGATTATCTTTGCCTTCAGTATTTTCGGATATCCCTGCGAGACTTCGGCGCATTTTGCCGCCCCCGCAAAGACATCGACCAATTACCGGTGCAATGAATTTCAGGGGGCAAGCAAAACTCTCTGCATACGTAACCAGCAACGCACGATCAAATGTTCCGGTCTGAAGGGCATCTACAAACGCGAGTGTATGGAGAAAAACGAACCTTTCCGGGGCAACGGTCCTTTTCGGAGATTTTCCCGATAATGCCTTATATTGACTGACCAGCTTGAAGTCTCTTTGCAAGCGTTCGGAGATAACTCGTGGAAACCTTCATGGTTTTGTACGTTCCCGTGCGAGCATCAAACACGCGCTTCTTCTGGATGTTTGCCATAAACGTTCTGCGGGTGTGCCGATTCGAGTGGCTCCGGGTATTGCCGAAAGCTGTTCCTTTGCCAGTCTTGATGCATCTGCGAGCCATTACGGGGAAAGCCTACGTGGAGGCTCTGAAGAGGTCAATAAGTATTAAGTATTAAGTATTAGGTATTAGGTATTACGTATACATGCTCCAGTCCGCTATACATAATACTTAATACATAATACATAATACTTTTGATGTCTGCACTCCGCCCCTCCTTCATCATCGCCCTGCTGATCGCGCTTTCCGTACACGAATGGGCGCACGCGATGGTTGCCAACCGCCTCGGAGACCCGACGGCCAAAGAACAGGGACGGCTCACATTGAATCCTATCGCACACCTTGACCTTATGGGAACGATCCTCTTTTTTCTCGTGGGTTTCGGGTGGGGCAAGCCTGTGCCGATTGATCCCCGATACTTCAAGCACTGGAAACGCGATACGGCGCTCGTGAGCATTGCGGGACCCGTGAGTAACCTGATTGTTGCCTTTCTCGCATTCGGCGGACTTCTTTTGATAGCCCCAGGAGGATTAACGGACGACCCATGGGAGCTCCTCATGGGCGGTGCAGGCGGGACATTCGCATCCGTTTTCATTGATATCCTCCGAATCTCTATCGCGCTGAATCTGGGTCTTATGGCTTTCAATCTCCTGCCGATCGCCCCGCTCGATGGTAGCAAGATCCTGCAGGTTTTCATCCCCTATCGCTACGACGTGCAGTATCACCTGTGGATGCAGCGCGGTCCCTGGATACTGCTCGGTCTGCTTATTGCCGAGGATATCTTCAATGTTCCGCTGCTCATGGGATGGATTGATTTGATTTTAAGACCGATATTGGCGGTGATGGGGATGATCACGGGGATGATGGGATGAGGTGATATACTTTCCCCATGTCCAAGTTCTCCATCTTCACCGAACTCTGGCACTTCATGCGACTGCGAAAGAAGTGGTGGCTGCTACCCATCATCATGATCATTGTGCTTTTGGGTCTGATTCTGATTTTTGCGCAGACTTCGCCCTTGGCGCCGTTTATTTATACGGTTTTCTAGGCACTGCGTTCCATTCCGACGTATTCTAGAGTTAATGAAGCTGCCTGCTCCATTGAAGAAAGTCTATAACCTTTGGATGCGTTTTTCGCATGTCCTTGGGCGCATCATGAGTACGATTCTTCTCACGATCCTCTGGGTCGTGGTCTTCGGCATATATGCCATCGTTCTTAAAATAATGCATATTTTCTCTAAAGCTCCATCGAAAGATACGTACTGGATCGATGTAAGCAAGGAATCCACCGACATGCGCTATCAGTTTTAATGGAAAAACCTCGCTACATTCTCGGCCTCTCCTGCTTCTACCACGACTCTGCAGCAGTGCTTTTAAAGGACGGAGAAATTATCTTTGCCGCGCAGGAGGAACGGTATACGCGAAAGAAACACGACGAATCGTTTCCAAAGCACGCGATTGAACATGCATTGAAACATGCGGGAATAACGGCACATGATCTTGATGCGGTGGCCTTTTATGAAAAACCAATGCTGAAATTCTTTGATAGGATTTTGCAGACGACCATGAAGGTGTGGCCGAGAGGATTTCTGCAGTACCAAATGGCCATGCAGGATTGGATGCACAAAAAACTCTGGATCCCCCAGATCATTCAACGGGAACTAGGGTACAAGGGGAAGATTTTCTATCCCGCACATCATGAATCCCATGCGGCCTCTGCATACTTCTGCTCAGGATTTCCAGACGTGGCAATTGTCACGGCTGATGGCGTCGGTGAATGGGCAACGACAACGATCGGGCATGGAAGTGGCAAAGATTTGAAGTTGCTGAGAGAAATCCGCTACCCGCATTCGCTCGGGCTTCTCTATTCAGCAATCACCTACTACCTCGGGTTCAAAGTAAACAGCGCTGAGTACAAAGTGATGGGACTTGCGCCGTACGGGGAACCGAAATACGTCGAGCAGATGCGAAAGTTGATTGATCTGAAGCCGGATGGAAGTTTTGCACTGAACATGAAGTACTTCACCTACGAGTACGGACTACGGATGACCGGAAAACATATCGAAACACTCTTCGGACAGCAAACGCGCAAGCCGGAATCTCCTCTAGAGCAGTTTCATAAAGATATTGCGCGGAGCCTTCAAGAAATTACGGATGAAGCGATGTTGAATTTAGCAAGAGCGGCTAAAGAACTCACTGGGAGCAAATATCTTTGCCTTGCAGGAGGTGTCGCTCTGAACTGCGTGAGCAATGGAAAGATTTTGCGGGAGGGAATCTTTAAAGACATCTTCATCCAGCCTGCCTCCGGTGATGCCGGCGGGGCGCTGGGGGCTGCATTGATGGTGTGGCATAAGGAGATGAAGGGCGCACGATTGCCGCGCATGGAGCACGTGTATCTTGGTAATGCGTACGGTCAAACAGAGATAGAACAATTTCTGCAGAATGAAAAAGTTCCCTACGATAAAGTGCCGCTTCATGATCTTCCCAAACGCGTTGCAGAATTATTGGAGGGAGAGAATGTCCTCGGCTGGTTCCAAGGTCGCATGGAATTCGGTCCACGGTCTCTTGGCAATCGTTCCATTATTGCTGATGCGAGAAATCCGAATAACTGGAAGAAAGTAAATTTGAAAATCAAATTCCGCGAGTCGTTCCGCCCGTTTGCCCCGACGATTCTGGAGGAACGAACGAAGGACTACTTCCAACTGGATCGTGCGTCGCCGTTTATGCTCCTTGTTGCAGATACACAACCTGATAAACGGAAGGAAATCCCTGCTGTCACGCACGTGGACGGCTCGGCACGCATTCAAACAATCAACCGCAATCAGAGTGCGCTGTACTACGATCTTCTGAAGGCATTTGAAGCACGCACGGGATGCCCTGTGATCATCAATACTTCGTTTAACGTCCGTGGAGAGCCCATTGTGGAATCACCGAAGGATGCACTGAACTGTTTCCTGCATACGCACATGGACTTCTTGATTCTCGGACAATGCGTGATTGATAAGGAGAAGCTGCCGGCGGAGTGGAAGCGAAGCAGCGAGGAATATTTGAAACAATTTGTTCTCGATTGAAAAACGCTCTCATCAATCTCGGCTTGCTCATAGGTTCAACTCTCCTCTTTTTTGGAGCAATCGAACTCGTTCTGCGCCTTACAGGAATGGTCACCGTCGGCCCCCATCCACCGCTTATTTTTCAATCGAGCAGCAATCCCGCCATCAGTTATGAACTGATTCCAAGCATCACACAAAAGGCATACCGATCTACCGTGAAAACCAATGCTCTCGGTTTTCGTTCCGATGCAATCGATCCATCACGCCCGCTTGTTGCTGTCCTCGGAGACTCGATCACCTTCGGTTACGGCGTAGAGAATGAGGAAACGATTGCCACGCAACTTGAGAAGCAATTGCCGAACTATCAATTCCTGAATGCCGGAGTGCCGGGATATCACCTTCAGCAGGAAACCGCTGCATACAAAGAAAAAATAGCCCCACTCAATCCTGAAGCAGTGATCCTCGTCTTCTACCCCAATGACATGGGAGCAACCACAGGCTGGCTGGATCAAGATCAGGTTCTCCGTGCGCAAGGCGATGATCCCCGTGACCGTCCTGCACTGCGGTGTAATCCGCCCACAACGGGAATACTCAGCTTGATCCCGGGAAAATGCTGGCTCGACCACCACAGTGCGATCTACGTCGCCATGAAAAAGTTTGTGAGCATGCGCGCCGGCAATGAGACGCTTCTCGATGATCAGGAGCGCAGCCGCGAGAAACCCGAAGAAGACAGCATTACCCCAAACCACATCACCATGTATGGACAACAATTGGAAACATTTACGAAAGAGCTTGCTCCCGCAATAAAACGAATATTTGTGATCTGGCCGGATCGTGAAGTGCACGTTATCAGCCGCCCGAAGATCAGAGCCCTGGCTGAGAGGTACGGATTTACGGTGATCGATCTCTATGACACGTTCGGCAACGACGCAAAAACCTTGGTATGGGATACGGTGCATCCCCATCCGGATACGATGAAAATGGCGGCGGAAGTGATTGCGAAGAACATGCAATAACAACAAAATAGCCAAGAGAAAGCAGCATCTCTACGCTGGCGGTACATCCGTCAGAAACTTCTAACCTTATTGCATGAAAATCCCCGTCAACGAACCGGTCATCGCACCTGAATCCAAGCAGGCCGTAATCGATGCGCTAAACACAGGCTGGATTTCGTCGGCAGGACCTGCAATCACGCGCTTCGAGCAGGAGTTTGCGAAGTTTGTCGGCATGAAGCACGGGGTCGCAGTGATGAACGGAACTGCGGCACTCCACTTGGCACTGGCCAGCCTCCGCATTGGTCCGGGAGACGAGGTGATTGTGCCCGACTTCACCATGATTTCGACGGTCACGGCGGTGATGTACACTGGAGCGACGCCCGTATTTGTCGACATCGACCCCGAAACCTTTGCGATGGATCCGGCACTTGTGGCAAAAGCTGTTACACCTCGTACAAAAGCCATCATCCCCGTGCACATCTATGGTCACAGCGCGGACATGGACCCGATCCTGGAAACGGCGACAAGGCACCAACTGGCAGTCGTGGAGGATGCAGCCGAAGTGCATGGAGCGACATATAAAGGCAGACAGTGCGGATCGATGGGGACGATGAACTGCTTCAGTTTTTATGCCAACAAGCTCATCACCACTGGCGAAGGAGGCATGGTGGTGACGAATGATGATGCGCTTGCAACTCGTGCGAAGTGCCTGCGCGATCTCGCACACAGTCCCGAGAAGCGCTTTGTACACACAGACCTCGGCTTCAACTACCGCATGACCAACCTGCAGGCAGCCTTGGGAATCGGTCAGATGCCCTACATTACGGAATACATAGCAAAGAAACAGTGGATGGACCAGCGCTACCGAGAGGAGCTCTCGACGATACGGGGGCTCAGGCTTCCGATCACGAAAGACTACGCAACCAACGTTTACTGGATGTACGCTGTACTGGTCGAAGATACGTTCGGAATGTCCAAAGACGCCCTCCGAAAAAAGCTCGCTGAGAAAGGAGTAGATACACGCGACTTCTTTTATCCCTGCCACAGCCAACCGTTCCTGAGCTCACATCCACAAGCCAAGGCATCGTTCCCGATCACCGAGAACATCGCGCAGCGTGGATTCTATCTCCCCTCCGGACTGGCTCTCAGCGAAGAGCAACTCACCTTCGTTTGCAACGCCGTCCGCGAAATCGCACTACAAGCCTAATACCCGCTCCCGATGCACTCCATGATTCCCGAACCTTCCAGCATCTCCGTCGTCATTCCTTCCTACAATGAGCGGGATAACATCACGGATGCCATCGGGCGCACGGCATCCACACTCGGTGACAGTCTTCTGGAGATTATTGTGGTTGATGACAACAGCCCCGACCGCACGTGGGAAGTGGTCGAGAAATTGGGAAATCCGCGCTGCCATCTGATGCGGCTCATGGACAAACGCGGACTGGCCTCCGCACTGTCTGATGGCACAAAGGCAGCAAAAGGAAAATACATCGTCTGGCTGGATTGTGACCTTGGTATTCCACCGGAAGACATCCTGAAATTAGTCGAGAGACTGGACGAGTACGACGTGGCGGTAGGATCGCGCTATGTACCCGGGGGCTTAGATACCCGACATAAATTTCGGGCGTTCCTTAGTCGTGTCTTCAACGTCTACACCAGAATCGTTCTGGGGCATTTTTCGTTCTGGGATTGGACATCCGGATTTGCCGCCGCACGAAGAGAGACACTGCGCGAAATCCCGCTGTCTCCCGACGGTTTTGGCGAATACTTCGTGGAATGGGTCTATGCCTGTCTGGAGAAGAAAGTGAAGATTATCGAAGTGCCGTACCGGTACGGGCTTCGGCAAGCGGGAGAATCGAAAACCGACGGCAGTCTCCGCGTTTTTTTCCGCCTCAGTATCAACTATGCGTGGAGAGTGATACGCATTAGAATGCGCGGCAGTACGCCATCTTCATGAAATCCCCCGTTGCAAACGCCAAAGCCTATACCACCATCACGCGCTGCCGCGTGTGCGGATCTCCCGATATCAACCCGCTCTACTCGCTAGGTGATCTTTATGTGTCTGATTTCGTCGAAAAGCCATCTCAGGGAATCAAGGCTCCACTGGAAATGGTCATGTGCGGAAACTGTACGTTAGTGCAACTCAGGGATACTGCCCCCCAAGAACTGCTCTACGCCCGCTTCTACTGGTACCGCTCTGGGGTAACCGACACGATGAGAAAGGCACTTCGGAATATCACCGAAAGCATCGAGAAGCGCATGGATCTGAAAGCCGGAGACATCGTACTGGATATCGGCAGCAATGACGGCACGATGCTCAGGACGTACGCCGTCCCCGGTCTCATCAAAGTCGGCGTGGAGCCGGCATCGAACCTCGCTGAGGAAGGAAAGGTTGGACTTGAGTATTTTATCAATGATTTCTGGACGAAAGAAAATTACGACAAAGTTCTGCAACCTGCCCACCGTAGCTCCGCGAGCGAAGGCGGGAAAAAAGCCAAGGTCATCACGGCCATCGGCATGTTCTATGACATGGAAGACCCCAACCAGTTCATCCGCGATGCTGCGTCAGCTCTTCGTGACGATGGCATATTTGTGGCGCAATTGATGTGCCTCAAAAACATGCTCGATACCAATGATGTGGGCAATATCTGCCATGAGCATCTGGAATTCTATTCGCTGGCATCCCTGGAATTTTTGCTGGAGAAAAACGGATTGAGGCTGCTCGATATCGAACACAATTTGGTGAACGGGGGCAGCTATCGCGTGTATGCAGGATTGAAAAATGGAAAGCCTCCTGCGATGCCCGAAGGTGCAGCTGAGCGCCTTGCCAAGTATCGAAGCGAGGAAAGCGATATGGATTCCAAAAAAAACCATGCCGAGTTCTTCGCGCGCATCGAGGAGAGCAAACGGCAATGTGTTGCGTTCATCAAGGATGCCGTCGCCAAAGGCAAGCGTGTGTGGATCTATGGCGCATCCACGAAAGGCAATACCATTTTACAATACTACGGTCTGGATCACTCACTGATCGAAGCCGCCGCAGAGCGAAGTCCCGAGAAATGGGGCAAATTCACGGTTGGAACCGGCATTCCGATTGTCTCCGAAGATGAAGCCAGGAAAGCCAAGCCCGATTACTTCCTTGTGCTGCCCTATGCATTCTTCGACGAGTTCTATAAGCGCGAAGAGCAGTGGCGCAAAGACGGCGGACAGTTTATTGTTCCTCTTCCTCAATTCCGCGTCGTTCCATGACGAAAAAAGCCCTCATCCTCGGCATCACCCTTCGACTCCCCCGCTGCGGCGGGGTCGCTCAGGGTAAACCGTTTCTTTCATTTCTTCATATATGAATAAGAAGAAAGCTCTTATTCTCGGCATCACAGGCCAAGACGGCAGCTATCTCGCAGAACTGCTTCTGAGTAAGGGGTATGAAGTGCACGGTCTCATTCGTCGTTCAGCAACCGGCAATACGAAAAACATCGAGCACCTGACAGACAAAATCACGCTGCACCGTGGCGACTTGGCCGATACCACCTCACTCTATCGAACGATCAGCTCAGTACGTCCTCAAGAGATCTATAACGAAGCCGATCAGGACCACGCCGGCTGGAGCTACGATCTGCCGGATTACGCGTCCGATATCACGGGCTCTGCTCCGGGCCGCGTGCTCGAGATCATCCGTGCAGTGGATCCCGCTATCCGCTTCTTCCAACCGCTGACCAGTAACATGTTTGGCATTACTGATGAAAAAACACAAAATGAGAATACCCCGCTTCGCCCCCAAAGCCCGTATGCTTGCGCAAAAGTCTACGCACTCATGCTCACGCGCTACTACCGCGACGTTCACAAAATCTTTGCATCCACCGCCACATTCTTCAACCACGAGTCCCCACGCCGCACGGATTCCTATGTCTCCCGGAAAATCACCAAAGCCGCGGTGCGGATCTCTTTGGGACTCCAGAAGAAATTATTCCTCGGCGATATCGACGCCAAGCTCGACTTTGGCTTTGCCGGAGAATACATGGAAGCCGCATGGAAGATCTTGCAGCTCGATGCCCCCGACGACTTCGTGATCGGCACGGGCGAAGCGCATTCCGTTCGGGAATTTCTGGAAGAAGCATTCAAGGCAGTGGGTCTGAATGCAGCAGACTACATCGAGATTGATCCCAAACTCCTTCGCCCCGGAAAGACCAGCACGCTCATCGCCGATTATTCCAAAGCCAAGAAAACATTTGGGTACGAGCCCAAGGTGAAGATGAAGGATTTGGTGAAAATTATGATTGATGCGGATAGGGAGCAGGAAAAGATGTTGGTAGGACAATGATGGGAAAGTGGGTTAAAGGGTCATTTGACGATATTTGTTTGACATTGTAATATAAAAATATATTATAATAGTATGTCAAATTCCCTTTCATCTACAGAAAAGCCCACTGATTCGGGATTGGGGGCAGATATGACAGCATCCGTCATAGCTGCGGTCACGAATATGCGGACAGAACATGCCGATCGAATTTGGGATTTGTGTCCTGAAATCGCACGCCGAGTGGAGGAGGAATACGCCGCCCTTGCAGCCGATGGCAAAAAAATCAATCATCATGACTTTGCGCATGCAAAACGCGTCGGGGAAATTGCACGTCAGGTGGCCAAAGACGAATGGGGCGACGAACATATCGCGAAGCTTGCAGGTATTGCAGGACTCGTCCACAACGCTGACCGGATCATTCAGGCACAGAAAGGAATTGGTCGCCGAGAAGTTTCACGCGATGAGGTCATCGCACTTGTGAAGAAATGGATAGAAAACAATCTCGAGGAGACCGATGTGCTAACCGTCCTCGATGCTGTCCTCGGACATGATGGAAGAAATTCTGAGGAAGACTCACCAGTGAAAATCGCACTGCAAGACGGCGATCGCGTCGTGAATCTCGATGCCGACCTATTCCCCCGCTCGGGTCAATATTACAGTGATCTCCCCGTAGTCGATT